>Ga0181568_10000631_pt1 | contig 31581 bp, 28 predicted proteins | sample 101ome_20_FD_133758 | JGI IMG/M metagenome (GOLD analysis project Ga0181568, IMG submission 133758) | Coastal salt marsh microbial communities from the Groves Creek Marsh, Skidaway Island, Georgia - 101404AT metaG (megahit assembly) | ecosystem: Environmental > Aquatic > Marine > Intertidal...
GTCCTTGTCGTAGAGATATTCCTCGTTGAGCGCCCAGCCGATGGCCTGGGCCGCACCGCCCTGCATCTGGCCTTCCACATAGGCCGGGTGGACCGCCCGGCCCACATCCTGGAGCACCGTATAGCGGATCACCCGGGCGATGCCGAGCTCGCGATCGACCTCCACGTCGCAGATGTGGGTGCCGAAGCCGCCCTCCGCGCCCGTGGTGTTGATCTGCACGCCCGCGCCGATGGGGCCGCCGGTCTCGTTGGCCCGCGCCGCCAGCTCGGCGAGCGTGAGCGGATCGAACTGGCCGGCATTGGCGCCGGCCGGTCGCGCCGCGCCGTCCTCCCACTCGACCGCGTCGGGATCGATGTCCCAGATCTTGGCGGCGAGCTCGCACAGGGTCCGGATGACTTTGTTGGTGCTCTCGGTGACCACCATGGACGACGCGAACAGGACGCGGCTGCCGCCGGTCAGGTTCGAGAAGCCGACGGTCGCCGTGTCGCCGATGAGGACCGACACCCGCTTGTAGTCGATGCCGAGCAGCTCGGCGCAGATGTTGGCGATGCCGGCCCGCGAGCCGCCGATGTCCGGATGGCCCGTGGTGACGACCACGTTGCCGTCCTCGGTGATGTTCACCTGGGCCGAGGATTCGCCGCCGGCGTTGAACCAGAAGCCGCTGGCGACGCCGCGCCCCTGGTTCGGGCCGAGCGGGGCCTTGTAGTGGTCGTGCACCTTGGCCGCCTCGAGGGACTCGACATAGCCCATGACCGGGTAGACCGGGCCGTGGACGGCCTGGGTGCCCTCCTTCGCCGCGTTCTTGAGCCGCAGGTCGAGCGGGTCCATGCCGATTTCCTCGGCCAGCTCGTCGAGCACGCACTCGACGCCGAACGAGCCGATGGGCGCGCCCGGCGCGCGATACGCCGCGACCTTGGAGCGGTTGCACACGACGTCGTAGCCGAAGGTGTGGCCGTTCGGGATGTCATAGGGCGCGAGCGCGCAGCCGACGGCACCGCGCACCGGTGCGCCGGGAAGCCCGCCGGCCTGGAGCCAGTAGGTGCCCTGGGCCGCGGTGATCGTGCCGTCCTTCTTGACGCCGATCTTGACCGTGGATTTCGAGCCCGAGGTGGGCCCGGACGCGCGCATGACCTCCTCGCGGGTCATGGTCATCTTCACCGGCCGGCCGGACTTCTTCGACAGGATCGTCGCCAGCGGCTCGAGATAGATGATGGTCTTGCCGCCGAAGCCGCCGCCGATCTCGGCGGGGATCGCGCGGATGTCCGACTGGTTCATGCCGGTGAGCAGCGCCGTCATGGCGCGGACCATGAACTGGCCCTGGCTCGACGACCAGATGGTGGTCTTGTTGTCGGCCGCGACGCTGACGAGACACGCATGGGGCTCGATATAGCCCTGGTGCACCGGGCGGGTCGTGAAGTCCCGCTCGATGATGACGTCGGCTTCGGCGAAGCCGGCCTCGACGTCGCCCTTGGAGTGTTCGAGCGTGCCCGCGATGTTCGAGGGCTTGCCGTCGAACTCCATCCACTCGTGCAGGATGGGCGCGTCGTCGGCCAGCGCGTCGTCGATCTCGATCGCGTGGGGCAGGACCTCGTAGTCGACCTCGATCAGCTTGCAGGCCTCGGCTGCGATCGCCTCGGTCATGGCCGCGACGGCGGCGACCGGGTGGCCGTGGAACAGCGCCTTGTCGCGCGCCATCACGTTGCGGCACATCCAGCGCATGTCCTGGATGCCGAGCGGGAAGGGGGTGTCGATCGGGAAATCGACGATGTCGGCCGAGGTCATCACCGCCTTCACGCCGGGCAGTGCCTCGGCCTTCGACGTGTCGATCGACCTGATCTTCGCGTGGGCGTGGGGGCTGCGCAGCACCTTGCCCCAGATCATGCCGGGCATGGTCGAGTCCGCCGCGAAGGCGGCGCGTCCGGTCACCTTGTCGGCGCCGTCGGGACGGATCGTGCTCTCGCCGATCCACTTGTTGTCGTTGCTGCTCATTTCGCTGCTCCCCGCATCTCCGCCGCGGTGTCCATCACCGCGCGGACGATCTTGTCGTAACCCGTGCACCGGCAGAGATTGCCGGCGAGCCAGAACCGCACCTCGGTCTCGGTGGGGTCCGGATTCTCGTCGAGAAGCGCCTTCGCAGCGACGAGCATGCCCGGCGTGCAGATGCCGCACTGGAGCGCGGCCTCCTCGAGGAACTTCTGCTGGAGGGGGTGCAGGGTCTCGCCCGCGGCCATCCCCTCGATGGTGGTGATCTCCTTGCCATCGGCCTCGGCGGCCAGCATCAGGCAGGAACAGACGAGCGTCCCGTCCAGCGTGATCGAGCAGGCCCCGCAGTCGCCCGAGCCGCAGCCTTCCTTGGCGCCGGTCAGGTCGAGCTCGTTGCGCAGCACGTCGAGCATCGTGTCGGACGGCGCGCAGAGGAACTCCTCGGGCTCGCCGTTGATGGTGGTGGAAATGTGTAGCTTCTTTGCCATGTCCGGGTACTCCCCTAGGCCTGGGCGGCGCGTTCGGCGGCGATGGCCGTCGTGCGTTTCAAGAGGACGCCGGCGACCCGGGTCCGGTAGGCGATGGTGCCGCGCTTGTCGTCGATCGGGTTGCAGGCGGCGCGACAGGCCGCGGCGGCCGCTTCCAGCGCCGCGTCGTCCAGCGTGGAGCCGACCAGCGCCGCCGCGGCATCGTCGACCCGCAGCACCGTCGGCGCGACCGCGCCGAGCCCGACCCGGGCGGCCGTGCAGGTGTCGCCGTCCATGGTCAGGTTGACGCCGACGCCGACGACCGCGATGTCCATCTCGGTGCGCGGAATCATCCGCAGATAGGCGTCCGACTGGCCCGCCGACTTGGCTGGCAGGGTGATCGAGACGGCGATCTCGCCGGGAGCGAGGTTCGTCTTGCCCGGGCCGGCGGGGACGTCCTCGACAGCGATCTCGCGGCGCCCGTCGGGCCCCTGCACCGTGACGACGGCGCCGGCGGCCACGAGGCCCGGGACGCTGTCGGCGGCGGGCGAGCCGTTGCACAGGTTGCCGCCGAAGGATGCGCGGCCCTGGATCTGGGTCGAGCCGATGAGGTTCAGCCCCTCGAGCACGCCCGGCCAGGCCTCGCCGAAGCCCGGGTGCTTCTCGAGCGTCGCGCCGGACACGGCCGCGCCGATGACGAAGCCGCTCTCGGCGCTTCCCTCGATGGCCGTCAGCTCGGCGATATTCTTGATGTCGACGATGAGGCCGGGTTCGACCATGCCGGCCTGCATCTGGACCAGCAGGTCCGTGCCGCCCGCGAGAATTCGCCCGGCCCCGTCGGCCGCGGCGTAGGCGCTGATCGCTTCATCGAGCGACGTCGGCGCCAGATACTGGATATCTGTCATGCTTGATTCCGAAATTCGTGTCTCGTCCCCCATGCGTTCCCGCCCCGCCTTGTGATCGCGGGATCTGGAAAAGCACATGTGGCACAAGGCTACACGGCCCGGCGGTTCAGGAACAGTCCGCCGGGTCGTTTTTCGAGACGGTTCCCGGGTGCCGATTCTGTCCCCAGATGCACGGGATTGCCCGCTCGTCTGAATCGGCCGGCCCGGCTAACGTGGCGCTGTCATAAATTTGTAACAATCATCCGTCGCCGCCAGTGTTCCCGTCCTCCAAAAGCGTCCAGCAGGTTGCCGCACTGCCCTTCGTCCTGAGCGAGGAGGGGTTCGAGGTCATGCTCGTCACGGCCCGCCGGAAGGACAAGGCGCGCGGGCGCCGAAACCCGCGCTGGGTGCTGCCGAAGGGATGGCCGAAACGCCGCGAGACCCTTGCCGAATCCGCGATGCGCGAGGCCCGTGAGGAGGCCGGCGTGACCGGTGTCGTGCATCCCATGCCCGTCGGCGAGTACCGCTACCGCAAGAGCATGAAAAAGGGCTACGACGTGGACAGTCATGTTTTCGTCTTCGCGCTGCATGTTCGCGACGAGCATGAGACGTGGCGCGAGGAGAAGCTGCGCGAACGGCGCTGGATGAGCCTCGATGCCGCCGCCGGCGCCCTCGACGATCGCGGCGCCGCACGTCTCATGACGGGCCTGGGTGACGGCGACACCCTGCATTCCATACTTGCCGCGCTCGCGGCGGAGCCGGACGGGCCTTCTGTCCGGTCCACAGCATGATACGAAAGGACGGCCGATGAGCCTGACCAAGCGATCGCTCGACAAGGATCTCGAGAAAATCGTCCACGTTGAAGCCGCGACCCGGACGATGGGCAGCACCGTGGGCTCGCACGGCATCGCGGTCATATTTCTCGGCCTTTCGGCGCTCATGGCGGCGCTCCTCGTCGGGGTGACGTCGGATACGGCGATGGTCGTTTTCGCCGCCATCCTCGGTGGTTACATGGCCCTGAACATCGGCGCCAATGACGTCGCCAACAATGTCGGCCCGGCGGTGGGGTCGCGGGCGCTGACGATGTTCGGCGCACTGCTGATCGCCGCGGTGTTCGAAAGTGCGGGCGCGCTGCTCGCCGGCGGCGATGTCGTCAGCACGATCTCCAAGGGCATCATCGATCCCTCGCTGGTAGAGGATGCGAGTGTCTTCGTGCTGGCGATGATGGCGGCGCTCGTTGCCGCCGCGCTCTGGGTCAACCTCGCGACCTTCATCGGCGCGCCGGTCTCGACCACCCATTCGGTCGTCGGCGGGGTGATGGGCGCGGGCATTGCCGCCGTCGGTTTCCAGCTTGTGAACTGGGGCACGATGGGCGCGATCGCGGCAAGCTGGGTCATCTCGCCCGTGCTGGGCGGGCTCATCGCGGCGGCCTTCCTCGCCTTCATCAAGATCAACCTGATCTATCAGGACGACAAGATCGCGGCGGCCCGCCGCTGGGTGCCCATGCTCGTGGCGATCATGGCCGGGGCCTTTGCCTGGTATCTTGCGATCAAGGGTTTCAAGCGTATCTGGCGACCGGACACGGCGACTGTCGCGATCATCACCGTGGTCACTTTCGCGGCCGTGTGGGGGGTCATGCGGCCGCTGATCCGCCGCCAGTCCGAGGGCATGGAGAACCGAAACCAGTCGCTGCGCGCGCTGTTCCGGATTCCGCTGATCTGCTCCGCCGCGCTCCTGTCCTTCGCGCACGGCGCCAACGATGTGGCCAACGCCATCGGTCCGCTGGCGGCGATCCTCTCGACGGTCCAGTCCGGTGACATTGCCAGCAAGGTGGATGTCCCGATCTGGATCATGATGATCGGCGCGTTCGGCATCAGCCTCGGCCTGTTCCTGTACGGCCCGAAGCTGATCCGCATGGTCGGAGACCAGATCACCAAGATGAACCCGATGCGCGCCTACTGCGTGGCCCTGTCCGCGGCGATCACGGTGATCGTCGCGTCCTGGCTGGGGTTGCCGGTGAGCTCGACCCACATCGCCGTCGGCGCGGTTTTCGGGGTCGGCTTCTTTCGCGAGTTCTATACCAAGCGCAGCAAGCGCCGCCGCGAGATGGTCACGCGGACCGGCAAGGCGCTCGACGGGGACGACCGGCCGCCGCTGTCGCCGGAGGTGTTGCAGCACCGCAAGCTCGTCCGCCGTTCCCACTTCCTGACCATTGTCGCGGCATGGGTGATCACCGTGCCCTCGACGGCGATCATCTCGGCGCTGATCTTCTTCGGCCTGTCGCTGGTCGTGTAGCCGAGCCGATACTGTCTGCATATGAAAACGGCCCCTTTCGGGGCCGTTTCTCATTCATGTGTCGGCAGATCAGCCGTCCGCGCCGTTCTTCGCCGCCGGGTCGGGCATACCGATCGCGTTGAAGCCGCAGTCCACATAGTGAATCTCGCCGGTCACCGCCTTGGACAGGTCCGACAGCAGGTAGAGGCCCGCGCCGCCAACATCGTCCAGCACTACGTTGCGCCGCAGCGGCGACGTCTCGCGGTTGTAGTTGTACACCTGGCGGGCGGAGCCGACCGCGGAGCCGGCGAGTGTGCGCATGGGCCCGGCCGAGATGGCGTTGACCCGCACCCCGTCAGGGCCGAGGTCGGAGGCGAGGTAGCGCACCGACGCCTCGAGCGCGGCCTTGGCCACGCCCATCACGTTGTAGTTGGGCATGACCGCCTGGGCGCCGTGATAGGAAAGCGTCAGGAGCGAGCCATGGTCGCTCATCATGGCGGCCGCGCGCTGGGCCACCGCCGTGAAGGAGTAGCAGGAGATGTTCATCGTCTGCAGGAAGTTCTCCTGGGACGTGTTCATGTAACGGCCCTTGAGCTCCTCCTTGTCGGAGTAGGCGATGGCATGGACGACGAAGTCGATCCCGTCCCAGGTGTCCGAGATGGCGTTGAAGGCCTGGTCGAGGCTCTTCATGTCCGCGGCGTCGCACTGGACCATCGCGGCCGCGCCGACGGATTCGGCCAGCGGACCGACCCGGCGCGCGAAGCTGTCGGCCTGGTAGGTGAAGGCGAGTTCCGCGCCCTGGGCGGCGACCGCGCGCGCGATCCCCCAGGCGATGGAGTGGTCGTTGGCGACCCCCATGATGAGGCCGCGCTTGCCGGCCATCAGGCTTCCGGTCGCGGGTTGTCCGTCCATGCTCTCGGCCTGCTTCGGGGTGGCGGGGGTGGGTTCGGGCGTGGGGGCGTGCGCGTCGGCCATCGGGTCAGCCTTCGTGCCGCTGGAAAGCCAGCGACGCGTTGGTTCCGCCGAAGCCGAAGCTGTTCGACATGACGCAGTTGAGCCCGGCATCGTCGATCCGCTCGGTCACGATGTCGGCGTCGCCGGCCTCGGGGTCGAGATCCTCGATGTTGGCCGAGGCGGCGATGAAATCGTTCTCGAGCATGAGCAACGAGTAGATCGCCTCGTGCGCGCCGGTCGCGCCCTGGGAGTGGCCCGTGAGCGACTTGGTCGAGGCCACCTTGGGCCGGTGGGCGCCGAACACCTCGTTGATGGCACCCAGCTCGATCATGTCGCCGACCGGGGTCGAGGTGCCGTGGGCATTGATGTAGTCGACGGTCTGGTTGCCGAGGCCGGCCGTCGCCATCTTCATGCAGCGCACCGCGCCCTCGCCGGAGGGCGCCACCATGTCGACCCCGTCGGAGCTGGCGCCATAGCCGACCAGCTCGGCGTAGATCTTCGCGCCGCGCGCCTTGGCCCGCTCCATCTCCTCGAGCACCACCACGCCGGAGCCGCCGGCGATGACGAAGCCGTCGCGGTTGACGTCATAGGGGCGCGAGGCCCGCTCGGGCGTGTCGTTGTACTTGGACGACAGCGCGCCCATGGCATCGAACAGGACCGTGAGCGTCCAGTGGAGCTCCTCGGCCCCACCCGCGAAGACGATGTCCTGCTTGCCCATCTGGATCAGCTCGCCGCCGTTTCCGATGCAGTGCGCGCTGGTCGAGCAGGCGGAGCTGATCGAGTAGCTCAGGCCGCGCATCTTGAAGGCGGTCGACATGTTGGCCGACAGCGTCGAGCACATGGCCTTGGGCACCGCGTAGGGTCCGATCCGCTTGGGGCTCTTCTCGCGCGCGATGTCCGCCGCCTCGACCTGGGCCGAGGTGGACGGGCCGCCCGAGCCCATGACGAGGCCGGTGCGCTCGTCATGGATGTCGGCCTCGGTCAGGCCGGAATCGGCAATTGCCTCGGTCATGGCGATGTAGTTGTAGGCCGCGCCGTCTCCCATGAAGCGGCGCAGCTTGCGGTCGATATGGTTGTCGAAATCGACGTCGGGCGCGCCGTGGACATGGGAGCGGAAGCCCATCTCCGCGTAGGTGTCGCAGTGAACGATGCCCGAGCGGCCGGCCTTGAGGCTCTCGGTCACCTCGGCGGCGTTGGCGCCGATGGGCGAGACGATGCCCAGCCCGGTGACGGCGACGCGGCGCATCCCGTTGGTGCTCATGCGCTTTCCTCCTTGCTCGGCGGGAACAGCCCGACCTTGAGCCCGGTCGTGGTGTAGACGGTCTCGCCGTCGAGCTCGGCCAGCCCGTCGGCGATGGCGAGCGCGACCCCGCGCTTGATCAGCTTCTTCACGTCGACCTGGTAGCGCAGCAGCTTGCCTTCGGGCTTCACCTCGCCGGCGAACTTGACCTCGCCGACGCCCAGCGCCCGGCCCGGGCCCGGCAGGCCCTGCCAGCCCAGGAAGAAGCCGGTCATCTGCCACAGCGCGTCCAGGCCAAGACAGCCCGGCATGATCGGGTCGCCCTCGAAGTGGCAGTCGTAGAACCAGAGGTCGGGCTTGATGTCGAGCTCGGCGACGATGATGCCCTTGCCATGGGCGCCGCCCTCGCTGGAAATCTCGGTGATCCGGTCGAACATGAGCATCGGCGGCAGCGGCAGCTGCGCGTTGCCGGGGCCGAACAGCTCGCCATGCCCGCACTGGATCAGTTCTTCGTAGGTGAAACTGGACTTCTCGCTGAAACCACTCATGCCCGATACACTTCTAACCTCTGGATGGGACGCCGTTCTAACAGGTGTTCCGCCCACTGTCCGCAACTTGGCGGCCGCGCGGGCAGGTTTCCGGTCGATTCTTCCAGAGCCTGACATCGTTGCGCGCGCCGGTAAAGGACTGGATCGCGGCCGTTGCGATGCCGGAAAGCCATCAAAGATTGATCGAATCTAACGGGTTATCCCGTAGTTTCGAGAGATTCCTCTTTACATGTCGTGCAAATGACCCATATTGGACCCATGAGCGAAGCAACTCCCGATAACCGCGAACGGCCCTATGCCGACGCGCTGCGCCGCCTGAAGGAGGCGGGCCTGCGCCCGACCCGCCAGCGGCTCGCGCTGGGTAAGCTGCTGTTCGATGCGGGCGACCGGCACGTGACAGCCGAGCAACTCCACGCCGACGTCACGGCGGAGGGGATCAAGGTCTCGCTCGCGACGATCTACAACACCCTCAATCAGTTCACCGAGTCGGGCCTGTTGCGCGAGGTGGTGGTGGCGCCGGGGCGGTCCTATTTCGACACCAACGTCGAGGATCACCATCACTTCTTCTACGAGGACGATGGTTCGCTGCAGGATATTCCCGGCGACCAGGTGACCCTCGCGGCGATTCCCGAAGCGCCGGCGGACGCCGAGGTGGCGCGGATCGACGTGATCGTGCGCCTGCGTCGCGCTAATGAGAACCATTCTCAATAAATAGATTGTTTTCAGCAGGATAATTAACAGATTGGAATTCTTCCAATCTGTTGACTCCTGCCGTCTGCCCCGCCATATTGGGGTCGTAACGATTTCGGGTCGGGTGCCGCGCGCGCCGGGCCGAACGGGAAACCGCCCGGAACGGGGCGGGTGGACATATCAGTATCGCAATTCCAAGGAGACGTGTGATGTCGCTCAAGGGTTCCAAGACCGAGGAAAATCTCAAGGAAGCGTTTGCCGGCGAGAGCCAGGCCAACCGCCGCTATCTCTATTTCGCGCAGAAGGCCGACGTCGAGGGCTACAACGACGTCGCCGCCGTGTTCCGCTCGACCGCCGAGGGCGAGACGGGCCATGCGCACGGCCATCTCGAGTTCCTCGAGGAGGTCGGTGACCCCGCGACCGGCGAGCCGATCGGCCCGACCGCGGACAACCTCAAGGCCGCGGTCGCCGGCGAGACCCACGAGTACACGGACATGTATCCGGGCATGGCGCGCACGGCGCGCGAAGAGGGTCATGACGAGATCGCCGATTGGTTCGAGACGCTCGCGAAGGCCGAGAAGAGCCACGCGGGCCGCTTCCAGAAGGCGCTCGACGACCTCGACTGAGCCAATGCGGGGCCGCGCATGACCTGCTGCGGCCCCCCATCTCTTTCGCAGACGGTTTCAGGCCGGGTGCGTCGGCAGTGCTGACGGCCAACGGGGGCGTCTTGCCCCGCGACGAGGAGAACGGACCATGACGGACGTGAACGGCAACAGCGCGCCTCGCGAAGGCAGTCTCGATGCGCCGACCCGCCACCCGCTTGGGTGGGAGGAGATGGACTTCTTCGACGAGGCGAAGCTCGATGAGGAGCTGCGTCGGGTCTTCGATATCTGTCACGGCTGCCGCCGCTGCTTCAATCTGTGCGATTCCTTCCCGCGCCTGTTCGACCTGATCGACGAGTCGGACTCAGGCGAGCTCGACAGCGTCGACAGTGCCGACTTCAAGCCCGTCGTGGACGCCTGCACGCTCTGCGACATGTGCTTCATGACCAAGTGCCCCTACGTGCCGCCGCATGAGTTCAACCTCGACTTCCCGCACCTGATGCTGCGCTACCGCGCGATCGAGGCAAAGCGCGACGGCGTCTCCTGGAGCGAACGCCAACTCATCCAGACCGACCGGAACGGCCGGCTGGCGGGCAAGGTGGCGGGGCTGGCCAACTGGGGCTCGGACCGCGGCAACAAGCTGACCCGACCGGTGATCGAGAAGATCGCGGGCGTCCACCGCGAGGCCGATCTGCCGAAGTATGCGCCGACCGCGCAGACGTTCGTGCGCCAGGCCGAAAGCGCGCCGCCGGCGGTGAACACGGACGCGCCGGCGCATGGCCGCGAGGCGGTGTTCTATGCGACCTGTTTCGTGAACTACAACAAGCCCGACACGGGCGTGCTCGCGCAGCGCATCCTCGCGAAGAACGGCGTCGCGACCAGCGCGCTGCACCCCGGCTGCTGCGGGATGCCCCAGCTCGAGCAGGGGCAGTTGGACGACGTCGCGGCGATGGCGAAGACGGTCGCCACGGCCTTCCGGCCCCATGTGGACGCCGGCAAGGACGTGATCGCGCTGACGCCATCCTGCGCGCTGATGCTCAAGTTCGAGTGGCCGCTGCTGCTGCCCGACGACGACGACATCAAGGCGCTGTCGGCCGCGACCCGGGACATCACGGAATACATCGTGGATATCGCGAAGAACGAGGGCCTGGTCGACGGGCTTTCGGCCCTTCCGGCCTCCGTGGCGTTGCACCTTGCCTGTCATGCCCGGGCCCAGAACATGGGCCAGAAGGCGGCCGAAATGCTGCGGCTCATTCCCGACGCCGACCTCAAGGTGATCGAGCGCTGCTCGGGCCATGGCGGTTCGTGGGGCGTGATGAAGGAAAACTTCGACACCGCCATCAAGGTCGGCCGGCCCGTGGCGCGCCAGGCGAAGGATCATCGCTTCATTGTTTCCGAGTGCCCGCTGGCCGCGGATCACATCCTGCAGGGCATCGAGAAGCAGCTCGATGACGGCCAGGCCGCGCCCGCCCGCACCTACCATCCCGTCGAGCTGTTCGCGCTGGCCTATGGGCTTGCGCCCGAACTCGCCGCCTAGAACCCGGAGTTGCCGCTATGTCCGCCCCGCGCGAAATCACACGTGCCGACATCATCGACATGGAGGAGTACGGCAAGAGCCGGAAGGACCGGCGCGCCGCGCTTGTCGCCCGCAAGCGGGACCGCCGCGTCGACCTGGGTCCGTACGCGACGGCCTATTTCGAGTGCTACGAGACCATGTGGCACCAGGTTCACGAGATGCTGTTCATCGAACGCGGCGGCGAGGAGCAGATCGACGACGAGCTGTCGGCCTACAATCCGCTGATCCCGAACGGCCGCGAGCTGGTTGCGACCGTCATGTTCGAGATCGACGACGAGGTCCGGCGCAAGATGGTCCTCGCCAAGCTGGGCGGGGTCGAGGAGACGGCCTTCCTGAAGTTCGGCGGCGAGACGATCACCGGTGTCCCGGAAGCGGATGTCGATCGGACGACCGCCGATGGCAAGGCAAGCTCGGTGCAGTTCATCCACTTTCCGTTCACCGCCGCACAAGCCGAGGCATTCCGCGCGCCGGGAACCGAGGTGATGCTCGGCTTCGGCCATCCCGAATACGCACACATGACGGTGCTGACCGAGGCCGTGCGCGCGGAGCTCGCGGGTGACCTCGACGGCTGAATATCGCCGGCGGCCGTGACCTAGCGGCCGACCGTCTCGTCTGCGTAGATTCCCCATAATGCGGCGCGCGGCAGCCAGCCCTCCACCCCGTGGCTGTCGACGGCCACCTGGCACCATGTCGCCTCGCATCCGCGCAGCGTGACGATCACGCCCGTCTCTACGAAAGCCGCAACGGGCGCATTCTCCGCGGGGTCCAGGCGCATGCGCGCCCGCCCGTCCGTGATCGCGGCCATGCGCCTGCCCGCCAGCATGGATTTGTGGACCCAGCCTTCGGTGCCGTCCTGGATCCGGATCTGGCGCCAGTTCTCGAACTCCCCGATCACCTCGGCGGGCAGGTTGCGGCGCTGCAGGACCCAGTCGATGGGGTAGCGTGCGCCGGGCCCGGTACGCAGGTTCGCTTCCTTCGCCCGGATACTGACCCAGCGCGGGATTGGCAGCCCCGACGGGTTCGCCGGCGCGACCTGGGCGCCCGTGGCTCCCGAGGCAACGTTGTCCTGCTGGGCGGTGGCGGCCGGCATCCACAGCGCGAGGACGAGCGCCAGAGCCCCGAAAAAGGCCGTGGGCAAGCGGAACATCATGCCTAGCCGTCTATCCGAGCGCCGTGCGCCGGTCAACCCGCCGAAAAGCACCCGCGCGCCCCCGCGAACCCTTGCTAACCGGGGGGCTTACGCGATAATCGGGCCTGGAGAGACCGCGCCGTCCCGGCCGCCGTCAAGGGCGGATACCGGCGGACGCGGGCCGGGGGAATATGGCAGACAGAAAGCCCATCGTGATCGTCACGCGCCGGCTTCCCGAGGCGACGGAAGCGCGCATGAAGGAGCTGTTCGATACGCGGCTCAACGATGCGGACACGCCGATGAGCGAGGCCGCGCTGATGGACGCCGTGGGCGAGGCCGACGTGCTGGTGCCGACCGTGACCGATCACATCAGCGCCCGGGTCATCGGGGCGGCGTCCGAGCGCCTCAAGCTGATCGCCAACTACGGGAACGGCGTCGACAATATCGACCTGCCGGCGGCCCGCGAGCGCGGCATCACCGTCACCAACACGCCGGGTGTGCTCACCGAGGATACCGCGGACATGACCATGGCGCTGATCCTGGCGGTACCGCGGCGTTTGTACGAAGGTGCGCAGCTGATCCGCTCGGGCGACTGGCAGGGCTGGTCGCCGACCCTGCTGCCGGGCCGGCGGATCTGGGGCAAGCGCCTCGGGATCGTTGGCATGGGCCGGATCGGCACCGCGCTGGCGCGCCGCGCGCGGGGCTTCGGACTCAACATCCATTATCACAACCGCCGCCCGGCCCATCCGGACGTTGCGGCGGAACTCGATGCGACCTACTGGGAATCCCTCGACCAGATGCTGGCGCGCGTCGACATCGTGTCGGTGAACTGCCCGCGCACGCCGGCGACCTACCACCTGCTGTCGCGCCGCCGCCTCGCGCTGCTCCAGCCCCACGCCTTCATCGTCAACACCTCGCGCGGCGAGGTGATCGACGAGCGCGCGCTGGGCGACATGATCGAGGCGGGTCAGATCGCCGGGGCGGGGCTCGACGTGTTCGAGCACGAGCCGGCAGTCGATCCGCGCCTGATGGCGGCGGACAATGTGGTGCTGCTGCCGCATCTGGGCTCGGCCACGGTCGAGGGGCGGCAGGAGATGGGCGAAAAGGTGGTGATCAACATCCGCACCTTCGTGGACGGCCATACGCCGCCCGACCGGGTGCTGGAGACGATGTTCTAGGCGCCGGTCGTTCTGGGGGGCTGGTCGGGGCGTCAGTCCCGGGCGGTCGTTCCGCAGACACCGCAGTGCGGGTTCCACGGCACGTTGATCGTGTGGAAGCCGGTGTTGAGCGCATCGTAGATCAGCATCCGGCCGGCCAGGCTCTCGCCCAGCCCGAGCAGCTCCTTGAGCACCTCGGTCGTCTGCAGCGAACCCATGACGCCGGCGAGCGCGCCGAGAATCCCGGCCTCCTCGCAGCGCGGCACCAGGTCGGCGGGCGGCGCCTCGGGGAAGATGCAGCGATAGCAGGCGGTCGGCGCGTCGTCGTTGCGCCGGAAGGTGAAGAGTTGTCCCTCGAAGCGCAGCATGGCGGCGGCTACCAGAGGCATTCCAGAACGATAGCAGGCGTCGTTGAGAAGATAGCGCGTCTCGAAATTGTCCGAACCGTCCGCGACCAGGTCGTAGCCGGCCAGGATCTCCTCGGCATTTTCCCCGGTGAGTCGCACGTCGTGGGTGACGACATTGATTCCGGGGTTGAGGGCTGCCAGCGTATCCTTCGCGGACTCCGTCTTTTTTCGCCCGACGGATCCCGTCGCGTGTACCACCTGGCGCTGCAGATTGGTCAGGTCCACCTCGTCGTCATCGACGATGCCCAGCGTGCCCACGCCGGCCGCGGCGAGATACATCAGCAGCGGCGCGCCGAGCCCGCCCGCGCCGACCACCAGCACCCGCGAAGCGAGCAGTTTCTCCTGCCCGTCCTCGCCGACTTCGTCGAGGATCAGGTGCCGGGCATAGCGGTGAAACTGTTCGTCGCTCAGTTCCATTCGTGGGGTCCTAGAGCCCCTCGAAGAGCGCGGTCGAGAGGTAGCGCTCGGCGAAGGACGGCAGCAGGACGACCATCAGCTTGCCCGCCATCTCGTCTCGCGCGCCGACCTCGAACGCCGCAGCGAGCGCGGCGCCCGACGAGATTCCGACCGGGATGCCCTCGATGCGCGCGAGCTTGCGGGCGGTCGCGAAGGCCGTTTCGTTGGCGATCGGCAGCACCTCGTCGAAGATATCGACGTTGAGGATGTCCGGGATGAAGCCGGTGCCGATTCCCTGGATCATGTGCGGGCCGGCGGGGCCACCAGAAAGGACCGCGCTGTCCTCGGGCTCGATGGCGACCACGTGCACATCGGGCTTGCGTGCCTTGAGCACCTCGGCCGTGCCGGTGATCGTGCCGCCGGTGCCGACGCCGGCGACGAACACGTCGATCTCGCCGTTCGTATCGGCCCAGATTTCCTCGGCCGTTGTGTTCCGGTGTACCTCGGGGTTCGCCGGGTTCTGGAACTGCTGGAGCATGATCGCCTTGTCCGTCGTGTCGACGATCTCCTGTGCCTTCGCGATCGCGCCGGGCATGCGGTCCGCGGCGGGGGTGAGGACCAGCTCCGCGCCGAGCAGCGCCAGCATCTTCCGCCGCTCCTGGGACATGGAATCCGGCATCACGAGGATGCAGCGATAGCCGCGCGCCGCGCACACGAAGGCGAGCGCGATGCCTGTATTGCCCGAGGTCGGCTCGACTATGACGGAGCCGGGACCGATCCTGCCCTCGGCCTCCGCCGCCGAGATCATCGCGTTGCCGATCCGGTCCTTGACCGAGGCAAGCGGATTGAAGAATTCGAGCTTTGCCACCAGTTCCGCCTTGCAGCCCTCGGCCTCGGCAATGCGCGGGATGCGGACCAGCGGCGTGGCGCCGATCGTGTCGACGACGGAATCGTAGATTTTGCCCCGGAATTCGGCGCTTTTCGGGGTGTTCTGGTCGGCGTTGGACATGATTTCGGACTTCCGTTGTTCGCTGTGTCGGGGTCTTTTGGGTGGCTAGATCGTGTAGTCGATGCGGTCGGGTTCTTCGCTCTCGACGCCGGCGTCGCGGGCCCGGTCGCAAAGATCCTGGATCGTGACCTGTTCGAGCTGGGTCATGCAATCGTCGGCCATCTCGCGCCACAGGGGCCGGACGACCTCGATGCCCAGCGGCGAGCCGTCCTCGGCCTCCGACGGGTCGTCGCGGGCCTCCATGTCGAGGATCACCCGGACGATGTCGGCGAGCGTGATGCGCCGGCGTTCGCGTGCGAGGCGGTAGCCGCCGCGCGGGCCGCGCACACCGGTGAGCACGCCCGCGCGCACGAGATTCTGCAGCACCTGCTCCAGATAGCGCCGGGGAATGCCCTGGCGGCGCGTGATCTCCCGGCTCTGCACCGGGCCGGGGCCGGCGTGGTAGGCGATGTCGAGAACGGCCTCGATCGCGAACAGGGTCTTGCGCGACAGACGGAACATGCTCTGGCCCTTACTCGCTCTTTGCGCTGCCCGACGTGCCGGTCGAGCCGAAGCCCCCGGCGCCGCGCGCGGTCTCGGAGAGATTTTCGGTTTCCTGCCAGCGGGCCTGCGTGACCGGCGCGACCACCATCTGGGCGATCCGCATCCCGCGTTCCACCGTGAAGGGCTCGCTGCCGTGATTGATCAGGATCACCCCGATCTCGCCGCGATAGTCCGCGTCGATGGTGCCGGGCGTGTTGACCAGCGAGATGCCGTTGCGCAGCGCGAGCCCGGACCGTGGCCGGACCTGGGCCTCGTAGCCCGGGGGCAGCGCGATCGCCAGTCCGGTGGGAACCAGCGTGCGTTCGCCCGGCGCGACCACGACGTCCTCCATGACGGCGGCGCGCAGGTCCATCCCGGCGGCATCGCCGGTTTCGTAGGACGGCAGCTCCAGGTCCGAGCCGTGGGGCAGGCGGGTGACCGCGACGTCGACGGTGGCGGTCATTCCGCGGCTCCCAGCGTTTCCGCCACGCGCGTGGCGAGACGGTTCGCCACGTCCGCCTTGGACATGCGCGGCCAGTCCTCGACCCCGTCCGCACTCACGAGATGGATCGTGTTGTCGTCGCCGCCGAAGGTCCCGGTCCCGGGCGACACGTCGTTGGCGAGAATCCAGTCGCAGCCCTTGCGCTCGCGCTTCGCGCGGGCATGTTCGACGACCTGTTCGGTCTCCGCGGCAAACCCGACAACCAGGCTGGGGCGGGTGTTCGCCGCGGCCGAGAGCGTGGCGAGAATGTCCGGGTTCTCGGCCATTTCGAGGGTCGGCGCGCCGCCGCCGTTCTTCTTGAGCTTCTCGTCGGCGGCCCGGGCCACCCGCCAGTCGGCGACGGCGGCCGCACAGACGGCCACGTCGACCGGCAGCGCCGCCTCGCAGGCCGCGAGCATGTCGCGCGCGCTCTCGACGCGCACCACGGTCACGCCGGGCGGGTCGGGCAGGTGGGTCGGGCCCGAGACCAGGGTTGTCGTCGCGCCGCGGCTGGCCAGCGCCGCCGCGATCGCGTGTCCCTGGCGGCCGGCCGCGCGGTTGGCGATGTAGCGCACCGGGTCGATCGGTTCGTGGGTGGGGCCGCTGGTCACAAGCGCCCGCCGGCCCGAAAGCGGAGCGCTAGTCTGAAAAAAATCCGATACCGCCGCGGCGATGTCTTCGGGCTCCGCCAGTCGGCCCAGCCCGTATTCGCCGCAGGCCATGTCGCCTTCCTCCGGGCCGATCACGTGCACGCCGCGCGCGCGAAGGGTCTCGAGATTGGCCTGGGTCGCGGGATGCTCCCACATGCGGACGTTCATCGCCGGCGCCACCATCACGTCCTTGTCGGTCGCCAGCAGGACGGTCGAGGCCAGGTCGTCGGCCTGCCCGTGAGCCATCTTCGCGAGGATGTCGGCGGTGGCCGGCGCGACGACCAGCAGGTCCGCGTCGCGGGACAGCTGGATGTGCCCCATCTCGGCTTCGTCGGTGAGCGAGAACAGCTCGGTATAGACCTTGTCCTCGCTGAGCGCCGCCAGGGACAGCGGGGTGACGAACTGGGACCCGCCGCGGGTCAGGACGCAGCGCACCGCCGCGCCGCGCTCACGCAGGCGGCGGACCAGTTCGAGGCTCTTGTAGGCCGCGATACCGCCACTGACGATCAGCAGGATCCGTTTGCCATGCAACATCGGGAGAATCTCCACGCTCAGCCCGTCTTGCGGGGACGATCCCGCAATCTACGGAAATTATATGTAGATAGATAGGTTTTTCCCGGCGGCCGGCAATATGCGGTTCCGGCGTGTTGTCAGGTGAGCAGTTCCGCGACAATCAGCGCCGCGAGCACGCCGATGGCACACCACAGGGGCCACTGGGGCGACCGGGCGCGTCCGAGGTTCAGCCGAACCTCGCCGTCCGCGATCCGGGCCGCGGCCTGCTCGACGGCCTCGACCGCGCGGGGCAGGCGTGTGGCGGCGTGAATGACGTCGGCCGTCATCTCGGCCAGCCGCGCCTCGGGGCCGCGGTGCTCGCGCATCCACTCCTCGACGAGGGGCAGTGCGAGCTGCCACATGTTGAGTTCGGGCGCGAGCCGGCGGCCCACGCCCTCGGCGAGCAGCATGGTCTTCTGGAGCAGCAGGAGCTCGGGCTGGACCTCCATGTGGAACCGCTCGGAGACCTGGAAGAGCTGGGCCAGGAGCCGGGCGATCGAGATTTCGCTGGGCGGTCGGTCGAAGATCGGTTCCCCGATGGCGCGGATCGCCTGGTGAAAAACCTGCCGGTCGGTGCCGGGCGGGACGTAGTTCGCCTGGAAGTGCACGTCGGCGACGCGCTCATAGTCGCCGGTCACGAAGCCGAGCAGCATGTCGGCCAGAAAGTACCGCGTCCGCCGGTCGATCCGCCCCATGATCCCGAAGTCCACGACGCACAACGCGCCGTCGGCGCGCACGAAGGCGTTCCCGGGGTGCATGTCGGCGTGGAAGAAGCCGTCGCGGAAGACCTGCAGGAAGAAGGATTCCGACGCCTTGCCGACGAGAGCCTCGAGATCGTGGCCGGCCGCGACCAGCTCATCGACGTCGTGGACCGGAATGCCGGAAATCCACTCGGTCGTCAGCACCCGACGGCCGGTGCGTTCCCAGTCCACCGCGGGGACGACATACATCGGGTCGTCCTCGAAATTGCCGCGCAGCTCCGACGCGGCCGCGCCTTCCATGCGCAGGTCCATCTCCCAGCGCAGGCTCTCGGCGAAGGTCTCGACCGCGACCACCGGCTTCAGGCGGCGCAGGCGCGGCTGCGTGCTCTCGACCACGCCCGCGATCCAGCGGAAAAGGTCCAGGTCCCGCTCAATCGCCCGCTCGATGCCGGGGCGCAGGACCTTGACCGCCACCTCGCGGGTGTTGCCGGTGCCGGTTTTGCCCGTGTCGTCTTCGGGGTTGTCGTCTTCGGCCGGGATGCGGACCTTCGCGAAGTGCACCTGGGCAATCGACGCCGCCGCGACGGGCTTGTCCTCGAAATGCTCGAACATCTCCGCGACCGGGCGCTCGAACTCGGCCTCGATGGCCGCGCGGGCTGCCGCACTGTCGAAGGGTGGCAGCGCGTCCTGCAGGCTCGACAGGTCGCTGGCGATGGTTTCGCCGACGAGATCGGGGCGGGTGCTCAGCATCTGGCCGAACTTGATGAAGCTGGGCCCGAGATCCTGCAGCGCGCGCGCGAGGCGCTCGCCGGGGCGCAACTCGCGGGTATCCGATACCGTGCGGAATCCCGACAGGGCCCGGGCGGCGAAAACGAGGCCGCCGGTGGCCGGCAGCCAGTCCGCGGGGAACAGCGCGTCGTGGCGCGCCAGCGTGCGCGCGATTCCGATCAGGCGGAGCAGGTTCCGGAGTGCCCTCAGCATGTCGACCCTCAGACCCGCCGCGCGCTGTGAATCGCGGCGATCCCGCCCGACAGGTTGCGCACGCGCACCCGATCGAGCCCCGCCGCGCGGATCATCTCCGCATACTCATCCTGGCCGGGGAACCTGCGGATGCTCTCGGCGAGATAGCGGTAGGCGTCCTCGTCGCGGGCCACACGCCGGCCAAGCCAGGGGAGAACGGAGAAGGAGTAGCGGTCGTAGATCCGGTCCAGCAGGGGCAGGACGACCTGGCTGAACTCGAGGCACAGGAACTGTCCGCCGGGCCGCAGGACGCGGCGGGCCTCGGCGAGCGCCGCGGGAATGTCGGTGACGTTGCGCATGCCGAACGCGATTGTGTAGACGTCGAAGCTGGAATCGGGCGCGGGCACCGCCTGGGCATCGCCGCAGACCCAGCCGATCGCGTCGTCGCGCCCCAGGATTCCGCGGTCGACCGCGCGGCGGCGGCCCACCGCAAGCATGTCGGGATTGATGTCGCAGATCGTGATCCGGGTGCCGGGACGAGCCGTGTTGTGGATGCGAAACGCGATGTCGCCGGTGCCGCCGGCGACGTCGAGCACGCGCAGGTCCGGTCGCCGGGCGACCATGCTCACGAACACCGACTTCCAGACCCGGTGGACGCCCATGCTCATGAGATCGTTCATCAGGTCGTAGCTGTCCGCCACGGACGAGAAGACGTCGCGCACGCGCCCGCTCTTCTCGGCGACGGGGACATCCTCGAAGCCGAAATGGGTGGTGTCTTGCTGCGATGTCTGGCCAGGGTCGCGCATAGCGGAGGGACCATATCGGACGAGGGCCTCGGGCGGCAAAAGAAAAGCCGCCGTGCGCCGCGCCGCGTGATATGACGGTTGCCCCGCGCCCCCGCTTCCCGGAACCCGGAATGCCCGAACTGCCCGAAGTCGAAACCGTGGTCCGCGGCCTGCGCCCCGCGCTCGAGGGCCGGCGGCTCGCGCGGGTCGAGGTGCGGCGCCCCGACCTGCGCTTCCCGTTTCCCGACGCCTTCGCCGCGCGGCTGACTGGGCGGGCCGTCACGGAAGTCGTCCGACGTGCGAAGTATATCCTGATCCGGCTCGACGACGGGGCCACCTGGCTCGCGCATCTCGGCATGTCCGGGCGCTTCACGGTGACCCCGGGTGCGCGCGCGCGTGCGGGACAGGCCGGGCACAACGCCGGCTGGGCGCTGGTCGAGAAACATGACCATGTTCTGGTCGAGACCGACGATGGCGGCCGGGTCGTTTACAACGACACCCGGCGGTTCGGGTTCATGGACCTGATCGCGCCCGGGGGAGAGGCGGAAAACGCTCACCTGCGGGCGCTGGGGCCGGAGCCGCTGTCGGCGGAGTTCTCCGCCGACTACCTGGCCGGGGCGCTACGCGGCAAGCGCACGCCGATCAAGGCGGCACTCCTCGATCAGCGGGTCGTCGCCGGGATCGGCAACATCTATGCCTGCGAGGCGCTGTGGCGCGCCGGCATCAGTCCACGCCGCAGTGCACACACGATTGCCGGAAAGCGGGCCGTCCGCATGGTCGATGCGGTCAAGGGCGTTCTCGAGGAGGCGATCACGGCCGGCGGCTCGTCGCTGCGCGACTATGTCCAGACCGACGGCGAACTCGGCTATTTCCAGCATCGCTGGGCGGTCTACGACCGGGCCGGCGAGGCTTGCGCCAAGTGCGTTGCCGACGGGATCAAGGATTGCCGGATCGGCCGGATCGTCCAGTCGGGCCGATCCACTTTCTATTGCTCTTGGCAGCAGCGGTAAGCTAAGAGCGACGTTATGTTGCTTTGCACAATAGGCCTCCGGCGGGGGTTGCCGGTGATGCTGGCGGCGCTCCTGGCGCTGTCGGCGCCGGGACCGGCGCAAGCGCAGTCCTTCCTCGCGGATGTCGATGACCTGCCGCTCGCGCCGGGGCTGGTGGAGGATGCCGGCGCGCGCGTCGCCTTCGACAAGCCCGAGGGCCGGATCGTGCAGGCCCTCGCGCGCGGCCGCGCGAGCGCGGCTGCCGTTCGTGCCTTCTATGCCGAAACCCTGCCCGCCCTGGGCTGGCAGGCGGCAGGGGCGGAACGCTGGACGCGCGGGGCCGAAGCGCTGCGTCTGACGCTCGAGGCGGCGGACGGCGTGGTCGTCGTGCGTTTTGCGATCGCCCCGAAGGCCTCGCCGTAGTTTCACGGATCGCACCCCGCGCAAACGAACAACGAACAACACTCAGACCGAGGAGGGCCGTCATGGCCTATGAGAATATCGAGATAGAGACAAACGGCCATGTCGGCGTGATTACGCTCAATCGGCCCAAGGCGTTGAACGCCCTTTGCGATGCCCTGGTGGCGGAGCTCGGACATGCGCTCGACGCCTTCGAGGCGGACGAGAATGTCGGCTGTATCGTGCTCACGGGTTCGGAGAAGGCGTTCGCGGCCGGCGCAGACATCAAGGAGATGGCCGAGAAATCCTACATGGATGCCTATCTCGCGGACTTCATCACCGTCGGCTGGGAGCGCGTGACCAAGTGCCGCAAGCCGGTGATCGCGGCGGTCGCAGGCTATGCGCTGGGCGGCGGCTGCGAGCTCGCGATGATGTGCGACTTCATCATCGCCGCCGACAACGCCAAGTTCGGACAGCCCGAGATCACGATCGGCACCATTCCCGGCGCGGGCGGCACCCAGCGCCTGACGCGTTTCGTCGGAAAGTCGAAGGCGATGGAGATGGTCCTCACGGGCCGGATGATGGACGCCCAGGAGGCCGAGCGCGCGGGCCTGGTCAGCCGCGTGGTGCCGCTCGATTCACTGATGGACGAGGCGATGAAGGCAGCCGATACGATCAGCGGCCTGTCGCGGCCGGTGGTGATGATGGCCAAGGAATCGGTCGACCGTGCCTACGAGACCACCCTGGCGGAAGGCGTGCGCTTCGAGCGGCGGCTGTTCCATTCCACGTTCGCGACCGCGGATCAGAAGGAAGGCATGTCTGCGTTCGTCGAGAAGCGGCAGCCGAATTTCAAGAACAGCTAGTCCCGCATATCGCGGACAGTCGCAGCACGGCCGAATCCCTGCGGATTTCAGGCCGTTGCGGCCTTGACGGACCCCCAAGGCCCGTCTATACACCGCGCCCGAACAGTCTATCCACCTAGAGAACACATATGGCCAACCATCATTCGGCGAAGGTGCGCATCCGGCGCAACGCGCGCCGCGCCACGATCAACGGAAATCGGATCGGGCGCATCCGCACCCATGTGAAACAGGTCGAGGCGGCAATCGCGTCGGGCGACAAGCCGGCCGCGGAGGCTGCATTGCGCGCCGCGCAGCCGGAAATGCACCGCGGTGCACAGAAAGGTGTGATCCACACCAACACGGTGTCGCGCAAGCTGTCGCGCTTGTCGGCCCGTATAAAGGCCATGTCCTAACCGACGACCGCATCAGGATTTTTGCCGACCGCGCCCTCGTGGCGCGGTTTTTTGTTGCGCGCTCTGCGCCTGTCCGACGCGCGAAATTTTCGTGTTTTTTTACAGATTCGTACGTTTGACCAGTTGCTAGTCCCATCCTCCCACGTTATGTTCAGCCTTGCCTTCCGGGACCGATGAAGCAGTAAAAAACAAGAATCGGTTGTGGAAATACCGGATCAATACAGAAGAGGATTTAGAGAGACTAAGTTGGATCAATAACAACTAAGTCTCCCGAGGGAAATTTGCGTCTGGGAGTAGTAAAAAACCTGTTTTTATAAGTTGCTTTAAGTAATGCAGGTGTCGCAAATATTCAGGGTGGTTACGGTTTTTGCCGCGACGTCTTGCCTCGATCCCATCGTCAATTTGACGCTTCTGTCCGGTTCTTTCGACCTTGCTCGGGGGGGCACGGGGTTGGACAGGGTGTGTGAGTCGGGCGTTTTGCCCATGACATCGGCTTGGTCCTCAAGTTGCCTCGAGCGGTGTGCCTCAACATCGCCGCGTGTGGTTTTTTGAGTGTCGCGTATCCGATCCTGGCGGAGGGTGCGCGGTTGGTGACACGGTTTTCGAGTTTACGGGGATTTTCGCCAGATGGCAGAGCGGTGGGGGCAGAACGACGGTGCGCTGACGGAGCAGTGGACCCGGGTGCGCGCAAGGTTGCGGACCGACGTCGGTGAGGCTGCATTCAACAGTTGGCTGAAGCCGTTGACGCTGGGTGATTTCAACGGCGGCCGCCTGCGTGTCGCGGTGCCGACCCGGTTCATGCGCGACTGGATCGACCAGAATTACGGCGCCCGTCTCAATGAACTGTGGACCGACGAGAACGACTCCGTCCAGACAGTCGAGATCATCGTCGAGCCGTCCCAGACCGTGATTCAGCCCGCCGGCGCGCCGCCGCGCCGGCCTTTGGCGCAGCGCGTGGAGGCCGAGGCTGCGCCGCGGGACCCCGACGCCGCAGGGGGCGCCGATGCGGGTTCCGCGGGCGACAGCGGCATCGGCGATGTGCGTGGCTCGCTCGACGAGCGGTTCAAGTTCGGGAATTTCGTGGTCGGGCGCTCGAACGAGCTGGCCCATGCCGCCGCCCGGCGCGTGGCGGAATCCAAGTCCGTGCCGTTCAACCCACTGTTCCTGTATGGCGGCGTGGGGCTCGGCAAGACCCATCTGATGCATGCGATCGCCTGGCACATCACCGAGCGCGAGCCGCGCCGGCGGGTGTTGTACATGTCGGCCGAGAAGTTCATGTACCAGTTCATCCGCGCGCTCAGGTACCGCACGATCATGGATTTCAAGGAGCAGTTCCGCTCCGTTGACGTCTTGATGATCGACGACATCCAGTTCATCGCGGGCAAGGATTCCACCCAGGAGGAGTTCTTCCACACCTTCAACGCGCTGGTGGACCAGAACCGCCAGATCATCGTCTCCGCGGACAAGTCGCCGTCGGATCTCGAGGGCATGGAAGAGCGCCTCAAGTCGCGGCTCGGCTGCGGCCTCGTGGCCGACATCCACCCGACCGACTACGAGCTGCGGCTCGGGGTTTTGCAGGCGAAGGCCGAGCAGATCGGCGCCGAGATTCCCGACAAGGTGATGGAGTTCCTGGCCCACAAGATCACGTCGAACATCCGTGAGCTGGAAGGGGCGCTGAACCGTATCGTCGCCCACGCGACCCTGGTGGGGCGGCCGGTGACGCTGGAGACGACCCAGGACGTCCTGCACGACCTGCTGCGGGCGAACGACCGTCGCGTCACCATCGAGGAAATCCAGAAGCGCGTCGCGGAACATTTCAACATCCGCCTGGCGGACATGCATTCCGCGCGGCGCGCCCGCGCGGTCGCGCGGCCACGACAGGTGGCGATGTATCTGGCCAAGCAGCTCACCTCGCGTTCGCTGCCGGAAATCGGCCGCAAGTTCGGCGGGCGGGACCACACCACGGTCATGCACGCGGTGCGGAAAGTCGAGGAACTGCGCTCGACGGATGCCGGATTCAACGAAGATGTCGAGCTGCTGCGCCGGATGCTGGAAATCTGATCGCTCCATCGCGGCGACGACCTGCATAAGTCTCTGTAATTAAAAGTATGTTTTGCCGGTCCGGGCGGCCTTGCGGCTGCCGATTTGCCTGACGAATCAGGCCGGATTTGCTATACTTTCCAAACTTCAGATTCTGCTCAGAACTCCCGGATTCCCGGGCGCGCGCGACAGGTCAGACAAGCTGCGTCGCGTCGCGCGTCACACCCCCTACCGGGGTGCCGGGTCCAGGGTCAAAAAGGACCGACGAAGAATGAAACTGACTATCGAGCGCGCGACGTTCCTGAAGGCACTGGCTCACGTCCAGAGCGTCGTCGAGCGACGCAACACGATCCCGATTCTCGCCAATGTGCTGCTCGAGGGCAAAACCGGCAGCCTGACGCTGAGCGCGACCGACATGGACCTCGCCATCAACGAGACGGTCCCCGCCGACACGGCGCAGGAGGGCGCGACCACCGCGCCGGCGCATACGCTCTACGACATCGTGCGCAAGTTGCCCGACGGCTCCCAGGTTGAGATCGAGACCGATGCGGCGGCCGGCCAGCTCCTGATCCGCGCGGGGCGCTCGAGGTTCAACCTCGCGACGCTGCCGGTCGAGGATTTCCCGACCATGAGCGGCGGTGATATGCCCCACACCTTCTCGCTGGAGGCCGAGGAACTCCGCACGCTGGTCGACCGGACGCGGTTCGCGGTGTCGACGGAAGAGACGCGCTACTATCTGAACGGCATCTTCCTGCATGCTGCCGACCAGGATGGGACCAATGTGCTTCGCGCCGTTGCGACCGACGGTCACCGCCTTGCGCGCGTCCAGCTGCCGATGCCCGACGGCGGAGACGGCATCCCCGGCGTCATCGTGCCGCGCAAGGCCATCGCCGAGCTGCGCAAGCTGATCGAGGAAACAACGGACCCGGTCGAGATCGCGCTGTCGGACACGCGTGTGCGGATGACGTTCGACGATGCAGTCCTGACCTCGAAGCTGATCGACGGCACCTTCCCCGACTATGAGCGAGTGATCCCGAAGGACAACGACAAGGTTCTGTCCGTCGATCGCGGCGTGTTCGCGCAGGCGGTGGACCGGGTATCGACGATTTCCTCGGAGAAAAGCCGCGCCATCAAGCTCGCCGTCGGGCCCGGACAGCTCACCCTTTCGGCGACGAGCGCCGAGAACGGCAGCGCCTCGGAGGAACTCGAGGTTGCCTACGACGAGACCGAGATCGAGATCGGCTTCAACTCGCGCTACCTGCTCGACATTACGGCCCAGATCGAGAACGAAAACGCGGAGTTCGTGCTCGCGGATGCCTCCTCGCCCACCATCGTGCGCGACGGCGGTGACGAAAGCGCGCTCTATGTCCTCATGCCAATGCGCGTCTAGCCGCGCATGGTGACGATGACCCGCGACGCCGCGCCGGAGACCGGGGGCAAGACCGCCCCGGACGCCGCTGTGCGCGCCCGGGGCCATATCGCCCGCCTCGATCTGACGAATTTCCGCAGCTATCCCGCGCTGCGTCTCGATACCGGGCCCGCGCCCGTGGTCCTGACCGGCACAAACGGCGCGGGCAAGACCAATCTTCTCGAGGCGCTGTCCTTTCTGGCGCCCGGCCGGGGGCTTCGCCGCGCGGCCCTTCCCGACGTGGCACGCATCGGCGCCGGTGGCACGGCCGCCGCCTGGGCGGTCGCGGCACGGCTGGAAAGCGGCGACGGGCCCGTCGCGCTGGGGACCGGAATGGCCGCGAGCGGTACCGGCGCATCGCGCCGGGTCGTGCGCATCGACGGGGAGCCGGTACGCGGCCAGTCCGCCTTCGCGGAACGGGTGAACATGATCTGGCTCACGCCGGACATGGACAGGCTGTTCATGGAGGGCGGTACCGGCCGGCGCCGTTTCCTCGATCGCATGGTCTACGGGTTCGATCCGGAGCACGCCCGGCGCATCGCGGTGTATGAGCAGGCGATGCGCGGCCGGCAGAAGCTTTTGCGCGAGGGGTCAGGCGACACGGTCTGGCTCGCCGCGGAAGAGGAAACCATGGCCACGACGGGAATTGCCATCTCGGCCGCCCGTCGCGAGACGGTGGCACGGCTTGACGCGGCGATCGCAGCAGAGGCGGATGCGCGGGTGCGCCATTTTCCGGCCGCCGGCCTCGTCTTCGAGGGCGAGGTCGAGACCTGGCTCGCGGATGGCCCGGCGCTGGAAGCGGAAGACCGGCTGCGCGAGAGCCTGGCCGCGGGACGGGCAAGAGACGCGGACGCGGGACGGGCCTTGCACGGCCCCCATCGCAGCGACCTGGCCGTCCACAATCTCGACAAGGACATGGCGGCCGCGCTCTGCTCGACCGGCGAGCAGAAAGCGCTGCTGATCTCGATCGTGCTTGCCCACGCACACCTGATTGGCCTCGACCGCCGCGCCGCGCCCATCCTGCTGCTGGACGAAGTGGCCGCGCACCTGGACGAGAATCGTCGGGCTGCCCTGGCCGAGCGCATTGTCTCGCTCGGCGTACAGGCCTGGCTGACGGGCACGGACCGGCATCTGTTCGAGGCCTTCGGTATGGATGCCCAGATATTCGAATTGAACGCCGGCGCGGTTGCGCCGGCCACAGGAGACTCGCGATGAGCGATACCCCCGAAGCGCCAGAGGTCGAAGACATCGCCGAAGGAGAGGACGCGAATTACGGCGCGGATTCGATCAAGGTCCTGCGTGGGCTTGATGCGGTGCGCAAGCGCCCGGGCATGTATATCGGCGACACCGACGATGGTTCGGGGCTGCATCACATGGTCTATGAGGTGGTCGACAATGCCATCGACGAGGCGCTCGCCGGGCACTGCGATACGGTCAACGTCACGCTCAACCCCGATGGGTCGGTCACGGTCGTCGACAACGGCCGTGGCATTCCGGTGGACATCCATGAGGAAGAGGGGGTCTCCGCCGCGCAGGTCATCATGACCCAGCTCCACGCGGGCGGGAAGTTCGACCAGAATTCCTACAAGGTCTCCGGCGGGCTCCACGGGGTCGGGGTCTCGGTCGTGAACGCCCTGTCAGAATGGCTCGAGATGCGGATCTGGCGAGACGGCAAGGAACACAAACTGCGCTTTGTCCATGGCGAGGCCGAGGGCGAACTCGAGGTTTCCGGCGATGCGCCCGACACGGATGACGGTTCGCTCACGGGCACGGAAATCACCTTCCTGCCGTCGCCGGAAACCTTCACCATGGTCGAGTTCGACCGCGATACGCTGGAACACCGGCTGCGCGAGCTCGCATTCCTGAATTCCGGGGTGACCCTCATCCTGACCGACGCGCGCGGGGTGGAGCCGGTCCGCTCCGAGATGTTCTACGAGGGCGGCCTGAAGGCCTTCGTCGAGTATGTCGATCGCAACCGCCAGGGGCTCGCCGGCGAGGTGATGCACATCACCGACGAGAAGGACGGGGTGACCGTCGAAGTCGCACTCCAGTGGAACGACAGCTATCACGAGACGATGCTGTGCTTCACCAACAACATCCCCCAGCGCGACGGCGGCACCCATCTGGCGGGCTTCCGCGGCGCATTGACCCGAACGATCAACAACTACGCCAACGAGAGCGGGCTGGCGAAGAAGGCCAAGCTCGCGATCACCGGCGACGACGCGCGCGAGGGGCTGACGTGCGTCCTTTCGGTCAAGGTGCCGGATCCGAAATTCTCGTCCCAGACCAAGGACAAGCTGGTCTCCTCGGAGGTGCGCCCGATCGTCGAGTCCACCGTCGGCGACCGGCTCGGCCAGTGGTTCGAGGAACACCCCAACGAGGCCCGCGCGGTCATCGAGAAGATCATCGAGGCGGCCGCCGCGCGCGAGGCGGCGCGCAAGGCGCGCGAGCTCACACGCCGCAAGGGCGCGCTCGACATGGCGTCGCTGCCGGGCAAGCTCGCGGACTGCCAGGAGCGCGATCCCGAGAAATCGGAACTCTTTATCGTCGAGGGCGACAGCGCCGGCGGGTCTGCCAAGCAGGGCCGTGAGCGCCGTTTCCAGGCGGTGCTGCCGCTGCGCGGCAAGATCCTCAACGTCGAGCGCGCGCGGTTTGACAAGATGCTGTCGTCGGCGGAGATCGGTACGCTGATCACCGCGCTGGGCACCGGCATTCGCGACGATTTCGACATCGAGAAGCTGCGCTACCACAAGATCATCATCATGACGGACGCGGATGTTGACGGTTCGCACATCCGCACGCTCCTGCTCACATTCTTCTACCGGCAGATGCCGGAGATCGTGGAGCGCGGGCATCTTTTCATTGCCCAGCCGCCGCTCTACCGCGTGCAGCGCGGGCAGTCGGCGGTTTATCTGAAGGACGACCGGGCGCTCGAGGACTATCTGATGGACACCGGCCTTGGCGACACGGTGCTGAACCTCGCCGACGGGACCCAGCGCTCGGGCGCGGACCTGCGTGCGATGCTTGACGTCGCGCTCGAGGCCCGCAAGCTCATCCAGCCGCTGACGGTGCACCTGCCCAACGCGACGGTGGTCGAGCAGGCGGCGATCGCCGGCGCGCTCAACCCGGAACTGGTCGCGGACTCCGAACGGGCGACAGAAGCTGCCCAGGCCATCGCCTGGATGCTCGATCGCCTGTCCGATCGCCTCGAACGCGGTTGGCAGGGCGCGCAGCGCGATGACGGCGCGCTGACCTTCATGCGTACGCTGCGCGGTGTGACCGAGACGCTGGTCATCGACGACCGGATCATCAACTCCTCGGAGGCGCGCCGCCTGAATGAACTGTGGGCCGACCTGCGGGACACCTATATAGAGCATTCCAAGCTCGTCACGAAGGACAGCGAGCACACGATCACCGGGCCGCTGTCGCTGTTGCAGGCGGTGTTCGAGGCCGGCCGGAAGGGTATCTCGATCCAGCGATACAAGGGCCTGGGCGAGATGAACCCGGACCAGCTCTGGGAGACCACCCTCGACCAGAATGCCCGTGCGTTGCTGCAGGTGCGCGTCGCTCAGGCGGATGCGGCCGGGAACATCTTCGAGACCCTCATGGGCGACGAGGTGGAGCCGCGGCGCAACTTCATCCAGGAGAATGCGCTCAAGGTTGCAAACCTCGACGTCTAGGCACCCGGGCAAGGTCCGCCACATTTCGGCCAAGCCCGTGCGCCAGTCTCCGCGCCCATGAGCAAGTCCCCCGCCAGCAAGCCGCAGAAATCACGCAAGGCGCCCGAACCGGCGCCGTCGTCCCTCCTGTGGCGTGTCACGAAATGGTCCCTCGTGCTTGGCATCTGGGGTGGACTCGCGCTCGCGGGTGCGCTCGCATGGTTCGCCTGGAACCTGCCATCGGTCGACGCGCTGGGGCCGACCACGGACAAGGCGCGCCGGCCGGGGGTCACCATCCTCGCGTCGGACGGATCGCTCGTCGCGGGTTATGGCGATCTCTACGGCGCGCGCCTCACGGTCAACGAGCTGCCGCCCCAGCTTGTTCAGGCGGTGGTCGCCATCGAAGACCGGCGCTTCTTCGAGCATCCCGGGGTCGATCTGCGTGGCATTCTCCGGGCGGCCTTCGCCAACCTGCGTGCCGGCGGCGTCGTCCAGGGCGGCTCGACCCTCACCCAGCAGCTCGCCAAGAACCTGTTCCTGACGCCGGAACGTTCGTTGGATCGGAAGATTCGCGAGCTCATTCTTGCCCTGAACCTGGAGCGCCGGTTCGAGAAGAACGAACTTCTTACGATCTACCTGAACCGGGTCTATCTCGGGGCGGGGACCTACGGCGTGGAGGCCGCGTCGCGGCGCTATTTCGGAGCCTCCGCGCGCGATATCGACACCTACCAGGCCGCGCTTCTGGCGGGCCTGTTGCGCGCGCCGTCACGGCTGAACCCGGACAGCAGCGAGACCCGCGCGCACGAGCGCACACGCACCGTTCTGCGGGCGATGGCGGATGCGGGCTTCCTGACCGAGGAAGAGGCCGAAAGGATTGCCGCGACCCGCCGGCCTGGCCGGGGCGATGGTGCGTTGCCGCGCCCGCGCGTGACCGGCGAGGCGCGCCGCTACTTCGCCGACTGGGCGCTCGAGCGCGCCGCGGGCTATGCCGGCAGCACCGGCGTTGATCTGGCGGTCGAGACGACCCTGGATCCCGCACTCCAGGCGCGGGCCGAGGCGGCTGTCCGGCGGGCCGATACGAAAGGCTCGCAGGCCGCGTTGGTCGCCATGCGCAGCGACGGCGCGGTGCTCGCCATGATCGGCGGGCGCCGATACGGCGAGAGCCAGTTCAACCGGGTGACCCGGGCGCAGCGCCAGCCCGGATCGGCCTTCAAGCCGATCGTCTATCTGCCGGCGCTCGAATCCGGGATGACCCCGGACAGCAAGGTTCTCGATGCCGCCATCACCGTCGATGGCTGGACGCCCCGGAACTTCTCCGGAAGCTTCCGCGGCGAGGTGACCCTGCGCGAGGCGGTCGCGCGGTCACTGAACACCGTTGCGGTGCGGGTGTCGGAGGATGTCGGCCGCGGCCGGGTGATCCAGTCCGCGCGGCGGCTCGGCATCACGGCACCCCTGACACCGCACCCGTCGATCGCGCTGGGTGCCGGCGAGGTCACGCCGCTCGAGCTCACCGCCGCCTATGCCGTCTTCGCCAACGGCGGTTTCGCGGTTGAGCCCTATGGTGTGACGGAGGTCCGCCAGGGCGGCGGGGTGGTGTTCCGCCGCCCTGCGCGCGCGCCCCGACGTGTCGTCGAGGCGGATGCGGCGGCGCACATGACCGAGATGCTGCGTGCGGTCATCGCGTGGGGCACGGGCAAGGCCGCGAAGATCGACCGCCCGGCGGCCGGTAAGTCGGGCACCAGCCAGGACTTTCGCGACGCCTGGTTCGTCGGTTTCGCAGGCGACCTGGTGGTCACGGTCTGGGTCGGGAACGACGACAACACGCCGACCCGACGGATCACGGGCTCGAGCATCCCGGCCGCGA
>Ga0181568_10000632_pt1 | contig 31500 bp, 16 predicted proteins | sample 101ome_20_FD_133758 | JGI IMG/M metagenome (GOLD analysis project Ga0181568, IMG submission 133758) | Coastal salt marsh microbial communities from the Groves Creek Marsh, Skidaway Island, Georgia - 101404AT metaG (megahit assembly) | ecosystem: Environmental > Aquatic > Marine > Intertidal...
CGGTCGCACCGCGATCGGGACTTCGAGATCGGTGGACCCACTTCGCGTGACCCACGCGACTTCCGGCGCGAAATCTTCGATGTGATCCTTCTCAGCCTCGAGTCGGCTCTCGGAAACGAACATCGGGAAATAGCAGTTTTCGACGCCGAGCTTCTTAATTTCGGTGTCGAAGAACTCCTTCAAGACTTCCCACTGCGCGTACGCCCACGGCTTCAAGATGTAGCAACCAGATATGTCGTAATAATCGATGAGATCGCCGGCGATGACGACTTGCGAATACCATGCACTGAAATCTTCGTCGCGCTTGACGGATAAACCGAGACCCGTTTCCTTCTTCTTCTCAGTCTTACCCTCGCCCTGGCTCTGCGTGGGTTTCTTCTCCTTGGGCGCCTTCTCCTTGGGCGCCTTGGCCTTGGGCATGCGAATCATGTCGCACATGCGAAGCTTACCCAAGACGGATTTCACGTCGGCGTTCGCCGCCATCTCCTCGACGAATCGCACGACGTTCGGAATCGCATCGCGAGCCGCCGGATCGAGCGATTTCGCGAACGCCGGGAAGAAATACGCCGCCGCGAGAATATCCGCCATCGACGGCGCATCGCCCGCCAAGAACCTCTTCTCCCCCAATCGCACGTTCGCCTTGGCCGCCGCCGCCGCCAACGCCTTTTGCGCCTCCTCGAACGCTCCCTCATCCATCGCCATCCCTCCCGACAGCATCACCGCCGACGTCATCGACGGACCTCTCAATTCCTCCTTCGCGAACGTCGTCCACGCCTCGACATCCCCGGCATCGCACGCGCTCGGGTGCGTCACGCCGGCGTTCGCCTCCGTCGCCCTCTTCGCGACCCACTCCAAGATCGCATCCGCGCCCTCGACCGTCTCCCCGTCCCCGCTCACGAGCACCGGCGGCGTCTTGCACGCGCCCGTGTACTTCTTAAACATCTGCGTCGTGAGCGAGACGCCACCGAGCTTGGCGAGCGCGCGCGCGGCGTCGCTCCCGTCGAGGTCTTTGGTGTAGAGGAGCGCCGTCCCGGGCGCGGGCGCGGGCGCGGGGAAGTCGGCGGCGATGGCGCACGCCGCCATCTTATCGTTCAGTGCGCTCGCGAGTTCGTCCATGCCGTGCGCGCGCGCGCGGTCGGCGCGCGGAGGTGTGAGGACGCCGGGGTTGGCGCCGGACGCGGTCGGGTGGAAAAGTGCTGCTATCCAACTGGCACGTCTCGGTGGCGGCGCGCGCGGGGGACTGGTTTACACGGCTAAAAGCTATCGCGATGGGAAATTATGGGTGGATTTGACGATGTCTAAGAGCGCCGGAAGACCGTGCGCGGTGAAGGCGGCGATGGCGAGACGCGCGCCGTCGCCGTATATCTCGGTCGGGTCGTCGCGAATGCTCTGGGCGAGGTAAGCGCCGAACGCGGCGTCCCCGTCGGAGACGTTCGCCGCGCTCGTTTGACGCTCGACCCAGAGCAAGGCGAAGAGCTGACACAAACCTTCCTCGACGATGGGTTCTAACGTCGGGAAACCGTTCAGGCGGAGGAACATGTGCATGCACTCGTGCGCTAAAATTTGCCCCGAAAGCATGCGAGGCAGACAGGAGAGGATGATGATGGCGGTGACTTTTTGCGTCGCCGAACGCGGAATGCGATGCTGGACGACGTCGATGTGACCGAAAATGTCGAAGACGGATCCCGTGTTCGCGGGTCTCCACGTCGGTTGTCGATAGACGGAGGAGACGACTTCCACGTGCGAGACGCACATGCCGCGCACTTGCGCCGTGCGTCCGCGGTGCCACGCTTCCTCCTCGTCCACGTTGTTGATCACGTCCTGAGTACACAGATATAGCGGCGGTCGTTCACCGCTCGCTCCGAGAGCGCTCAAACCGAACGTGCCGAAAAAGTCGATGATGTCGGTGTACAGCGGTTGCGCGTCCTCTCGATCTACGACGACGGTTTGCACGCACTCGAGACACAAGCGACGGTCGTCCGGGAGGGCGACGTACGCGGCGGCACCTCCACCGCGCTTTTCATACCGTCCACACCCGTCGCATTTGGCCGTCCCGTCCGCGGCGTGCTCGGGGCAGTACATTTCGCCCCAATAGGCATTCGTGTGGTATCGAACGTATCCGCCGCTCGAAGGTATGAAACTCGAACACACCGCGCACTTCGGTCGACACCGCTCCGCGTAACACCGCGCGTGATACACCTGTCGCGCACTTCCGGGTTCGCCCACCATCACCCCGCCCATCGCCGCGCGACCGAAAAACGTCGACGAGCTCAACAAACTCTCGCCGCACGCGCCGCAACGCAGACACGTCGGATGCCACGTCTCCCCGCACGCGCGCACCGCGCCTCGCCGCTCGCTCTCCGCGAACGTTTTACCGCACCCACAACACGCGCCGCCGTCCGCGCGCGTCGACGCCTCCATGCTCGCGCGCGCGTCGACGCTCGCCGCCGCTCTCTCTCGCGCCGCCGCGTCCTCCTCCTCTTGCAACGCCCTCGCGAGCGCCTCGTCGTTCTCCGTCGACTCTCGCGCGTCCACCGCTGGACGATGCGATGGACGCAGAAACGTCTCCCCCAACGTCTCCCTCGCCCTCGCGCGCGCCTCGGCGACGCGCGCGTCGTTCGCGCCCCCATCGATGAATCGAACCTCCGCCTCATCCGCCCTCGCCGACGCCATCGCCGCGCGTCCCACCGTGTGCCCGTGCGCCGCGAACGACGCCGTCGACGCGCCCGCGTCGCTCACGGGCGTCCCACCGTCCATCGCGCGCGAGACGTCGGCGCCCATGGACGAACGGTCGCGCGACACTTTCTGACGAAGCACCATGGTGTTTGCGCGAACCGTCGTCGCCTCGGCGTCGCGCGCAATCGCCGCCCGCGCGCCGCGCGCGACGCACACCACCCGGCGCGCGCGCGTCACCGCGTCCAGCGCCTCGGACAACGCGCCCGTGCTCGAATACGACGACGGCGTGCGCGTGTTCGCCCCGCGCGGATTCACGCGCGTCCTCTTCAGCGAGTGTGGATTCGGCGCCGATCAGCACGGCCAGTGCGCCACCAAGGCGGCGACGCGCGCGTGTCGAAACGCCATCGAGTTTAACTCGATTCCGTCCATTCGCGAGCTCGTGCCGGGAGGATACGAGAATATGAAGATTCACGTGCACCTCGGCGTCCCGGAGGGATTCGACGTCGACGCGTCGAGCGTCCGCGCGGTGTTTCCGTACGGTGAGGTGACGCAGGTGGAGGTCGTGCCGGGAGGGTTACGAACGAGATCGTGGATCGCGATACCGGCGCAAGGGGACGACGGGGACGATTTTGTCGTGTGCGTGGCGAACGTGAGCGTCGGGTATTGATTGGAGAATATTCGACGACGACGGTTACTGTACCGCGTACTTTTCAATTTTTACGCGGTGTCGGAACGAGGCGTGCGCGGTGAGTCGAGGACATCGTCGTCGATGTCGTCGTCGATGTCTTCTTCCGCGAAGATGTCGTCGTCGTCGGTCGCGTCTTCGGAAAACGCGTCGTCGTCGCGGACGTCGAGCGGTTCTTCGTACACGTCTGGAGGCGGATCCGTCGTCGCGACGTCGACGTCGTCCTCGCGCGAACTGCAGTACGACGACGGCGAGGAATACGACGACGCGATGGAGTGTCTCGGCGCGCGCGCGCGCGTCTCGCGCACGCGAAGATTGGACATGATTTGATCGATGTTTGACCACGAGGCGGCGCTCTCGTCGACGTCGTCTTCGCGCGCGGGCGCGTCGTCGTACGTCTCTCGCTGCTCCCCCGGCGACGACGGCGCGCGTCGACCGAAGGCCACCTTGATCGGCGCACGAACCGCGGCGTTTCGCTCGCGCACGCGATTCGCTTCGTTCAACGCGTCGTACACGGCGGGATCTTGACTCGGAATGACGGTGTGCGCCGTCACGCGCACGCCTGGTGGAAAATCGCACTCGCGAGGTATCACGATGGCTTGTTTCGGACCTCCGTCTTCTCGCGGACCGCACCACGTCGTCCGCGTCGTCTGCGTGTCCCCTCGCAGCGTGAAAATCTTACGCACGAGACACTCGCCTCGAACGACGATGGAATCGATCGATTTATACGCCGCGCTCTCGCTCGAAAAACACACCGGCACGAGCTCCACCAACGGAAGTAATAAATTCACCCACTCGTCCCTCGGTAAATTCCGCAGCGGCACCTGACAGTGCAACGGCGTCGCCCGCACGTCTGTGAACGACGAACTGAACACCAATCGCCGTCTCGCGTCCCCGGCGTCTCGCACGCACACCTCCACCGAAAAGCTCGCCCCCGCGCTCGCGCGCACCTGCGCCGCCAGGATGGGTTGCGTCGCCCCGATCGCCTCCCCGTCCTCCCCTCGCGCCAACCCTCGTCCGCGCACGCGCGCCACGTACCCACGCGCGCGCGAATCGTACGTCGTGCCCCCGTCTCCACGCCACCGACCGCGCCCGCCGTCCGTCGTCGTCGTCGTCGTCGTCATCATCATCGCGCGCCGGTGCGTCTTCGCGTCGAATAAATCCACGTGCGCGCCCCCTTGAAACGCCTCGAACGTCGACATTCCACCACGCGCGAACGACGCGCGAACGACGCGGGGAAAACAAATCGCGCGACGACGTCCGCACCGCGCGATCGCGAACGCGTCCCGCGTCGCGGTCTCGCGCGATTCGATTCGGTCGACGGGAAGATGAATCGACTCGTCGTTGACCCGTTGACCGACCGACGATTCGTTTCACACCCGGACCATTGGTGTGCGTCCGGGGGAACGAGATGATGATGATTGGTGGATGCGGGACGAAGACGCGCGACGTCGACACACGTCGACGCGACCGCGACGATCGTGGGGTTCGTGCGTGCGTGATTCGCGCGTGTGTGCGCGTGCGTCGTCGGAAGGGCGTTGAAAGGCGCGCGTCCGTGTCGTGTCGAGTTGTTGTGTGGATTTGATTTTTTGAAAAAAAGACAGACGCGCGACGTCGAGCGGTGCGTCGGTTCGGGTGCGATGGCGTCGGATGAGGGCGCGCCGTCGGAATCTTTGACGACGATCGCGCCGTTGCAGTTGCGATTCGAGGATATCTCCGTGCACTCGCCGGGAGTGTTCGCCAAGTCGGACGCGATGAAGTCGCTGCGCGAGGCGCCGGACGGCGTTGGATTTCGCGCGGCGCTGAAAGAGTTGAATCAGACGGAGGAATCGTTCGCGAAAATTTTGTCGCAGGCGCGGGAGAAGAGTCTCGGGAACGGTGACGGGGATCTGGAGCGAATCAAGGCGCAGATTAAGCGGTTAAAGTTTGGAACGATTGAGCTGTCGACGGAGCAGGCGTTTTTAAAAGCCGTGTTGGAGTCGCGGCCGTTGCCCAAGGATGCGCCGACGGAGAGCGAGGGGTTCAAGGCGTTGCAACAACGATTGAAGAATCTCACGAATGAGAACGAGCGACGTGCGGAGGAGATGGAGCGCGAGATTGAAAGGCTCGGCGAGGAGTACGAGACGTTTCGAGTGGAGCACAGGGCGTTGACGGAAGTCGTGGAGGAATTGCAAACGTTGGAGGCAGAGGCTGCGGCCGCGGCGTGGGAAGCCGAGGCTGGTGAGGCGTCCGTGAGCGATGCGGACAGAGCCAAGTCGAAAGAGGAGCTGCAGCGCGAGCTCGAGACGCTCGACGCGGAGCTTCGAGAGGTGAACGTGCAGTTGAGCGAAAACCAGAGCAAGGCGGGCGCTCTGAAAACGCAACTCGAACCGGACGAGAGCGCGATCGACCAGATCAACGCGCAGGCGAAGTATTTGATTGGAATCTCCAAGGCGGCGGCGAGAGAGGCGGAAATGTCGGCGCAGATTGCCGAGGCGCAAGAGGCGGTGATGGAGCAAACCAAGTTGCTGGTCGCGTTGCAGGGCGTGGAAATCATGGCCATCGAAGAGAACGCGCTCGTGCTGAAGATTCACACGCACTTGCCGTCGACGCCGGAATTCGCGATGGAAGGCGCGCCGCCGCGCGGACCGAGCTCCACCACGCACACGGTGACTTTGCACTTGATGAAGGACAGTTCGCGATTAGCGGGCGCCACGCTCGAGCCGTCCGACACGCCCATCCTCGACATTATCGAAGAGGCTGCCGGTATGCCCGTGCTCGCTCGTGCCTTGGCGGAAATTCGCCTTCGCATCGCCGCCACCGCGCAGCGCGCCGAAGCGCTCGCGGCGGCGGCGGCGCGAACCGCGCTCAGATGGAGCAGCGGAGAGTCTTTGGTTCGCGCGGCGCTCCCCAATGGAGCCGTCGCCGTTTTGGACGTTCCGTTCGAGTGGCCGACGCGAGGTGCAAACATTTCGCTCGTCAACGTCGAGATGGTTCCTCCGCAAGTGGCGCAACTCGCCGTCACCCGCCTCATGACGAAGAACTTGAACAGCGTCGGCGAGGCGCTCGAGGCGACGAGCGAGGCATTGAAGAACCAAGCCTGAACCGCGGTGCGTGTACTCTCAGAACCTGTGTAATATTTGATCGAAATCGTCGCGACGACTAAGACGTCACACTACAAAAATCTCTAATGTTAGTTACCATCGAACGGCACCCTTCTTTTTCGGTTTGGGTTTCGGTTGACCGCCTCCTCCGCCGCGCCCGCCACGACCGCCTCCTCCACCGCGACCGCCCCCACCGCTCGGACCTTCCGTGCGTGCCGCGAACGCCGGCATCGCGGCACGATCATCGCCGTCCGTTCGTCCACCACGATCCGGCACGGCGCCCATGATGACCTTTTTCACCGCGCTCTGCAACCCTTCGCTTCCGGCGTTCACTTTAATCCCCGCCGTGGCTAAATCAGCGTATCGAGCGTCGCACACGTCGTCCATCGTCACCTCAGACGTGACGTGAAGATCGCTCACCACCTTTCTCGCGAACTCTTCGCGAACTTCCTTGAGCGCATGTAGTCGCGGACTGTAACAAAACGACGTCGTCGTCACCTGCGCCCGGTTCACCACCATCTCTCGTCTCGCCTTGTACTCGGCGTGCAGCGCCTTCTCCACCTCTTCGATCATCTCGCGCTGTTCGTCCGTCCAATTCGCCGCGTTCAAAACCTTGTGCGTGTGATTTTCCGGCAACTCCTTCAACAGCGCCTCCGCGCGCGTCGTCGCCGCGCGCAGCGCCTCCGCCGCCGACGTTCCGCCCTCGCCAGACCACCCGGCGCGCAAACGCTCCAACGCGCGCGCCGCGCGTTCCGACGTCTCGTCCACCTCCATCGCGTCCGCGGTCGCGTCCCCATCGCCCACCGCCCCCCCGTTCGCGGTCGCCTCTCTCTCGCGCGTCGCCGCCTCCAACGCGCCGAGCTGCAGCGTCGTCGCGCATTTCCTCAGCGCGTCCACGCACGCGTCTCGCGCCGACGCCTCCCCCCGCTTGGCGCGATCGAAGACATCCCGAACGCTCGCCGCGCGCGCCCGTCCGCATCCCGCGCGCTCGAGCGCGTCCGCGCACGCGCGTCCACAAATCGTCAACGCCCGAGCGCCGCCGGCGGACACGTCGCCCGTCCTCGCGTCGCACGCGTGCGCCAACGCCTCCGCGTCTACGCTCGCGACGTCGACGACGCCACAATCCTCCAATCGCTCGAGCGCGTCCACCGCGACGTCGATCGGCGACGACATCGCGCGACGCTCTGACGCGATCGCCGAAAACGCACCCCGGCGGACCGCAGATCGCGTCGCGCGCGCGAACCATGAGCGCCGCCGCGGGCACGAGAAAAGAGCGGCGGGACGCCGAAATCGAACACCTCGCGTACACCCTGCGCGGGAAGGAGGGTCCGGAGACGCGGAGCGCCAAGCTCGGGGACAACCGCGTGGATTTCATCCGTGGGAAAGATTTCTTCGCCGTGCTGAGCGCGCGCGACGACATCTTGGATGAGCACGCGATGATCGATGGGAAGGAACGAGAGGCGTGCGAGAAGGATCCAGCTCGAAAGACGCTCGTGACGGAGGACCGCGTGCGTCACATCGGGCAGTTGTTGTTGCAGAGAGGATATCTGATTCGATGCGAGCGAGAGATTAAGCACGCGAGAAAGGGACGGGTGAAATTGGTCAAGTTTCCGCATTATCTCATGCGTACGCGCGATCAGTCGTTCGCGAAAGATGATTTCTACGCGTGGACGTATCAACCGCCGATGAGTTGGACGAGCGTGATGCTGAGTGCATTGTTCGCGCTCTTCGTGGTGGCGATGTGTTTGTTCCCGTTGGCGCCGATTTGGTTCAAAAAGGTGATCCTGTACGTTTGTTTAGCCATTCTGGGAACGTTCGCGGTGGTGTTCGCGGTGAGGACGATCGTGTTCGTCGCGGTGTGGATCGTGTCCGGCGAACACTTTTGGATCTTGCCCAACCTGACGGACGACGAGATTCCAATCAACGAGATTTTCTCTCCGCTCTTCGCGTTTGATAAACACGCGAAAAAGATTGGTCCGGTGCAGCGCTTCGTCGGTTTGACCATAGGAAGCGCGGTGGTGTACGGGTTGTACAGCGTCGCGCCGGAGACTGGCGGAGCGGTGGCCAACCTGAACAGAGCGCACGATTCCATCTTGGACTTGTTCAACCTCAAGGATGGACCTAAGAGTTTGGGCGGCGGCGCGAACGCAACGGGTAACCTCACTGCGAACGCGACGAACGGAACAGAGACGCCGTTCGTGGAACAGAACGTGACGGCGCAGGATGACGTCAACGCGACGAACGCGACGAACGCGACGGTGATTCCGAGCCTCGACGAAATTCTCGCCGAGGTCGGCGAAGTGGACGACGAAGACGCCGAACAACCGACCGAGGCGCCGACGCGCGAGGAACTTTAGAGTGAACGATGACGCGTCTTTAATGAATACTTTGCGATTGTTTTATTTCATCAATACTGAACGAATCCCAAGGCGTCGCGCACGTCGCGAAGCGTCAAGTTCGCGACTTCGTTGGCGTTGTCGGCGCCTCGCTTCAAGACGCCGTCCAAGTACCCCGGCTCATCCATGATTTCCTTGTACCGACCTTGAATCGGCGACAAGTGATCGATGACGGCGTCCGTGAGTCGCGGCTTGAAATCCCCCCAACGCATCGATCCGCACTCGGCGAGGACTTCCTCTTGCGACAATCCCGTACAGAGTTGATACATGGTGAGAAGGTTGTTCGATTCCGGTCGTTCGGGGTTACCGAACTCCAAGCCCTCGAACGCGTCCGTCTTACAGCGCTTGATCTTCTTCGCGATCTCGTCCGGGGTGTCCAACACGTTGATCCTAGATCCCTCCGCCGGGTTCGACTTGCTCATCTTGGACGCGCCGTCCGTGAGCGACATGACGCGTCCGCCCTCCTTGGGCGTAAACGCCTCCGGCACCATCAACACGTCACCGCCTCGGCTGCGTCCGCTCGGCGCCTTACCCTTACGCTTCTTCCACTTTTTCCCACCGTACAACGAATTCACTCGTCCCGCGATGTCTCTGGTGAGCTCCAAGTGTTGCCTCTGATCCTCTCCCACCGGCACTAAATCCGCCTTGTACAATAAAATATCCGCCGCCATGAGCACGGGATAATCCAACAATCCCACGCTCACCTCCTCCCCAGCCTTTCTCGCCTTTTCCTTGAACTGAATCATCTTCTCCAACCACCCGATCGGGGCGACGCAATTCAACAACCAACACAACTCGCTGTGCGCCGGCACGTGACTCTGCACGAAGACGTTCGCCTTGTCCGGGTCCACCCCCGCGGCTAAATAAATCGCCGCGCTCGTCCGCGTCGACGCCTCCAGACTCGCGGGATCGTGACCACCGGCCGTGATGGCGTGCAAATCCACCACGCAGTAAAACGCATCGAAATCATCTTGCAATTTGACGTAGTTGCGAATGGCGCCGAAATAGTTCCCCAAGTGGATCGACCCCGTGGGTTGCACCCCGCTCAACACGCGCTTCCTTCGCGCCGGTTTCGCGTCCGAGGCGGGCGCGTCGACGTCTTCGGACGTCGATCGCACCGTCGTCGTCGCCGCGCGCGCGAATCTCGGCGTCGTCATCACCGACGGCGTCGACATGGCGCGCGTCGTGGAGACGGCGGTCGGGGACGTTCGAACCGTCCCCGCGCGCGCACGCGCCTTGGTCGACGGACACACGCGCGCGGCGCGCGCGACGATTTTACTGAGCATGGTTCCCTGACGCGCGCGGCGCGCGACGTGCGACGGCGTCGACGCACCGGGAAGTGACGCGAGCGGCTCGGGCTTACGTCATCCGCAGACATGCGCTCGGACGACGCGTCCGGGACGCTCGCGCTCCGCGCGCGCGGGCGCGAGACGGTGCAGAGCTCGAGAGAGTCGACAACGAGCGCGCGCGTGCGTCGTCGACGAGGCGAACCATCGACGCGCGAGACGACGGGGGCTTTGAATTCGACGCTAAAAAAAAAGCGATTCGACGATGACGACGAAGAGAGCGACGACGAGAGCGACGACGAGGATCGTGCGGTGACGACGTGGACGCCGACCATCATGTGGCGCGCGCGCGTGTTGCTCGTGCTCGTCGATTGGACGATGACGCTCGCGCGGACGGCGTTTCGCGCGAGACGATTGGGCTGGGACGGTTGGCCACGGCGTCGGGACGGCGTCGCCGACTCGACGCGCGCGACGCGCGTGGCGAGCGGGGAGGACGCGTCGGAGACGAGTGCGCTCGTCACGGGATGGAGTTCGGGTCTCGGACGCGCGACGGCGCTGCGTTTGGTGCGAGAGGGGTACGCGTTGGTGGTGCCGTATAGGTTGGGCGGTTTCGACGCCGCCGTCGCATTCGCGAGCGCGTGTCGACGCGTGCGGGCGAATTGTCGCGTGGAATTGGTCGGACCGTTGTGTTTAGAGCGCGAAAAGGATATCGATGCGTTTTCGTTGCGCACGTTGCGTCGACGAGGGATGGATGTGCGCGTGATCGTGCACTGCGCGGCGGCGTTTTCTACGCGCGGGGAGCCGAGTCGGACGGCGACGGTGAATTTTCATCACGCGGCGCGATTGACGGAGGTGTTGGTGCGCGAAATGATGACAGATTTGAACGAGGACGCGCGCGCGCGCATCGTGTTCGTGGGATCTTTCGTGCATCAGTGCGAGACGGCGCGTCGATTGGGTGTCGACGCGTTTGCAGAGTGGATGTCAAGGAGCGACGTCGACGAATCGAATCGACGATACAATCCAGCGATCGAGTACACTTGGAGCAAAGTGGCGATCAGCGCGTACGCGGCGGTGAAGCACGAGGAATGGTTGAAAACCACCGGTGGGCGCGTGCGAGCGGTGCTGGTGGATCCAGGTCTCGTGGACACGCGTCTCACCAGAGAGTGGCCCGTGGCGTTGCAAACGCTCTTGCGCGTCGGCGGCGCGTGTCTCGGTCTCATGCAAACCCCCGAAGACGCCGCGCGAGGCGTCGTGGACGCCGTGAATCGCGCGTTCGATGAGTCGTCAGCGACGTGTCCACACGTGTACGGACCCACCGGCGCGCTTTTGGGGGATTCGATGTGGATGCGAGAAGCGAGAGTACGCCGCCTCGTCGCGGCGCGCGCGAATGAATAGTCTAGAAGTAGTGCCAATGCGGTAAATCTAATGTACAAAGAATGTCTAATCTTTCGTGCTGAATTCGAACATCACTCTCGTTGCCGACGCCGACAAACTCTTGAGCTGTAAACGTAATTTACTCGTGAGTTTGTACACGAGCGACAATTCGGTGCGCATTTCGTCCGCGTCGAGGCTTCGACTGAGCGTCGCCTGTAACGAGTCACCGAACGCAATCTCAGCCTCGGAACCGAGACTGAACGAACCAGTGTTGCTGAATGGATCCAAATCTGGATCGAGGGAGAGTAAACCCGGAAGCGACGGCGCTGCCGTCAATCGCCATCTCGCCTTGCCGACGTTACCGCCGGCTTCAATCTTCGGCATGAGCGACGCCAACGTCGTCGACGCCAAGTTACTGAATGCGATTTTACCGTCTTGTTCGAGCAGAGACTCCACGAGCTGCCCCTCGAAAATTCTCGCGGCTTCGCTTCGGGAGAGCGCGGCGTCGCCCTCGCCTGGCGTGGTCTGCGCCGAGGAGGTGAGCGTGAGATTGGCCGTCCACCGAGACGCCGGACCTTGAATCAACACGCGAATATCCGTTCCGAGAAAGGAAATGTCTACGTACGGATCGAGACCTTGTTCGGGGGAGAAAACGACGCGATTTGGATGATCGCGATCGAGTCTGACCTGCGTCGCCACCAGGTTGACGTCGCCGCGATCGAATTGGAGTAAACCGCTCGGTCGAAGCGCGCCGGGATCGACAGGGCCGTCGAGGGTGAGCTCGCCGCTCACGCCGAAATTGAGCACGAATGGATACACCACCGACATCTCGGGACCGACGACGAGATGCAGGCCCTTCAATCGCAAGTTTTGCAATTTTTCCAGATTCTTCTCATTCATGAGTTCGTTCTCCACGAGGGCTTCGGATTCTCCGTGATTGGGATCGTTTGCGCGCGCGGCGCGTTCTAAAATCCCGGCGAGGACCCCGCGAGAGTCGCGCTCGCCCGAGAGCACACCGGGCTTCCCTTGTTGACCGATATCGTCGACCGGGGGCGTCTGCTGTTGCACGAACGCCGTACCTCGAGAAAACCGCACGTCGCCGCTCAACTCTGGCGCGGTGACCGTTCCCTTGGCCACCATGCCCGCGTTCAACTGACCGCTGTACACGTTTCTCGCGCGAACGTCGAGACCGTCTATCGTAATCTTCACGCCGCCCTGCGTATCGGCGCGCGCGACGAGACCTTCCCACGTCTCTCCGCCGGCGCTGCGGCTGGGTTTCAGCAGCGGCATCGCGCCCTTGATTTTGACGACCCCCTTGCCGCTCTTTGCCTCGATGTCGTCGGCGTAGAGCGTGTTGCGTTGAACGCGCACAGTGGCATTGACGGGGTAAATCGGTCGAGCGAGCAACGGCGATAAAATTCGAGCTTTTCTGACCTCCATAACGCCGTCGAACACGGGAGCGGCGGGGGTTCCGCGAACGTGGAGCGAGAGATCCGCGGCGCCGCTTTGCCATTCCGCGATCTCCGGGACGAACGCCGTGAGGAGCGTCACGCCGTGCTCTCGCACTCTCCAGTCGACGGCGAGGGACTGATCGGTCGCTTCAGGAAGAGGTACGGCGCCGGCGATTCTGAATATACCAGGGCCGACGGCCGGAACGGCTTCGCCTTCGAACTCAGCGCGTCTCGCCTCGTTCAATTCGGCGTTCAATTCGGCGTTCTTGAGTTTCACGTTGCCAATTTTGCCGTCTCTGAGGCGCATCAGGAATTCGCCCTCGGGAGAAGTCACGGAACCGCCGAGATGTCCTTGCACGAGGAGGTCGCCGTCGACTTTTGGGAAGTCGCTCATGTCCTGGTCTGGCAACATCGGTCCGACGAAAGCACCGAGTAGCGGCGCCGGGAAATCTCTGACCGAGAAAGTCGCATCCTGACTCGGACCGCCGATAGCGCCCGACACCGAAAGACTCGCCGCATCAGACGAAACTTGCAAGTTTTTCAGTTTTAATCCTTCACTGGACTTGGCTTCACCTTGCGCTTGAACGCGCTCGACCTGATAAGGTCCCCACTGCCAGTCGCTTCCGGCGACGTCGAACAAAACCGTCTCCGTCTGGTCCAGCGCGCTTTCGTCCTCTGTCACTGCCTTACCACCCCCGGTCGCCTGAATGACGCCGTGCCAACCACCCTTCAAGTCTTGCAATCCCGGCAACGTTTTCACCTGATCGCTCTCTTCGCTGGAGGCATCGCTCTCGGCGTTGGGCTCACTCTTCTGCTTGACGCTGATGTCGTCGACTTGTCTCGCCAAGTCGACGATGGCGTGACCCGTCTTCTCAACTCCCTCGAGGAACGCTTGTTTCGCTCGTCCGTACTCTTCCGGCGTCGCGCCTTTCCTGATGTCGGTCAAAAGACGCAGCACCGGGAGCATCTCTTCAATGTCAGCTTGAGGAACGGCGAGTCGGAAGCGCCAAGCGCCGGAGACGTCTGAGTTGAACTCCGTCGCGTACGACTGCAACTCGACGCGAGGTTTGTTAATTTTACCCTTGTCGTTGACTCTGTTCGGTTTGACCACATTGCGAGCCGAACGAAGAACCGATTTGATCGTTTTCGCGGCTGTGCTCGGTTTCGCTTTCGGAGCGAGCTCGGATGATTCCTCGACGGCTGCCATCACCGGATCGAGCGACGCTTCGTCCTCTTTCGGCGTCTCGGCGGCTTCGTCGACCGTCGGCGCTTGCTCGGCTTCGCCCGGTGCGTCAACCGCTTCTTCGGATGAGGGTACCACGTCCATCACTTCCACGGGCTTTGGCTCGTCCAGTGCTTCGTCAACTGTTGGTTTCTTATCATCCGTCGCTTCGACCACCGCTGAGCTTTCAGTCTGCATGGGTGACGGCGTCGGCGGCTTCACTTCCTCGGTACCCTCACGCTTACTCGAGGATCCTTTGGTACCTACGTATCGCGCGATGTGTTTCACTCGATTGGTGACGTTATCGACGAACGCTGGACGGCGAACGCGCAATCGCTTCCACAGTTTGTGTTCCTCGACTTCCGGCGTTGGTTCCTCATGATGCAAAACTTCGACAGGCTGCGCGGCGACTGGTTCCTCTGGAACATCGGTGACGGCGGCATCGATCATTGGCTTTTCCTCCATCTCCACCTCGGCGGATTCAACCTTTTCGGTGACCACGCGTGGTCCCGGAAGTGAGTCCCAAATTTCGTCGGGCAACGCATAATCGCCGTCAGCATCGTATTGCGACTTGGACTGCTTCAACGTCGCGCGTTCGAGACTCACGATGCGATCTGCCCACGATACGTCCGCCTCTAACAAATCACCCGAGATGCCACTCAATCTAGGTTGTTTCACCTGCACGCTGCCCTCACCGACTCTCTCACGTAAATCAATCTTCGCGCTCGCCGCTTCGACTTTTCCGCGCAACGACGCGATTTCCAAGTCGTCCAAGAGTAAACCGGCGACGTCCAAACTACCGGCGTAGTCGTCGACGTCCGCGGAGATTTTGAGATTGTTTCGTCGAATGTTAATCTTGGACTTGCCACCGTTCTCCACGGACGTTTCGAGCAACTCGTCGGAACGATTCTTCGCGCGTAATTTCAAACCGGATTCGGAAACGGCGAGTTTACCGCTCATCTTTGGTGCGAATTCCAACTTGTTCAAGCGAAAGTTGTCCAACTGCATTTGACCCGAAAACGATGGCAATGCGTCGTCGATCTCTTCGCCGTTGCTATCTCTGGGCTCGGAGAACTTTCCCTTGACGCGTGCGCGTCCACCCAATCGAAGACGTACGCGGTCGGGCGTGTCCGTCGCCTCTTCGGGCGTGATCCACGCAGCGACGTCGGCTCCGTTCAGTAAAACGTCAGCCTCGGCGTCGGTGACCTTGGGTTTACCGAGCGTGATCGCTTCTTCGACGGTGATGGCTTTCAACTGCTCGTGGAGAGGCTGAAACTGCGTCGCAACGGATGCCTTCATCTCGATTTCGGGCGACTCGACGTTCGTCGTCACGCCGTCGCGCGTGACGGTGACCTGACCCTTGTACTCGTCGTCCTCAAACGTCCAGTTCGCTTTGAGCACCGGTTCCGAGAGTGCGCCCACGAACGTTCCCGCGACGTTTGCCGGGGACGACGGACAGACACGATCGAGCCAAGGCGGCGCCTCGTCACGACAGAGTCTCTTCGCTATCTTGAAAAAATCGAGATCGACACCGCTCCCCTCGACGTCGAGCGCCTCGGAGTCGTACAGAGCGTCCGGCTTGATGGAAATCTTACCCGACCCGCGCAACTTACCGCCATCGACGGGCACGGCCTCAGCGCTGTGTAAAGAAAAGACGCCCTTCTTGATCTCAGCGGTGAACACGGCGTTCGCCGATTTGAACGGCACACGGTCGTACGCAGCCACGGCGCCTTCGCTCTCCGCCGTGACGATCGCCTCCTCGGCCCACGCGGCCTCGGTTCCCGCCTTTTGCTTTTCAAAGTCCTCCGTGTTCGGCTCCGTCGTCTCGGCTCTGCCTGTGAACACTGGAGACTCGAGAGGACCTGAACAGTACAAGAATCCTTTGACGCTCCCCGCCACCGGTCGCGGCAACGGACGCACGCCCAATGTCTCGCGTAAATTGTTTACTTCGACCGGACTCACTTGCGCGCTGAGTCGATACTCTCCTGCGGAGGAGTTCAAGTCTAAATCGCCTGTCACGGTGAGAGGAATGTGTCCAAAGTGACCTTCACCTCCGTGAATGTACATGCGCTGGCCTTCGAAGACTAAATCGACGTCGGTATCCGCAAAGTCATCCGTCGAGTCGAAGAAGTGGAACCACAACTGCTTACCCTTGAGCTGACCTCCGAAGTCTGGAAACGTCCACGTCGCCGGGCTGTTGCACGTGAGACGAACTTCTCCATCTAAGCGACCTCCTCGGACGTCGATGGGAAGGGATGGAATGACTCGCTCGAGAACCGACGCGCTCGCATTGTTGAGCTGCGCGCGAACCTTAAGATCTGGGTATTGTTTCGCGCGGAAACTTCGTTGCGTCGGAGGTGATATCGATGCAAAGACGCGAATTTGGCCTCCGTTCGTGCCTCGCTGTATTTCGGCCTCTAATGATTTGCGTTCTGCAGCGGTTTGTTCCGCACGCAAATTGTGCACCGGAGCAGGCGCAAGCATCGTCGTCGGACGTTTGGTCGGCGGCGTTTTCCTGGTCTCTGGCGCCATCGTCAAATCGATATCGACCTTTCCCACATGGTTGATCACGGCTTTTCCGTGTAGATTCTTCAGACTCCGAGGTTCAGAGTCGCCGACGATGTGTAATTTCGCGTTCCCGCGTTCAAGTCTAACGACGCGCAATTCAACAGAATGCGTGCTTTGTTTCTTTTTGCTCGATCTTGAACTCGGTGCGAGATTCAAAACAGGTCGCGAACTCAAGGGTTTCGTATCTTCTGGGTAACCGAACCATGAATTGTTGGCACATTGTCGAAGCGTTGCGTTGACACCATCGAGGCGCACCTCCGTCACCAATTTGCGCCGCAAGATGGAACGAAGAATGTCGTAAGAAATTTTCACCGAGTCCACTTCCACGATGCTCTTTTCAGTCTCGGCGGGACCGAGCACAACGGGGCCAACTTCGAGAAGTTTACCGAAACCTAAGACACCCATGAATGAAAGACTTTTGCATCTACCCACCCGCACCGGACGTCCGATCGCAGAACTCGCCATGTCGCCGATCATCGGTAACCGAGGACTCACGAAAGCGGGGCCGACGATGTAATGGAACGCCGCAGACATGACCGCAGAGATCGCCAACAGCCACTGCGCTGATCGTTTCAATTTTGAGCTCCAACGATACAGCAGTTCGCGCCATACAGCAGACAACGCCGTAGACATAGCCGCGCTCCATTCATCCAATGTGATCGGCCCCGTGCCGCGCAACGCATCCGCCGTCACCTTCGCCAGCGCCATGGCTTCACTCGCGACTTCAACAGCAGCCTGATCGACGCCATCCTTGCCCGAGGCCGTCGTCGCCGCCGTCTGAGCACGACTTGTTCGAATGTTATCCAACACGTCCGCCGCGTCTTGACGGACTTTCCGTAATGCCTGCTGTGCGTACGACCGCTTTGGACCCGCGCCACGACTCGGCTCCACTTTTTTACGTATCGTACCGCTCGTCAAGCCGGGAGAGTCTGCCTTGGGCTGGCGCCGAAGTCTCACCGTGCCGCTCGGTCCGTCTCCATCCTTCCCCAACACAGCCTGCCCACTATCGACAATCATCTTGGACGACCCCTCAGCAACGACCTCATCACGCTTCGCGTCATCCGCTTCCGCTCCCTCCGAGCTCGACGTGGACGCGCCGGCGCCTTCCCGCTGCTCCGCGCTCGTCGCCGACGACTCCGAGGCAGTCGCGTCCTCCCCTCGAGAACTCGTCGTCGACGACGCGTTCGACGTCGACGAATCATCGTTCACCGACGATATCGACGGAGTCAACTGCGTCGACGCCTCCTCGTTCGATCGCGCGCCCTCGTCGGCGCTCCCACCGTCGCCGCTCGCGAAAGATCCAGAGACGCTCAAACCGCCGCGTCGTCTCAGGTCGCTCGGCGCTCGCCGAACCCGACATCGCACGCCGTCCAGGCGCACGCCGCACGCAAACAAACTCCGCCGCGTCGTCGCCGCGTATCTCGGCTCGGGCGCCGCTCTCGCCGACGCGAGCGTCGACGACAACATGACTGCGCTGGAGGCCCACCCGCGCGCGTGTGCGAGCGCGAGCGCGCGCGGACGCCGACCGCGACGCCGCCGGCGCGCGCGACGGACGCGTCGCGCGTCTACTTCCCCCGCAGCCTCCGCCGAGACGTTCGAGCGCCCGTGCCGTCGCGCACCGCGCGCGTGCGACTCTGGCGTCGAACGGCTCAATCCGCACATCGTCGCGTTCGACGCCGAGCCGTCGACGACGCGAGTGAGATACTGCGAGGCGACGCTTTGGACCGCCGAACGGGATGTTGATCGCGTGAGACGTCGAAGTCGGTCGTCATGCGTCCCGAAGACGACGCGCTCGTCGAGGATGTCGACACGCGGCGAGCAGTTGAGGTGGTGAAGGCGAAGATGAAAGTGATCGACGACGGCGTTGAGAAGGCGCGCGCGCTCAAACGCATGGCGGAGGAGACGCGCGCATGCGTCGAGGAGCTCTCGTCGATGTTCGCGAGACGGAGGGACGATCCGGAGACGGCTGGGTTGTCGGAGCTCGAAAAGTTGTTACGAGACGCGCGAGAGGCGTCTGAGCCGGGCGCGCGAGCGACGCGAGCCATCGAGACGTTGGAGGGCGATAAGACGAAATTGTTCGCGACGTGGGAGACGTTGACGACGCTGGACGTGGATCTGTGCGCGATTCGCGCGGCGTTGGCGAGGGTGGGACACAGGAAACGAGGCGTCTTCGACGACGAAGAGTTTGAGAGGGTTGACGCCGCATGGATGACGTTTGAGGCGATCATGTGGAACAGCGTACGACAGAGTATATTAGCGGGAGAGCAGGGTTCCCAAGATTTAGTCAGAGCCGTGCGCGTCATCGTGGAACAAGAGGTGCTCGACGAAGAATTCGAGCGCGACGCGGCGGCTTTCGAGCCGGAAATAGACGTGGTGACCAATAAAGTCATCAACGTAGCACCGCCCGAACCGAAGCGATGGAAGACAAAAGTATTTGCAGAGCTATCGAGCGCCGTCGAGGCGCGATTGGCGCTCATCGCCGAAGGTTTCACGGGATTAGATGAGAAGGAGAGTATAGAGCACGTTCTCAGCGCTCTCGACGAAAGTTTGGTTTCGTTGGCTGACATTTACGATTACACCATTCCAGCGTTTCCACCAGAGTGGCGAGTGTTCGACGTCGTCGTTGCGCCGACGTTTCACGCGGGTATATGTGATTTGCTCGTTCGCCTGAGCTCGAGCGAGAGTACTTCAAACGGAGACATGGTGGCGACTGTGAAATGGTCTGAGCACTATTTCAACGCCATTCAGTCTCTAGGATTAGATATAGAAACGACGGACGACGCTGAGCAGAATGACAGCGAAACTCTTGAGACTGTCGATGAAATGGAGACACCGCCCTTGCCGTTCCCGGTGGGTTTATCCACAGTCATAGAGACGTACTGCGACAGACTGAGAGGTACCGTATCGAATTGGATGCATAACCTGTGCCGAATCGCTGTCTCCAGGCCACCGAAAGAGGACGGCTCGGGGAAGATTTGGACGCCCAGCGATATGGAATTCTTTCGTCTCGTCGCTGATCAAATGGTGATTGCCATCAACACGCGCTCGAGCGTGTTCGTGCGTCAGTGCGGCGGCGTCGCCGCCGAGATGATAGATGATTACGCAAGCGCGCTCGCGGAGAGACTCGGATTGTCCGTCATCGCGTCACCGGCGAGACCTCACTCACGCTCTGGCCGCGAGATGATGTCGTACGACACTCCCCGGGTCCCGTTCGAGACGCTCGTCGCAGGCGTGAACGACACGCGACGATGTCAAAACTTTGCTCTACAGACGCAAAAGACTGTTCTCGACGCACTCGGCGGCAAGGATGAGGTTCTGGCGCGCAAGTTTGAGGTTGCCGCACAATCTTTCGGCAAGGTACACGCCGACGCACGGGTGATGATTTCACATCGAGTGTTCGAGGACCCCGGCTTGGCGGCGGTGTTTAAGACGTTTTACATGCCCAGCGCGGACGGACAGTGGGCCCAGGGCGAATCGATGATCACCTTGTTGGCGACGGTCGAAGATTACCTGGACGATATCGAGAGTTGGTTAGCCGCGGACGTGTCCGGTTCGGTCACGGAGACGCTCTTTGAACACTTGATCGAACTCCTCTTTGACGTCTTCACCAAGCACCTCTCCGCCGTCGCGCCGCACACGGCGTCTCGTCTCGAGGCGGACGAAAACGCCCTCTTGGAGTCCATGACCATTCGTATGGGCGAAAACAAAGCTCTCGGTCGAATCTCCAGGCTTAGAAACCTCCGAGCCCTCGTCGCCGCCGCCGACTCCGACGCCTTCGTCCGCGAATACAGCCTCCTTCTCGGCAACTGGCCCGAAGCCGGCCTCGACGTCGTCGCCGCCATCCTCCGCGCCCGTCGAGACATGGACAAATCCACCACCCGCGCCCTCCTCGACCGATGTCGCGACGTCTGCATCACCAAACTCGCCGCCATCAGCGGCCAACGCCCGAGCGTCGGCGTCTCCGCCTTCGCCTCGCCTCGCCTCGCCGGCCCCTCCTCGCGAGGTCACCGCCGCCTCGGTTCCGACCTCAATTTCGCCAGTTTCAACGCCCGATTCCGCGATTTCGTCTAGCCGTGCGACGTGTCACGAACGAATCGATCGCCTCACACTCCCCCTCTCACCGCGTCTCGCGTCGTCTCGCGTCGTCTCGCGTCGCGTCGCCGAACCCTCGAAAACCCACTTCTCGGTGCACTTTTTCATCAAGGGTCGATTAATCAATCAATCGTTCAATCGTTCATCGCGACGCGCCGACGTCACATTTCAGCGCCGCGTGCACCGGTGAGACTGAGATTGAACGATCGAACTCGAACGTTCGAGACTACTTTTGATTCACGCGACGAACGACGCGCGCGACGATCATGGAACGACGCGAAGGGAAGACAATGACGATGACGCGCCGCCGTCGAGGGCGAGGATTGCTCGCGGCGACGGTCGCGGCGTTGGCGCTGGCGACCGGGGTCGACGCGACGCCGACGAAGCAAAACGGTAATGTGTTGCAAATTCGTGGATCCGGAACGACGAACCCGTCCAAATTGTTTTGGTGGGCGATGGACAAGCTCGAGGAGCGCGCGGGGTCGCCGGTGCGCATGACGTATCGCTCCGTCGGGTCCGGTACCGGTCAGGCTGATTGGGCCGATTACAACAAAATCGGCAACGCTATCGGTGGCACCGGTACCGGCGGTGATCCGGATTTCGCAAGCACGGATTACGGTCTTCCGGCGGACACGGCTAATCCGTTCTTGCAAATTCCGTTCCAAATCGGGGCGGTGTCCGTCTTCGTCAACCTGCCGGGCGTCAAGACCGGGGATATTAAGCTCTCAGGATGTACCGTGGCGAAGATCTTCAGCGGCGCCATCACGTCTTGGGACGATGCCGCGATCAAGGCTGACAGCGGTTTGACCTTGCCCGCGCAAACGATCAAGGTTGTGTACCGTACGAATGGCTCCTCCTCGACGTTCGGCGTCAAGGGCTACATGAAAGCCGCGTGCCCCGCCGACTTCTCCACCTTGAATGTTACTGCCGCCGCGTTCCAGGGTTCTCACCTGAACCCTGGTCAGTACGGTGTCACGGGATCCGATGAAATGCGCAAGAAGATCGGCGCGAACGAATATTCCATCGGTTACATCGACGCCGGTCACGGGCACAAGGACGACTTGACCGAGGTGGCGTTGAAGAACACCAACGGGCAGTGGGTCGTGACCAAGTCCGGTAACCCGGGCGGTTTCGTGACCGCTGATATCCCTGCCGTCGTCACGTCTACGTTGAAGACTACATTCCCGAACGTTACTGTTGCTGGCACGACGACCACCGATTACGCCGGTGACTGGTCCGACGTGAACCTCTTCAACAAGGCTGGCGACAAGGTGTGGCCGATTTGTGCCTTCACGTACATGCACATTCGGACGAGCTACACCGATACGGACACTGGTGGCTTGGTGCGCGCTTTCGCCGAGTTCGTGCTTGAATCCGAGACCCAAGCCATCGTCAAAGACTTCTATTTCTACCCTCTCGAAAGCTCTTTTGCGGCTGAGGCGAAGGCGGCGCTCAGCGGATTGCCGCTCAAGTGGAAGTTTGAGGATGCCACCGGCAAAGACGCCGGTGGGGCCGCGATCACGCGCGCCGCGACCAATGACCCGAAGACGTTCAGTAAGCGTCGCTCCAACTACGCCGACTACGAACGTGAGCTTCTCACCGCCGACATCGCTGCGCTCCAAGCCTCCGTCGCCGCGCTTGAGACCAAGCTCGCGGGCATGAAGACCACCAACGATTCCTCCGACAAGTCGGCGCTGGCGCTCGGCGCCGTCGCGTTTGTCTCCGCCATAATCGCCAACATCATCGGCGGTATCGCCTTGCGTCGCGGCGGCGGTGGTCGCTCCAACTCGTACGGCGGCGGCGCGTCCTACGCCGCGAGCGTCGCTCCGACGCCGTCGTACGACGCCCGACGCGTCACCGTCACGCCGACCGCGTACACCGAACCGGCGCCCGTGAGCTCCCCGGCCCCGATGTCATACAGCGCGGGCCCGGTCGCTTCGCCGGCCGTCGGTGCGCTCCCATCGCCCACCGCGTACGGCGAAGAAAACGCGTAAACGCGTCTCCGCTCGACGCCGCTCGTGCATCACTTCGCACGCCGTCGCGGTTATCGCTCGCGACGAATAATCAAATTTATGATACGATCGAGTCCACTACACTTACATCCACGACATCGCCGTTTTTTCTTTACAATCGCTACGCTCGCTTCGGTTTCGTCACGTTGCGCGCAGTCTCTCCCAATCCTACTGTTACTACAACCCTAAAGAATCACCCGCATCACTCCTCCTCGAGCTCCGGCGGTAACCCACACGGCAGAAGCATCTTCTGCGTGAACTCGTACTTCATCCTCCCCACCGATTCACCGTTCGCGACGGCGAAATACGACGCCATGGGGTGATGACTGACGTAACTCGCGTAGGAATCTCGGTGAATGTTCACGGCCCATTCGTGACGCGTGGCGTCGGCGTGTCCGGTACCGACGTGTCGAGACTGTAAGTGCTCGAGCTGGGAGGTGATGTTGAGCCGATCGGCGGCGGAGGCCATGGCGAACGGCGGTGATTCTCGCGCGAGAGGCGTCGAATGGGGACGATCGTGGTTTAGGGCTGAGTCTCGCGCGGGCGGGCGGGCGAACGGACGGATGGATGGACGAGCTAGAACATCTTCGTGTTCGTTACAACTACCGTCGCGCGCGGAGGCGCGGACGGACTAATTCGATGCGTTTAATATCGCGGCGATCGCCTTGGGCACGGACGATCGAGTCGCAAAGGTTTTCAAACCGTCCCTGAGCGCCGGAAATTTGTCCAAGACTTCACCAAAGACGGGCGCGGGGAGCTCCACCATGAGCGGGTACGATTGCGGCGCAGCGCGCTTGAGACAGCGAAGGTAACCCTCCCAAATCTTTTGATCCATCTTCCACACCTGGCGATTGACCAGCGTGCGCAATAATCCGAGCGTGAACTCTCGCAACTGCGGCGCGACGGTTTCCGCCTGAATGACGGTGCGCATGAAGAGGAGCGGCAGCGGGGTGAACTCTACCATTTGCTGAAGCGCGGTGGCGAGCACTTGCGGCGTGAAGACATCCGGACGATCGAAACACACAGAGCACGCGTCGACGAGTTGTTTGAGCGTGACTCCCGCTTGACCGACTTGGACCTCGTGCACTGCGACGAAGATGGCTGCCGGCGTGAGCGTCGCCTCCTCCTCCGGAACGGAGAGCAGCGTGTCCAAGAAGGAGGCGAAGACATCGCTCGACGCGTGAATGAACTGCGGGAGTAAATCTCGAACGCGCTCCTCGTCGAACGAACACACCAAAGGCGCGAGGTATCGCACGTCGCCGTTCTGAGACGAGGACAACGCCTCGGCGGCATTGAGCAGCGTCGCCGGCGCCGGCACGGCGGCGATGGAGGCGAGCGTGTTCAAACACTGGACCGCGAGCGTCAGCGACCCCTCCGGCGGTGACGCGATGATTTCACACAGTTCGAGACAATTCGGTCCAACCGCGCGCGCGAGACCGTTCACCGGACGATGCAGCGCGACTTGCAACTCGGGTTGCAGTCGCGCGTACGCCTCAAACAAGCCAGGCAAGAGTTTGAGATTTCTCGCGCACAGTGCGCAATAGAGAAGCATCGATCCGACGGCGACGTCACCCGCTCTCGCGATGTGATCGACCGGTTCTTCTTCCACCTCGTCTTCGACGCGGGATTCCTCCTCTTTCGGTTCCTCGGCGTCCGCGTCCATGTTTTCGGCGTCTCGCTCCTCCTTGACGCTCGCCTCGTGTTCGGCGAGCGCCTTGGCCTCCTCGAGCACCTTATCGCCCAACTCTCGACCGCGACCGAGCCCATCTCTCGCGTACGCCTCGATGCGTTCGGTGAGGTGCTTGACCGGATGTAAACGATTCGCGATGAGTCGAATCGCCTTCCCTCGGACGTCTTCGTCCTCGTGCGTGGCGCACGCTAAGCACACCTCCAACGCCTCGTCTCTCGCCGGAGGACGTTCGAGAATCAAGTCTTGCAACACGCCGAGTACCAAAACGACGGTTTCCTCGTTCGTGGGATACTGCGTCGTCTCGTCGCCTTCTTCTAATCTACACATCACGCGAATCGCGCGCCACACCACGCCCGGTAACGATGGGACGTCGCACAGCAGTTGCGACAACGGCTTCTTGGCGCCGCTCGCCATCGCCGTCGTCGACGTCGCGCCAGCCACCCCGCGCGTGAGACAATCGATCGCCGCGGAGATGGCTTGGTCGTACGGTACGTAGCTGAACTCGTACGCGACCTCTTGCGCGTAGAGCGTCGTGAGCCATTTCATGAGCATGTTTACGCCCTCTGTCTCGTACACGCCGCCGCCCTCGGCGGTGAAGAGAAGCGCCGACGCGATGGCGTTCGTTTCTTCCTCTAAAGACGCGCCGGCGGACTTTGCGGCGCCCGAGGCGGCTAAACGCGCGAGGAGAGAGCTTCGAAGCGATCCGGCGAGCGTGAGTTTCTCGCCACCGCCATATTCCTCCGCGGCGCTTCCGACGGCGAGCATGCGCTGAATCGCCTCGAGTCTAAACGCCTCGGCGACTTCGGCGTCGAGCTCCTCAACCTTGACGACGACGGATAACGGCTCCGCGGGCTCTTCCGGTGCCTCTGGGACGTTAACCATGGTAGAGATGGGCGGCGGCGGCGGCGGACGCGGCGCGTTCGCCCCGCGACCGGCGAGATAGTATTGACTCGCCGGGGGCAAGTGCGAGAGGTTGGCTAAAATCGCGTCCGCCAACGCGGGTGGCGCGAGCTGCGTCACAAACGCGTCGAGCATGGATCGATCGGCGCGACTGACCAGAGTCGCGAGCGTGACGAGAATCTGGTGCAAGATGCCCGGTTCCGTCATCGGCGCCGTCACGATTGGCGGCGGAGGCGGCGGGACTTGCTCTCGCAAGCGCGCGCGTTTGAATCCTCCACCCGTCGGCGTCAAAAAGTTTGAACGCTTTTCCCCCGACGCGTGCGCCGTGCGCTCGCGATGGCGAAGGGCGCTATCCACAGCCTCACCCGCGCCCAACTCTCGACACACGGTGGAGATTTCATTCATCATACCACCCTCGACGGCTTGTCTCGGACCGTTTCTCAACACGTCGAGCAACACGCTCTGCAACTCCTTGCTCACGCTCGCCGTGGACGACGACGAGCGTTCGTTCGCCTCTATTTCCGCCTTCTCTCGCGCGACGTGCGCCTTCGCGTACGCCATCAACACCGGCATGCATCCCGTGGCGAGCTCAGCCTTCTTCACGCTCAGGTTTCCCAACGCGGCGATGAGCACGAGCGCCAACGGCCCGGTGGGTTTCGCCCTTTCACCCACGTTTCGCAGCATCTCTTGCAACCCTTCGCTCAGCGCGACGCTCTCCGTCATCATCGTCTCCAGATTCAGCGTCTTGTGCCCTGGTTGCACGACGTTCGAGCCCCACCCTTCGCCCGCCAAGGCGAGGATCGCCGACTCCATCGTCTTTGCGCACGCCATCCGCGTCCCCTCGTTCACCCCTTCCACCACACCCAGCGCCCGCACCGCCTCCATCGTCACCTTCGCTTCGCTCCACGCGTTACTCACCGCCTTGACGACGCGAACCGCGTTCCCTTTCACCGCGCTCACGATCAACGCCTCGCGAAACAACGCGCCCGCGCTCGCGCACGCCCTCTTCGCCACCACCCCTCGGTCGTCTCTCGTCATCTCGCGCGCAGTCTCGAGCGCGAGCGCCAGAAACTCCTCTCGTCCGCGTCCGAGCGTCTCGCACGCGCGCGCCACGGCCAGACGCGTCGACGTCGACGCGTCCCCACGAAATTCCAACGCCTCGCGCGCGACCTCGGCGAGGAGTTCGCTCTCGTTCGCGTCGCCGCGCTCGATCGCGATCGCCGCGCACGCGTCGATCGCGCGCGCGGCGTCGTCATCGCGCGTCGCGGCGCGCGCGGCGGCGAGCGCGTCCGCGCATCGCGAGGCGCGCGACGGCGCGTCCGCCATCATGTGAGGGAATGGCGATCGAGCGCGTCACACCTCGTCGACGCGCGCGAGGACGACGACGACGCGAGGACGCGCGGGTGGAGTCGCGATGGCGACGTCGTCGACGCCGTCGACCGCGCGCGAGGCGGAGGCGGCGGACGGGCGCGAGAGGGAGGGTGAGAGCGCGACCGAGCCGACGACGCGCGTGGATGACGAAAAGGCGACGCGCGACGGCGACGCCGAGGAGGAGGAGGAGGAGGAGGAGGAGTGTGGGTTTTGTAAATACATGAAGGGTGGCTCGTGTAAGGAGGCGTTCGTCGCGTGGGAGGCGTGCGTGGACGCGGCGAAGGAGCGAGGGGAGGATTTCGTGGATGTCTGCTTTGAGACGACGTCGGCGCTGCGCGATTGTATGTTGCTCGATCCCGACTATTACGGCCCGATGGTCGGGGACGAAGAGACGGCGGAGGAGGAAGGGAAAGTGGAGAAAGAGAGCGATGAATCGACCGAAGTCGCGGAGGCGAAGACGGCGTAGCGGTGAAGTTGTAGCGAATTAATTTAACACGTCTAATAATGTACGCACGCGCCGCGGAGAATCGATGTCGACGACATCAAAATTATTCGTCGTCAGAGGATGCGTCGGGATCGTCGCCGAACCCGGCAAAGCCTTCCGAGACGTGCGGTTGCGCGCGCTGCGCCCGTTCGCGTTCGGCGGCTTTCCCTTTGAGTTTGGGTTGGGGAAGCGGTTGGCGCTTCTTGGCGCGCTCGGCTTGCTCCTTCTCGAGCAGAGAGGGGTCTTCGAAGCCGGCAAAACCCGCCGTTTTCTTCTTCGCCGCGCGCGTCGCGCGACGTCGTTCGGGGACCGGTGGGTCGAGTTTCTTCTCCTTCGCCGCGTCGTCGCTCTTTGCCGGCGGCGCGCTTTCCTCGACGGGTTTCTTCGCCGCGTCCTCGACGTCCTCGGATTCCTTCGTCGCCTCCTCCTTCGCCGGTGGCGTGGTCGGTTCGTCGTCCTCGTCCTTCGATTCGTTTGCGGTCTCGCCGTCGTCTTCCACACCGAGCGTCTTGAGCGCGTCCTCGGAACTCGTCGTCGCCGGTGGCGCGCACGCGACAATCATGGACGACGCCGCGTTCACCGCCGGCGAGAGTCTGGAACCGATCATGCTCAAAAAACCGCTGATGCTTCTCGATTGACGCGCTTCGACGAGTTGACGTCCCTCGTTCGCTGCGAAACCCGTGAGTGACGTCAACACGTTGACCGAACTCTCGTCACCATCGACGAAGAATCGTTTCATGACGGTTCGCAACTGCGCCAGGTGCTCCGTCTTGCTCTCCGCTATGAGCTGAACGTCACACATCTGATCATCCAACTCTTCTAATTTACTCAACGCGTGACGCTCGAGGTACTGCAACTGTTCACCCTGCAAGTTGGACGCCACCTCGAGCGCTTCCATGCACTCTTGCAATTGCTCTCTCAGCGCGTACGCCGCGCTCTCCGTGTACTTGGCGCGCACCTCTTTGATTTGCTTCTCCTTTTCCCCCAACATCCACGTCATGCGCGAGTTATCCTCCTCCAAACGCGCCAACTCGCGCGTGAGCTTTTGCATCTGCGCCGCGTCGACCCCCGTGCCCCCACCGCCGAGCATGGACGCGATCCCGCCGTACCCGCTCTGGTTCACCTTGTGTCTCGCCGCCTCGCTCTCCAACACGGCGACGCGCGTCTTCAGCGTCGTGATCTCCTCCACTGCCGCCAACAACAGCGCTCGATTCACACCATCCTCCGTCTCTCGCACCTCTTGCACGGTATCGCTCGCCTCCTCCCCCATCAACGCTCGCAAACCGGCGTTTTCACTCAATATCTGCTGCTTCTCCTGCAGGTGCGCCATCTTCATCGCGCGCACGTCGTCGTTTTCCCAAAACTTCAACTGATCCACCGTCTGCACCGGCACCTTGACGTACGTCGGCCGCATCGACACCCCACTCTCGATCGGATTCCACTGACTCGCGTGCTGCGCCGCCTGAAACCTCACGAGCGCCTCGGACGCCTTGGACGCGTACGTCCCGATTTCCTCGCTCGCGTCGTCAAGCACCTCGGAGAACGCCCCCGTCACCTGATTCACCGCGTTCGAGAACGCCAATCGATCCAGCGCGCCTCGCACGTCGTCCTCATCAAAGTTTAATCGATTCGGTCGTCCAGCGTCTCTCGCGGCGGCGGCGTCTCTCGCGGGCGTCGCGCGCGCGGAGACGCTCCTCGGTTCGACGTCCCGCGCGTCGTACATCGTCTCTCGATGCGCGCGCGTCGCCGGCGGACTCGCGAACGCGCGCGCGGACGCCTTGGCGTACTTATCGTCGTCGGCATCCACGCGACGCGACATGGCGCGCGAGACGACGGACGACGTCGCGATGTGATGGAAGACGGATCGATCGGGCCGGCTGAGCGCAAAAACATTGTTTTTGCGCCCCGACGAGCCACCGACCCGCGCGCGCGTCACACGTCGACCCGCGTCGTCGCGATCGGTGCGCGCGGACGAGAGCGATGCGCGCGATATCCGCGCGCGATGTCCGCGCGAGCGCGACGCGTTCGACGCCCGCGGTGCGTCGACGCGCGACGGTGAAGGGGCGCGCGCCGCCGGGACGCGCGGGCGGGCGCGCGACGAGCGCGCGCGCGACGAGCGAGCGACCGGACGTCGACGCGCTCAAGGCGACGGAACTTCGCGATGTCTTGCGCGAGATGTCGCTGCCGGTGAGCGGGAAGAAGGCGGAGCTCGTCGAGCGCGTGCGAAAGGGATGGGAGGCGGAGGACGCGGGGACGTCGCCGAGCGCGGCGTACGCGGCGGAGGCGGAGGCGGCGATGCTGGCGGAACGAGCGGCGGCTGACGCGCTGAGCGAGCGACGGGCGATGCGTCGAGAGAGGCGGGGAGGTGGTCGAGCGAGCGAGGCGAGCGCGGGACGAGGCGTGAAAAAGAGCATCATGGAGACGACGCGAGAGGTGGAGCGCATGAAGGACGCGGGCGCGAGCACGGTGGCGAGAGAATACGTCGTGCAGCGCGCCATGTCGGATTCCGTGAGCGGTCAGGGGTGGTTCATGTTGGAGACTCCGGAGTCCCGCGAGGAACAGGCGAGAGAGGCGATCGAGCTGTTGAATGGGACGAGATTGACGCGAGGGCAAGACGACGTCGTCGTGTGGGTGCCGCGCGTGCCGAGCGAGGAGTTTTACATCAAAGAGGAGGACGCCGAGGGGAAGAGCGATCTGGAACTGTGCCAGATGGTGGACGATGAAAATATGCTCGAGATGCTTCAGCCTGGATACGTATTGGTGCGGTGCACGCTGACGCAGGAACTCATGGACGCCTTCGACGAGTTGCGGTGCGTTCGAGGGTTCGCCACGGGCGGAAGCTCGAGATTCGGCAAGAAAAAGTACGAAAAGTTGAATCAACCGTTGACCATGGACGATCAAATCCCGCGCATGATCGCCAAGTGTTTGCCCAAGGTGAAGACGCAGGCAGACATCGAACGCGACGAGGCGAGAGCGCAGGCGCGAGACGTCGCCGCCGCCGAACGCGGCGACCTCGTCGAGGATTTCGCCGACGCGGTGGACATGCGTCCGACGTCCTCGCGCGAGGCGAGCGTCGACGATTCCGAACGCGTCGAAGTGCACACCGGTCCGTTCAAGGGATTCAAGGGCTACATCGTCGCCAGAAATGACGACGGGTCCGTCGAGGCGACGCTCGCTATTTTTGGTAGAGACACCAACGTCTCGCTCGCCGCCGATGAATTCTCGTGTATTTAAATTTTTTTAATGTCTATGGCGGCACTACGCTACGAACACGCTAAGCTACTCTACCGTTCTCTAATCGTTTAATTTCCTGATACACCGCCGCCGCGCTCGGCTCGGATCCCGCGAGCGAGAGGCACAGTCGACTCACGACGGGCGCCGACGCGGCGACCACGCCTTCAAAGGCGAGCGCGGCGAAACGTTCATCCTTTGCGCGCAACGCCTCGAGCAAAAACGCGAAAAACCGTTTCGCCATCGGCTTATCGAGCGATGCGTCGCTCTCCTGCGCCGTGGCGGTGATGAGCGATCTCGCGATAAAATCTCTCAGCGCCCCGCTCGCCTCGAGGCTCGCGCGCGTCTCTTCGCCTCGCGCGCTCGTCGCCAACCCCTGAAACACATCCATGACGCCGAACACCAACGCTTTATCCGCGCACTCGAACGCGTTCACGCTCGCCAATCGTTCGTACGCCCGCATCGCTCGCGCGTTCTCGACGCCGTACACGCACGCCACCGCCTCGAAGTACGCCGTCGCCGCGTCGGCGTTTCGCCTCGCCGTCTCCACCGCGCGCGCGCCGTCCTCCGTCATCTCCAACAGCGCCTCCACGCACTCCGCACGCACCGCGCGCTCGAACGCTCCACCACACATCGCCACGCGCCGCCACGCGTCCACGACCTCGTCTCGTCGCTTCGGCAACACCGCGCGCGTCGCGCACTCGGCGCACCCGCGCGTCAGCGTCGCCAATCTCTCATCCGCGCGCGCCGCGTTCCCATCCCCCAGCGCGCGCACCGCGCGACGCACCGCCTTCCGCGTCTCCACCGTCGACCCATCGCGCGTCGATGACGTCCCACCGAACGTCGAACACGCCGTCACCGCCTCCTGTCGAACCTCGCGCGTGCCCACATCACGCGCGCCCAATGCGCGGCGCGCCCAATCGTCATCGTCGTCCGCGTCGTCGTCGTCCACATCGTCCACCATCGCGTCACCACCGAC
>Ga0181568_10000633_pt1 | contig 31496 bp, 37 predicted proteins | sample 101ome_20_FD_133758 | JGI IMG/M metagenome (GOLD analysis project Ga0181568, IMG submission 133758) | Coastal salt marsh microbial communities from the Groves Creek Marsh, Skidaway Island, Georgia - 101404AT metaG (megahit assembly) | ecosystem: Environmental > Aquatic > Marine > Intertidal...
CTTTTAAATTTAGAAAGAATTATTCCTTTGCCACTTACTTTATATCCAACTTTATCTCCTGAGATTGGGCATATAGGCCAAGTGAAATCAAAAGAAGATTCTAGATATTCTACTAGCGAAATACTATGGTAGGAAGATAAGTAATTAATGAACTTATCTATATAATATGCACCATGCTTTCTTGTGGGGAAAAGCTTAATGATATCCTTCTTGTTTTTACCATCAATCTTACAAATGTTAAATATATGACAAGGTATGACACTCTTTGAATCCAAAGTTTCAATAATACGCATACTATTGCTTACACATTATTTGAAGACCTTGGGAAATAATTTCTTTCAGAGGGTGCATTTTTTTATCTTCACAAAGGAATTTATGATCCATTGAGCATGATATTTTAGTCCCATCCTCCATCTCTACCTCATATACCTCGACCTCATTACTATGGATATCTAAAATTTCAACATAGTGATCAGTATCATTATCTACATCATAAGCTAAAACTTTATCCCCTTTACGGATCTCAGATAGGCATTTAAATCCATCCTCATGCTGCACAACAGTTTCTGGCAAGAGGCACTTATTGAAGCTATAGTTAGCACTGTCTTCAGCTACGCTCCACAAAATATCACCAATTACTGGATCAAGATTATTTTCTTTGATTTTTTGGGAAATCTTTTCTTTCCAAGCTGGCATTTGATCCACTTTCTTTTTGCCGACAATTCTTCTTAGCTGCTCTGACTCATCTAAACTAAACCCTATCTTAACAGCCATTTTCATCAGTTGCTCTTGATAAAGAGCTACACCTCCAGTATAAGACAAAACTTCATCAAAAAAATCATGCTTACTCTGGAATTCTCCCGTCTCTAGATAAGTAGCATAATCATCTTTAAACTGCAAAGCACCCGGTCTAGCAATAGCAACAACAGCGGAAACATCCTCTAAAGATTTAGGTTTTATTTTTCTGCAAACTTCAAAATTAGTATCAGCTTCAATTTGGAATAATCCTTGTCCTGACTCAAGATTTTGAAAATTATCGTATATATCAGGGTCATCAACATTGATTTTATCTAAATCGACTCCAGTTTGCTGGCAGACATCATGCAAAACTGTGAGCGTTTTAAGCCCAAGAATATCAAACTTAACTGTGAGCTCAGCTATCCAGTTCATGTCGTAGCACGAAATAAGCTCACCGTCTTTGGTTTTTTGAATTGGGCAAATATTTGTTAATTTTTGGCGAGAAATAGCTATACCGGAAGCATGAACTCCAGTATTTTTAATTAGACCTTCTATTTTTCTAGCTATCTCAAAACACTCTTTGTTTTGATTTGCCCATGATGCAAACACATCACTTTCTTGAACAGCTTCTTTGAGCTTTCTTACTTTGCCATATTGAACCGGTATAAGATCGCTTATTTCGTTCATATCTTGTTCAGAATAACAAGACACAATTTTGCCAGCCTCTTTGATGCAAATTTTGCCGCTAAGAGTTACTAAATTTAAAATTCGACAAGTTCTTTCAGGATGTCGATTTTTAATGTATTCAATTACTTCTTGCCTCCTATCGAATGCAATATCATTATCCACATCAGCAAGAAGGCTCCCATCAAGATATACGATTCCATTTTTTTCGACCTTTCTTGCCCGACTTTTAGAAACAAATCTCTCAAAGAATAATCCATATTTAATCGGGTCCACTTTAGTTACACCCAATAAATACAAAATGAGAGATCCTGCCGCACTTCCTCTGCCGGGGCCAGTAGGCACATTATTTTCATGGCACCAATTGAGAATATCCCAATTCAGCAATATATAATCAATAAAACCTAACTCATTGAGGATATCCAACTCTTGCTGAGCTCTATCTATGTAATCTTGCTTATTCGACTTAGCATTTAAACCTTTATCAAGAAAATATTTGCTGCATAGTTTTTTTATGAATGTAAAATTATCACAGTCTTTTTTTAAATTAAGAGTGTCGTACCACTTATCTTCGATTTTAATATTCGGAAGCAATACTCCTGCTGGGGCGCAATCATCATATTTTTCAAATTGGTCTGCAAATTTCATATATCTATCTGGTAAATAAGTTTGCGGAAAAGTTCAAAATTCATTTGGACATCATACAATGAATTATGTAAAAGTTCTTCTTTGAAATCTATATTGTTTTCTTTAAGCATTTGTTTTTGGGATGTTTTAAGTCCACGCTTATGGAAAAAGTTTAATCTACTCATCCATTGAAAAACTGATTCATCTTTCTTTTTGGGGATTTGGAGTTTAATAGCCTTAGATAAACAGTTAGTATCCACAAGCCTTTCCAAGTATGTGTAATCTGGCTTTTCCCCCAACAATCTTCGATAAATATTATGAATATATATATCAAACCCTATAATATTGTGGCCTACGATTATGTAATCTTTATCGTACAAAAAACCTTCGAAGCAATCAAGAACTTTGCGAGCATCTTGCTTCGATTTATTATAATCAGACAAATTAAAATGATTGATTTTCGCAGCCTCTTCCCCAACCTTTAAATCTGGCCAATCAATAAAGTAATCATGTTCTTCTGTAACTTTATTGCCAGTTGCGATAACAAAAGAGAGTTGCCACGGTTTATTATAAAAAAGGTTCAAGCTCTCTGTTTCAAAATCAAAAACTATATATTTTTGATTCTTATTGAACCTAAGTAAGTTATTTAGCATTTAAAATTGTGCGTAAGGGTTGTATGTTATTTTTAACTCTGATCCAGCAGACACGCTTTGATTTGTTTTATACTGTACTATTTGACTACGTTCATTGATTGTGTAATCGATATTTGATTCTTGAGTATGGTTGTATATCATACCAAAACCCAAAACACAAATTGGGCGAGTCACATGTGAAAGTTGCACAGCATCATGTTGGTCTGCAAAATCTTTGTAATGGTCTTGCAAAAAAGGAATACTGAAAAAGTACTTTGTGAACTTTGTATCTAAATCTTCCCATTTTTCATTGTCAGGAATAATATAGTAAGCTTGCTCAACAATTTCAGATTTTTTCAAATCTTCGCTTGTGAATACGCCATATCCGTGAGTCGAGGATTTACCTACATACAATTTAGGAGATAGATACAGTTTGTCTTTCATAGTTTAACCAGCTTTCGAAGCAAAATTCGTTACTGCTGCACCCGGGCAATTCTGGACGCTCTAAGCTATATGTCCTTCCCATTCTGCGGTTGTTGATAATTTTGAATGTTTGAAAGGCCTTGAAATCAGATTTTTTATTATAATATATAGATTTCACAAACTCACAGTTGAAATTATAAGTGTTCGAGTACTTTTTAACTTTATCAGCTAAAAATCTATCTATAGGTAGCCCATTATTTTCAATGAAAAATATTACGTCACCAAAATCACGAATAGGCGGATCAAACTTATCAAAGGTAAAATTATTATAGTAAATAAAAGAATCATAAAACGGAATGCATAAAGATAATGCATCATTGTCCCAAAATTTTTTCAGATCATCTAAATAGGCGAAACCTTCGTTTTCACAAAAAGCATAAGAATAAATTTTATACAATCTTTTTACGCCCTCATCATTTTTACCAAAGATAATAACTTTATGATTTTCTTTAGTATCTTTTGATTCTGATATCTGCAACCTTAAACCAAAAACTAACTGAATATCATTTTCATCACAAAGCCTTTTGCATTGCAAAAAACCATGCATATTATCTTCAGCTAAGAAAATTTTATCTAAATTATTTTCTTTAGCTAATTCAAGAACACTATCTGGGCCACCTTCAGTAGCCTTAGGGTTAAATGTGAGTATGGATTTACCTATGCTATAATGAGTTTTGAACAACGGAATCATATCAATATTCTGTGCTATTAAATCTTGGGCAACCTTGATAATTTTCTTTTCTGATAATCCAATCAGATTTTTTCATTTTGATTAATTCGTAGTAATCTTCCATAAAAGCAGTTTTGACCAAATCTTCGTTTTCATCATATAGAGCGTAGTAATCAAATGGAAACTTATAAGCGCAATGCCACATTGGGTCACCATTCTTTTTTGGTTGTCCTCTATACCTAGCAAAACCACAAACTATTTGTCCAGCAAAACCATCTTCTTTTGTGACCTTTTGATCTGCTGCATAGTTACTTTTGGCCATTCTTTGGTTGAATTTGCTCAGATATAATTGAACATCGGTCAAATTCTTTTCGAATTTGTTTAAATCTGATGCAGTTATTTTATCCATCTTAAGGAGACCTTTTGATTCGTCTCCAGACTTAAGGTCAAATTTAAGGAAAACAAACTCACTTTTGCGATTCGTGTATTCAGGAAACAAATGCCTAACAGCTAGACAATACATGTAGTCTTGTAGATTTTCCGAAACCTCTTTGCCTTTAAATACATTTTTACTTGTTTTAAAGTCACGAATTAAAGCAACCTTTTTACTCTTGTATAAAAACAATTTGTCTATAAAACCTTTGATTCTATATTTTTTATTTTTTTCATCTATCGATATATCAAACTCATACTCAGAATAACACTTGGTAGGTTTGCCGAAATCTTTACCATAAAAATCGTACTCTAATCCTGAAACAATCATGTCATTGATCAAAGTTAGGTTTTCTTGGTCGTCAACATTTTTATTTGCGGCTTGAGACAAAATATATCTTTTGATCGAGGGCACAGAAAAAGCATCTTGTTGCTTTATGATCTCAGAATAATAAGAAAGTCTTTTTTTGTTGTTTTTACCTAAAAACTCAAAAACATTATGACAAATATCCCCCCTCGAAGATCCGTCGTTTTTTTTGTCCGGCAACATCAGGTGATACTTAACCCAATAAAGCCAACTGCATGTTTTCGCAGTTTTTATTCTGCTAGCTGATAATTTTACTTCAGACATTAGAAATCTAATTCATCAAAATAATTGGCAAAAATTTTAACCTTTTTCTCTATTGCGTTCTTAGCTAAGAAATGCGAACGATTACTTTGCTTTTTAATGAACTCATATATATATCTTTTTTGTTTTTTATGATCTATCTTTTTATTTGACCATTGATCAAATTCACCATGCATGTGCAAATCAGACAAATCGTTCTCAGATGGAAGATTGATTTCGATTTTATCTAAATCAAAAAAATCCATCAGCGTTATAAAATGTTTGATAGCAGCTATCTTACCATTGTTTTTGCTACTTGATTCATCATTATTCAACGATATAATTATTTTCTTAGGCGAGAATGACAATAGCGTCATTAATTGGAATTTACTTAAATCAAGCCCAAACGTAACTATATGATTTGGAAAGCCGTTTTCAGTTAAAGCTAAACTATCGCCTATAGATTCAACAATGATCACTTCCTGCCTTTGCCGGACTGAATCTTCAAAATAATCTGAAATGCATAAGGGATATATCCAGCTTCTTTTATTACCTATATGCTTCCATTTAGGTATGTCTGGATTTTTTTCCCACAACATGCTTCTGCCACTAAAACCTATAATTTTTGAATTATTACGGTATTTAAAAATAGGGAAAACAAATCTATTGTTCATTTTCCCATTTGTGCTATACCCTGACCTATATAATTCTAAGGTTTCTTTAGAGATAGATTTTTTATTATAAAATTTATAATGAGGCAAAAAGTCTTTCAACATTTCTATATCGTAAACTTTTTCCATCTCTATCTTAGGCTTTAATTCATTATTTTCAAAAATATCGTAAGAACTTTTTTCAGTATAGTCTACTACATACTTAGATAAAACTTTTTTATTGTTTGTTCCTAGAGCCTTACTCATTAAAGCCACAAAAGGCATTGGCTTGCTTCTTTCTACATAATCTCTCCAAACGCCAGTATCTTTGTATATTTGAATAGCAGTATAGTTATCACCGTTTCTCCAAATTGCATTAGTATTCCAATAACTCCCTTTGTCTCTTAAGACAAAACCAGCATTCTCTAAAGACTCTTTTATGTCTTGAGTATCCATCAGTCAAGGGTAGGAAAATCATCAGGTGGATTACCTTGGTCTAAATCATCTTGAAGTTGCGCTCCAGTCTCAAGAAAGTTTTTTAAATCCTGTTGATCACCTGAACATTCAACATTAAAGCCTTCCATATTTAAATGGATACAGTTATTAACTGTTCTTGTATCGGGCATTGTAATCGGGGTCGTAGCTCTTCTGTACAACCTCCCGAGATGTCTAGTTTTTAGAGCGATTAATTTATGGGTTCCAAATCTTTGCTGTTCTTCAGCAAGCTCATCCAAAGTTTTTGATCTTAAAATAAACAAATGTGAACAGTATTGGGTTACCCTGTCTGACAAACTAACAATTCCCTCATCGTCATTGACATCTCTTGCTTGTTTATTTGTGACGATTCCTGATCGATTACTTTGTACGCTTGTTATCATAGGTATAACAGGCTCTCCATCGCACAAAATTTCCCGCTGAATAGTCCTTTTGAATGTATCGACCATTGCGCCGACACTTTGCCACTCGCTTTTTCCTGCTTCATCTGTAGGTTTGATATAATCAAACGAAAAAACCATCTTTTTGCCTCTACCAACTTTGGAAAAATAAAATCTTTTTAGTAGAGCTATCATTTTTTCTACATTGTAACCTCCAACAGGGTAATAATAAAATTTCAGGTTTTTAACATCCTTCCACACTCCCCTTACTTTTTTAACGACATCTTCCCCTGCCTTTCTCCATTGCCCTGTTTCTAACAAATGGCTTGAAACACCCGATAAAGCTGAACACTGACGAATCATCAATTCATTCTTGCTCATTTCACCATTATCAAAATGTAATACCGGAACGTCGTGCATTCTGGCTATCTTGGTGCAGTAATCCATGCAGAACCTTGTTTTACCAACACCAGAACGAGCAACAATAACTGTGATATTACCGGGCCTTAAAAGAGAACCGTAAAGATCATTGATAATTTCAAATGGACCCATAAGACCCATATCTTCTTTTGGATTATTTCCAAGATCCTCAATATAATCTGGCATCTCTTCATAAATATTAGAAAAGCCATTGTCGGAAATATCATAAAGATCGATTTTCCTATTGAACGTCTGATCTGCAGTTTCTATAATTTTTTCAAATGAACTTTCTGGGTTAAGATGCTTCATTTGCAAAGCGGTGTTTTTAGCCGCTTCATAGATTTCTCTGCGAATGGAAATTTTCTTCAACTCTTTAGCTATAGTTACAATTTTTGTGTCTGTAACTTTATTTAGAACTAAAGAATGTATGTAATCTGCTATTTCAATATCCTGAGGAAAAGAAATACCTAAAGCTTTTATTCTTTCACTTAAGATCGTTTCATCAATATCTTGAGCGTTTTCACAGAAACTTTTTATGGCGTTGAATAAAACTTTCGTAATGCCATTTTCGTCTCCTTCAAAATCATCTTTATTAATAAAGTTTTCTATTTCCCCGTAGCAAGACGGGTGTTGTATCAACCCTGCAAGCAATCTTTGTTCAAGCTCTAAATTAGTTAGCATATTAATCTTCTGAATTTTGCAAATTTATTTGATGTTGTACTGACATATTATCCAGCCAAGTTTCTACCCCTTTAAGAATACCAAGTTCAATGATAGGCGCTGAAGCTTTAGATATAACATTAACTTCACCTTCTTCGCTAACGTATGCCAGCATAAAACCCCCATTGTTGCCGTTATTCGTATGTTCGAATATCTGATCAAGCAAACTTTCTGGTAGCCCTTTTTTATGATCCTTATTTGTCATATAAAATATTACACTGTGAAACTACGATCTTAAAAAATCAAAAAGATTTTCTATATCCTGCTCATCATGTATTTCAATTAAATTTATACCGTTAATTTCACAGAAATTTAATTTATCTTGATCCCTTTTTAATTGTTTTATAAAATTTAGTTTGCTTTTGCCGTGGAAAAATTCTACATATTTTGTATGCTGAGTTCCTTGAACTTCAACAGCTACATTTAGAGTTGCGTTATAAAAATCTAAACTCAATCTACTGCCCACAATAGGGAACTCTTCAAATACAACATGATGCTTCCAATAGGATTGAAGTATATCTTTGATTCTTTTTTGAAACCTACTTCTACTGCTTTCTTCCCACTTGATTCTGTATGAAGAAGCCTTTTTCAGTTTTTTCGTAGACCCATATAAAGTTTTAAATATCATCTGGCAAAATTAATTCTCTAAAGAACTTGATTAAGAAATCTTTGACTTCTTCGTTAGATTCTATGAAAGTATTGAATTTAGCTTCGCCTTGAATTGTCTCAGGTATTTCCAGATTATTTTCTTTAAGCTCTTTTCGTAGATCTTCTGAAAAAGAAATCCAAGCACCTTTCTTTTCGGCATAACCCCATAAGTAAAGCATTTCTAGTAACTCCAGCTCATTCCAAATACTTTTGCCTCCTGTTCGACCATAAATAATAGGATACTTGATTATAGAGTTAGTTTTTTCATTAGGACTCTTTTTGATAATGATTTTTGCGTAATGACCAATGTATTTATTTTTATCAGCATTATACTTTTCGTTGGGTTTTTCAAGTATCATATCGCCCTTAAAACGAGGTTCAAATTCTAAAATAAAATTAGCAAAATGAAGTAATGCGTTGCCACCTGTGGCGGTAGTTTGCCTTGGGGTTCCTTTTGCGTATGGGTCAAGCTGAATGTCAGCCCTCACTTGGCTAATAAAGATAGCCATATGGCCTCTTTTCGCTAAAGCAATACTAACACGCTTCATAAAGTCCGAAGCAAGCACAGCTCCTGCCGCTACTTTACGAGACTCTTCGAAGGTTTTCTCCATATCATTTTTCGTTATCAAACCATCAACGCTATCCAACAAAAAACAATACTTAATACCCTCTTCATTATCAAAGACCCTTTCCCTTAAAGCTTGCACAACTGTTTCATAAACATTGCACTCAAAAACAAAACAATTTCCATTTTCCCACTTATCTGGATCGGTAGTAAAATCAACCCCAGAACGCTTTTGCATATCTGGACTTAATCTCCCTTCAGCTTTGATATAAAAACCTCTTGAGTTTGGCACTGTCTTGAGAAAATTTTTCATTACTTCTAATGCCTCAGAGGTTTTACCCCCTTCATTCATTCCTGTAAACCTGTGCAGACCCGGGCCAAAACCCCCGCTTAATGCGAAATCCACCATCAAGCTGCCTGAAGAAATTTTATAATTTATTTCTTCTTCGTAATTGTAATGATCTGATTGGTTTGTTTTTAGGAAATTAGCAAGCTTTTGATTAACGTTTAGTTTGTCAGCTTCTTTTGCCTTAGTTTTTGTTCTAGCCATTTAAAAAATTCCTTAGAGTTTTAGGTTTAGGTTTTTTGATTATATCTTTTCCAAATTTTTTATCAGAAAGTACGATCTCCTGATCTTTAGCAAAAGTCATATGGAAATCTCTGTACCTTTGACGTAGTATTTCATTAAAAGGGTATGCGTAAAGTTGGGCTAAGCTTGCAAGCTTTTCTGGAAGCTTCAATTTCTTCCAGAAGTCTAAATCTGGATATTTTTCTATCAAACCTTTGAGCAGCTTCGTTTCCTTACCCCAAAATCCCCTTTTTGTATCGATAACCACGATATTTCCAATGATTTCCGTGAGACGTGGTTTCGGCATATCATACATAATACTACCCAAAAGCAATCGTGTCAACAAAAAAAACCCCCGAAACCGGGGGTTGACTTAGCCTTTATATCTTATCGACCGCCAAGTTACTCTTGAGGAGGGTTAGCAGACTGAAGATCTGGGTTTTTTAGCTTGCTTTGTTCAGCTTTTCGTTTGATTTCTTCGTCGATTTTGTAGCCCTCTTTATTAATAGGTCTAGTATCCTCGAATGGAGTCCCTACATCTTTCACTGGAACATATTTATCGGGGAAAACTGCTATTTGGGTTGCATCAAGCTCACCCATCTCTTTCTCGCCTTCTTCGCTTAAATCACCTTGTTTTTTCATTCTTTCAAGGATCGCTTTTTTAAGTGCGGGAGGAAGATTTTTTTGTTTTTCTGTAAGCCCACCATCGCCAGTTTCAAGCATCTCTGCCCTCATTTTCATATACTGCATGGCGCACATAGCAGTTGTATCATCATTGCTCATACCAGCTGTGTCGACAAACATGTCGTCGTTCATTGCGCAAGAGCTCATGAATACATTTTTGATTTCAGTTTCATCTTTGCCGTAATCAGCAAAGCAAACCTCTACTTTATCTTTATGATTTTTCATTTTAAATTTTAAATGGTTTAATTGTCGGTGATTCCTATTTGCTCTTCAGCTTCATCATTGTATTTTAAATAGCCATAAATAGCATCAACATAATCTTCTATTTTGGTTACTTTCGACAAAACCCAACCTTCCACTTCTTGTTGAGAGCCCATGATGTCTATTAATTCAAGCAGTTGATCGCTAGCTTTTTTAAGCTGAGATTTAGCCATTTCCACACTTTCTTCAGAGCTAGCTTGGGAATGATTGCATCCGCACCCGCTTCCGCAACCACATTCGTCTGATTCGTCGCTTTCTTGCGCAGAAGCAAGAGAAGGGTTAATCAAAAGTAATTCGTTTTGATCCCATAGCTCTTTGCCATCCCAGCTAGCTTCTAAGCCTTTTGTGTATTCAGTGACTGATTTGCCTTTTTCCCACATTTTACAGCTCCAATAGCGAGCTTTCCATTTTGGTCCGGGCTTACTATCACATTGATGGCGAGCTCTAAAATTTTTGCGACGGTTAGGATCATCTCTTTTGATTTCCATGTTTGGGTCGCCAAATCGCACCAAAACTACATTACCTTTATCGTTTTTAACATAAACACCAAACTTCTTAGGTCCTTTGGGTGTTCTAAAAGGTTTATTTAAAGTTTTATTCTGCTTATCTGCAGCAATTGAGCTATTTAAATCTACTTTAATATTCATTTTTAAAATTTATCTAAATATTGTTGAGCGTTATAAAGATCTACCTCAGAAAAAGCGGAGGCTAATTGATCAAAATCTATCATTGGGTCTCCAACTTTATCGATATCTCGATAAAAATCATAGCCGCTTTTAGCTACATCTTGATCAGCTTTTCTATACGCCTCTTTAACTTTACCGCCTCTCATCATTTTGAGAAACATGTTTACCCTTGCCATGGCCCACTGATCTCTTGATTTTCCGGGTCTGTGGCTAGAAGAAAAGGCTCCTGCTCCTCTGCGGTAAACCTTTTTAAGCTGAGTGAGGGATACTTTTTTAGAGTATTTTTTATTGTGTTCCGCTACTTTATTTTTTAAAGCTTTTGTTACTTTATCAGAAAAAGTAATCGCAGCCTTAGAATTATCAACTAAGGTTTTGTCGTCTTTTTTCTGTAGATTTTTTTCAGCTTTTTCTTTAGCGTCAGGCTTTGTGCCTGCGGAACCGGGAGGGTTGACTTTTGAACCCTTCTTTTTTTCTTCTGGTTTAGCTGGAGTTTGAGCTGAGCTTTTTGGCCCTGATCTAGCAGATTCATTAATACTCAATTCTTTCATATTCTATAGGTATTATACACTAAAAAGAATATAACAAGAAAAGTAGATTAATATTCTTTTGTTATAGGGGTAAGCTCATCATCAATCTGTAATAAATCATCAATTTTTTGTTTTAGATTAGCATCCATATTGTAAATAGTAAACAATTCTACATCATACGGATCACTGAGCATATCAAAATTGCAATCTTTTAACTTTTGAGCATATTCAATTTGCTTATCAATATTTCCAAGCCGAGAATGTAAAGAATAAAGCCTATAAATTGGCTCTGGCCTGTAGTCTCTGGCCTCATGGGCTTCTTTATACTTTTCTAAAGCTTTATTATAGTCACCTAACCTTTCATAGATAAGGCCAAGGTTCCTTAATGAAACCCATAATTCGTGGGCATTAGGATGTAAAATTTTTATAAGCTCTTGGTGATAATAAACGCCTTTTTTCAAAAACATTTCTAATCCAGATTTACCATAAGGGAAAAACTTATAAGCCCATTCGCAATCCATTCCCATGCCTGTGTAAATGAAAGATCTACATAAGTAATACAAATGGTATGTTTCATCCTTTTGAGTTGCACCATCTCTAAACCTTTCATGAATCTGTATTTCTAACTTTAAAACATCTTTGATGTATTTTATAGGGTCAGAGTAGGATTGGCCTTGACCTGTAGATATGTGCCGAAAACCGTATGGTAATACTGGCTGCTCAGGATCTCTACCGTCTTTTAAATGAATAGTTTCATGTGCTGCATCATTTTTCCAATACCAATCTAACTTAGAATTCCATAACCACATTCTTGGAATGATTCCGACGCCTGACCTATATATAATTTGATATGCATCATGGCCTTTGATAGAAGACCAATCGAAATCATAATCAACCTGTAGTGCTTCATCTGCATCTATCCTTAAAATGTAATCACAAAAATGGTCTGTCTCACAAAGACGCTCCCATGCATATTGCCTGTTTATGCCCGGGTTTATCCATCCATTTTCGTTTTGATATAATTTGCCATCAATACCGTGTTTATCAAAAAAATCTTGGATTATTTGCTGTGTACCATCTATTGAACCGTTATCAACAATAACCCAATAATCAATATAATCTACTGCCGATTGCAGCATTTTTTCTATGATATGAGCTTCATCTTGAACATGAGTCCAAAGACATAACCTTACTTTATTTTGCTTCTTTGCCATTGAAATACCTATCTAATTTCATCATTGTTTGCGCTACCGCAGTATCAAGATCTATATATTTATATGTAGCTAAGCGACCTGTAAAAATTACATTGCGTTCTTTTTTAACTAAGCTGTTATATTGTTTGAATAGCAAAGGATTTTCTCCGTAATTTTTAGGGTAGAAAGGCTCATTGCTATCATCATGCTCACAAGAATACTCTCTATGAGTTATTGTTTTTTCAACATTTTGATTATAAAAAAATGAATGATCAATTTCTCTTAACCATTTTTTATCTTGATTGCATTCATTAACTTGAAAATATTTTTGTTTTGGTTTTTCAAGCCAGTCGAAAATCAAAGACCTATACCCAAGCCTACCATAACAATAATTAAAATATTGATCTATTTTACCTGTATAGACAAAAAGATCTGCCGTTTGTTTTTTCCAATCATTGTCACTGCACCCAACATGAACTCTTATACCATCCAGCATATTCGTAAACATCTCCACATAACCATTTACTGGCACACCGTGATACTTATCTTTATGGTAGCAAGGGTTTATGCCTTCACGTATTCTAGGTATTCTTGCTGTGATTTCTGCGGGTAAATCCTCCCACTTTTTGCCCCACATTTTTTCACTGTAATCTCTAAAAATTAAGTCTACAATACTATCAGGAGTTTGGGGGCCTATGATATCTTTACCCCTATCATCAAATGGAATAGGTATTATGCCTTTCTTAGTATCGGCATAAACAATAGGGCAAAAAGTATTAAACTTTGAAAATTGATTAACAAAGTTCCATATTTTGTTTGTATTAGTATGAAAAACATGAGCTCCGTATTTATGAACAACAACACCGTTTTGAATTTCATCATAACAATTGCCAGCTATATGGGGCCTTGTTTCAAAAATTTCAACATCGTAACCTTTTGTTTTTAAAAGGAATGCTGCTGTAGCCCCTGAAATCCCACAACCAACGATAACAGCTTTCATACTAAGCTTCGCAGGAAGAACATGTTAATATACTTCTCGATAATTCTTGAGCTGGATTCGCACTGCGTTGATAATAAAAACCTTTTATACCTAACCTCCATCCTTCGATCAATAACTCACTTACCTCTTTTGGGCTAGCCTCAAGAGGAACCATTATGTTCAAAGATTGACCTTGATCAATTTGTTTTTGGCGAGTGGACGCTTGAATCACGATTTCTTTTTGGGAAATTTCACCAAAAGTTTTAAACACATCTTTTTCATGTGAATCTAAAAAAGATAAATGTTGCACAGATCCTCCTTTTACCAATATAGACTTCCATACTTCATTTGTATCTTTTTTCTTTGAAGCAAGAAGATCTTTAAGGTATGGATTCTTATAAGTGAATTTACCTTTGGCTAAATCCTTAACAAAATAATTAGAATTCAGTGGCTCAATGGAAGGAGAAACTTGCCCCAAAATAAAAGAACTGGAAGTTGTAGGGGCAATGGCCATTGTATGAGTATTGCGTCTACCATAACCTTTCAACACAGGAGCTTCGCCACAAATTTCAGCTAGCGATGCAGTAGCTTTATCGCATTTTTTTCTGATTGATTTGAAAATATTATTATTTAACATTTTGGCTTCAATCGTTTCGAAACCTATCATTTTAGATTGCAATAAAGAATGCCACCCTAAAACCCCAAGACCCAATGCCCTGTGATTCTTAGCAAAAGCATGAGGATGATGCATAAAAGGTAAGTTTTTAGTTTTTTGAACAAACTCTTCGTTTACCGCATCAAGAAAATATACAAGAGTTTCTACTGCATCGGTTTTAGCTATGGCATCCCAGTGGACTAAATTAAGAGAGGATAAAACACAAACAAAAGAATTTTTGCAATCTGAAGCCAAAGCAATTTCGTTGCATAAATTCTGAGATTTAACTTCTAACCCTTTATCTTTATAAACTTGAGGATTATTATTGTTTACGTTATCGATAAAAGTAATGTACGGATAGCCAGTTTCAAACCTTTTCCGTATGATTTTACCCCAAATGCTTCTTTTCTTGGAATCACCATTGAGCATTGAGTTCATCCAATCATCCGTTATCGTTACAGCTATACTTAAGCTTTGAATAGGGTGGCCATTGCCTCGTATTTTTAAAAACTCTTCTATATCGGGATGTTCTACCGGTAAATAGGCAGCAAAACTGCCTCTACGTGCACTTCCTTGGCTAACAACTTCAGAAATTTTATCAAATATTTCTAAAAAATGAACTGGTCCACTTGATTCTCCTCCTACGCTAATAGCAGCCCCTCTATGCCTAAGGTCACCAAAGTATCCTGAAGTACCGCCACCCATTTTACTCATCATGCCGACTTCTGCAGCCTTATAAAGTATAGACTCCATAGTGTCACTAACATGAGAATTAAAACAAGAAACGGGTAATCCCCTTTTGTTTCCGAAGTTAGTCCACACAGGAGTAGCAAGAGAGTAAAACCCCTTGCTCATATACTTATAAAACTTATCAGAAAAACCTTTGATGTTTAAGATTTTTTCAGCATTGTCTGATATCTCTTTTGTTCTATCTTCTGCGGTTTGCCCCTCTTTGAGGTAACCTCTTTTGAGGAAAGTTCTTGAATCCTCATTCAACCAGTAAAATTTTTCCATATTAAAATAAGTCTTCTTCGCTGAAACTTTTGTTTGATTTAGAATATTCTGTTGGGCGAGACGCAAAAAAGTCTGTCATCATGTTTCCTAACACTTCTTCGTCAAACCAAGTTGTACGAGAAATGAGGTCTTGGTCAATATCAAAAATTTTCTTGAACCCAATTTGATCAAGAGATTCATTTATTCTACTTTTGACAAACTCTTTTAAAATAGCTGCAGACATCAAATCTTTTTGGATGCCATTGACTATCCAGTCGATTATTTTTTCTTCTGCCTTAAAAGCTTCTTCAGCTTCCGCTAAAATCTTAGACTCCAAATCTTCATCAAAAAGCTCAGGATGCTCTTCTTTGATAGTGTTGACTAATTTAATCCCAATCTTAGCATGAATGTCTTCTTCTCTTGCTGTGTATTTTGTTTGCTGATTAGTATCTTTCAATAAATTTTTCTTACCAAACCAATTGATAACGTAAAATTGACTAAATAGGGATGTATTCTCTACAAACAAAGTAAACAAAATTAAAGCGTAAACAAATTGTTTTTTAGAATCTTTGTAAAATCTATGAGTATATTTTCGGAGATACTTGACTCGACCTTGGATAAAATCAAGCTTCATATTTTCTTCGAAAACCTCTTCTAAATCAAGAAGCTTCAAAAGTCTTTCGTACGCATTGTTATGGATAACTTCTATATTAGCCATGACATAACCCAAATCACGAATAGAAGGATGAGGAAGATTATCGCCTATCTTAGCCCAAAATGTTTTTACAGCAATTTCAATTTGAGCAATAGCCGAAAGAGTACGAATAATAATTTGTTGCTCTTGGTCAGTGAGCTTAACGTGAAAATCTTGAATATCTGAGGAAAAAGAGAATTCTTTATCAGTCCAGTGGCCTTCCCACATAGATCTCATAAATTCTTCTGTCCAAGGGTAATAGTCCGGTTTGCGTGAAATTTGTTCTTCGAAAATCATAGCTTTAGATAAGATATTTTACACTCCACAAAAGGCGAGAGAAAAGAACCTTCAAAGTTATTAAAAAACCTTATCGGCAAGATAAGGTTCAATCTCTAGCTAAGTCTATATATTACACTTATCTGACTTGAGATTCAAGCAAAAAAATGTCACGATCCACCATTTTTTTTACTAATGATTGAAAAGTGCTCTTTGGCTTCCAGCCTAAATCGTTTTTTATTTTGTTTGGAGAACCAAGTAGCAACTCAACTTCAGCAGGACGGAAAAATTTTGGGTCTATTTTTAGTAGTATTTCTCCATCTTCATCTCTAAAAGTTTCATTGATAGGGTCATCTGTATCGTTAACCCAAGAACCTTCAATGTCTGCAGCGGCAAAAGCTTGTTCTACAAAATCTCTGATTTTATGAGTCTCACCAGAAGCTACTACATAGTCACGAATACTGCTATTGTCTTCCCAATCATTTCTGTGTTCATCTTGGTGAAGCATTCTCCAAACTGCGTCCATGAAGTCTTCCGCATCACTCCAATCTCTTTTTGCATCAAGATTGCCCAAAGATATAGGCTCTATAGGTTTTAACCATCGTAAAGCTTCTTGTATTTTAGCTACCCCTTTAGAAATTTTACGAGTTACAAATTCTTCTCCTCTGCGAGTACCTTCGTGGTTAAACAACCAGCCTTGAACCGCATAAATATCATAACTATCCCTGTAGACTTTAACGAGGTGCCTAGCACCTGCTTTTGCTGCTCCATAAGGTGATCTTGGCCTAAGAGGATGCTCTTCATTTTGTGGCGAATATAGAACATCTCCAAATTCTTCGCTAGTTCCAGCATTGTAAAAACGGGTCTCAGGGCTAAACTTTCTTATTGCTTCAAGAATGTGAAGAACACCTGTCGCATTAGCATTCCATGTAGAAACTGGAATTTCCCAACTCGCCGCTACAAAACTTTGAGCTGCAAAATTAATAAAATATTTTGGTTGATACTTTTCTACTGCATTTTGTATAGATTCATTGTCCGTTAAATCAAAATATACAGTCTCAAATCTTTCTGAGTTTATATGCGCAATATTTAAATGATTAGGCACAGATAAACGCCGTGTGGCTCCAACTATGTGGTAATCTGTGTTTTCGAGCAAGTAGTCTACCATATGACTACCATCTTGACCTGTAACACCCGTAACTATAATGATATTTTTCATAGTTGTTGTTTTATAAACCAATCATATGTTTTCCTTAATCCTTCATCAAAAGAAGTTTTAGCCTTAAAGCAAAACTTGGATTCCGCTTTAGATGTATCTAGACATCTACGAGGTTGACCATTAGGCTTTGAAGAATCATAAATAATTCCCCCTTTGAATCCTACGACATTTTTAATTTTTTCTACTAAATCTTTTATTTTGATTTCTTGCCCTGTCCCTATATTTACTGGTTCAGGAGAATTGTAATGCTCTAATGCTAACTCAATAGCTTCTGCGCAATCTCCTGCATAAAGAAACTCCCTTGATGCTGATCCATCTCCCCATACGGTAACATTAGAAGCTCCAGATTCCTTAGCTTCATGCATTTTACGAATCAAAGCTGGTATAACATGAGAATTTTCTAAATCAAAATGGTCATGCTCTCCATACATGTTTACGGGTATAAGGTGAATAAAATTATCGTCGTATTGTTGATTATAATACTGGCATCCCATCATCAAAGCTCTTTTTGCTATGCCGTAAGGAGCATTTGTTTCTTCAGGGTAACCATTCCAAATGTTTTCTTCCTTAAAAGGCACTTCAGTAAATTTAGGGTATGAGCATACAGAGCCTAAAGTGATCATCTTTTTCACTTGGTCAAACTCACTAGCAAGTTTGAGTATGTTGGAAGACATTTGAAGGTTCTTCTCAAAAAATGCTGCAGGGCTTTTCCTGTTAGCACCAATGCCGCCACATCTAGCCGCAAGATGAATTATAACACTAAAATCATTACTCTGAAAATATTCTTCAAGAGCATTATAATTTGAAACGTCTAATTCCGAAGAAGGGGGGGTAAGCAAATCATATTTAAAATTTAACCTTTTGATTAAATGATTTCCTAAAAATCCTGATGAGCCTGTAATTAAAATATTCATCTACTGTTCTTTATTCATTTTTTAAAGAAATTTTTGATTGCGCTTTAAAACTTGATTGTTTGCAGCCCATTATTCTCTAAAGAAATATTAATATTTGGAAGAGTTTTATCAATACTTATTTCATAATCTTTTGCTGCGATAACCAGAAAATAACCACCTCCTCCAGCTCCACACAATTTGTGCCCTAGAATCCCAGAATCTTGTGATAGCTTTTTATCTATATTCTTTAAACTTTTATTATTTAAAATATGTACGCTAGTTTCTTTTTTGTATGCCCAACTTTCGTTAAAAGATTTGAAAAAACTACTATGATCATTTTCTTTTAGCGCTTTTAACATTGAATCTACTTCTTTTATAAGGGGAAAGCTTTTATCAATATTAATTGTTTTTAATATGCTGTTTGACTTTCTTTTTATTCCGGTAAATACTAAATAGAAATTAAATTCTTCGAATATATTTGACTCTATTTTTGTGCATTTAACATTTCCTTTATCAGTAAACTCTAACAATTTAAACCCGGGAAATCCGCATCCATACGTATCTTGATAGCCGTTAAAAGGATTCACCTTAGATTCTAATTGATATGCTATTTTGCATATATCTAAAACATCATGTTTGACGTTATGCATATGAAAAAAAGAAGAAACTAAATTAATAAAATATGAAGAAGAAGATGCTAATCCAGAACCAAAAGAAAAAACATCTGCATTTAATGAAACTTTCATCGGGTCAGCATTAAAGTAAGATAAAGCCACTTTAATAACTTCATTTTTAATTGACTGTATATTTTGGCAAGCTTGCGGCTCAGAATATGATAAAATGTATTTTTTATCTACATTATTGAATCCGTTAATATCTTTATGAAGAGAAGTATATGTATATAAATTTGGAGTGAAAGATATAACCTTTCCAACTTTATATTTTTTTAAGTAAAGCGGTGAATCTGTTGATCCTCCAGCTAGAGATATTCTTAATGGGCATTTACTTATTATCATTTAATCTAGATCTTAATTCGGACGAAGACCAATGATGATTGCGTTCGTGATAAATAATTCCATAAGAAAACTCTTGTCCTGTTGCTATCTTGCCTTTATAATCAGAGCCTAAAACCCTAATATGAGGCTTTATATTCTTAAGTAAATCATATAAATCTTTTTCCGTATCGTACAAAAGAATTTTATCTATGTAAGATATAGACTCTAGCTGTATCTTTCTTTCTGCTAAGGATTGTATTGGTTTATTTTTAGGTTTTTGCAGAGGCCTATTTAAATAATCATCTATTGTTGGGTCAGTTTGTAAGCCTACATATAATATATCGCAAACAGATTTTGCTTCTTTTAGAAATAAACAATGCCCTGCATGCAACAAGTCAAAAGCCCCTGCAACAAATCCTGTAATTTTACAATTATTGTCTTGTCTCCAACTATAAGCATTGACAGACTTATCATCTACAAATATATCAAAACTAGGTTTGCCTAAAATTAATTCATTATAATTAACGCCCCAACTTTTTAGTTGTTTTTTTGTAAGCTCTGACCAATCTATACCAGAACCAGAACCTCTGGCTGTAAAAATCTTTATATAAGATCCTTCAGATTTAAGACTATTAATTTTATTTATAACAGGCCTATAAGGAACACTTTCTTCGTAATTTTTAGAGGAAGACGTAGCGCATATCGTATTATCTAAATCAAAACAGTAAATCATTTTTTCTTGCACATAAAATAATAAGAATTGTGGTGATTTCTTAACCTTACCTCGAAATCGTAATTTAAAACTTCAAAATATTTAAATAAGATTTTATCCCAAGGAACTTTTGAATCGAATACGGTTTTATGAAGCTGATACTGTTTTGGGTCATTACTATTGTAAGAAGGGTGGCCTTGATAGAATCCGTTGCTATCTCTTGTATCGGGAAATAAAGCTATACTGCCAAAAAACAAACCGTTTTCTGAAAGATGATTGGACACGTTGCGGAAAAAAACATCTAAATCTTTTTCTCTAAAATGCTCTATGACCTCCCAGCAAGTAATAATATCAAATTTAACTTTTTCGCTCTTTTCGTTTTCGATACTAAATGGTTTGGCTAAATCGGCATGTCTTAATACTTTTTTGTTTTCTTCTTGATGCCAGTTATGATGCTTATAAACACCAAGACTACCATCTAAGCCGATACAAATATCAGTTTGCAACTGCTGATTATAATCAAGTATTAAACTGCCTCCAGCACACCCTAAATCAAGACAATTAACCGAACCGTTGAAACGGCTTAAAGATTCTGATATCAATTTTGCGTCTGTATGGTTGTCTGCACCGGCAGAGCAGTTTAGTTTTAAAGGCGTCACTTTCACATTGGCTAAACCTTTTGGATCTAAAGGGTTAAATTCTTGAGCATGAATAGTGAAATCTGGCTGGTCTATACAAAGAGGGGTCTGTGTTACTATTTTTATCATTTTATAAAATTTTTTTTAAATTGGTCCATTACTCGTCTTGGATTAAAATCTTTATAACAATTCCAGTCTTTTGAATTATCAATTTTAAATTCTTGAATAATTTTATAAAGTTCTAGTCCATTGTTGTAATATAAAGCTTTGTCTTTCAAAATGCAAATATGGTTTCTTTCTGGGGAGCCCCCATAGGTGATGACTCTTTTGTTTCTAATTGAAAATTCACCACAAGCCACACCAAAACTTTCGCCTTCCAGCCTTGAATGCGAAAACGCATCGCAGGTATTGATAAACCGGGTCTTGAAATTTAAATCTGCGGTAGTCGGCAAATAAATAACATTTGGATGATTAAATATTTTTGGTGTATTCTGAAATAGAAAGTAAATATTTTTTTTCTCATTAAGAATCTTAGCGATGACATGGTTTGTGAAACTTATATTCCAAGTGTCCATTCCGCCAGTTCTTCCAAATACTATGCCGTCTAAAGGTATATTTAGCTCTTGCCTCATATTTTCATTAATATCAGGCAAATCAATTATACTAGGAACAACGGGCACTTCACCATCACTGCAAAAATCACTTAGCCAGTCAGAAATAAAAGCATATGAATCACCATGCTTTTCTTTTTTTGGGTCTACTATACTGCAGCATAAAATGCAAGTTTTAACATTTTTTGGGCAAAGCCCATCGTTTAAACCTTTTTTTTGAACGTAAAAAAAATCACTTTTATCTAGCTGGTTGGATAAAAAGTTTTCAACTTTATGATTGCAATCCTGCATATTTTCTACGCTTGCACTGATAGAAAAAACATCAAATTGATTTTTAAATTTATCTATAGCCGTGATATCGTTAAGAGGATGATTTTTATTGTACAAAATGTTAACGTCCCAATTAAAGAATTGCCTACCGTAAAAAGCGTAATCGTACATCGTGACCTCTGTACCTCTGAGACCAAGACACGGGCTAAAAAAAGTTATTTTCATTTTAAATTCTTATTGATAGTTGTTAATATTTTTAACGCTCTAGCTTCGGTAGTAGCATTTTTGTATAGCCATTGCCTTTGCTTGAGTAGCATTTCAATGTATTTTTCTGTGGGCTTATTATTATTCAGTAACATCTTAAATAAATCATTAAGCTCTTTTGGTGTCGAATAACTAAAACACGGTAAATCAACTGGGGAACATAGGTGAGGTTTTTTGTTGTAATCTCTAAATAATAATAAAGTTCCTGCCGCCATTATTTCATAATGCCTCATACAGTCCCAGCCTCCTTTTATACTAGTTAATCCAAACCAAGATTTGCGCAAATCATTATAATAATCATCTTCATCAAAAAATTTATAATGTCTGTTAGATCCCCACATATCAGAAGGACGTTGAAAAATAGAGTGATAAGGCGCTGTAGATTGAATTAATTGGGTTTTATTTGATAAACTGATTGGCATAATCCTTTCGTAAGGAATACCGAACCCAGTTGGCCAGACTTTTTCGCCTTCGACTATAAGCTCTCTTTTAAAGCAATTTGAGAATTGATTACCTATAACATCTTCGCCGTTAAAATTAATTTTTACAGGAGCATCGCCATACAAATCATTGCCATCAAGGAAAAATATATTACCCGGATTGATCAAGCTTTCAATCTCAGGATACCTTTTCAGGTTAGCATGATTAGCTCCATATAATATTGCATTTATACCATCTAAAGATCTATCACATTTAGAGATATCTGATATAGGATTATTATAAAGAGAAAAGCCCCTCCCGTGAAGATCTGTTTTTTTAACTTCGGACCATTCCCCATACATTATTTTTTTTCTAGGGAAATCAATACAATCATTACCTAAAACTTTTCTTAATCCATTAAGGGTGCAAACCTCTAAGTAATCACCTTGGGCGCTGCCTTTTTTGTCGCATGTTATAAAAGCAAGCTTCACTGCTTTGTTATATTTATTTTTATAAAATCTTTATCTGGATTATCGGTTAGAACCATAATATATCCATAACCTCCAGCCCCCATCACTTTAGCTCCGTAGTGTCGAGATTTAATATCTTCTATTATAGGTTTCATATAATCACTTTCATAGCCCGGTATCATGGTTTTTTGAGCTACATGGGTACGGTTGATTACATCGCCCAGTGCAATAATATCTTTTTCATGTAGCGCTTGCCATGCTTCATCTCCAAGCTTAGATATAGCCGAAACATTTTCATAATTAATTTTTTCTCTGCCATCATAAACATGATATCCAACAGGTCGTGGTTTAGTTTGCTTCAAATAAACAAAGTTATTTAAAAAATCCACCATTTCTTCAGTTCCGTTTTCTATTTTATATGGGAAATAATCTCCATGGAAATGAAGCCTGTTAATTCCCGGTAAACAGATACCTAGCTGATCAACTACTCCAGATACATATTCTCTATCAGGGGGGTTTTCTATAGCAAAAATTATTTTTGCTAACTCTATTCTGTCGAGATGTTTTGGTAATGATGGTCCGAATACTCTTTTGATAACTTCTATAGTCGAAGAAGATAATCCTGATCTAATATCTGAATCAATAGGTTCAAAATTGGCTAATATAACACTTCCATCACACAAAGAATTAATATTTTTTTGATCATAAAAACTTACGAGATCAATTCTTTGAGGTATAAGATTAATGCTTTTTTTAATATTGGAGCTAGATAATTGTCTAGTATTTATTTCTGGTTGCCTTTTTAAAACAATGTATTCAACACCATGCTTTTCGCACACGTTTCGTTTTTCAGGCATATCGCCATCTTCATTGATAATAAAAAAGTCTTTACCTGATAGAAAATTTTCAAAATTAGTTAAAGCTGGGTCTAATGGCGTATAAACCTTGGCTACATGTTTTATTCTAGAAACAATATAAGCCCTTTCTGATTGAGAATATATAGGCCTTTTATGTTTATTGACAATGGAGCTCTCATCTGATCCTACTAAAACACTAAGCTCTCCGTAAGATGCGGCTTGCTCTAAAAATTTAGCATGGCCAGAATGAAATAAATCAAAGTATCCGGCAACTAATACTTGTTTATTTTCTTGCATATTTGTTGGAGTACTTTTTTCTTAATAATGTCAGCCCGTTATTCCAAGGTAATGTAGAAAACTCCCAAAACTGAGGATTAAGCTCTGCTACAGCTCTATACGGTCCACCTTCAGCCCATTGCCCAAAATTAAGCGTTAAATCTGTGTGGTAAAAAGGGCACGTTTCGCCATACATTAAATCATGCAATAATATTACCGTGCTTGGAGAACATATGCGATCTATAATCTCTAATTCTTTTTTTACTTGTTGATAACTATGCCAATCATCAATATAAATAAAATCAGGGGTTGGTTTTTTATCCTTCTCCCAATTTTCTAAAAATTTAATACTATCAGATATACAATAATTCCATTTTTTATAATTTACATTTATATTCCTCCTGTCGACATCAACCGAATAAACTTCAGCATCATTTATTTTGGCAGCTTCAACAATTGGTTTAGTGGTATGTCCATCTCTAACTCCAAGTTCAATAAAAGTACGACCTTTGCTAGCTAAAGCTATACTAAAAATAACAATGCCATGGCGATCTGAATCGCCACCGCCAGAAACACAAGACTTAATAAGCTCTTTCATTATTCGCTGCCGTACTTTAATTTTCTTTTGGGGTAAAAACTTCTAAACTGGTGTAGAATAGGGTGTTTTGATCTTAACCAGTCAGGATTTCTTGTACATTCTGTAATATCAGGATTGTACTGTTCTATCTCTCCTCCTAACGCAAAAATAATTGGAATGATTATATCGTGAGAGTAAACAGCATAAAAAACATCGCATAATTCATCCAGTATATTGCTAGATTCAAATATCTTCAAACACTCAAGAAATTTTTCAACTTTAAATATTGCTGGGACAGCGCCAAATGCTGATATTTCAACGCCTCCATATTTTAAAATAACATCATTAACTTCTTTGAAAAAATAATTATTTACTCTAGACCCTAACAAACTATGATTATTGTGTATTTTGATTTCTCCTCTTATTAACGTGTCAGGACAATGCATTAAAACGTAATCGGTTTCCAAAAACGAAAAAGCTTTTTTCAATCTAGACAAAAGATGTTTTACAGCTTTTTTATTTTTAGACCTATTTTCTTCTAGTATGTGATCTCCGGGTTTAAACTTAAACAAACCACTTTGAGTGTCTTCTACATTTTCAATATATATATTATCGAAATATTTGTGCAGAAAATTATAATCAAGATTCGACTCAGTATTTAAATATATAGGCGATTCTGAGTGATGCGACCGAAAAGATTGGTAAGCAAAATGAATTGCTTGGGTTTCATCATAACATAAAGTGAATACTCCTATGCTGCTTTTCATATATTTAAAAATTTAAAGTCTTCTTTATAAAAGTCTTGAATACGACCCATTGTTTGAGCGTCGATATTTACCATTCTTTTTTTACTAGATCCATTCAAAGGAAACTTTGCGTTAGTTTTAATTTTTAAATTACCATCAATTAATCCTTTCACATTCTGAAAATCTGGAAATCTAAAAATAACCATGTCATTGCTTTTACCTCCTGTTTTAGGTATGTGGCTAAAAAAATCTGTTTTACTATCATGTTTAAATAACGGCATTTTAAATGTCAAAAGATTGTAATGATTTTTATTTAGTAAAAGACCCTATTAAATTTTATCGTTAAGATATTCAGGCCTCCATTTTTGACCTCCGGCAAAGTGCCTAATTATAGTATTTTCTTTTTTGCTTTTTACAATGTTGTATTTTTGTAAAAATTTACTAACATCATCTTCAGCTTCTTCTTCCAGTAAAGTTGTGTTCCATTCAGGACCTCTTATTTCAACATGGTCTGAAAGCTCTTTTAAAGAATATTCGGTATCAAAAGTTTTATTTTTATGAAACCCATAATGTTGAAAATCAAAAAACGATGTCCAGCTGTGAGCAGGAATGCCGCAAAGAGTATACCAGCAAGCTTGCTCTCTAAAGTTTTGCCAATGATCTTCATTTTTCAATTTTTGAAAAAGTTCTTCGCTCATGATATTATCCACAAGTTTAGAAGACCATTCGTTTAAAGTTACAGTGTAATTTCCCATGCAGTGAGTATTACCATTATCAATTGCATAAGAAAAACTTTTATGAGTTTGATAAGGTTCATGATCCTTAACTATAACCATATCTGCATCCAAGTGAGTAAAAATATCGCCTTCCTTAAGGGTATTGTTTTTTATCCACTCTTGAAGAATGCTGAACTTCCACCATGTAGGATTACCTCTTACTAATTTTAACTGCTGATCATTCTTGATACATACGTATTCAAAATTGTGCCTCAAGCAATACTTTTTATTTATTGGTTCTATATACTTATCGTATAAATCCTGCTTTTCATTTTGATACCTAGCTATTACTAAAAAGTACTTTTTCATTTTTTGTATGCAGATATTAACCCATCCGTTTTCTCTGGGTAATATACTATTAAAAAATTATTTTGCTGAGAAAAATCAGAATCAACGCTCTTGGCAAATGCAGCCGCTTCTTTTTCTTGCCATAAAGGAAATTTCCTCCAGCAGTTTTCACGTAAAATAGTTCTATCTAGATTAATCAAAACAGTAAAGTTGTTTTTGTTTAATATCTCTAGCATTTCATAATGCTGCTCTACACAATGAGTGGCTATAAATAATGATTTGATCGAAGAGTCTAGAAGGGAAAAATCATCAAGTTGCTTTATTAACGGGTATTCTGAACCTTGAATATCCATGTGTAAGACATCAATTACACCATTTGGAGATTGATTGTATATATCTTTTATGAAATCGATTTGAAACCCTCTTGGGTTAGGGTCGCTAACGAAACCATGATGAACAGGATCGAGCGATTGATCCAAAGGGAAAATAGAGCCCCAGCAGTACTGGCGATCAAGGCTATTTAAGTCGAAATTCATAAGTCCTACGCTTAAGCAGCCTAAATCAGGCTCTAAAACAAGATTTTTACCTGAAGGGAAAATTTTTCTGAAAACAATCGAGGCTAGTGCCCAATGGCAACCAAGCTCAATCATAAAAGGGTCTTTTTGATTGTCTATGTGACTTAAAAGGTCGCAAAATTGCTCGTACTCTTTATGTGTAGGCGCTCCACTTCCCGGGAAAGGTTCTACACAACTAACAGTATCAGCAACTAGATTAATTTTATGATCAAGGCCTTTATAAGAAAAAGTCCATTCAGATACAGGGGTTTTATTCATTATGAAATATTTTTTTATTTATTAAATCTCTTGTTGTGTAAAATGCCATTATAGGAGAAGCGTATCTTTTGTACCAGTGTTTGCAATTGTCAGACATTATTTGCCATTGCTCTTCAGTGCAATTTTTAATTTTTTCTTTTGCTTCTTTTGGGTTGTTGGCGTACAAATAGTGAACATTTTCTTTTAAAGGGAAAGCATAATTGTTGAAAGTTTTCCAAGTAAAAATAGGAACCACGCCAAGAGCAATATATTCAATGTCTCTTTGGCATTTTGGGCCATACCCTTCCAAGCATAAGCCAAATTTGGCGTTGCTAATTTTCTGAAGAAATTCATCATTTGTATATTTATGTACTTTTTCTTTAAATAAAGCGTCATTAAAATCATACTCCTCAATAGCTAAATCCCAGTCATACTTAGTTCTGTTAACATATTGAACTGGATTTTCAGCTGCGCCTATAAAAATAGAATTTATACTTCTATTATCATAAGATTTAGATTTATGGCCGTTTACAAAAGCTTCTAATTTCTTTGGGTGCCTAGCCCAGTATATCCAAGGAAAAGCGTTAGGTTGATCTAACGAATCATTGGCAAAAAACCCAATATCAAAATCTGGAACATCTTTACATCTATCATGCTCATGTAATAAAACTTTTTTGTCGCAATCAAGCCAACTATATTGATCTTCGGAAGATTCGACTTCGCAGAGTTTGTTTTCTTCCCAGATATCTAAAAGTTCTTGAAAAGAATCTTTCCATTTAACTTTAGATCTAAAAATTTTCATTACTAAGCCTTTTTATCTCATGCATTGTGACATGATCTTCTTTTCTGTTTTTAGCTCTAGAGTCAAGTAATTGAACCAAAACTTTCTTTATGCCCATTTTGTCATATGAGTGACTATCATCTTTAAAAAAATGAAAATGAAAACTTTTTATGCTTTTGTTTTCCCACACAATGTCCGGGCCAGATCTTAACTTGCTAACATTACCGCCGAAAGCTTTAGACATAAACTTCCACCATCCAAAATTATAACTAATAGGAAGATTCAATGTGTTGAATGATCTAATGACAGCTTCTAAAGGTTTTTGTTCGTAATACAAATTTAGTTCCTCATGATGATCGTAAAGTTTTTTCCATATTTTGAGAAAAGACTTATTGAAGATTAAAGCAAACCCGCAATTAAAAAACCCAACTTCTGCTTCGTTTGCAAAACCGTCTGAGTAATGGGGTGTTAAAGCTGCATCATAAAATTTACCACCCTGTAAAACTTCATTATCTATTTTGTTAACAAAGATATGATCTACATCACACCACAAAACAGGATTGTCGGGCGAAATATCTTGAGACAAAGCGATATCAAACTTTTTGGATATAACATTTTTAAAAGATTGTTTTTTAGATGAATCGGAAGATACATGGTCGCCATCTTGTATTTCTTCGAAAAAATGCGAAGATACATTTTTGAAATTGCCATCTATATAGTTATGACAATATCTGTCTGTTCCTACCACTATGGAAGAATCAGGATGGTAAAGCTCAAAGGTTTTCTTCATTAAAAGAAAATCCTTCAGACAGCTTTTGGTTACCACTGTTGTTAGTATCATTTCTGTATAAATCCCTTACTTTATTAACTTCTAAGATTAATTCTTGAAGTTTCTCCTTGTTTGTAGAAATTCCATTTGGATTTTCGTAATACAAACCTACAACCTCATTAACAAACTTCATGTTAGCGCCACCTTTACATGCCCTTAGCCACATATCAGTGTCAGAAGCAGTCATGTACTCTTCATTGAAATACCCAAACCTATCATGCAAATCTTTTCTCCATATAGGCATACAATGTGGAGAATTATTCTTAAGCAAATTATCAAATGAGTGGTCTAAGCAAGGATAAAAAGTTTTACTGCCAGATGTATCCCAACGGTCATTTTCTTTTTGAGTAACTAAAGTTTTTCCATAAACTAAATCCAAATTACTTTTAGAAATTTTATCTAACAAAACCTCTAAAGACCAAGGTGTTTTTCTATCGTCAACATTCCAATTTCCTATATATTCTTCGTTTGACCACTGAACACATGTATTCCACGCTGAATAAACGCCGTTGTCTTTATCTAGCCTCCTGTACTGAATGTTTGAATATTTCGAACAATAATCTTTTATGATTTCATACTCATTCTCAGGGGATGCACAATCTAAAATGTAAAACTTCGTTGTTTTAAAAATAGTCTGCTCTAATACATTCTCAAGATACTCTTTTATAAATTTTTTACCTTTAAAAAGAGGGCAGAAAACGCCTAGAGTATTAGCTTGACTTTTTGGCATAAATAACTATCATAGTTTCTATGATTAGAAAACTTTCAAGCAAAAAAAAGTTTTTTTTGGTTTCTTGTAGTGACTGGGAAACTGTAACGTTATCGGAAAGCAAAGAAATTGCAGCTGTCGAAGGAATGAGACTGGCCCATCATAAACTTGGTGAATCCATGAATTTATCATCAGTAGTTGTAGTGAGTGATATTTCTGAATTAGAAAATTCTGATACGTATAATCCTGAGATCTTTGATGCTCCGGCTGTTCTATTGGACGCTGGTCAAAATCAGCTTTCAAATCAGCTGGCAACGATTCTCAAAAAAAATCACTTTTGAGTTGACAGCTATTTTTTAAAGACATATAATATCTATTAGATATAGGTAACCAATGAAAAGACCTGTAAGGCCCAAGGGCAAAGTATTCCTTAAGACATAGGGACCCATTAGACCCTAGATACCTGTAGTACTTAGATAACCGTAGATCCTAGATAGAATGATTGTACAAGTAAATACTGACATAGAAAATCCAAAAATCAAGCGCCCCGCACATCAAGGTGATGCAGGTTACGATCTTATTGCGGATTCAGAGCCAAAAATCTTTGGAACTCCAAAAGGAAAAAGTAAATCTATTTTTAAAGAAATTTTTTATATTGAATACGATACCAGTGTTAAAATCGCCCCTGACGATTCAATGTATTCATACATATTTCCAAGAAGCTCTATCTCAAAACACAATTTAGCTTTAGCTAATTCTGTAGGCGTTATTGACACCGGATACAGGGATTCAATCAAACTCAGGTTTAAATATATTGCTCAACCATCTGACTATATTATCGAAGAAGGAAAACTTTTTCTTGAAGTGAATAAAGAAAAAATATATTCAAAAGGAGAAAAGATAGCTCAATTGATCTGGGCCATCCATCATCATCCTCATATCGAGTTCAACTCAAATTTGCCTATATCAGACAGAATGATTGGTGGATTTGGAAGCACAGGAGCATGAATAAAATTATTGGTATTTGCGGTTTTGCTAGAAGCGGGAAAGATAGTTTCGCTAATTTTCTAACTAATTGTTTTCCGGGCAAAGTCAAAAAAGCCAGTTTAGCTTATGAGCTAAAAAAAGATTTAGATCCCTTCTTGATTAAAAAAATAGGAATATCCGCCTTTACGGAAGAACCAAAACAAAAAGAAATTATTCGTCCACTGCTTATATCGTGGGGCACAGATGTTATAAGGAACAACTTCAGCAAAAATTACTGGATTGAAAAAATTAATAAAAAAGTAGTTGAAAATTTTAATTTAGGTTTTATTACAATAATTCCAGATGTTCGTTTTAAAAACGAAATAGAGTGGGTCAAGCAAAATGGTGTATCAATATATATTGAACGTCAAGATTGTTTCCCCGTAGGCTCTATAGAAAACGAAACTGCAGAATTAAAAAGTATGGCAGACTATGTGTTTGAATGGTCTAAAATGAAAAATTTTGAGCATTCTGGTCTAAACATGGTCAAAGATTTTTCCAACCAAAACTTATTATGGCTCAAGAGCAAAGCGACATAGAATTAATAGAAAATTTAAAAGAAAGCCATTGCCAAGATGCTTTATCAGAATTGATAAATAGGCATAGCGGTATATTTTACGATATAGTAAATCACTATTTTCCAATCAACAATAAAATGGCTGGTAGAGAAGAAATTCTAGATGACATGGAATTTCTTTTTTACAAATCTTCAATTCGTTACGATCAAACAAAAGGAGCAAAGTTTAGCACTTTCCTTGGTAACGAAACAAAGTGGTATTGTTTGAATTATTACAATAAAAATAAAAAATACTTTAACGCTTCAGAAAAACAATCTAAATATTTAGAAGACGAAGCTATGTATACTATTAAAAACTTTATCATAAATCCTAAAACAGTTGATAAAGTATTTACAATCATCAAAGCTCACCCGGATTACCGTGTTCATAAAATTTTTCAAATGCGGTATCTAGACCCAGAATATAATAAACTTACACCTTGGAGAAAAGTTGGTAAAAATTTAAACTTATCAATTCAGGGTTGCATTAATATTCATAACCAA
>Ga0181568_10000634_pt1 | contig 31487 bp, 22 predicted proteins | sample 101ome_20_FD_133758 | JGI IMG/M metagenome (GOLD analysis project Ga0181568, IMG submission 133758) | Coastal salt marsh microbial communities from the Groves Creek Marsh, Skidaway Island, Georgia - 101404AT metaG (megahit assembly) | ecosystem: Environmental > Aquatic > Marine > Intertidal...
CCCGCGCGAGATCCCGCTCGCGCGCGCGCGCGACGTCCTCGCGCGCATCATCGCGCGCGAGATCCCCGAGCGTCCCCGCGCGCCGTCGCGTGTCGACGCCCACACCGACGCCGACGCCGACGCCGACGCCGACGCGCCTCCGGTTCGGTCTCGACGCCGATGATTTCCGCGCCGTGTGCGTGCTCATCCTGCTGTACACGCTTCAGGGCGTCCCGATGGGTCTGAGCGCGTCGGTGGGATTCGCTCTTCAAGACGCCGGCGCGTCGTACGCCGACCAGGGGACGTTTTCGTTGGCGAGTTGGCCGTTTTCGTTGAAAGTGCTCTGGGCCCCCGTCGTGGACGCGGTGTACGCGCGATCGATCGGTCGGCGTCGCACGTGGGTGATGCCGTTGCAGTTCGCGGTCGGGGTGACGCTGTTGGCGTTGTCGTCGACCGTCGCGCGGTCCATCGAAATCGCCGACGCGCGAGGGTTGGCCGTGACGTTTTTTTGGTTGTATCTGTTGCTCGCGAGTCAAGACATCGCGGTGGATGGATGGGCGCTGACGATGCTGAGCGAGAAGAACGTCGGATTGGCGTCGACGTGTAACGCCATCGGGCAGATGATTGGTTTTTTCGCGTGTTTCACGGGGTTTATGATTTTAAACGCGCGCGGCGTGGCGTTGGACGCCTTTGTGAAATTTTGGGGATACGTCTTTCTCGCGTCGTCCGCCGTGGTCTACGCGACGAAAGAGCGTCCGATCGAGGATGATATGGGCGTGCGCGATGCGTACGCGCGGGCACTCAGCGTCGTGCGACTGCCCGCGGTGATGAAACTGAGCGCCGTGTTATTGACGCGCTTCGTCGCGTTTAGCGCGTCGGAGACGTTGACGACGTTGAAATTATTGGAAAAAGGCATACCGAAGGCGCACATCGCCACCATGTCGGCGTTGATGACGCCTTTGAATCTCGCGATGCCGATGTTGACGCGTCGATGGACCGCCGGCGAGCGTCCACTCGACGCCGTGACGAAAACGTGGGTGTGGAGAGGCGCGGCGTGCGCGGCGGCGGCGGCGCTCGTGTACGCGGCGCCGAGCGACGCCGCCGTCAACACGCCGTACGGGTACTACGTCCTCCTCTTCGCGTGGTTGTCCCTGTACAGCGCGTTCAGTAACGCGCATTTCATCGCGTTTATGGCGTTTTATAACCGCGTGTCCGACGTCAATCTCGGGGGTACGTACATGACGATTTTAAACACGGTGAGCAATCTCGGCGCCAAGTGGATGGAGAGCGCGACGTTGTTCGCCATCGATCTCGTGAGCGAAAAAGTGTGCGTCGCCTCGAACGATCCGAGAACAGTGCTCGGGAGTTGCGCGACGGAGGCGCTGCGCGCGTCGTGCGCGGGGAAATGCGCGACGAACGACGCGCCGTATTACGTCGCCGTCGCGGCGTCGCCCGTCGTCGCGTGGGCGTGGTTGCGTCGCGCGCGAGGCACCATCGAGTGGTTATCTCGCGCGAAAAAGACGCACTGGCGCGTCAAAGCGGCCGAGACGAAAAAATGATTCATTCTCGCTGCTCCTAGACATTAATACAATCGCTATGCTAGTTCTCGATCTCGACGTTCAAACGCGTCTGGATACTTTTCGCGGGCGAAACGCGCGCCGCCGTTCGCGCCTCCGCGTAAAAAACTCGGCGGCGCCTCCCAATCGATCCCACTCGGCGTCCACGTCTCATCATCGTTCGTCCCACTCTCATCCCCGTCCTCCGCGTCCGTTGTCGACGCTCGGAATTCATCAACCAGTCGACGCAAGACGGCGTCGGCGCGTCTCGACGCGCGAGGCGCCTCGACGCGCGTCTCCTCGTCCTCCACCGTCGTCGTCACGTCGTCGTCGTCGTCGTCGTCCACGTTAAGAGAGATGGATGGTGCGAGCGCGAACGACTCGTCGGCGTCCTCGACCGCCGTCTCTCGCGCGACGCGCGTCCGCGGTCGCGGAACGTCGACGCGGTGTCCCAACAGCCGAAGTTCAATCTTACGACGAATGCGCGCGCGCGTCGCGTCCTCGACGACGTCGTCGACGCGCGCGAGCGCGGAAGACGACGGGTGATGTGTCTCTCGCGCGGCGAAGTAGGCGTCGAGTCGGTCGGACGCGCGCATGGCGCGTCGACGCGTGGGGACAACCAGGCTCGGGGCGCGCGGTTCGGGGACGTCGTCGTCCTCGTCGTCGGCGGAGATACAACAAGACTACGCGCTCAATCGCGTTTATCCGCGGCGGCGACGTCGGAGGGCGTGAGCGCGAGAACGATGTCACCGGCGTCGGTGACGTCGAACCACTCGTTCGCGAGGGCTAATTTCGCCACGGAGGCGTCGACGTCGGCGGTCAGGGCGGAGAGGAAATCCGGGGGCGCGTCGGCGGCGCCCGTCGTCCAATCGAGGAGCGTGCGCGCCGTCTTGGCCAACTCTCGAGTCTCGCGATCGATGCGTTTGAACGACCACGGCGGGGTGTCGCCGGTGACGACGACGTCGACGTCTTCCGCGACGGCGTCGAGTTCGGCTCGAGGCGACGACGCGCCCGGTTTCGGTTCGGGCAACGGCGACGGCGACGACGGTGCCGACGCGCGCACGACGAAACGTCGCGATGGCGACGCACGCACGCCGCGCCTCGCGTTACGCCAATATTCGCGACGAGACGACGCCTTGACGACATCACCGGTGAGTCTCGTCCTCGCGTGAGCTCGCTTTGGCGGAACGAAGCTCACGGCGTCGACGTCCGGCAACGCGCCGCGGTCCCGCACCAACGCCTCGGGCACGACGACGATCGACGGCTCGACGCAAACACACGCGATGTTCTCGTCCTCATCCTCGTCGTCGAAGACGTAGTCGTTCTCGTCGAACGACGGCGACGCGACGGAATCGTCGTCGCGCGCTGGCGTCGCGGGACGCGACTCCGGCGAGGCGTCCATGTCGATCGCGCGCACTCTCACCGGACTCTCAAACGCTCGCGACGACGACGTATCATCGCGCGGCGGTGTCGACGGCGCATCGACCTCTCTCTCGTCGTCGCCATTCGCTAGTTTTCTCACCGCTCGGTCGTCGTCGTCGTCGTCGTCGTCGTCGTCGTCGTCGTCTCGTCCGACGTCGACGGCGTCGCGTCCCGCACCCGTCGCCTCTGTCTCGACATCCTCCACCCCCACCGACGCCGTCTCGACGACCGACGCGAGATCGACGCTCGAATCCATCCCCCCGCGCGTCTTCGCCGTCTCACCCACCGCTCGACGCGCCCTCGTCGCCTCCTCGTACGCCGCCACCTCTCTCGCCTCGTCGATGGCGCGCGCCCACTCCTCATCCGACGGAAACTGTTCCCGAAACTCTCTCTTCGCCCGCGCGATCGCTCGACCGACGCGCGCCGCGACAGCTGGACCCACCGCCGTCGCCCACGCGCGCGCGCGCGCCGTCACCGCGCGCCACCGACCGCGCGACATCGATCCTCCACCACGCAAAGTGTCTTTTCCCCTCGTCGAATCATCGCGCGCGTTCGCCTCGCTCGCGCGCGCCGTCGCGCCCGAACTCGCGCGAGACGACGCGTCGTAATTTTCACCATCCAACGTCGACATCGCGGCGCCGCGCGAGAGGTCGCGCGCGTCGTCGAGTGCGAACGATCGATCGGAATTCGGTTCGCCTTCTTCACCCCCTCGGTCGCGACGTCGCGGGGTAGGTTCGCGAATTCCGATCGATCGCCGCGCGTCGCCGGCGCACACGTCGACGCGCGACGCACGGCGCGCGTTCGAGGACGGCGAACGCGGGAGACGCGCGCGCGCGAGCGATCGAGCGAGGAGGCAGTCGTGATCGCGCGTGAGGACGGCGCGAGATGTGCGTGCGAGATGTGGGCGAGGGCGCGAACGTGGACCGAGGCGCGACGCGACGACGAACGCGACGATGTGCGCGTCGACTGACCACCGTTCGCGACGGCGACGCGCGCGCAGGTTGTTTTACTCGTATTTCAAGACGTTGGTCGGGAAACCCGTGGTCGTGGAGCTTAAGAACGATCTCGCCATCGAGGGGACGCTCGTGTCGGTGGATCAGTACTTGAACATTAAACTTGAGCACACGCGCGTGACGGATGAGGCGAGGTATCCGCACATGCGAAGCGTGCGAAACTGTTTCATTCGAGGGAGCGTCGTGCGATACGTGCAGTTGCCGAAGGATGCGGTGGATGTGGACATTTTGCACGACGCGACGCGACGCGAGGCGCGAGGCGCGTAGACGACGATTAAAGTAGCTTTTTAACGACGAGAACGAACACGTGTAGGTAAGAGTTGAAAGTGGAAGGACGCGGCGCCGGTGATGCGATGTGAATGGTGCTAATTAATTTTTACTGCGACGCGCGCGAGAATCAAATGGTGAGGTTTTCGAAGGAGAGCGCGCGACCGCGATGCCGTACGGGAGCGTGGCGGCTAATCGAGTGATGTTTCGAACGTCCACCGGAGGATAGTTTTGCAGCATCTTCATGCACGCCGCGAAATCACCGTCGATGAGTTCGGTGCCGATGTTCAGCACGCACGCGACGCAGAGACGAAGCAGACACTCTTTTCTCGATCGAGGCGACGCCAGCACGACGTCCCACAATCGCAGCACGTCCGCCATTTCGAAATCTTGCGTGAACATGAGCGTGATCCATCGGAACGCGAACATGGATGTCGATAAATTCATGCTCTGTAAGTGCGCGTGCACCTCCGGTCCGTGCTCGGCGAGCATGACGCTCAGCGTGTCCAACATGGCGCGAACGCCTTGATCCGTCGCGTCGAGCGCCATCACGAAGACGTCGCGAAATTCACTGAAAACCTCTGTGAAACAATAAAACGCATCCGCGGCCGCGTTCTCGGTCGCCGACTCTTCATCCGTAGAAGTCGCGAAGACGTAATACATGCACCCGAACATCTCGTGCATGCCCTGCACGTATCCGACGCCTGGGTTGAGCTTGGCGAAGACATACAATGCGTCTCGCATGTGATCCTTCCTGCGTCTCGCTTCGCCGTCTTCGCCCTCGTCGTTGAAGAAGTGCATGTCCGGATGCACGCGAGCGATGTCTCTATCTATCTGTTCCGCTAATTCGTCGTCCTCGTACTCGTCTATCCATTTCGATTCGTCGCTCGTCGACGAGCTCGCGCAAAATTCGTCTCGAAACGTCGCGTATTCCGCTCTCTTCGCTCGCGTCGCCTCCTCCCACCGCGCGCGCTCTCGCGGAAGATACCCCAGACACAGCTTCCATACAAGCGCGCGCGCGCGTCCGTTGTCGTCGTCCGGAACGCCCCCGTCAGATACTAACAGACGCAGACGTTCCGCATCCACCTCGTCTCGCCCCAACGCCTCCATGAGCGCCTCTCGCCTCGACGTCTTCGTCTCTCCGAACGAAGACCCGCGCGAGTGCGAATCGTCGCCCGCAATCGCGCGCGCCACGCGTGCGGCGTGCGCCCGCGACTCGGTTTCGATCGACCGCTGCATTCGTTTGGTGCGCTGCTCCTTCACCTTGGCCACCGTCGCGCGCGCCTTATCGCGCGCGCGCGCCGCCTTGTCGAGAAACCAGGCGGTGAGCGTGTTCTCCCCGCTCGCGCGCGCGTCGTCGTCGTCGACGCCGCCGACGGCGTCGCGTGACGGCATCGCGAGACGCGCTCCACACTCACGCGCCGTCCCGTCGACCTCCATGACGCTCTCGACGTTCGCGACGACGACGACGACGACGACGCGCGCGAGCGCGATGAAAACGACCGTCGCATCGCCGTCCATCTCGCGCGCGTCGCCGCGCGTCGCGCGCGTCGCGCGACCGTCCGACGCGCGCGGCGGAACCGTCCTCGTCAGCGCCATCGGGGACGACGTCCCGGCGCCGAGCGCGGCGTTTCTGGGCACACGTCGCGCCGCGCTCGCGCTCGCGGCGATGGCGATCGTTCCGACGCTCGCTGCGAGCGCCGAGTACGGCGACACGGTGTACATGGACGCCCTCCAGGGCAAGGGGAAGGATTACGGGAAGAAGGAGGTGTTGTATCCAGACTTTGAGCGCACGGCGAGCGGTTTGCAGTACAAGGACATGGTGCTCGGCGCCGCGGACGCGAAGACGTTCGATCCGACAGAGGGGAAAACAGCGGTGATCGATTGGGATGGATACACGATAGGGTACTACGGGCGACCGTTCGAGGCGAGGAATAAGTCGAAGGGCGGTGCGTTTACGGGTGACGAAAAGGATTTTTTTCGGTTCAAGGCGGATGATGAACGCGTGATCGGCGCATTTCGAGAAGCGATCGTGGGGATGAAGATTGGATCGATTCGTCGGATAATCGTTCCGGCGAATAACGAAAAGTTAGGGTATCCGGATGGGAAGAAGTGGCGCACGATGAAGCCGCAGCCGGCGAATTTCAGCGGCGACAGAGCGCTCGGGTTCGTGCTAGAAAATCAAGGAATGATCGATAAGACGCTCTTATTCGACATCGAACTCTTGAAGATCATCGATTAGATCATTTATGACGCGGGCGCGAGATTGGAAAGTGATGTAATGTAATTGAGAGTCAACTCAATATTAATCGTCTCGGCGAGACGCAACGCGATTCTAACTCAACTTTGGAATCCAGCCCACTCAACACGTAGCGCAAAACAAAGGGGTTGGTGTATATATATCTTTATCAACGTCCCTCGGGGAATACAACAGGAGAAGGGAAGTAGGGATAAACTTGCCGCTGCTGCGCAATGTGCTCCGGGACTTGTCCAGAAGCGAAAGCCTTGATGAGACTCTTCGCCGCGGCGATGTTCATTTCGTGTGGACCTTTCACTTCCACGTCGCTCGTCTTCGTTTTCGGGTCACTTTCCATCAAGGAGACTTGGCAACCAGAAATCTGCGCAATGGTGGAAATATTTGCCCCATCTGAGCCCATGATTCGCGTGACCTCTTCGATGGATATTTCGACCGTGTCCTTGATCATCGGCGGCGGCGTCGGCATGGCGTACATGGGTGGCTGCATCGGCGCGTTGGACATCGGCATCTGCATCGGAACTGGCATCGGCATCGGCATCGGCATCGGCAACGGCATCTGCATCGGCAACGGCGTCGGCACCGGAACGTGCATGGCCGCAAACGTGGGATCGGGCTGCGTGAGCGCACTGGCGGAGTATTCCGTGTATACACCACCCTGCGCGTCTCGCGGCACCATATACGTCGGTTGAAAGTATCCGAGCACGCTCGAATCCACCAGAAACCCTTTGAGCAACTCGAACACTGACTTGGCCGCAGTACGTACGTCGTGCACCGCTCCGTTGATCTCTACGACGCGATCCTCGCTCGTCGCGCACGACGGCACCTGTCCGACCTCCTGAACTTCCACGTGCGCACCGTTCGCCAATTTTCGAATCTCACGAATGTTTTCACCGCCCTTTCCGATGAGATGTCCCGCCTGTCCCGCCGGCACCAACAGTCGCAGCGTCACGATCGCGCCGGCAGCGTCCCCCTCCTCCGTCACCGCCTCCGTCTTCGCGCCGCTCTCGCCCTCTCGCGCCTCCACATCCACCGCACCGTCACCTTCGGCTGTCGTCTCACCATCGCTCGCGTCCTCGCGCCCTCGCTCCCCCTCCTCGCCGTGTCGCCTTCTACTCGTCAAGAATTCCACGACCATGGTCGCCGCCTCGCACGCCGCGCACCGCCCGTCGTCGTCCCCGCGCTCTCGAACCGCGCTCACGAGCACCGCGCGCTCGTTACACTGCGCCGCGGACTCCAAAACCTTGACCGCCGCCCCGGTCTCGGCGACGATGCGCTTGACGTTGGCGCCCGACTTTCCAATCAATCCACCCACCCTCGACTCGAGACATAGCAGCCGAAACACGGCGTGTCCGCGCGCCGTGGCCGCGGAGGCGTCCGCGGACGCGCCGCGGACGTCCTCCTCTTCGTCGCGGTCGGCGGTGTCGGCCGTCATCGTCGTGGCGGTGGAGTTGCGCGCGGCAATGACAACGTCTCGATCGTCTCGGCGTTCCTCGAGACGTCGACGCGCGGGCACGCGATGCGCGCGATGCGGGCGACGACGTCGACGGTCGCGACAGCGACGACGGCGACGACGGCGCGAGTCTCGCGACGACGCGACGTGCGGACGAGCACGAGGACGCGCGCGTGCGCGGTGTCCGAACGAACCGCGCGCATTTTGCGCGAGGTGGAGCTGCGCGAGCGCGAGGACGCTGGAACGTCGGGAGGTGGTGCGAGCGACGCGCGAGCGCTCGGCGCTGGCGGGCAGACGAGTTTGCGCGCGTTGGAGGGTTTGGACGCGGCGTGGCGCGTGATGCGCGAGGGTGGAACGGCAGGCGGCAGTGAAGCGTTCGCGAGACGAGAGAGCGGCGACGCGGGAACGCGAGGCGGCGGAGGAGAGGCCTTCGCGTACGACGTCGCGGTGTGCGGTGGAACGCTGGGTGTGCTCGTGGCGAGCGCGTTGCAGAGGAGAGGCGCGCGGGTGGTGGTGATTGAGCGCGGCGCGTTGGTGGGACGCGCGCAGGAGTGGAACGTCAGTCGCGCGGAGCTCGAGGCGCTCGTACACGCGGGCGCGATGACGAAAGAGGACGCGGACGAGTGCACGATGATTGAGTTTAATCCGATTAAGTGCGGATTTTACGGAGCAAAGGGCGACGACGTCGTGACGACGAACATTCTGAATGCCGGCGTGTCGCCCGAGAGGCTCGTGAGACGGTGTCGAGAGCGATTCGAAGAGGCGGGCGGGACGACGCTCGAGCGAGCAGATCTTCGAGGCGTGGACGTGTACGATGACGTGGCGGTGTTGAACGTGGGCGAGGGCTCGGAACCGATCCGCGCGCGATTGGTGTTGGATTGCATGGGATTTCGCTCTCCCATCGTTCGTCAAATTCGAGGCGATAGGAAACCGGACGGCGTGTGTCTCGTCGTCGGGAGTTGCGCGGAGGGATTTCCACAAGAACGAAACGATAGCGCGGATCTGATCCGCACCGTCACGGACATCGAGGAAGACTATCGCGGGCAATACTTTTGGGAGGCGTTTCCCGCGTCGTCCGGGCCCACCGATCGAACAACGTACATGTTTTCGTACATGGACGCCGACGAGTCGAGACCGACGATCGCGTCCATGCTCGACGATTACTGGGAGTTAATGCCAAAGTACCAAAACATCGGATCCGTCGATGATGTGCAGATGAAACGCGTCCTCTTTGGATTGTTTCCCACGTATCGCGATTCACCATTGAAGACGGAGTTCGATCGCGTGCTTGCCATCGGTGACGCGAGCGGGATTCAATCGCCTCTGTCGTTCGGAGGTCTCGCCGCACTCTTGCGACACATCGAGCGCATCACGGGCGCGGTAGAGGAGGCGTTGGACTGCGACGCGCTCGACAGGGATGCCTTGCGAGAGGTGAACGCATACAACCCGGCTCTCTCGGCTGCGTGGTTGTTTCAAAAATGCATGTCTGTCGAGGTCGGTCGCACCCCCAAGCGCGACTTCATCAACAGACTCATGTCCATCAACTTCGGCGTCATGCAAAGTCTCGGCGACGACGTCATGCGTCCGTTTTTGCAAGACGTCGTCACCTTTCGCGGACTCGGGAAAACGCTCGTCTCCATGACGCTCGCCGAGCCTCTGTTCGTCCCCGAAATCCTCCTCAACGCCGGCCTCGGCCCGATCGCCGACTGGTTCGTCCACTTCATCGCTCTGGGCGCGTACGACGTCGCCGCCGCGCCGGCCGCGAAAATCGCCGAGCTCGCCAAGGATTCCGGAGCCCTCTCGCCTCGGCAAAAATTCTTCGTACGACGACGCTGCGAAGCCGTCATCTACGGTTCCGGTCGCGACGTCGTCCATTAGACCCGCGCGCACGCTTTATTCATTCTTTCTTTCTTACATTCACTCCGTTCATTCATCGCAATCGTCCCGCTCGCCCCGCGGCGTCGACTCGCGCGACGTCGAAAGGGACTCCCCTCCGGTCCAGAAGTCCCGACCCGCGAGCCCGAATCCAGAGCTCGAGAGAGGCCCGCACGAAACTCTCCGCGCGCCATTCGCGCGCGCGGACCCGTCCACGCCGCGCGCCGACGTCGACCGGACGTCATGGGCGTGTATGACGACGACGACGTCGCCATGCGCGACGCGCGCGAGGAGGAAGAGGAGGAGGAGATCGGCCAGGTGCGTCGACGACGACGACGACGAGACGCGATCGCGGGAACGATGCGGCGAGGGACATTCGCGAGGACGGAAGGCGCGCGCGCGAGGACATCGAGCGCGCGCGATGGTCGATGCGAGGGCGAGGATGATGTGGATGACGCGCGCGGGCGCGGGCGACGCGAGACGGGAGATGTCGACGACGCGAGGCTGGGAAGATCTCGAACGGGACGCGCGATCTCGGAGACTGACGAGAGAGACGCTCGACGCGCGCGCAGGAGGACGCCTGGGTCGTCATCAGCTCGTTTTTCGAGGAGAAGGGTCTCGTGAGACAACAGTTGGATTCGTTCAACGAGTTCATTCAGCACACGATGCAAGAGATTGTCGGTACGTGGGCGCGAGACGTCGCGAGGCGAGGGGCGAGAGACTCGGGGTTTAGGGTAAACGCGACGAACGCGAGACGAGAGATGACTGACGGGATGCGCGATGCGATTTGAACGCCGCAGACGAGATGAGAGAGATGGAATTGACGCCGGAGCATCAACATATGCCGGGTCAGGACATCGACGAGATGGAGAAGAAGACGTACAGGATTAGCTTTAACCAGATTTACTTGAGCAAGCCGATGGTGACCGAGGCAGATGGTTACACGACGACGCTGTTCCCGAAAGAGGCGAGATTGCGTAACCTCACGTACTCTGCGCCGTTGTATGTCGATATGGTGAAGGAGATCACCACGGTTCACCCGGAGGGAGAGACGACGGTGGAGAAGGAGGAGATCAAGAAGGTGTTCATCGGTAAGGTTCCGATTATGTTGCGCTCCGACTATTGCTCTCTCCACGGACACACGGATAAGGAATTGACCGAGCTCGGTGAATGTCCGTACGATGAGGGCGGTTACTTCGTCATCAACGGAAGCGAAAAGGTGCTCATCGCCCAAGAGCGCATGAGCACGAACCACGTGTACGTCTTCGAGAAGAAGCAGCCGAGCAAATACATGTGGCAAGCCGAATGCCGAAGTCAACCGGAGCGTGGGTCTCGCGCCGCGAGTTCCTGCGTGATGCGCCAGCTTCACGCCGTGGGTGCGAAGGACGCGCCGGGCCCGATTCGTTGCACCCTTCCATACATTCGCACGGACATTCCGATTTTCGTCGTGTTCCGCGCACTCGGTTTTGTCGCGGACAAGGACATCTTGGAACACATCGTGTACGATCTTGGAGACAACGAGATGATGGAAATGTTGCGTCCATCGATCGAAGAGGCGTTCGTCATCCAATCGCAAGAGGTTGCGCTCGATTTCATCGGTAAGCGTGGCTCTGCGGTGGGCGTATCGCGCGAGAAGCGTATCAAGTACGCAAAGGAAATTTTGCAAAAGGAACTTCTGCCCCACGTTGGCGTGCGCGAAGATTGCGAAACGAAGAAGGCGTACTTCCTGGGCTACATGATTCATCGTTTGTTGCTTTGCTCTCTCGGCCGTCGTCCGGAAGACGACCGCGATCACTACGGAAACAAGCGTTTGGATCTCGGCGGTCCTCTGTTGGCGCAATTGTTCCGTCAATTGTTCCGCAAGCTCACCAAGGATGTCCGATTATACTGCCAGCGGTGCATCGATAGCGGAAAGGAAATCCAATTGCAGCTCGCAATCAAGGCGAAGACGATCACGCAGGGTCTCAAGTACTCGTTAGCGACAGGTAACTGGGGCTCTCAGGGCATGGCGGACGTTCGGGCGGGCGTGAGTCAGGTGCTGAACCGTCTGTCCTATTCGTCCACGTTGTCGCACCTTCGTCGTATCAACTCTCCCATCGGACGGGAGGGTAAGCTCGCCAAGCCACGCCAGTTGCACAACTCGTTGTGGGGTATGATTTGTCCCGCCGAGACGCCGGAAGGTCAGGCTGTGGGTCTCGTGAAGAACCTCGCTCTCATGGCGCTCGTGTCCGTCGGCTCTCCGTCGGAACCCATTCTCGAGTTCTTGGATGAGTGGACGATGGAAAACTTGGAAGAGATTTCGCCTTCGCTCATCGCCGAGTCGACGAAGATTTTCGTCAACGGCGTGTGGGTCGGCGTGCACAGAGACCCGGCGGACTTGGTGAAAACGCTTCGCAAGCTCCGTCGTCAAGTCGACGTCGATTCTTCCGTGAGCGTCGTGCACGATATTCGATTGAAGGAACTGCGCTTGTACACCGACTACGGTCGCTGTACTCGACCGTTGTTCATCGTGGATGAGGATCAAAAGTTGCGCATCAAGAAGCAACACATCGAGTTGTTGACGGAGAAGGACGTGACGGGTTACACGTGGAACGAGCTCGTCACTTCGGGTTTCATCGAGTACGTGGATACCGAAGAAGAAGAGACGACAATGATTTCGATGACAATCGACGATCTCGTCGCGGGACGTCACGCCGTGGAGCGAAAGAGTGGTGTCGCCATCAACTACACTCACTGCGAGATTCACCCATCGATGATTTTGGGTATCTGTGCCTCCATCATTCCCTTCCCCGATCACAACCAGTCGCCGCGTAACACGTACCAAAGTGCTATGGGTAAGCAGGCGATGGGTATGTACGTGACGAACTACCAGATTCGTATGGATACGCTCGGTTACGTCATGTTTTACCCGCAAAAACCGCTCGTCACGACGCGCGCCATGGAATACTTGCACTTCCGCGAACTTCCCGCCGGTTGCAACGCCGTCGTCGCCATCATGTGCTACACCGGTTACAACCAAGAAGATTCCGTGCTCATGAACCAAAGCGCCATCGATCGTGGCTTGTTCAGATCGCTCTACTACCGCTCGTTCAAGGATGAAGAGAAGAAGCAAGGAAGTCTGAGCCGAGAAGAGTTCGAGCGTCCAGACAGAGACACGTGCCTGGGGATGCGTCACGGCACGTACGACAAGCTCGACGATGACGGCTTGATTTGCCCGGGTACTCGCGTCAGCGGCGACGACATCATCATCGGTAAGACAGCACCGCTTCCCGAGGATGACTCGGCGGTGCTCTCCAAGCGCTTCACGAAGAAGGATTGCTCCACCGGCATGAAGCACGCCGAAACCGGTATTATCGATCAGGTTTTGCTCACGACGAACGACCAAGGTTTGCGCTTCGTCAAGCTTCGCGTGCGTTCGATGCGAACGCCGCAAGTCGGGGACAAGTTCTCTTCGCGTCACGGTCAAAAGGGTACCGTCGGCATGACGTACACCCAAGAAGACATGCCGTTTACCTGTGAAGGCATCACGCCCGATATCATCGTGAACCCGCACGCTATTCCATCGCGGATGACAATTGGTCAGCTCGTTGAGTGTATTATGGGCAAGGTTGCGGCGTGCATGGGTAAGGAGGGCGACGCCACGCCGTTCACTCCGGTGACGGCGGAGGATATCTCCACTATGTTGCACAAGTGCGGTTACCAAAAGCGCGGTAACGAAGTCATGTACAACGGTCACACCGGGCGCATGCTCGACGCACAAATCTTCATCGGTCCGACGTATTACCAACGTTTGAAGCACATGGTTGACGACAAGATTCACTCTCGCGGCCGCGGTCCGGTGCAAATTCTCACGCGTCAACCGATGGAGGGTCGATCCAGAGACGGTGGTTTGCGTTTCGGTGAGATGGAACGCGATTGTATCATGAGTCACGGTGCCGCGTCGTTCCTCAAGGAACGTCTCATGGACCAATCCGACGCGTACCGTATTCACGTGTGCCAAAAGTGCGGCTTGATCGCCGTCGCCAACTTGAAGAACCAGACGTTTGAGTGCTGCAAGAACCCGAGCGAGCGCACGTCCGTCGTTCAAGTCATGGTGCCGTACGCGTGCAAGTTGCTCTTCCAAGAGTTGATGTCCATGGCCATCGCACCGCGTCTCATCACGGGTTAAAACAAAACACACACTCATTAGAAAAAAAACAAATGAAATAGCCACAGAATGTTTAGACTTTACAACGCGCGCGCGGATTCGAATCGCAGACTCATCGTGCTCACACCTCGCATAAACGCGCGTCGAACCTCAGACTCCAACGCACTCTTCTCTCGCTCGCTCTCCCACATCCCATTCGCCTCGCCCCGCGCCAGTCTCGCCACCGCCTCGGCGCACGACGCGTCGTACGCCGCCGCCCACGCGCGAGTCAACCGTTCGTCTTCCCCCGCGCGCGTCCTCCATCGCCGCATCGCCTCGCTCATCCCTCGCCACGCCTCGAACGTCTCCCGCCGCACGCGACGTTCGCACACCTCTCGCACCGCTCGCTCTTCCCTCGCCGCCTCCACCGCGCGTCGCCATCGTCCCACCGCGCGTCTCGCCGCGTCCCTTCGCGCGCGGCGTCCCAACGCCTCGACGCATCGCGCCGTCTGCGTCCTCGACCTCGTCCACATCTCTCGCCACCGCGCCTCGCGCGCGTCCGCGTCTCGTCGTCGCGCGCGCTCGAGTGATTCCGCTCGTCTCGATTCCGTCTCCACCGCGCGCGCGCACGCCGTCGTCGCGTCGACGACGCGTCGCTCGAGCGCGCGAAACGTCGCACGAATCGTCTCGTCGCGAATCGCGCCGTCGTCCGCGTCCGCGCGTCTCGACGACGACATGCCGGGCTCGAAACGCACGCACCGTATTCGACTCGTCCGTCGTCGTCGTCGCGGTGGATGGACGGCGACGGCGCGTCGACGCAATGACGGGTCAAATTCGTCGCGGTCAGTCGTCGACGACCGACCTGGGATGGGATGACGACGACGACGCCGTCGTACCACCAAGCGGTCGGTGACGACGACGCGTACGCGCGCGGGTTGGAAGAAAAAGTCGCGCGCGTTCGGACGGCGTTCGCGCGCGCGCTCGCGAACGGCGCGCGCGTGGAGGTGGTGCCGTCGGATGCGCGCGAGTTTCGGAGTCGGTGTCGGTTTCAGCTCGTGCGCGACGCCGACGGGGGGCTGCGACACGCGCTGTGGGACGGCGGTGGGCCGACGCGCGCGGTGGATGATTTCGAGATGGCGGTGGGTGGGATTCGACGGGCGATGCGCGCGGTGCCGAGGGCGGTGTCGGTGGGAGGTTTGGACGCGGGACTGGAGGCGGCGCACTACCTCTCGAGCGCCGCGCGCGCGGATCAACCGGTGTTGGTGACGCTCGTGTACTCGACGCCGATCGATGAGGATGCATGGGTGAAGGCGGCGAGACGGATTCTGGAGACGGACGCGTCCATGGTGGGCGTAGAGCTCATGGGTCGGAGTAAGGGGGTGGCGGCGAAGACGCACCGCGATTACGTGCTCGAGACGTACGCGTTGCGGGACGGGACGCGTTTGACGTATAAACACGCCGAGGGATCGTTTTCGAACCCGAATTATAAGATTACGATCGCCACCATGGAGTTTTTGCGTGATTGCGCGAGGGAAATTCGGGAGGCGGAGGAAAGACCGCTTCGTTTACTCGAGTTGTATTGCGGCAACGCCAATCACTCGTGCGCGCTCGCGGACGTCTTCGAACGCGTGGTGGCGGTGGAGATCGACGCCAAGCTCGTGTGCGCGGCGAACGAGAGCTGCGCGATGAATGGGGTGACGAACGTGGAGGTTGTTCTCGCGGATTCCCAAAACTTTGCCAAGAGGATGACGCGCGGAAAATGTAAGGACGCGTCGGGCAACGCCATGCTCGCGGAAGATTTCGACGTCGTGCTCGTCGATCCGCCGCGCGCCGGTCTCGACGACGACACGCTCGAGTTGGTCAGTGAATTCAAGCACATTCTGTACGTGTCGTGCGGACCGGATAACTTGTTGAAAAACATGGAGCGCGGCATGTGCAAGCACGCGTGTAAACGATTCGCCATTCTCGATCACTTTGCATACACCAAACACATCGAGGTTGCGGTCTACATGCGGCGCGAGACGGACGTCGTCTAAATTCGTACAGTAGCGTAGTATTTCATAGGAGTGTAATCACTAGCTCATCAACCCTGATCCATGTCCCCTTGCGCGACGCCCGTTTCGTACGCGTTCGATTTGTGTTTCGGTTGAAACTTGAACCCCTCCGGTGGCGGGCCGAGAAGCATCGTGGATATTTTCACCCAATCCTCCGCGTTGGGGCTCGCCATGAGCGTCTCCAGGTCGTCGCGTCCGACGAAGGCGGGTGGACGCTGCGTCATGGACACCTCGCCGAAGGCGTGGTCGACGAGACCGATTGGCGTGTAGCGATAGGTGAAGGACATCCATTCGAGCAAGTATTTACGCGTCTGCTCGACACCCATGGTATCGCTTCCCCAGTGTTCCAACCCGAACGATGCGAACGATTTGAAAATGTCGAATCGCTCGCTCGATGAGATGTCCCAATCGCGCCTCTCTTTGATCTCAGTGAATAACCACGGCTTGATGAGCGCGCCTCTCGCAAGCATGCACGTATCCACCCCGTGCTCCTCTAAATGGGTGTAGTAATCCTTCTGGTTGTACACGTCGCCGTTCCCAATCAACGGCACCGAGCTCACCTCTTTCGTGAGTTTGATGTACTCCCAATCCGCTAAACTTCTATATCTCTGCGCTCGCGTGCGTCCGTGAAGCGTCATGGCCACCGCGCCCCATTCGGCGACTTTGGGCGAGATTGTGTGCGCAACGCGCGCCTTTTCGTTGTACGCGATCCTCGTCTTAAACGTGAGCGAACACTTGTTCAGCACCGCGCTCGCCGCACGAATGACGTTCGCCATCTTCTTTGGTTTCTCGAGCATCATCGATCCGTAACCTTTTTGGCAAATCATGTCAATCGGACATCCCATGTTGATGTCAATGAAATCCACGTCGATGTTTTCCTCGAGCAATTGACAGCACCTCGTCACGGAATCGGGATATCCGCCGCATATCTGTACGCCGAATATGTCCTCACTCTTGTGCCTGCGAAGCAGCGCCCACTCGCCTTGTTGTCCCTGAAGTAAATTCGTCGCAAGCGCCATTTCGCCGCACGTCACGTCGGCGCCGAGAGTCTTACACAAACGCCTGAATGGCAAATTTCCAACCGTCGTCAGAGGTGCGAGATACAACTTATCCTTAAAATCGATCTGTTTTTTCTCGCTCGGTCGCGTCTTCGTGAACGCGCCCGTGTCCGTGCACTCGTCGTCCACCTTGGGGCGTTTCGCCACGCTCTCTTCCGCCGCCTCCGCGTCGTCGCCACCCTCATCGTCACCATCCTCCGTCTTGTGCCCCAACACGTCTCGCACTATGGTGTTCGCGCGAGAAAAGTCATACATCTTCTTCCTCAGACGCATCATCACGTCTCTGTCGAAAAAGTTCATCTCCTTTTCTATCGTCTTCGGCGGTTCCAGCGCCACCGTCTCTCCCTCTGCCTCCTTCGCCTTCCCATCGTGCGAGCCGAGATACCGACACTTGACGCCGTACGGACACCCACCCTCTCTGTTTACGAACGTGCACGTCCCGGGTAAATCCGGCGCCTTGCTCTGCACGTACGCGTCGATGTCGTGCGAAAATTTACACTTGTCCCCAAACGCGCACTTTTGTCTCATAAAGTCATGACACAGCCGCACCTCGCGCGCCCCACCGACGCCCACGGCGCCGCCGTCGCGACGGTCGCGATTCTCCTTCTTGTACCTCTTCGTGAAGCCACCGAAGGTGCCGCGCTGGCGTCCGCCGTCCGCGTCGGGGCGCGCGTCGACGGCGGTCGACGGCGCGCTGACGCGCGGAGGCGGCGCCGAGAGAAACTCTTGCCTGACGACGACGGAGCCGGCGTCGAAGAGCTCGCGCGCGGTCGGACGCGTCCATGACGACGACGTCGGCGGCGCGTCTTCGGTGGGCGGTGCGCTCGACATTCCGGCGCGTCGACGAGTGGGGTGGAGGCGTCTGGTTACACGGCGACTGCGCTACTTTTTACGTAAACGACGCGGACGCCGAGACGAACGACCGTCATCGTCGTCGTCGTCGGGTGCGCGCGTTGAATTCTCTTTCGCTGTCTCGTCTGGCTCGTTCGCATCGCGCTCGTCGTCGTCGTCGACGTCCTCGAAGGCGACGCGGACGCGTCGGGCGACGTCGGTTCGGGACGCGTCGGTTCGGCGTCTCTTCGGAGGTCTCACCTTGGCCGCCACCTCTCGGGAAAACCGAGGCCGCGACGCCGTCGTCGCCGTCGCCGTCTTGTCTCGCGGGGGCGTCTCCGCGTGCGCGTTCGGCGTGTTTGGACGCTCGTCTCGTGCGTTTCTCGCCGGTTCGTCAGCGAACGCCGCGGCGACGCCCACGTACGGAGCGTCGTCGCCTAAATCGTACCTCGTATACTTTTCCGGATGCGCCAGGTGGTGAGGCACCGCGCGCGGTCTGGTTTCGTCGCGTGAGCCGATGGCGTCGCGCACCGCTGCGCGCGCGTCGTAGCCCATCGCCGCCGCATCCGCGTCGTCGAAATCGTCCTCGCGCTCGAGCGCGCGACACCGACCGACGCTCCCGCGGAGACGCGCCATCCGTTGCGCGTCGTCGTCGCCGTCCTCGTCCGACTCTAAACAATCTAAATCGTCGCGGTACGCGCGCCGCGCCGTCCCGTTCTCGTCGTCCTCGTCCTCGTCCTCGTCCTCGTCGACGACGCCCTGCCCTCTCCTAACGACCGCGCTCGCCCTCGGTCGCCACGCCGCTTCCCCATCGCTCACGCGCGCCGGTGCGTCGACACCACCTCCACCCATCGTTCCGCGCCCCACCGTCGCGAACACGGCGTCTACGCGCGCGTGAAACGCCTCGTACCGCGTCGTCTCGGGCTCGCTCGTAACCACCTCGCCCGGGGAACCCGCGCCAACCGCATCGCTCGCGATCGATTTCTCTCGCGCGCGTCTCGCGCGATCGACGCTCGAGACATTCATTCGTGCGTCGACGCGCGTCGCGCCGCGACGACGACGCGCGCGTCGCGAGAAGACGACGCGCGCGAGAAATGATCGCGGGGAACGTCGTCACTTTTCGACACGACTCGAAATTCGTGCCGATCCGTGACGATCGCGCTCGATACACGCCGACGAACCCTCAATCGCGCGGACGAGACATGCTCGCGACAACGACTCACGTACGATCCACCGCTCGCGCGGTTCCGCGGCGCGAGACGCGACGACGCGTCGCCGTCGCGCGCGCATCGTCGCGCGACGGCGATGCCGCGTCAGCACCGATGATCGCGGCGTCGCTCGCGTGCGTGATGCTTTTCGCGCCTCCCGCGCACGCGCTCTCGTTCGGGAAGGGCGCGTCGGCGTCGTCGGCGCCCGCGGCGGCGCCCGCGGCGGTGGCGAAATCGTCGTCGGGGCCGAACGGCGCCATCTCGGCGAACGCGAAGTCTTACGGCGGCGAATTGAGCGCCGACGTCGACGTCGATTACGACGCGGCGTCGAGTAAGACGTACAACGTGCGGGAAACGTACGCGAAGAGCGCGCCGAAGGAGTACAAGCGGTTCGTTCGACCGGTGCGCGAGGAGGCGGCGGCGACACCAAAGAAGGAGAGCGACGGCGGCGGATTCGCCCTGCCGAGTTTCTCTCTGCCGAGTTTCTCTCTGCCGAGCATCGAATTACCGGACATTCCCGATTTCGGCGGCGGTGACGACGGCGAGGCCGCGGAGGAGGCGCCGGCCGCGGAGTGAGCGCGTCGCGCGAGCGATGCGAGCGTCGATCCGCGGACGTTGACGCCGAACAAGACTGAACAAACAAACCGAACCACGTCAAATAGAGCGCGCGTCGCGTGAGAGGCACTCGCCTCGAGCGCGACGCGCCCTTTGTAAATAAACGTAAAACAGTGTATGTACGTCTCTTCCTCCACGTTTCGTTCGCGACGCGTCTACCAATTTTTCAGACGGAGGCGAGCTCGAGCGACGCGCTCGCGGCGCCGCACAACGCCCCTCGCGACGACGCACGCATGGGCGGCGGCCGCGGCCGCGGACGCGGCGGTCGCTCGAACTCTTGGCACCGCGACGGCGGCGGCGGCGGCGGCGGCGGCGGCGGCGGGCGCGGACACGGTCCTGTGGGCGTGCGCAGACGAGACTTATTACAGGAGGACCTGCACAACGAGCGTCCGCTCTGGGCGCTCTCGTGTTACGGCCCGAAGGGCGAACAACCCAATCTTCTCGGCGGAGACACGTCGTTCGAGGAGTTGCGATGTTCGGCGTACGCCACCGCGCGCGCTGGGTCGGACGCGCGCGCGGTGGACACGCGGGCGAGAGAGTTCGTGGAGGCGAAGAACGGGGACATCAAATCCATCCTCGCGTTTCCCGAACAGCAACTCAAGATGGTTTTAGACAAGGTGGAGCGAGGGGAGATGGCGCCCGCGGGCGCGAATCGTGTGATCGACGGTGCGCCGATCACGAGCGCGGGCGGTGGGTTCGGTGGGAGCGCGGGCGCGACGATGGGCGGCGGGTTTGCGCCGCCGCCGGGGACGAGCGGGAACCTGAACGCGAGCGCGAGTCCTTATCAACCGAACGCGGGCGCGGGCGGTGGGTTTGGCGGGGGCAGTGGATTTGGCAGAGGCGGTGGGTTTGGCGGAGGCGGTGGGTTTGGCGGAGGCGGTGGGTTTGGCGGAGGCGGTGGATTCGTGTCCACGTCGCCGCAACCGCTGGCGCCGGGCTCGGGGAGTTTTAGCGTGACGCCGCCGAGTCCATTTGGGGGAAACGCGAACGTGCTCTCGCCTCTCGCGCCAGACCCGAGCGTACCGAATTCAGAGGCTTGGTGCGCGCCGTCGTTCAGTGTTGGGAACATTCCGGACGATCCACCGCCGGTGGCGTACATTCGCTGACGCGTGCTTGTTGTTACATCGTTGTAGTAGTTAGTTGCCGTTTGATTCACTCCTCTCCGACGAGTGGCTGCGCGCTCACCGAACGCATCATCGAGCGTTCTTCGGTCGACTCCGCGGTTTCGAGCTCTGCGGCTTTCATCGCTAATTCGCATTTTCTTTGCTCTCGAGCCTGCTTCGCGATCGCCCGACGCTGCGAACGTATCATGTTCTCGAATTCGTACGTCAGACGGTAGTCGTGTTGGTGCGCCCACTGTAATTCCGTGTCGTGAAACACGAGCACTCTGACGTCACCGACCGCTCGTGCGGACGTCCACGCGGTGAGAATGACGTCATCGACGCTCTGTTCGAGATTTCGAAGCTCGCCGACAAAATTTCCGACGCGACGAACGCCCACGCTGACGCCGTCTCGAGTGAGCGTACACTCGCCCGCGATGATGATGAAAAACTCGATGGATGGATCGCCTTGGCGCGTGATATACTCGCCGTCCTTGAATCGGCGCTCAGGCGGTTGGTTGGAAATCGAAATCAGCGAGTCGAGACGTGCATGCATGTTGTGTAATCGATCCGACGTGTGCGAAGATTGACCGGTGAACCACTCGTGTTCGAGCGCCTGCGCAGCCGTCAATCTGTGTTTCGGTCGCGAATCGAGAAGACCCTCGATCAAGTCTTTTGCGACCTCGCTGACACCTTCCCATGCTTCCGTTTCAAAGTCCAAGTCGCACTCGATGATCTGTTCGAACAGCTCGTCTTCGTCTTCGTCGTCGAACGGCCACGTATTCGTGAGCAGCACGTGCATGGCGACACCAAGTGCCCACACGTCCACTCCTTGACCGTACACTCCGGCGAGAAGCGCCTCTGGTGCGATGTATGACAACGTTCCGCACACGTGCTGCGCCTTTTGACGCGCGTTTAATGCCTTCGCCAAGCCGAAATCGACCACATTCAGAGATTTTAAATTTCCCTTCTCTGCAAAGACAAAGTTTTCCAGTTTCAAATCTCTGTGAATCACGCCTTTACTGTGCATGAACGCGACTGCGTCGAGCATCGACATCAGCAACGTCTTCACTACATCTTCGGGTATTGGCCCTCGTTCGTTCACCCAGTCGTCCAGCTCTTCGCCCTGTAAACAGTCCATGACGACGTGGACGACTTCGTCGTTTTGCTCTGTGAAGAATTCGCGAATCGTCACAATGTTTGGGTGCGTTGAGAGTTGCTGCATCATCACGAGCTCGCGTTTGACGTCGTGTAACGTCATCGCCTGCGGTCCATCTTCTTCATCGGAAGATGAGGACGAGGAGTCGTCGCCATCTTCCTCGTCGCTCTCCGCGCCCATTCCTTGCACGCGGAGCGTCTTCACCGCGACGACGTCACCCGTCGCTCGATGTTTCGCTTTACGAACGACGGCGAATCCCCCTGAACCAATCTGTTCTAACACTTCGTATTTTTCGACGAAAGGCATATAGTCATGCACCAAACCGACCGGGCGGACGAAGCGCGACGTGTTGAGGTCGTCCAAACCTCCGGGCGCCGAAAACGTTCGCTTCAATCCGAGTTTATTCTTCGTCACACCCTCCGGTTTGTGGTCGATGCGCTTATGGAAGAAGTGCGCGATCTGATGTCGCGCCATACCTTTCGAGAGCTCACCCTTGGCGTCGAAACCCTGCGCGCGCGGACCCGGTTTCAGATTGGTCTGCACGGCGTGCGCTCTCAATCCGCTCCACCCGGCGTTGACTTGTTTCTTCGTCGCGCTGCCCATCCTCGTCAACCCGGGTGATTTAGGTACCATGCCTACGGCCATGCTCATGCTTTCCATCTGCTGCAGAATCGGCGCCGGTGACGCACTCCTCGATCCGGAAGGCGACGCGCTGCCCGAGAGACTCGTCGCTCTCGCGAGGGCAGCGAGATCGGGCGCGCTATCCAGTCGAAGCAACTGCTTGTGACCTTGCGTCACCTTCCCACCGAACGACGTCGGTTTTACGGACGCCCACGCGCTGAGACCGGTGGGCAACAAACCCGCGCGCTTCGCGCGTTCGATGAGTTCACCGAACACTTCCGGCGCTTTCGGAACGTCCATCGAGACGTCCTTGAGCGACGTAGCGGTACGCGCGAATCCCTTGGCCATTTGGCTCCCGTTCACGAACGAACTCCTCCCGAGATATTTCAACAGATCGATCACTTTTTCGACGACGTTCGGCGTCAACACAGACTGCACGATGGCCAGATCCAGCGCCGTCTTCACCAATTGGTGGTGATAAAACGGCATGTTCAACCGGCGCAATCTGCGCTCCGCCTCTGCGCCGTCTCTCGCCATCAAATACTCATCGATGATGTCCCGCATCTGCCCCTTGACGCCTGACGCGCTGTATCCATCGGATCCACCCCACGCCTGACGCACCCGCGCCTCTCCACCCACCTCCTCCAGCTTCCACTTTGCCTTTTTCGCCGCGTCCCGGCCCTCGCCGTATCCGTCCCGCGAACACGCCGTCTCCAAATACGTCACCGACACCACGTCATCCGCTACCGCGCGCGCCAGAAACACGACACACTCTTCGACGGCGTCTGGAAAATCTAATTTCATATCCGCAATCTCCGCCAACACACGATCGAACCCACGCTCGAAATCATCCGCGTCGAGCGTCCCGCGCTCGCGAAGCGTCGCCACCGCGTTCGCGCACATCTCCCGCTCTCTCGCCCCTCGATCCAACGCGCTCGCGATCATGCGCTTGACGACATGCGCCTCCATCCCACACTTCGCCTCCGTCGTCCCCGCCCCTCCTCCGTGCGCCTGAATCGCCTCGCGCACCTGCAGCTCAAACTCCTCGACGCTGCAGTGCGAGAAAAACTCGCGCGTCAGCGTCTCCACCGCGCGCTTAAACGCGAGCTCCTGTCCCGCGTAGTACCTCGATCGCGCGCGCCACGCGTTCGTCCTCCCCTCCGCCGCCATGGCGCGCGTGATCCGACGGCGCGCGTCGCCCGATGGCGCGCGCCTCCCGACTGTGGACCGCGCGCGACACGACGACGCGACGAAACGCATGGGTATCTTCGACGACGTCTTCGCCAAGCGCGCGCGCGGCGCCGCGTCGACGACGAACGCGACGGGAGCGTCGTCCTCGTCGCTCTTCGCGTCCTCGTCGGCGTTTCGCGCGGAGAACAAGGCGGAGGCGCCGCGCCGCGCGCCCGCGCCGACGACGACGAAGCGTCGACGAGGACGCGCCGCCGACGACGGCGACGGCGACGACGACGAGGCGACGCGGCGACGCGGTGGGAAAAAAGCGGCGCGACCGGCGTCGTCGAGCGAGAGCGAACGCGACGGCAACGCGTCGTCGAGCGACGAGGAGGATGAGGATGAAGACGTCCCGGCGGTGGCGGCTGCGAAGACGCCCGACGACGAATCGACCGACGACGACGACGACGGCGACGACGGCGACGACAGCGACAGCGACGAAAAGGCGCCGAAAGCGACGCCTCGTGGGTCCGGGTACCGCGATCGCGACGACGCGGCCGAGGCGGAGGAGCTCGCGAGGACGGTGTTCGTGGGGAACGTGCCGGTGAACGCCAAGCCGAAAAAGTTGAAGGCGACGTTTTCGGCGCACGGGAGAGTGGTGAGCGTGCGCATGCGGAACGTGCCGGTGGAGGCGGATGGAAACGAACCGAGAAAGGTGAAGGTGCTGAAGAAGAGACTGAACGCGGAGCGTGGGAACGCGACGGCGTTTGTGGTGTTCGCGGAGGCTTCGTCGGCGAAGAAGGCGTGCGAGGCGTTGAACATGAAGGAGTTCGAGGGACGGCACATTCGCGTGGATTTGGCGGGGAAGCCGTCCATCGTGCAGAGTGAGGTGGTGTATGATCACGCGAGGAGCGTGTTTTTGGGACATTTGCCGTTCACCGTGGATGATGAGGACGTGATTCGGTTGTTTAACAAGAATAAAGAGTATCCCGAGTTGAGAAAGAGCGTCGAAGCAGTGCGCGTCGTGCGCGATAGAAAGACCACTTTGGGGAAGGGTATCGGCTTTGTCTTGTTCAAAACAAAAGAACAGGCGCGCACGGCATTGCTGCTCGACGGAACCAAGCTCGGTGATCGAGAGATTCGCGTGAGCAAGGCGGCGCGCTCCAAGGCGCCGAAACCCGGCGCCGCGTCCAAAGCGAGAGCGGAACCAAAGGCGCTGACGGGAGCCGAGCGTAGGAATCCAAAGCTTCGCGCGAGTGACGAAGGCGAATCGAAATCGCGCGGTGGGAACTCGTGGGAGGGTTCGCGATCGAGACCGGGTGGCAAGTCTCAAAAGACGGCGCATCGTCGAGGCGACGCGCGTCCCGCGCCCGGCGGCGTCGGTAAACCCAACACGAAAAAGGGCATCGCCAAGGACGCGAAACGCACAGGTAAGCGTCCCGCCGTCGCCGCGCGAAAAGCAAAGGCGAAGGCGTCCGCCGCGGCCGGTCGCGGATAGTTTTCGCGTTTACGTATTACAACTGCGAGTAGTTTCTTGTTCCGTCTTTCCCTCGTTCCTCTCATTCCTCCTTCTTTTCTTCGATCGCGGCCGGCGCTTCATTAGATTCACCCTCTTCCTCTTGAAGTTCATCCTTGAACTCCTGCGCGTCGATCAATAGTCGGTTTCGGTCAGTCGCGTGTCGAGCGAGATACTTTATCGCCGTCCTGTTGAAGAAGAACGATCAAGTCACACTCGCGTTCGCGTCGTCCTCGCGCACCTTGGCAGCCTCTTGAAAACTCTTCACAGTCTTCCCCAGGCTCTTCCCGAGCTCGGGAATCTTCTGCGGACCGAACAACACCGCCGCGACGCCACCGATGACGACGATTTCAGGCAAACCCAATCCAAACAAACCGTTCGACACCACGCGAGCGCGTCGGCGCGCGGGCGCCGCGAGCGATCGTCGGAGCGCCGCGCGCTCGTTCATCGAGCGTTGCGTCATCGCGCGCGCGGGCGCGGCGCGCGCGGTGGGCACACGAACCGTGAACATGTCGTGTCGAGCTGTGACGATGATCGAACTCTGCAGTCCAATGAACGACCGGTCGTGACCCGACGCCGACAACACTTCGCCACTCGAGCGCGCGTCGACGGCGCGCGGGCGCGCGAGCGCCGCGCGAGAGGTGGTCGTCGACGTGTGTCGTCGCCTCGCCGCGCGAGAGTCACCGCGCGCGAGCGCCGCGGCGCGCGAGGGCGCGACGCGCGCGATGCGGTGCGAGGACGCGCAGGGACTGAACCGGGCGGTATCGGCGGCGCGCGACGCGCGCGCGCTCGACGCGCTCGTTCGAGAGAACGAAGAGTTGCTGAACGCGATTAATTGCGCCGCCGTCGCGGGTCGAGCGGCGAAAATGTGCGCGCAGGCGGAGAAGGAGCGGTGGGCGGACGCCGCCGCCGCGACCACGGCGAGAGCGGTGCTGCGACGCGTCGCGGACGTGGCGGCGGCGGCGATGCGAGACACGCCGAACGAGTGGTGGCCGAGACAGTGCGCGGCGGTGGTGTGGGCGTGCGGGCGCGTGGGGGCGAGACACGAGGAGGTGGAGCGCGCGATGGAGGGGATGGTGGAGAAGAGGGCGCGAATGTTCAAGCCGCAGGAACTGTCGAACGCTTTTTGGGGTTTGGCCAAGGTGAACAGCGATAGGACGGGATTGTACGCCATCTTGGGCGAACGCATACGCGTGTCGTTGTTGGTGGACACCGGGACGGATCATCAGACGGGTTGGACGCCGCAGGGAGTGAGCAACGTTGCGTGGAGTTTGGGATCGATGACGCCGGAGACGCGGCGCGCCATGTTTGAAGAGAGCGCGCTGGGAAAGGAGCTCGTGGCCGGCGTCGCGACGGCTTTGGAGGCGCGCGTGGATATGTTCAATCCGCAGGAGTGCGCGAACACGATGTCGGGACTCGCCAAGTGCGCGTCGTGCGCGAGAGAGGACGCCGAGCGAGGCGCAAAGGTGCTCGCGTCGCGACTGAAGCGGGACAAATCGTGGATGACGGATGGGCAGTTTCAGTGTCAGCACGTGTCGAACGTCGTATGGGCGTGCGCGAAGTTGAACATGAACGATGACGACGAGCTTATCGACGTTTTGGTACGAGCTTCAGATGCGTATTCGACCAAGTTTAACGCGCAAGAATTATCGATGGTGCTGTGGGGATTCGCTACTCTGGCCGTGTCCGATCACAAGATCATGCACACGCTCGCCAAGTCGATGGCGCGAAAGGTGGATGAATCATCGGTGCAGCAGATGGCCACGGCGGCGCACGCGCTGGCGAAGATCGGTGTCTACAACTCGCAGCTCGTCAAGGCGTACAAAGAACGCGCGCCGGAACGCCGAGACGAATTCCAACCGCGCGACATTGCGTTTTTAGCCTGGTCGTACGCCAAACTGAACATCAAAGCACCGGAATTGTTTGAAATGTTTAACGGTGTGATCTGTGACATGTTATTCGACGTCGAATTTCAAACGTTTTCTCCGCACCATTTGACGATGGTTCTGTGGTCGTACGCGATGCTCAGTGAAAACACGGATAAAGTGTTTCCATCCATCATCAAATCGATAAAGACCATGGTTGATGATTTCAACCCGAGAGACATGACAAACACCGCGTGGGCTCTTGCCGCGCTTGGATGCGACGATAAGGAGCTCATCTCAGCGCTCGGGGCACAGGCGACGGCGAAACTTAACGACTTCAACTCTCAGGAACTTTTAAAGTTTCTAGGTTCATTTGAGCGACTCGGTGTCGACGATTCATCACTGGCCGAAGCTATTTCGTCGCAGCGTACTCTGTCGTACGAGTTCCCGGCGATACAGTCAACGGTTGAGCTCACGGCGGCGACGCCGAAAAGTTACAAAGGAACGGATCGCGTGCGCGTTGACGACAGTTGCGGCGGTTTCGGCAGGGGAAACACGGGCGTCGCGCTGTGGGAAGGTAGTTTTGTGCTTTCAGAATGGCTCTCGCGACAGAAAACCCCGTTGCGCACCGAGGGAATCGCGAAGGCGCTCGGGGGCACTTGGACCGACGAATGGGACGGAAAAGTGTGCGTCGAGCTCGGCGCTGGATTGGGTCTTCCTTCTATACTCGCTTCAAAGCTTGGAGCGCGCGTGATCGCGACCGATGGTACGTATTCGTGACGACATGTTTTACGGTTCTTCTTACGCCATTGTTAATCCCTCCATTGGACTGTCCATGTCCTTGGAGTTTCAAAAATGGCGAACAACAACTCGGGAGTTTCGCTGACAGCACTCGCACGTTTCGGCGGGCCATGAGTGTCATCTGATAGTAGCTCTCGCACATTCCTTTTTTTGTCATCTGCACGTGCGTCGCATGACGGGATCTATGTACTGACGATTTTTTTCCGACCAACCCTTGCAGGTGACGATGATGTGCTGAGTCTCTTGAGTGAAAACATCAGAGCAAACGCCAACGCCGAAGCGAGCGTCGAAAAGCTCGTGTGGGGCGCGGACGATCCCCTGAAAAAGCTCGGTCTCCGAACAAAGCCCGATTTGGTCATAGCGAGCGATGTTGTGTACGGAAATGATCCGTCAAAGTGGACGAACCTCGTACAAACGATGCGTGATTTATCTGGTCCAAACACTTTGGTATTGATCGCCAACGTTCAGCGATACCCAATACACCATCCCCTCGCGGAGACAAAGTTTTACACGGAATCCACAGCTGCGCATTTTGAAAGAAGTGAACTTCCGGTATCTTGTCTGCACCCAGATTTCCAACGTACGGGTGCCGGAAACTGTGTGATTCACGTGTTCCGACCAAAGTCGCGAGACAAGCGTTCGCGGGACGCCAGTGAGGACAAGACGAACAAAACGGAGAAGGAGAAGAAGCAGAAGAAAGAGAAGAAAGAGAAGAAGGAGAAGAAGGAAAAGAAGGCGAAGAAGCAGAAGAAGAAGGAGAAGGAAACTAGAAGGAGCGTGTAGAATTTTTTCAATAGCGATTAATAGCGTCTTTACAACGGCAAATCCGACGTGGTGATCGGTTTCGCGAGAAGAATGTGACCAACTTCGACGAGGCCAAGCTTTGCGAAAGGGTTGTTCTTGCTCGAGCGCTGCGCGATCTGCGCCGACGTGAGCTTAGCCTTGACCTCGGGCGGTTCTTCGTATCCGCACTTTTCGAAGAGAATCTGCGCGCCCTCATTGTCCACCTTGGTATGCGTGTACATGATCGTCTCTCCCATGTTTGCCATGGCTCGTTCAGCCGCGTTGACGAGTTCCTTTCCGATGCCGCGTCCACGCTGCGTCGGACTCACGGCGACGTCGGACAAGTACGCCTTGTCCTTGGGCGCGCGCGGCGTGAGCTTTTCGGCGCCGTATCTGTTACCGTTCGGCAGCGAAACCTCCGCGATGCCGACCAACACCGTCCCAACCTTTGCGGATAATAAAATACGATCGTCCGAGTTCTTCACACCGTCCACCAGTCCCATGCGCACGCGACTCGCCTGCTCCGCTCGCAGACGGTTCTTCGCCAAGATATCCTGCGGCCGCACCTTGAAGAACAAGTCCATGATCAAATTCGTCGCGTCATCCACATCCTCCTCCTCGAGGCAACCGATCACGACGTTACCACCGTTCTTCATCGGCATCGACGCCTTCTTCACCGCCTGATCCTTCGCTTCGACCGCAGCGCTCCTTCGTCGCTTGGTCGGCGCGAAGCTCACCTTCCCCGTCCCCAAATCCACCATGAGCGCCGGCGTCGGTCCATCCGTCGACGAATGCTTCCACGGCTTCGCCTCGCTCGCCGCCGTCTCCGTCTTCGTCACCGCGTCCTCACCGTCTTCGCTCGCCCGCGCGCGCGCGCCACCTCGCGCGCGTCCGCGCGGCGTCGCCCACGCTTTATCCATCACCCATCCTCCTCTTCGTCGTCCGCGCACCGCCGTCCCCGTCGCCGCGCGCGTCATCCGCGCGCTCGCCGTCGTCACGACCATCGTCCTCGTACTCGTCGACCGCGTCGTTCGACGACCGACGCGCGCGCGCGTCTCTCTCTCTCGCGGGCGCGCGATCGCCACCCGAGCGTCGGTCTCGACGAACGAGGCGAACGAAAAGGAACGGAAGAAGATTGTCGACGTGGCGACATTTCGAATCCCGAGACGTTTCACGTCAGCGCGACCGACGCGAATGGACCGAGTGGCGGACGCGATGCGCGCGCGCGCGTCGCTCCCTCGCGCGTCCGCGTCCGCGCGCGGGCGACGAGGACGACGCGCGTGTCGAATCGTCACCGTGGCTGCGGTGTTCATGCTCGCGGTGGCGGCGATGACGACGAGGACGGCGCGCGCGGATGGGGACGGTGGTGGCGACGACGACGACGACGATGACGACGATGATGACCACGACACCGCTGCGCTCGCGGTGGGGTCGGCGACGTGCGCGGTGGAATCGGACGGATTGACGTGGTGCGCGTACGCGGGCGTCGCCTCCGGGCTCGACGTCGCGTACGCGCCCGTCTCGAACGGCACGACGACGGTGAATCACTGGATCAGAGCGACGTTCTCCGGTGCGTTGAATCCGGGAACGAACGGGTGGGCGTCCATCGGACCGGGGACGAGGATGTCGAACGGGAAAGTCGTCGTCGGCGGAGGCGGCGCGACGACGAAGTATACGATGACGAGCACGCTGAGGCCGACGAATCTGTGCTCGACGAATTGTCCGATCAGCGAGGAATCGGTGACGTCGACGACGACGACGACGACGCTCAAGTTTAAGCTCGTGGACGCCAACTCGGCGGTCGGAACGACATCGTTCGTGTGGGGTATGCAGACCTCGGCGTGGCCGGCGAAGCACTCGACGAAGGGCGCCGTCTCGGTGAGTCTCGCGGGTCAAGGCGGATCGTCTTCCGTGAGCGGTTCGAAATTAAACCGAGACGTCGCGCACGGCGTTCTCATGGTGCTCGCGTGGGTGATATTCATGCCCATCGGAAGCGCGTCGACGGCTTTGAAGAATGTACTTCCCAACGGGTTGTGGTTTTACGCGCACCTGTCGGCGATTGGCGCGGGATCGTTACTCTTCGCGATCGCGCTGGGTCTCTTGATCGGTCGCGACGAACACGGCAAAGACTCAAAGTTGGACAAGCACTACTCCTTAGCGATCGCCGTGATCGCGCTGTGGCTCATTCAGCTCTTCCTCGGCGTGTTTCGACCAAACAAAAAACCAGAGGACGGCGCTCGACTCGGTTTCATCCCCACGTCGCTCCGTCCCGCGTGGTTTTGGGCGCACCGACTCATCGCCCCGACGGTCCTCGCCCTCGCCGCCGCCACGATATTCGTCGGTGCCGATCTCATGCGCGACAGATACGGAACCAGCGACTCCGCCGGCGTTCGTTTCCTGCGTCCCGGCGTCCTCGGCGGCGTCTACGCCGCCGTCGGCGCCGTCGGCGTCATCTTACATTTCGCCGTCGACGTTCCGATGAAATCGCGCGCGTCGCGATTCAAGCCCACGCACGACGACGACGGTGACTCACGCGTCGCCTTCGAACTCGCGTGAGTCGGTGACGCCACTCGCACGTTTTTGTATTTTAGTTTCTCGCGTAGCGTCGCGCTCCGCGCGCGCCTCCGCGTCCGCGCCACCCTCCCGGCCGCCCCGCCCGACGCACGCACGGACGAACCAACACGAAAGGGCGAACGAGGGCCCCCACACCGACACCGCCGCGTCAAAGAACAACCGCGCAGCGGGGCGGGCCGGGGGGTAA
>Ga0181568_10000636_pt1 | contig 31428 bp, 26 predicted proteins | sample 101ome_20_FD_133758 | JGI IMG/M metagenome (GOLD analysis project Ga0181568, IMG submission 133758) | Coastal salt marsh microbial communities from the Groves Creek Marsh, Skidaway Island, Georgia - 101404AT metaG (megahit assembly) | ecosystem: Environmental > Aquatic > Marine > Intertidal...
ACTAAGGCAGTTAATGCTTTATCTGATTACTTTAAAATTCAATCAATAAGAGAGGGTCAAAGTAAAGTTGCCGAGTTTCAAAGAGGTGAAATCACTGCAGACCATGCAATAGAAAAAACTACTCAAAGGGCAGGAACAAATGTGACTTTTGTTCCTGACGAGACTGTATTTAAGAAGTATAAATACAGAACCGAATATTTGGAGAAGTTGATGTGGAACTATGCTTATTTAAATGCAGGATTAACCATCAATTTTAATGGTAAAAAGTATTATTCTGAAAATGGTTTATTGGATTTATTAAAAGCCAAAACAGATAACACTCCTAAGAGATATCCAATAATTCATCTCAAAGGCCACGAAATTGAAATGTCTTTAACACATGGTAATCAGTACGGTGAAGAATACTATTCATTTGTTAATGGTCAAAATACTACACAAGGAGGTACACATCTTAATGCTTTTAAAGAAGGCTTGGTAAAAACTATTAGAGATCATTTCAAAAAGGATTTTGATGCTGCAGATGTAAGACAAGCTATAGTTGGTGCCGTTGCAATTAGAGTGCAGGAACCTGTTTTTGAATCTCAAACAAAAACCAAGTTAGGTTCTACACATTTAGGCCAAGACGAAGCTCCAATAAGATCCTATGTGGTTGATTTCATGCGTAAGCATTTGGATAATCATTTACACAAGAATCCAGAAACTGCAGATGCTATATTAAAGAGAATTCAGCAATCTGAAAGGGAAAGAAAAGATATGGCTGGTGTTAGAAAGTTAGCTAACCAAAGAGCCAAAAAAGCCAACTTACATAATAAGAAGTTAAGAGATTGCAGAATTCATTATAATGATGATAAAAAACAGGAAGAGGATAGGTTTAAGACAACTTTGTTTATTACAGAGGGTGATTCTGCTTCAGGTTCTATTACCAAGTCAAGAGATGTTCAAACGCAAGCAGTTTTTTCTCTAAGAGGTAAACCCTTAAACTCATTTGGCCTCAAGAAAAAGGTCGTATATGAAAATGAGGAGTTTAATTTACTACAACATGCACTCAATATTGAAGAGGGGATTGATGGTCTCAGATACAATCAAATTGTTGTGGCTACCGATGCAGATGTTGATGGTATGCATATTCGTCTTTTATTACTCACTTTCTTTTTGCAGTTTTTTCCTGATGTAGTTAGAAATGGCCATCTTTTTATTTTAGAAACGCCATTATTTAGAGTGAGAAATAAAAAAGAAACGATATACTGTTATTCAGAAGAAGAAAAACAAGCGGCTATGCAAAAACTTAAAGGCAAACCTGAAATAACACGATTTAAAGGTTTGGGAGAAATATCACCAGAAGAATTTGGAGAATTTATAGGAGACAATATTAAGCTTGATCCAGTGATGATGAGAGAGGCTACCTCAATAGATGAGTTACTCTCTTATTTTATGGGTAAGAATACTCCTGCAAGACAAGAATTTATCATTGATAATCTAAGAATTGAATTAGACGAAGTAGAAAGTCTCTAGTATGTTAGATATTGAAGAAAATAACAATGAACCTCAAGATGATCACAATGATCAGGAGGATAATAGCTTAAATGACCAAAGCGCTAATGATGCTGACGATCAATCAGGAGATCAACATCAAAATGATGAGGATGTGGTGCATTCCGTTTCATTGAGTGGAATGTTTGAAAATTGGTTTTTAGACTATGCTTCTTATGTGATTCTAGAACGGGCTGTTCCTAACATGGAGGACGGTTTAAAGCCTGTTCAAAGAAGAATACTACATTCCATGAAAGAGATGGATGATGGTAGGTTTAATAAGGTGGCTAATGTTATAGGGCAAACCATGCAATATCATCCGCATGGTGATGCTGCCATTGGCGATGCAATGGTTAATTTAGGTCAGAAAGATTTATTAATCGAAACGCAAGGAAACTGGGGGGATGTTAGAACAGGCGATAGTGCAGCTGCTCCAAGATATATTGAAGCAAGGCTTACCAAGTTTGCCCTAGATGTTGCTTTTAATAGTAAAACTACCCAATGGCAACTTTCCTATGATGGAAGGAAAAATGAGCCTATTCATTTGCCCATGAAATTTCCACTTGTTCTTGCCCAAGGAGTTGAGGGAATTGCTGTAGGTCTTTCTACCAAAATTATGCCGCATAATTTTATAGAACTTATCAAAGGTTCAATTGATGTTTTAAAAGAACGATCACCTAAAATTTTGCCTGATTTTCCAACAGGAGGTATGATGGATGCATCCAACTATAATCTTGGAAAGAGAGGAGGTAAAATAAGAGTTAGATCCCATATAGAGGTAGCGGATAAAAAAACCTTACTCATTAAAGACGTTCCTTATGGAATTACAACTACTTCTCTGATAGAATCAATATTGAAGGCTAACGAAGCGGGTAAAATTAAAATTAAGAAAGTTACGGATAATACAGCGGCTGATGTTGAAATTCAGATTGATTTGCCTGCTGGGGTGTCTCCAAATGTTTGTATAGATGCCTTATATGCCTTTACTAATTGTGAGATCTCTATATCTCCTAATGCCTGTATAATTCATGAAGATAAACCTCACTTTTTAAATGTTAATGACATTTTAAGAGCATCTACAGGGCATACTAAAGATTTACTAGAGTGGGAATTAAAGATTAGAAAAGCCGAATTAGATGAAAAATGGCATTTATCTAGTTTAGAGAAAATATTTATTGAAAATAGAATATACAGAGATATTGAAGAATGTGAGACTTGGGAGTCTGTTATAGAAACTATTGACAAAGGCTTAGATCCGTTCAAGAAGCTTTTAAAACGAGAAGTGACCGAGGAAGATATTGTTAGACTCACAGAAATAAAGATTAAACGAATTTCAAAATATGACGCTTTTAAAGCTGAGGAGGAAATCAAAAAAATAGAGGAAGCTTTAGCTGAGGTAATTGAAAATTTAGCCAATCTTGTTGATTATGCGATTGCTTATTTTGAAAATCTAATTACAAAATATAGTAAAGGAAAAGAACGTAAAACTGAGATTTCTACTTTTGAAACTATTTCTAGTAAACGAGTTGTTATATCTAACAAGAAGCTTTATGTTAATCGAAAAGAAGGTTTCATTGGTACAGGTTTGAAAAAAGATGACAATGTGGAGTTTTTAGCAGATTGTTCAGATTTGGATGATGTTATTATTTTTAGAAATGACGGAGCGTATCTAGTAACCAAAGTGGCTGAAAAGACATTCGTAGGTAAAAATATTATTCATGTAGGAATTTGGAAGAAGAAAGATGAGAGAACGGTTTACCATTGCGCATATAGAGATGGAAAGATGGGTAAAACCTATGCTAAGCGTTTTAATGTTACCTCTATTACAAGAGACAAAGAGTATAACATGACAAAAGAAACAAAAGGTTCAAAACTGCTTTATTTTTCTCATAACCCTAATGCAGAATCTGAAGTTTTAAATGTTGTTTTAGATACTAATACTAAAGTCAAAAAAATGAGCTTTGAATATGATATGTCTCAGTTAGCTGTGAAGGGTAGAAGTTCTCAAGGAAATATCTTATCCAAGCATATAGTGAAAAAAGTTACTCAGAAATCTAAAGGAAAATCTACCCTTGGAGGAAGAGATTTATGGTTGGATGAAACAATTGGTAGATTAAACATAGATAAGAGAGGAAAATATCTTGGTTCATTTAATACTGACGATTTAATTTTAGCAGTATATGATGATGGGACCTATGAATTAACGCCTTTTGATTTATCCAACAGGTACAAGTGTAATGAAATTTCATCTATTCATAAATTATCAGAAGATACCGTAGTATCTGCAGTGCATTATGACGGTGATAAGAAAGGTTATTATGTAAAACGTTTTCAAATTGAAACTAAATCAACCAATGTAAGAAATAAATTCATTGGGGAAGGTTGGGGCTCTAAATTATTAATTGCCACTACTCAAAATAGTCCTCAAATAAAGTATAGCTTCATCAAGAAAAAAGGAGATCAAAAGAAAACAATTGAAGTAAATTTAGCTGATTTAATAGATGTTAAAGGATGGAAAGTATTAGGTAATAAATTTGGTGCCTTTCACAGAGTTAGTGGCTTTGAAATTGTGACTCAAGCCGAAGAAATTCATACACCCTCTAATGATTTGTCTATTGAACAAGAAAATATTGAAGATACAGAAGTCTCAGTAGACGCTCAAGTAGATGATTCAGAGGCAGATAATACTTCAAAAGACAACGGTTTGAAAGTTGGTACTACTGTAGAATTTGATGTAAGTAATGAGGGGAAAAAGTTTAAAAAATTACCTCCTCTAAACCAGTCTAATAAAACCGAAGAGGAGGATAAAGATCAATTAGGATTATTCCAGTGATAGTCTTTGGTTGTTTTCTTTATACTTTAAGGAAAAAAATAATATGATTCATTGCAAGGGCTGTTTATAATTGCGACCTTTGCAGGGATTTTTATAACCTAATGGCTGTTTGTAAGTATATATTGTTGGTATTGAGTGTGTTATCTCTTAATTTGAATGGTCAATCAGATTTTTTTCTGGTTGTTAATTCTGATCTTAATTGCTTTTTAAAAATAGATGGAAAACAGGTTGCTAAGATTTCAGCAGGAATAAAACAGCAAATTCCTATTACAAAAGGCACACATATTGTTTCTGCAATTACCTTGGATGGATACTACAAAGATCAGCATGAAATCAATATTAAAAATCAAAAGGAATATTTAAGCATTAATCTTCTGGCCAAGATTGCAGAAACAAAAGAAAACGATAAGTTACTCAGACGGCATAATATGGTCTATGTAGAGGGAGGAACTTTTATCATGGGAGACCAATCTGGTGATGGTGACCACGATGAATATAAACACCAAGTTTTAGTTAACTCCTTTTATATTGGAAGATTTGAAGTAACTGTTGAAATGTTTCGTCAATTTATAGATGCAACGTCCTATGAAACAAGAGCTGAAAAAGATGGATGGGCCTATGCTTGGAATGGACAAAGAATAATTCAAGATTATGGAGCTAATTGGTCTACTGTATCATCAGACCCTAAAGCCCCTGTAAATTGTATCGCATGGCTTGATGCGATACATTATTGCAATTGGCTTAGTCAAAAAGAAGGCTTTAAACCAGCCTATATTATTAAAGATACTTTAGTTGATTTTGTTCGATCTGCCAATGGATACCGTTTACCAACTGAAGCAGAGTGGGAGTTTGCTGCAAAAGGGGGTAGAAAATCTAGGGGATATAAATACGCGGGAGGTAATAACGGACTAGAGTATGGATGGGTAAAAGAGAATTCTGATTATAAACTGCACAGGGTAGGACTTAAAAAGCCAAATGAACTAGGAATTTATGATATGATAGGAAATGTATCTGAGTGGTGTTATGATTATTATTTTAAAGATTTCTATTTAAGTGATGGAGGAGTACATAAAAACCCAATAGGCCCCAAGGACGGAAAAGGAAGGTCACAAAGAGGTGGTGGAGCACTTTTTCCGCTGAGATACTCCAGAGTTTCCAATAGGCAAATGGCTACTGAAAATGAAAAAGGTATACTTGAAGGTTTTAGAATTGTAAGGAATTTGCAATAAAATATTGGCAAACTCTATTTGTATTTCATTCGCTGAATTACTGAAAACGCTCGATCAATATCTCTATCTTCTACAACTATAGTAAATTCGTTAGTAGTGGAAATTACCTCTACAACATTAATATCCTCCCAAGCTAAACGCTTAAAAATAAAATAATAAATACCTGATATCAGATTATTTCCCTGAGGAAGCTTTATGGATATTGATGAAAGTAAGTCAAGGTTGGATAGTATATTTTCTAAGCCAAAAAGCTCTTTAAAATGATGATTAATATTTTTGGATAAAATAATAGTAGTTTCATTAATTCCTTGAGATACCGTGAAAAACGTGTCTTTCTCTTCACTAATTCTCTCTAGTAATGTTTTTTGTTTGGACACTAATGTTGAACTATTTTCTATAGTGTATACAATCAATTTATTTCTGACTATAATATTGCCAAGATTATCTACAAAATTTTGGATTTTGTGTGTTGGCTGATTAGAAATTGATGGCGAAAGTCTTTTAAGAGCCATAACAATAGCTCCATCTTGTACATCTTTCATTAATTTGGATTCAATTTCTGGTTTTATTTTTCTGGCTAAAGCCGAAAGATTAATAATTCCTTCTGATAGTCCTTCTTCCAAAAATGGAGAGGCTTTCACAATTTTTTCAACTATTTCGGGTATGGTAATCATTTTGTAAATATAGACAATGTTAAGAATTTAACAAAATGTTTAAAATTGATCTTTTTTATTTTAAAATAATGGCTATTAATAAGGACTGATTATTTTTGATGGCAATTGAAAACGTATAAACACAAAACTATAAAGAAGAATGTTTGCTAATTTAAATACACCCTATTATTTGTATGATCTATCTCTACTCAGAGATACACTTTCTGCATTAGATGTGGCTTCAAAACAATATGGATACCATATTCATTATGCACTTAAAGCCAATTCAAATACTAGAATTGTTAGAGAGATTTTAAACTTTGGTTTTGGGGTGGATTGTGTTTCTGGCAATGAAATAAAAAAAAGTTTAGCTCTAAATTGCCCGTCTTCGACTATCGTTTTTGCTGGTGTGGGTAAAAGAGATGATGAAATTTTATTAGCTATGGAATCTGATATAGCTATGTTTCATTGTGAGTCTATTCATGAATTAAAAGTCATAAATGAATTAGCTATAGAGGCTCAAAAACAAGTGAATGTCGCTATCAGGGTAAATCCAAATGTAGATGCCAAAACTCATTTTTATATTACAACAGGTATTGAAGAGAATAAGTTTGGTATTGAAGCTTGTAATTTGATGGAAGCTATTGAATGTTGTAAATCATTATCTAATATTAATTTCCGTGGTTTACATTTTCATATTGGTTCTCAAATTATGCAATTGGATGTCTTTTCAAGATTAGCTCAAAAAGTCAATATTATAGTAAATGATTTAATGGATCATAATATCACTATTGATTATCTGAATTTAGGAGGTGGTTTAGGAATAAATTATGAACAACCAGATAAAGCAATTATTCCAGATTTTGATTCCTATTTTAAAGCGTTTTATGATATTTTAATTCTGCCTAAAAATATTTCCATTCATTTTGAATTGGGCCGATCTGTAGTTGGGCAATCAGGAAGTTTAATTACAAAAGTTTTGTTTATAAAATCAGGTAGCAAAAGGAATTTTGCTATTGTTGATGCGGGTATGACTGAGCTTATTAGACCAGCTTTATACGGTGCTTATCATCAAATTGAATGTTTAGAAAATAATATAGATTCCAAAATCCTGAAATACGATATTGTTGGTCCAATTTGCGAGAGCTCAGATGTTTTTGGTAAAGCAATCGCTTTGCCCGAGTTAAATCGTGGAGATAGGATTAAGATTAGATCTGCAGGTGCTTACGGTGAGGTTATGCGATTAAATTATAATCAAAGAGACATTGCGCCTGCATTTTACATAGATGATTGATAAGAGATTAATTTGCATTGTGTAAATTTACAATATGACAAAGGTCAGTTATATATTACCGTTTGCGATTATGGCAATGGTTACTGTTTTTTATACTTGTACAAAAGAAAATAGTTCCCCTAAAACTCGTCAATATTTAAACCTTGATCCGACTGTAAAATATGTTGGTAAGCAAAAATGCATACAATGTCATTCTGATGTTTGGCATACTTTTCAGCATACGGGAATGGGACTTTCGTTTGGTGAAGCTACTAAGTCTAAATCTAAAGCCAATTATCATCATAGTCAAAATACAGTATATGATTCAAGTTTAAATTTGTATTATCAGGCTAGTTGGAAACAAGACACATTGGTTTTTACTGAATTTAGACTATTTGAAGGAGATACTATTCACAAGCGGCAAGAGCAAATTGACTATATTATTGGCTCCGGTCAGCACACCAATTCTCATCTTTTGGAAGTAGAAGGTTTTTTGTATCAAGCACCTATAACTTTTTACACGCAAAAAGGCTTATGGGATTTAGCACCAGGTTTTGAAAATGGATATAATACAAGGTTTTCAAGATATATAGGTAAAGAATGTATGACCTGCCATAATGCTTTACCAACTATGGATTCAAATGCACTTCATTTGTACGATAAAATTCCTTTAGGAATTGATTGTGAAAGATGCCATGGACCAGGGCAATTGCATGTTCAAAATATGATTGCTGAAAAAATTATTGACACCTCCAAATATGTAGATTATAGTATTGTTAACCCTTCGGATCTTGCTATGGATTATCAAAATAGTTTATGTCAGCGTTGTCATTTACAAGGGGTTTCTGTTTTAAAAGAGGGGAAGGATTTTGATGATTTTAGGCCCGGTATGCTGCTCGAGGAGATTATGGATGTGTACATGCCTTCTTTTTCAAAGCAAAATGATTTAATCATGGCTTCACATGTAGAGCGGCTAAAAATGAGTAAATGTTTTAAATCTAATCAACTAAGCTGTATATCTTGTCATAATCCACATATCAGTGTGAAGGATACTGATGAAAAATCTTACAATAAAACTTGTCAATCTTGTCATAGTAATTACAGTTCTAATCATGAAAATTTAGAAATTTCCACAATTCAAAGTCAAGATTGTATTTCTTGTCATATGACTCAGTCTGGTAGTATTGATATACCGCATGTTGCTGTTACAGATCATTACATAAGAATACCATCTACACAGGAAGATAAATCCAAAAAGTTTTTTCAAGGTTTAGTTTGTATTAATAATGCTAGTGCAGATAATTTATCAAAAGTGAAGGCCTATTTAGCTTATTATCAAAAATATGATAAGCAATCTTATGTGCTTGATTCATTGGAGGTCTTAATAGAATCGATTGAGGATTTATCTGTGCAAATTGAATATTTATTTTTAACAAAAGATTATGAGTCTATTGTTTTATTACATGAAAAATCAATGAAGGAAAATTATAACCATTGGACCAATTATCGAATAGCTGAAAGTTACTTTGCTTTGGGTGCGTTTAATAGAGCCTTAATTTATTTCAGACAAGCATTAGCGCTACTTCCTAAGCATATTGATTATGTTAATAAAGTTGCATTAACTTATTTTAAATTAGGCAATAATATTGATGCCGAGAAGAATTACAGATATTCCCTCAGTCTTAATAGTTCGGATGTAATCGCTAATTGTAATTTGGGTTACATAGAGATGATGAAAGGTAATTTACTAGCAGCTGAAACTTTATTGCAAAGATCTATTAAATTAGATCCTGACTATCGATTGGCTTGGGAAAATTTATTACAGGTTAGGTATAGGTTGTACGGAAAGTATAAAGCATTAGACACAGCAGATGAGTTTCTAAAGCATCATCCGGATGATATTAAAATGAAAAAAATAAAGCAAAAGATCAATGGCTAAGAAAAGACAAAATAAAAAGCGTCTGAAGTTTATGTTTAAAATTTTAGTTTCCTTGATATTTATATTATTTCTGAGTGTAGGAGGTGTTTTTTATAAAACAGTTTATTGGTCCAATATTGAGGAGTTAAATCAGGATGACAATTACTTATATATTCCAAGCCAATCTACATTTGAAGATGTCATTGAAATTATTGCAGCCAAAAATTTACTGGTTAATTTATCAAGTTTTAAATGGACTGCATCTATGATGAATTATGCTAATCATGTTCATCCCGGAAAGTATAAAATACAAAAGGGCATGAGCAATAGGGCTCTTTTAACAATGCTAAGATCAGGTAAGCAAGAAGAGGTTAAAATTATGTTTGGTAAGCTCAGAAGTAAACAAAAACTAGCTGCTTATTTTTCTGAGCAATTAGAGCTTGAATACGATGAAATGTATGCCTTATTGTCCAACGCAAATTACCAGAATAAGTACGGATTTAATCCGCATACGATTTTGTGTATGTTTATACCTAATACCTATTATTTTAACTGGAATACATCTGCTCAAGCTTTAATGGATAGGATGTATATAGAGTATAAGAAATTTTGGGATGAAACTAGAATCAATAAAGGTAGAGCTTTAGATTTAGGACTAGATAAAATTAATATAATTACCTTGGCTTCTATAGTAGAAGAAGAGACTTATATGAATAGCGAGAAACCCAAAATTGCTGCTGTGTACCTTAATAGGCTCAGAAAAAATATGAGGTTACAGGCAGATCCTACTGTACGATTTGCTGTTGGAGATTTTCAAATAAAAAGAGTTTTGAAAAAGCATTTGAGAGTAGAGTCTCCCTATAATACCTATAAACATTATGGTTTGCCACCAGGACCTATTTGTATTCCCTCTATAAAATCTATTGAGGCAGTTCTAAATCCTGCCCAGCATTCTTATCTTTATTTCTGTGCTAAACCCGATTTTTCCGGTTATCATAATTTTGCCAAAACCTACGCTCAACATCTCAAGAATGCAAGAGCCTACCACAAAAAATTAAATTAGATAAATCAAAAGCATACCTCTAATCTATAAATTCGTACACTTTAGATTATGCAATCTAGATTTATGTACTTAATTTTGATATCACATGAGCCCATCATCTAGAATATTAATTGATAAGCAAAGACTCGATCTCATTTTAACAAGATTATGTTATCAATTAATTGAAAATCATACAAATCTTCACAATGTCGCTATTATTGGTATTCAGCCAAGAGGTAGTTATTTATCTGATAGAATTGTTAAAAGACTTAAAGAATTAGAGCCAAGTCTTGAGTTGAATTATGGTAAAATAGATCCTACTTTTTATAGAGATGATTTCAGAACAAAAGAAGAGCCTATAATACCATCGGCTACAGAATTGGAATTTGATATTGATAATAAACATCTCATTTTAATTGATGATGTATTTTATACAGGAAGAACTGTTCGTTCTGCTTTAGATGCTTTACATGATTTTGGAAGGCCTTCAAGCGTAGATTTATTAGTATTGATTAATAGAAGGTTCAGTAAAGAATTACCTATAGAACCTGATTATATAGGTTATAGAGTAGATAGTATTGCATCTGAGCGGGTAACAGTAGAATGGGAAGATATACACGGAAAAGATCAAGTCATTTTATTTAGAGAAAATATATAAATAATGGAGAAGTTAACTGTAGATCATTTATTGGGTATTGAGGATTTAAGCTCGGAGGATATTCAATTGATTTTTAAAACTGCAGATAACTTTAAAGAAGTTATTAATAGACCGATTAAAAAAGTTCCTTCACTTCGTGATGTTACCATTGTAAATTTATTTTTTGAAAATAGTACAAGAACAAGAATTTCTTTTGAATTGGCAGAGAAGAGATTATCTGCCGATGTAGTCAATTTTTCAGCCTCTAGTTCCTCTGTTAGTAAAGGAGAAACCTTAATTGATACGGTTAACAATATCCTATCTATGAAGGTGGATATGGTGGTTATGAGACATCCAAGTCCTGGAGCCCATCAGTTCCTATCTAGGCATATCGATGCAACAATTATTAATGCAGGCGATGGTACTCATGAACATCCTACTCAGGCTTTACTTGACACTTTTTCAATGAGAGAACAAATTGGAGAATTAGCTGGCAAAAAAGTTGTAATAGTTGGAGATATAATGCATTCAAGGGTGGCTTTATCTAATATTCATGCCTTAAAAAAATTAGGTGCAGAGGTTATGTTATGCGGACCAACTACACTTATGCCTAAATACATAAGTAATTTAGGTGTTATTGTAGAGCACGATATTAAAAAAGCGCTTGCTTGGTGTGATGTAGCTAATATATTGAGAATACAGTTAGAACGTCAAGAAACAAAGTATTTTCCCACCTTAAGAGAATATTCCAATATGTATGGCGTTACAAAAGAACTGCTCAATGAAATTGGTAGAGATGATATTATAATAATGCATCCAGGTCCTATGAACAGGGGAGTTGAAATTAGCAGTGAAGTAGCCGATTCTAAGAATGCTATTATATTAGATCAAGTAGAAAATGGTGTAGCTGTGAGAATGGCTATTTTATATCTTTTAGCAGGTAAAAGAGGTTAGTCCAATTAAAGTTAAGCCTTCAAAAAGGTGGGTTTTGTTGATCAATTATAAGAATCTTAAAAGATAGATTTGCAGTAGTCCTATAATAAATCCTAAAACTGCACCGATTATTTCAATGAATCTTAGCTCCTTGGAGAGAATGTGATTAATGACTTCTTCAAACTTATCTGTAGAGAATGCAGCTACTTTTTCTTCAACTGTTTTCTTTATGTCAATTTCTTCATCCAGATTCTTGGTAAAAGATTCTACTATGTTAGGAAGCAATACATCGAGCTCTTCTAAAAATATCCCTTTAAATTGATTAATCATTGAATCATTAATAAACATAGCCAACATTGGAAAGTTATCTTTAAGTTTATTAGCTAGATGATTGTCAAGGTGTTCTGCTATTACTAATTTAATTTTATCTGCAGCTTTTTGAGTATTGATTTGTTGAATTAAATCTTTTACAGATAAAATTTCTTGAGCTATTGTTTGTGCAATTTTAGAGGCAAACTCTTTTTGGCGCTTGGGGAAAATTCCTTGCAGCTTAAAAATTAATAAGTTTACAGGCTGTTTTGGATAAAACAACATTTTTATGGCAAAATAGTTGGTTATCCAACCTATAAATGCAGATATGATAGGGATTAAAAAAAGCATTTATTTACCCCAATTTTCTGGATCTTTTCTCCATGCTTCTAATAGAGATTTTTCTTCTGCTTTTATGTAACCTGTTTCAATGGCTTCGTCTATTAAAGCTGCATAATGTGAAAGGGTTAAATAGGGAACATTGGCATTTTTTAGGTTTTGATCAGCAATGTCAAAAGAATAGGTGAAAATAGCAGCTAAACCTAAAACTTGAGCATCTTCCTTTCTTAAGGCCTCTATAGCCTTTAAACTACTTCCTGCAGTAGATATTAGGTCTTCAATTACCACCACTTTTTGACCACTAGGTATTTTCCCTTCAATTTGTTTACCTGCACCATGCTTTTTAGGCTCTGGTCTAACATAGGTGAATGGTAAGTTTAACTCATCAGCAATTAGAGCGCCATGGCTAATTCCTGCTGTAGCTACTCCAGCAATTACTTCTACATCAGGAAACTGTTGTAAAATTTTTTCTGCAAAGCCTTTTTTAATTAGTGTTCTAAGAACAGGATAACTCAAACTTGTTCTATTATCGCAATAAATAGGAGATAGCCAACCAGAAGACCAAGTAAAAGGATTTTGAGGTTGTAATTTGATTGCATTAATTTTTAATAAATTAGATGCGATTTCTTTTTCTAGATGATTAATTTCTACCATAATGCAAAATTACAAAATATTTGTTCAAAACACAGTTTTTTATTTATGTCAAAGAACAACTAAGCTAAGTTTTGAACCCGATTATACCTTGGATATTGAAGATATTGATCTAGAGCGAATAAAAACGCTTTCACATCATTATCATAAAATTTTATGTATATGCCAGAATACTGCTGAGGCTTTAGAAAAATTTAAAAGTCATTTTGAAACTGTAAAAGCTGCCGGAGGTATTGTTTTGAATCATAAAAATGAAATGTTATGGATTAAACGCCTAGGTAAATGGGACCTCCCCAAAGGTAAAATTGAATTGAATGAATCTAGTGCTGATGCAGCTGTAAGGGAAGTGGAGGAGGAAACCGGTATTAGTCAATTGGCCATTAAAAAGTATTTAACAAGTACATACCATACCTATGATATATATGGAGTAGAAAATATTAAAGAAACTATCTGGTATTTGATGCAAACAAATTATCAAGGAGTATCTATTCCTCAATTAGAAGAGGATATCACTGAAGTTAGATGGGTACCATTAACTCAAATAGAGCAAATGCTTGATAACACTTATGATAGTATAAAATCTTTGATAGATTTTTGGAATTATTAAAAATGAAAAAAGGGGCAATTTGCCCCTTTTTTTACATTAAACTTTTATTTGCTTTTAGCAATCTTCTCCACCAAAGTTGTCACAGAAGAAGTTTTCAATTGTTTCTAATAAAGGTTGCATTACTCGATCAAGTGGTTTAATTGTACTGTCATTAAACATAACTGCAGGCATAATTACGTGATCTCCCCATTCATCAACTGAATCAAGTTTAGCAAGAATAATTTCTCCGATTTTATCTCCTGATGGATGAGCATAAATAACAGCATCAGCCATTTGGTTAACTTTTTCAATAGCTTCCTCTTCAGAAATTTCATCGTTTTCAATAGATTCAATTGTCTCTACTATATCACTAGCACTAACTTCTAGCTTTAAGCCAAACATTCTGAAAGACCCAGTAACCGCATCTGGAGCCATTTCAGTCTCTCCATCTTCAACTTCAATTTCTTTCATATCTACATCTGCTAGAATATCAACTACAACGTTACCGTTTTTAGAGAATTTAAAGCTTCCGTCTAATGTTGAACTTGTTCTTGAAGCAGCAAATTCAACTTTGAAAGGTATTACTTCAATCATAGCATCAACTGAAGTAGGCTCCCCTTGAGAATCGTAATCTACAGCAATATCAACGTCAACATATTTAATTCCACTTACTACTAGGTCTAATTTTATTTTACTTGGCTGATGTATAGTGTCTGTGCAATCTTCACCAACCCAATTACCCATTCCATCTTCATACCAACAAGAATCTTCAAATACGAATTGTTCTGTTTCAATATTATGGATAGTTAATGTAGCGTTGTTAGAAGAAGAACCTTTTGTTGGGTATATAAATACGATTTTGTTATCTGTTCTATCTTCTACTGCATCCCAATTTTTTTCTGCTGGATTCCATGTTAAAGTGAAGTTTTTCATGTCTTCTGGATCCATTTCATCCTCTTCATTATCATCCTCATAGTCATCTTCGTAATCTGATGAATCTTCAGCAGCAGAATAAGATACAGTAGGAATAAAATTAGATTTCATGATAGATATGATATCTTTTGTAACAGATGCATTAGAGTACATAGATCTGGAGTTAAAATCACCATCATTCATTAATTCTAGGAAATCCATAGCTGCTTTCATTCCTTCTGAGTTTACTAATTCGTTTGCATCCGCATCCATTTCGTCTGCTGTTTCTTGAATCAATGAACTAGAAAGAGCAACTGATGCAGAGTCATCTCCATCTAAAGTTACTGTAGTATCTCCCTGAATTGTTGTACTGTCTGTAGTAGTACTGTCGTTGTTTGTTGTATTATCATCATCCGTAACATCATTGGAATCACAAGCTGTGAATAGTACTAATGTTACTAGCATGAATACACCTAAAATTCTCTTCAACATGTTTAATTAATTTAGTGTAACAATTTTTAAATGTTAATTTTTAAAGATCAAATTTAATATTTAATTATAACATTTCCTTTCTAGATCTAATAAAAGGTTAGAATTCAATGGTTAATTAATTGATAGTAGAGCCCTAAGTATGGTACACCGTAATTAAATTTGTTTAAAGTACAGTGTATTAAAATTTCGAAATATTAATAATATCCCTTACTTTTGCCAACCGAATTTATCGTTATTAGAACGATTATTTTAATTGAATAAACAACAAACAAAATGGAATCAATTGCAATTTACTTACCTATAATCTTATCATTAATAGGTTTAGCTTACATGTTCATGAAGAAAACATGGGTAATGAAGCAAGATGCTGGTGATGGAAAAATGACTGAAATTTCTGATCACATTTATGAGGGTGCCCTTGCATTCTTGAAAGCTGAGTACAGATTATTAACATTTTTTGTAATTGGAGCTAGTATAGCCTTAGCAGGAATCGCTTCAATTGTTCCAACAACTCATTACATGATTATTGTTGCTTTTATCATAGGAGCAATATTTTCTGCTTATGCTGGAAGAATAGGAATGAAAATTGCTACAAAAACTAATGTTAGAACAACACAAGCAGCAAGAACTAGTTTACCTAATGCGCTAAATATCTCTTTTGGAGGAGGTACTGTTATGGGGCTTGGAGTTGCAGGTTTAGCTGTTTTAGGTTTGACTTCCTTCTTCATTATTTTCTTTCAAATGTTTATGGGTGGTGAATGGACCAATATTGATGACATGACAATTGTTTTAGAAACATTAGCAGGTTTTTCATTAGGAGCTGAATCCATTGCCCTTTTTGCAAGAGTAGGTGGAGGAATATATACTAAAGCTGCTGATGTAGGTGCAGATTTAGTTGGTAAAGTTGAGCAAGATATTCCAGAGGATGATCCAAGAAATCCAGCTACAATTGCAGATAATGTAGGTGATAACGTAGGAGACGTTGCAGGTATGGGTGCTGATTTATTTGGTTCTTATGTTGCAACAGTATTGGCTGCAATGGTACTTGGTAATTACATTATTAAAGATATGGGTGGATCTATAGATGATGCTTTTGGTGGAATCGGTCCTATTTTACTTCCGATGGCTATTGCAGGTGTTGGAATTATCTTTTCTATTATTGGAACCATGCTTGTTAAAATCTCATCTAATGATGCTAAAGAAGCTCAGGTTCAAAAGGCACTTAATATCGGAAACTGGTCTTCCATTATATTAGTGGCTATTTCATGTTATTTCCTAGTTGATTGGATGTTACCTTCTCAAATAACAATGGAGTTTTTTGGTGAAGGAGCTAAAACTATTTCTTCTATTAACGTTTTTGCAGCAGCTATAGTTGGTTTAATTGTTGGTGGAGCTATTTCCTCTTTTACAGAATACTATACCGGACTTGGTAAAAAACCTATTTTAAACATTGTTAGGCAGTCTTCAACTGGTGCTGCAACAAATATAATAGCTGGTCTAGCAACGGGTATGATTTCTACTTTCTCATCTGTATTGTTGTTTGCTATTGCTATATGGGCTTCTTATGCTTTTGCTGGTTTTTATGGTGTTGCCTTAGCTGCATCTGCTATGATGGCTACTACTGCAATGCAATTAGCTATTGATGCTTTTGGACCTATTGCTGATAATGCTGGAGGAATTGCTGAAATGTCTGAGCTTCCTGAAGAAGTAAGGGAAAGAACTGATATTCTTGATTCTGTTGGTAATACAACTGCTGCAACTGGAAAAGGTTTTGCTATAGCATCGGCTGCATTAACTTCATTGGCATTATTTGCTGCTTATGTTACATTTACAGGAATAGAGGGTATTAATATTTTTAAAGCTCCTGTTTTGGCTATGTTATTTGTCGGAGGAATGGTGCCGGTTGTATTTTCTGCTCTTGCCATGAGTTCTGTTGGAAAAGCTGCGATGGAAATGGTTTATGAGGTAAGAAGACAATTTAAAGATATTCCAGGTATCATGGAAGGAACTGGAAAACCAGAATATGGTAAATGTGTTGATATATCGACAAAAGCTTCTTTGAAGGAAATGATGTTGCCAGGTATTTTAACAATTGGTTTCCCTATAGTGATTACAGTTATTGGAATGTTAATATATTCAGACAATTACCAATTAGTTGCAGAGATGCTTGGAGGTTATATGGCTGGAGTTACTGTATCTGGTGTTTTATGGGCAATTTTCCAGAACAATGCTGGAGGTGCATGGGATAATGCTAAGAAATCATTTGAGGCTGGAGTAGAAATTAATGGTGAAATGACTTTTAAAGGTTCTGATGCGCACAAAGCTGCTGTAACTGGAGATACTGTTGGAGATCCATTTAAAGATACTTCTGGACCATCCATGAATATTTTAATTAAATTAACTTGTTTGATTGGTTTGGTAATTGCTCCAATTTTAGGTGGTCATACAACTGATGAATCAGATATTACTAAAGAAGAACAAACAATTGAGGTAGAAACTGAAACAGATACCCAAAAAGAATTAGTTGATTCTGCTGTTGAAGTTAAATTTTAATCTACTTTTTTTGAGCACATAGCTAAAAGCCTCGATAATTCGAGGCTTTTTTATTTTAGTATAATGAAGTTAAATATTTCTCAAAAATCTTGGGTATTATATGATGTAGCTAATTCAGCCTATCAACTTGTTATTGTAACTGCGATTTTTCCTATTTATTATGCCTCAGTTGTACCAGAGCAAGTTGATCTTTTGGGCTATTTAATACCAAGTGAAAGCTTTTATTTATTAATGTTTTCGGCTGCTTATCTATTTGTATGTCTTATAAATCCACTTTTATCAGGTATTGCCGATCACACAAGTAGTAAAAAGAGTTTTATGATTGGTTTCACATCTCTTGGTATTATTGGTACAATAGGGCTTTGCTTTTTTGATGAAAATAATCTTGCTTTTGGATATTTTGCCGCGTTTATTTCTACTGTTGGGTATACAGGTAGTATTGTTTTTTATAATGCTTTTTTACCAATTGTAGGTAAACGCAATGAACAAGATTTTATTAGTGCTAAAGGTTACGCCTGGGGCTATACAAGCAGTATGATATTGTTGACTATTGCATTAGTGCCCTTTATTTTTGAATTATTTCCTGCCAATATTGCCTCAAAATTTACTTTTTTATTAGTGGCTATTTGGTGGCTTGTTTTTGCTATTATTTCTATTTCAGGACTACCAAATGAAGAGAAAAAATCGTTAGTGAATAATTTATTTTGGAGCGGATATATTCAGTTAATTAAAGCTTTAAAATCAATTTTTTCACATAAAATAGTCTGTTTGTTTTTGGCTAGTTTTTTCTTTTATATGATGGGCGTTCAAACTGTATTTTATGCCGCTACTTTGTTTGGAAAGCAAGAATTGAAATTAGATAGTAATCTTCTTATTTTAACTATGCTTTTAATTCAAGCTTTAGGAGCACTAGGGGCAAATTTATTAGCTAAATTAGCCTACAAGAAAAATAACTTTTTTGCCCTAGTGGTAACACTTGTGCTTTGGACTTTAGTAACAATTTTTGCATATTTTATAAATTCTCCTATTGAGTTTATTTTAGCAAGTGTTGTAGTAGGATTTGTAATGGGTGGAATACAATCGCTTTCTAGATCAACATTTTCTAAATGGACCTATGATTTAAAAAATAAAGCTTCTTTGTTCAGTCTTTTAGATTTTACCGAGAAAATAGGTATAGTTATAGGTACTTTATCCTTTGCTTATTTTACCTCTTTATTTAATTCTATGAGAATAGCCATTCTTGTGCTTGTGTTTTTTTTCCTTGTAGGTCTAATTTTGTTACTTTGTACTAGATTATATAAGAGCGCAAAATAATGCAAGTTCAATTATTTATACCCTTGGTTGTTGACCAATGTTGCCCAGAAGTAGCCTTTGATGCAATAAGTTTACTAGAATCAGTAGGCTGTGATGTTAATGTAGTAGAGAGTCAAACTAGTTCTGGTGAAGAAATCTATGCGAGTGGCTTTTGGCCTGATGCTAGAGAAGTAGGAGAAAAATTTTTAAATGATTTTAGCTCCTCATGCCCGATTATTGTTCCATCTGTGGAGTCTGCAGCCTATATTAAGAATCAAATGGGTAAGCTATTTGAAAATTCTTCTAAACATAATAAATACAAGGAACTAGCCAATCAAACTTATGAATTATCTTCTTTTTTGGTTGAGCACCTTAATATTGATAATTTCAATGCTATGTTTAAGGAAAATGTTGCTGTGCATCCTTCCTGTTCTTATTCTCATACTCAGAATTACGCTCATTTATTAGAGCGTATTTTAAATAATGTAAAAGCTTTAAATTTTTATACTGTTGATCAAGTTTGTGCATGGAAGGAATCTCTATACATAGATTCTGATTCGGCAGATAAACTAGCAGAGGATTTATTGCAGCAGGTAATAGATCAACAAACCCAAACCATTTTAGTCAATGATCCAAATTGTCTTGTGAATTTAAAAGCTATTGCTGCTCGTCAAAAGCAAACTAAGCAGCTAAATATTAAGTATTTCGCCTCCATATTAGTTTGATAATTATCTGATAATTATCTTTCTGGAATAAATTATATCAGACTGATTGTACTTTATAATATATAAGCCAGGTTGAAGGTGGTTTACATCTAGAGATTTTGACTTTATATCTTGATTTAATACTATCTGGCCAGATAAATCAAATATCATAAGCTTGCCAGAGGTGAATTGATCAAAGAATAGCTTGTTATGATGAAATTTTAAACCATTATTCATAGTTTCATTAAGACCTGTAGAGCAGCCATGAATGGCAAAACTATAAACTAGTGTGTCATACAAGGTGTCATTGTTAATGTAAGCCATTAAATTGTATTGGCCTTTACTCAGATTAGCTAAACTTATTTTTGAATTATTGTTAGTTAATGTGTCTATATTTTCTTCCTCGTTTTCTAACAACCATTTTAGCTCTAGCTTACCTTGCCATTCGAGGCTAAAATTCTGTATACTGGAATCACAAAAATTATTTCCATTAGCTTGAATATAAGGAACAATATAAGAAATAGTGTCAGTGTGTGATTTTCTTGAAATCGATTGCCTTAATGAATCTTTTTGTAGCACAAAATGCATGAAATTAACTTGCCCTCTAGAAAACATATACATACAAGAATCATCAGAATAGTCCATGTAATTCATAAACATATCACCTTCGTTGTTGCAAGAGATATGAGGATGAGCAGTACATCCATAGTTAGATGTTTTTTGGTTGGGTGTGTCTTCAATTCCATCATCCTCATCGCAAAAGTTTCCCACTTCAGAAGGACTGCCCCAGAGATGAGATAAACCAAGCCAATGTCCTACCTCATGAACCGCTGTTCTACCTAGGTGAAATGGTCTACTCACAGTACCTGTGGTTCCAAAATAATTATAATCAATTACGACCACATCTGTAGTGCTGTCTGCCCCTGGTTGTTGAGCATATCCTAGTGCTGTTGAACCTGATCCTGTTATTTCTTTGACTACATAAATGTTTAAATATAAGTCAGATGGCCACATAGATCTTGCCGTAAGCTTTCTAGTTTCATTAGCATTATGATTAGCCAAAGCACTATTGATGTATTTTATTCCAGTATGCTTTTGACCATTAGGGTCTTTAGTGGCTAATACAAATTTTATATTTGCTGCTTTGGCTATACCATCAAATATTAATGGCGTATGAGTAGTATCCTCATTGAGTCTATTAAAATCTCTATTAAGGGCTTCAATTTGAGAATAGACCTGTTGGCTTGTTATTTTAGAATTATCTCCCGTGTGAAAAACATGCACTATAATAGGTATAATGTAATTTGTATCTGTATTAATTTCAAACCGATTACCAATGTTTCTATGAAGTTTAAAGTGTTTATTTTTGTGATCAAATAAACATTTTTCTTGTGCCCAACCACCTAAACAAACTGCAAGTAATACAAGTTCTATAATTTTTTTATGCAATGGCATGTCTTATTTTAATTAATTGACTAAGCAAAGTTTCGAGTTCATCCAGCTTTAGCATGTTAGCACCATCTGATTTTGCTTGATGGGGTTGAGGATGTGTTTCGATAAATATTCCATCAATACCTGCTGCTATTCCTGCTTTTGCTAGGGTTTCTATAAGCTGTGGTTTTCCACCTGTAATACCATTTTGCTGGTTGGGTTTTTGAAGTGCATGTGTGCAATCTAAAATTGTTGGTGCAATTGATTTTAAAATGGGAAGGCCAGTTATATCTACAACTAAATCATTGTAACCAAAAGAGGTGCCTCGCTCGGTTAGTAATATTTTATCATTTCCAGTTGATTTAACTTTATCATAGGCAAACTGCATACTTCCAGCATCTAGGAATTGAGCCTTTTTTATATTAACTATTTTACCTGTTTTACCAGCAGCTAGCAACAAATCAGTTTGTCTACACAAAAATGCTGGAATTTGAAGTATATCTACATATTTAGCTGCTATTTGAGCATCTTCAGATTCATGAATATCTGTTAATGTAGGGAGATTTAATTGGTGTCCTATTTCTTTTATTAACTTGAGCGCTTTGATGTCTCCAATACCCGTGAAGCTATCTAACTTTGTTCTGTTGGCTTTTTTATAAGATGCTTTAAAAATGTAGGGAACATCTAATTTTTCGCAAATATTTTTAATTTCCTTTGCAATAAGTATTGGGCTCTGCTCATCCTCTATTACACAAGGTCCTGCAATTAAAAAAAAGTTTTTATGTTTGGTATAATGGTTAAGATTCATATTTTGAGATTGAGTAGGCTGTTTTATCTGAGCAATTCTTAGCTATTTGAGCTATCGTTTTATTTAGTACAGGGTGCAAATAATTTGGGTCAATATCTTCTAGTGGTTTAACGACAAAAATCCTTTCTTGGATATAAGAATGGGGAATGGTTAGTTTTTCTGTTTTTATAATTTCATTTCCGTAAAACAATATATCTATGTCAATTAGTCTTTCTCCCCATTTTTTGTATCGAATTCTCCCCATTTCTTTTTCTATGCCTGCAATTTGCTTCAATAGTTCATCATGATCAATAATAGTTTCCACTAAAACACAAGTGTTAATAAAGTCTGGTTGATTTAAAACACCCCAAGGAGCTGTTTTATATCGGTTAGATTTTTTAATGATATTTCCAATCTTATTTTCAATGTATCTATAGGCTATGTCAATGTTCTCATCTCTATCACCTATGTTAGTTCCTATACCTAAAAATACTTTCTGCATAACCAAAGTTAATTATTGTTAATCAAAAATATGTTCTACTTAATTGCTTTATATTTACTTTTGATACTTAAATCAAAAAATTATGAAGGATATTTTCAAATCAGCCTTAGGAACAATTATTGGTATTATAGGGCTCAGTGTTATTTTAGGACTTTTCTCTATTGTATTTATTTCACTTATTGCATTGGCTAGTGATGATGATAAAGATGCAAGTCAAATCAAAGCAAATGGTTCAAAGGATCATCAAGTTTTGCATCTTACCTTTTACAACGTTCCGGATAGAACTTCTTCTGGTTTTGAGGATATTAATTTATTTGATTTAGCAGATCTTGGCAATAAAAAAATCGGCTTAACTGATTATTTTAAGATTATTCAAAAAGCTAAAACGGATGAAAAGATTAAAGGAATATTTTTAGACTTAAATTATATATGGTCTAGTTGGGCTAATTTAGAAGAATTAAAAACTGTGCTAGAAGATTTTAAAAGTTCTGGTAAGTTTATAGTAGCCTATGGTGACGCCATTAATAAAAAGGCTTATTGGTTAGCTACAGTTAGTGATAAAATATACTTAACACCAACCGGTATTTTAGATTTTAATGGTCTTAATGCCACTGTTACATTTTATAAAAAAGCTTTAGAAAAGCTAGGAGTAGAGGTTCAAGTTTTTAAGTACGGTAAGTTTAAAAGCGCTGTTGAACCATTCATTTTAGAAAAAATGTCTCCGGCAAATAAAAAGCAGGTAGGAGAGTTACTAGGTAGTATATATGATAAGTTTTTAGCAGATATTTCTGATGCTAGAGGCATTACTAGTTCTGATTTAGACCGAATGGCCAATGAATTGTCTGTATCTTCTCCAAAATCGACAGTTGACTATGGACTTATTGATGCCTTGAAATATAAAGATGAAGTTATTCAAGAAATGAAATTATTAGCCTTTGGTAAGGATACTTCTGCCAATATACGCATGATTAAGGTGCAGAAAATGGCTAAAAATATTTGGCAAAAACAGTTACTGGATTCAGAATTAAAAAAGAAAGATGATCAAGTTGCTGTTGTTTATGCAAGTGGTGATATTGTCATGGGTAGTGAAAACGAAGGTGTTATTTCTAGTGACTATTTTGCAAAAGCTATTAAGCAAGCAAGAGAGGATAGTGCTATAAAAGCTATTGTTTTAAGAATTAACTCACCTGGAGGAAGTGCACTTGCAAGTGATATTATATGGAGAGAATTAATACTAACAAAAGGTGTAAAACCCATTATTGTATCTATGGGGGGTGTTGCTGCATCTGGAGGTTATTATATTGCATGTATGGCAGATAAAATAATTGCTAATCATAATACCATTACAGGTTCAATAGGGGTTTTTGGAATGCTTCCATATACGGGTGATTTTATGCGTGATAAAATAGGTTTGACTTATGATAGAGTCAATACTACCAATTATGCTGATTTGGGTGATATGAATAGAAAAGTATCAGATTATGAAGCCAAGGTTATACAACAAGGCGTTAATCAGATTTATGAAGACTTTGTAGATAGAGTAGCAGATGGTAGAGCTAGTTCTTTTGAAAAAATTCATGCTGTAGCCGAAGGAAGAGTGTGGAGTGGAGCACAGGCTAAATCAATTGGTCTTGTTGATGAAATTGGTGGGCTAAACGATGCTATTAATGCAGCAAAGCAAGCAGCAGGTATTGAGGAATGTTTAGTAGTTGATTATCCTAAAAAGAAAGTGCAACCATGGGAATTATTAATTACGAGTTTAGATGAGGAAATTAAAAGTGCATTTATTGGAGATGATATGAGCGCTTGGTTAAAAGATATTAGTAATTTAAAACAATGGACCACTAAAAAAGGAGTTCAAACTAGAATGCCTTTTGATATAGAACTAAATTAATCCAACAATGAAAAAATCAAATAAAATCTTTATTAGTGCTTCTGTTATTGTTGCTCTAATAATACTTTTAAATTCTTTTTCAAAAATTTCAGAATCATCTGACCAATCAATCAATTGGATTACTGATTTTGCACAATTGGAGGCATTAATGAAAGAAAATCCAAAACCGATAATGTATGATATACACACCAAGTGGTGTGGTCCTTGTAATCAAATGAAAAAGAACGTTTTTAGTAAAGCTAAAATTGTAGATTATTTAAATGAAAATTATTACGCAGTGTATTTAGATGCCGAGCGTAAGGATGATGTCATTTTTAGAAATAAGACTTTTAATTGGACGCCTAATAGAATGGGGGGATACAATGCTGTAGCGGATTTTGTTTCAGACAATCAAACAGAAGCTTATCCTACTATTGTTATTATGAATAAAGACTTTGAAGTAAAGTATGTGGAAGCAGGCTATCATACTGTTAAAGACTTATATTATGTTTTAAATAAACATCTCAATTAAGTTTTAGATCTATTTATGGGGCAGCATAATTATTTAATTTATTTAATTCTAAGAGAATGGTTTTATTCCAATATAGCTGTTTTGGACTATTAATACTGTGGTTAGATTCTTTGTCATATTGGGCTTGCATTAAACTGTTTTCCTGATAAATTTCATTGAATAGTTTTTCTACGGCTTTCATTTTCTCCTGAGGATCTTCTATAGATAATTTATCAATAGCTTTTCTCATTTTTCTAGCATGTAATTCGGTGATATTAAAGTGCATTTGTTCATGCTGCAGGAGTTGCTCAGTGGCTTTATCTTTTTTAACCCATGATGCTTGAGGTGAAAAGGTACAATGTATTTGTACTTCTAGGTTATTGTTTAGGTATTGACTTGATATGGAAATACCAGAAAAGGTCATAGCATAATAGAGAGAATTTTGTTTGGGCTTGCCTTTAAAATCTTCCCACGTTAGCGGTCTGTTTTGGCTCCATTTGATATTTTCTTCTTCACTTGAAAAGTGACTAAAAAAGAGAATACAACTTGTTAATAAAAAAAAGTTTAAAATAGTTTTTAACATCTCTTTACTTATTAATAATCAGTTAATTATATATCTAAAAAAAGACTTGATAATTATCAACGTGAATAACTTTAAACTTAATTCTACGAATATTAAACTGTCAAGTAATTAAATTAGTATTACAATTTTAAATTTAACGCACGAAAATAATATCAGATGGAAGCCAAGGAAAAAGAAAATATGATCGCTCTTTTAAATGAGCAACTTGAAAAAGATTTAGCTGCTGCAGATTCTACTTTTGAAAAGAAAATGATTCAAGGTGAGTTTAATAAAAAAATTGAAAAGTTAAATGCTGGTGAAAACATTTTTGAAGATAAAAGCCCTGATGACTCTCATTATGAGTGTATCGGTTGTGGTGCTTAAATTGTAAATTGTTTTATTGAAAAAAGCCTCCATTTATTGGAGGCTTTTTTTTTAATTAAAACTAAATAATACATAGCCAGTAAAATATTTCAAAAACATCTAACTATCAGATGTTTCCTAATCTTTTGGTATCCTGAAATTACTTTAAATTCTTATATTTGAGACATAAGTTAAAACTTGCTTATTATGGAGAATTTAAAGTCAAAGGAAGAAATCTTAAAATTAATTGAAACCCTTAACCAAAAGGAATATACGCGGGATTTAAATCATGAAGTAGAGGATTTAAAAAGTGAATATTATAAAATAGGAAAAGAGGAGTTTGATGCTGCTTATAATGTTCACATTGAAGCAGGTGGAAGTAAAGAAGATTTTGAAGCGCCCAAAGATAAGCACGTAGATGCCTTTAAGTTGCTGATGGATAAGCACAAACAAAGAAGAGAGTCTTTTAATATAGCACTAGATAAAACTTGTCAGGATAATAAAATAAAAAAGCTTCAACTCATAGATGAATTAAAAAGTCTTTCGCAGAAAGAAGCCATTAATCAGGAAGTTTTTGATGAATTAAAAGTTTTACAAGACAAATGGAATGCAATAAATGTTTTAAAACCTTCCGATGATAAAGAACTTTGGGGGCAGTATAATTACTTAAGAGATGTTTTTTACAGTAATGTAAAGATTAATGCAGAGCTTCGCGAGCTTGATTTTAAGAAAAATCTGGAAGCAAAAGAGGATCTTATCGAAAAAGTAAAAATGCTTATCAACGAAACAGAGATAAAAAAAATGAATGATTCATTGCAGTTTTATCATGAACAGTGGAGAGCTATTGGTCCTGTGAAAAGAGAATTGAGCGAGCCGCTTTGGCAATCTTTTTCTGAAGCTAGTAAATTAATACATAAAAAAAGACAAGATTACTACGATGAACTATATGCTCAGGAGGAACAAAATGTAGTGTTAAAATCAGCATTGATTGCTAAAATAGAAGCTATTGATATCAATGAAATTGATAGTGTGAAAGAGTGGAATAATGCTACTGATGTTTTAATTGGACTTCAAAATGAGTATAAAGCTATTGGGTTTTCGGGAAAAAAGGAAAACCAAAATTTATGGCAGCAATACAGAAAAGTTTGTGATGATTTCTTCGAAAAAAAATCATTGTTTTTTACCCAGTTGAAGTCTAAGGAAGATTTTTACAAGCAGAAGAAGCAAGCGCTAATTGAAAAAGTGGAAGCGCTTAAAAATAGTGAAGAATGGTCTGAGACTTCTCAAAAGATTATTAGTATTCAAAAGCAATGGAAAGCTATAGGAGATGCCGGTAAGACTAATGAATTTAAGTTATGGAAGAAATTTAGAGCTGCTTGTGATTATTTCTTTGAGGCAAAATCTAAACACTTTGAGGGTAAGAAGAGTGAGCAAGAAAATAATTTAAAGCTAAAGCGAGAGATTATTGAAAAATTAGAGGCCTTTAACTTAACAGGAGAAAAGGATAAGGATATAGAAGGGCTCAAAGAATTATCAACGCAGTGGAATGGTATTGGCCATGTTCCTGTCAAGCTAAAGGATACATTATATAAGTCCTATAAGAATTTACTTAATAGTTATTTTGATCAACTCAAATTAGAAGAGACCGAGCGAATGCTTACAGAGTATAGATCTAATAATTCTTCAGCTAGTGGTTCTAATGAAGCTTTGATTAAAGAAAAGAAAAAATTAAGAAAGCAAATTAATGCTTTATCTGATGAGCTTAAGAGTATAGAGTCTAATATGGCGTTTATTTCAAAGTCTAAAGGAGCTGAGTTATTTAGAAAGGAAGTAGAAAAAAATAAATCAAAAATTGAAAAAGACTTACATCAACTCAAAAGTAAGTTAGCGTTATTTGATAAAATAGAAGAGGAATCAAAATTACCATCTAAAGAAGCTTAAACTTCTTTGAATGGTAATTTCTAATTAAGCCACATTTTTACAGCTAAGCCAATAGTAATAACAAGCACAGCTTTTTTTACTATTGGTTCGGGAATATTTGAAGAATACTTTCCTGCAACCCAGCCACCAATACTATTTCCAGCAGCCAAAATACAACCGTGTAACCAACTTATTTGTCCAAAGTAAATGAATGTAGCAAGCGCTGATAATGTATAAAGTGCCACTATGACTACTTTTATTGAATTTATTTTATGAATATTGAGTTGGTTAATAGCAGATAAACTTCCCATAATAATTAGTCCAACACCTGCTTGGATAAAGCCCCCATAAATTCCAATAAAGAAAAAAACAATCGTATTTATTACTAGTTTTTTCTTGGACAAATCAAGATCTTTTTGGTTATTATATTTTGGACTAATTAGTGTGTATAGAATAAAAATCACAAGTAATACGGCTAATATTTTATTAAAGATTTCATCATTTAAGTCAATAGCTAAATTACTGCCAATTAACGCTCCAATTGTTGCTGATAAGCCAAGTAAAATATGAAACGATTCTATTTTATATCCTTTTGATTTGAATCCTTTTATGGCAAAAATATTTTGAGCTAAAATCGCTATTCTATTGGATCCATTGGCTACTGTAGAATCTATGCCAGAACTAATAAGTAAAGGTAATGTTAACATGGACCCGCCACCTGCAATTACATTAATAAACCCTGCACCGATTCCTGTTATAAAAACCAAAATAAAGATTAGCATAATTCAAGTTTAGCCAGATAATCATAATGGTCACCAGATTGTATTAAAGTGCATTTAAATCCATTTCTTTGAGCATGAAAACTAAGCGTATCAATATCAATATAAAGCCATTGGAACCAATCTGTAATATGTTCTTTGTATTTTATTTGATAACGTGTTTCTCCGTAATATTTATCTAATGGTATTAAAAAAGATCCATCTTCTTCTTCAAATAAAAATTTTAGATCTGATGTGTCTAATAAAACCTGACCTCCTGGGTTTAGGAGTTGTTTTAATTTATAAAATAGACTATTTAATCCTAGGATATTTTCAGCAACCCCCAAGCCATTCATAAGCATTAAGATAGTGTCAAATTTAACAATTGGATTATAATCAAATAAATTAATGCATTGTGCGTTCTCAAAATCAATGCTTTTAAGATATTGAGTAGATAAGGCTGAGATATCAATGGGGTAGATTTCAAATCCTTTTTGTTTTAAAAATTTAGAATGACACCCTGCAGCTGCTCCTATATCTAAAACACGACCCCTTGACAATTCGAGGGCTTTTTGTTCAATTTTAGGCATATTTTTATAATCCCTAAATAGATGTTTTACTGGAATTATGTCAGGTTCAAAATCTTCTTGAAAAACCTCAATTTCTAATGTATTATTACCTGTGTTGGCATAATCTCTGATTGCTGCCCCGAAGGGGTCCTTATTTTTTGAATTTAAATCCATTCTTAATGAATTTTATAAAACTTTTAAATTCTTTTTCACTTGTAAGTACGTCCTTAATTACACTCAAATAAGAACGTTTTTTTTGTTGTGCTTTAAGGTCTATACTACCTTTAGGGCTTTCAATTTTTAAATTTGATTTTTTCTCTTTTTCTCCTTCATTTATATCTGTGGTTTTACCCACTAATTTATCAGCCTTCTTTCCATGCCTTTTTGATTGCTCGATATTGCCTTTTTGTTCTAATATAACAGCTAGGTTATTATGTGAAATTGCATCTTCTGGATCTAATTCAATGGCTTTTTCATAATTTTTGATAGCTTCTTCACCCATTTTCATTTTGGAGTATACAAATGCAAGGCTAGAGTAGCGGTATGCATTTTCGGGTTCTAATTGTTTTGCTTTTTCAAAATCTGCTAGTGCCAACTGCGGTTGATTTAAGTGTAATTGACTAACACCTCTTTCTGCGTATAAATCAGCATTATTTCCTTGGAGGTTGATGGCTTTTGTAAAGTCAGCTATAGATAGTTCTAATTGTTTTGTATTTCTGTAACAAATTGCTCTGCAATATAGACTCTCAACATGGTTAGAATTATCTTTCAAAATTGTTGTGAAAACTGCTAATGCCTCTTCGAATTTTTTGCTATTCAATAAATTTATTCCTTTCTGTAGTAATTTTTCTGACATTCAATTTATTGTTTAAATATATTTTATAATATGTTGATTTTAAATTGATTAGTATTTTTTATGCTAAAATAATTAGTAGCTTATTTTATCTCTTGTCCCATGATTCTGAACTCACATCTTCTGTTTTTATATCTTCCTTCTTCTGTTTCATTTGGTGCTTTAGGATGAGAGCTTCCGTAACCCTTGGCTATGATATTGGAAAGGTCTTTTTTGTAGGCATATTTCTTTAGGTAGTTTAAAATGGATAGTGCCCTTTGCTCAGATAATTTAAGATTATAATTTTGGTTACCAGTATTGTCTGTGTGAGAACTAATTTCAATGATGAGTTCTGGATTATTATTTATAAATGCAATAAGTTCATTTAGTTGTTTTTTAAAAGTGGGTTTGATTTTTGCACTTCCATGGTCAAATCTTATGTCTTTAAGTTCATAATAAGTGTTGAATTGATAATTATTTACCTCTATATCGTGCAACAGGAGTTGAGATTTAGACATATTATTAGTGTTAAACTCATTGGATCCGGTAAAAAATTCCATCTTATTTTTATGATAAGCCTTTATTCTGTAGGTTCTATCGGGTTGTAAATAGAATTTGTACTGATCTGTTGCGCCTATAATTTCATGATTAATTAATACCTCAGAATGGTTAGATTCATCCACAGAATAAAGTGAAACATTAAAAACTTTATTTTCTATATTGGAATTGGAAAAGATTTTTCCTCTTGATATTAAATTATGCGCTTTTGAGCTTGTGAAGTAGTATATATCATCGCAACAACTTGGAAATTTTTCACTAAATCCTCCTGGTCTATTGGAGGTGAAAAAGCCTTCTCCTTCTGCCTTAAAAAAGTATATGTCATCATAAGAACTATTAATAGGAGTGCTTATATTACTAGGTTTTTCGAATTTTCTTTCACTTCCACCAGCTACAAATATGTCGAAACCACCGTATCCTACTCTTCCATTTGAACTAAAGGCTAATTTCATTTCATCCAATATGAAATGAGGTGACATCTCATCTCGGTTAGTGTTAATTTTTCTTCCACAATTTTTAGGGTAGCCAAATGTTCCGTTTTCTTTTATTGATGCATACCAAATATCCATTCCTCCATAGCCTCCAGGCCTATCGCTTGCAAAATATAAGGTCTCTGATCCATCTTCTTTTATGCCGATTGTGGCTTGGGTGGTATTGTAATTAGGTATGTTAATATAATTTGGTAGCTCTTTAGGTTTTGACCATTCCCCAGTAAAAGGATTGATTTGGCAATGAAATAATTTACATTTGATAATACCGTTCTTATCATTTTTACAAACAGAGTATACAAACAAAGTGTTAGAACTTGAAAAGCATCCATTGGCAAGATGTGCTTTTTGGTCTGTTTTTATCTCTGCTATCTCTTTTTTTTGAGC
>Ga0181568_10000637_pt1 | contig 31427 bp, 30 predicted proteins | sample 101ome_20_FD_133758 | JGI IMG/M metagenome (GOLD analysis project Ga0181568, IMG submission 133758) | Coastal salt marsh microbial communities from the Groves Creek Marsh, Skidaway Island, Georgia - 101404AT metaG (megahit assembly) | ecosystem: Environmental > Aquatic > Marine > Intertidal...
ACTAATAGAAAACAGGGATATTAAAACAACAAATATTAAAAAGTATTTTTTATTGAGTATCATTTTTAAAATGTTACTTTTTTAAAATAACATGCTAAATTACTTAATAAATATGTTTTTTTTATTTAGAATAGTTTGTAATAACAATATTTAACAGAAATGAGATTAAAGAAATTTAATATTGAATATGGAAAAACAATATTTAAATCTTTTTCAGATGTATCTAGAATAAGGATTTTAAACATATTGGCAAACAGAAAAGAAGCATCTATTTCTGACCTTGAAATGATATTAAATTTTACTCAAACTAAAACATCAAGACATATTTATTATCTAAAAAATTCAGGTTTACTAAACTCAGAAAATAAAGATCAATTTATATTCTATTCCTTAAGAGAAGAAGCTTTAGATATCATTGATCAAATCTTTGAATTTTTAGATAAAGATGAACAGTTAAAAAAAGACCTAGAAGCATATGATATTATGTACTCAAATAGAGAACTTGCTAGAAATAAAATTGAAATAAAAACCTGGAAACAATAAATTTTTAAAATTATGAATAATGCATTTTTTGAAGTACCAATTCCAATTAACGAACCAGTAAAAGATTATGTTAATGGTTCTCAAGAGAAAGAAGAGTTACTAAAAACTCTAAATAAAATGAAAAATAAGATCATAGATATACCTATGATAATTGATGGAAAAGAAATAACCACTGATAATAAAATAAAAATTACCGCACCTCATGATCATAATCTTCATATTGGAAACTTCTATGAAGGAGATAAATCTCATGTAAAATTAGCGATTGATGCTGCCTTAAAAGCAAAGAAAGAATGGAGTGCAATGTCTTGGCAGAGTAGAGCTTCAATATTCTTAAAAGCAGCAGAATTACTTGCCGGTCCTTACAGGTCTAAAATTAATGCTTCTACAATGCTCGGTCAGTCAAAAAATGTCTTTCAGGCGGAAATAGATGCTGCTTGTGAATTTATTGACTTCCTAAATTTTAATGCTTCTTATATGGAAGAAATTTATAAGAATCAACCTGAATCATCACCAGGTATGTGGAATAGGTTAGATTATAGACCTTTAGAGGGTTTTGTCTTTGCAATAAGTCCTTTCAACTTTACTTCTATAGCAGGAAACTTATGTGCAAGCCCTGCTCTAATGGGTAATACTGTAATTTGGAAGCCTGCTTATCCTCAAATTTATTCAGCAAAAGTTATAATGGATTTATTTAAAGAGGCTGGTCTTCCTGATGGAGTGATAAACATAATTTATGTGGATGGCCCCGATGCAGGAGATATAATATTTAAACATAAAGATTTTGCTGGCTTACACTTTACTGGAAGTACTGGAGTATTTAAACATTTATGGAAAGAAATTGGTCAAAATATAGATCTATATAATTCATATCCAAGAGTTGTAGGTGAAACGGGAGGAAAAGATTTTATAGTTGCACATGAATCTGCAAACTCAAAAGAAGTTTCTACTGCAATTATAAGAGGTTGTTTCGAGTTTCAAGGTCAAAAGTGTAGTGCTCCATCAAGAATTTATTTACCTAAATCTTTATGGCCAAGTATAAAAAAGGAACTTTTAGATGAAATAAAAACTATTAAAATTGGTGAGCCTGATGACTTTTCTAATTTTATGAATGCCGTAATAGATGAGAGAGCTTTCAATAAAATAGTTTCTTATATTGAAGATGGTAAGAAAGATAAAGACTTAGAACTTCTTATTGGAGGAGATTATGATAGTTCAAAGGGATATTTTATTAATCCTACTGTTTTTGTTACAAACAATCCTAAAAATAAATTAATGGTAGAAGAAGTTTTTGGACCTGTAACATGTATCTATATTTATGAAGATAAGGAATTTGATAAGACTTTAAAGCTTGTAGATGAGACATCTCCATATGCGTTAACTGGTGCAATATTTGCTTCAGAACAAGTTGCTATTGATAAAGCTATGAATGCCTTAGAGTACTCTGCAGGAAATTTTTATATTAATGACAAGCCTACTGGTGCTGTTGTAGGTCAACAGCCTTTTGGTGGAGGGAGAGCTTCAGGTACAAATGATAAAGCTGGTTCTTACCTTAATTTATTAAGATGGGTATCTCCTAGAACAATAAAGGAAGTTTATAATACCCCAAAAAATTACAGATATCCTTTTTTGAAAAACTAATTTTGTAATCTTAGTTCGTACCTATTGAAATAGGTCACTACTAAAAATGATATTATCAAATATGATGAAATAATAATTTCATGGAAAGGTATTATCATTTCAAGTTTAGTAAAGTTATTTGTATAAACCATAAGCAAAAAACCAAATGTGAGTTTTATAAATTCTGCAATCCAAGAATTTTTTTCTTTATCCATTAAACTTGTTAAACTGTAAATACAAATAAAAATAAAGGATGCAAATAAGGTTGCATCAGTAAAAGAAATAATATGCAGATTATTAATAAAGAACATTATAAATATAAAAACCACTATAAATTGATACCACGACCAATACTGTAATTCTTTGGATAGTATTGGATAATATTTTTTATAGTCATATACCGAATCAATGGATTTAATAGGATACTTTTTTTCAACATCTTCTGGTCTCCAACCGGTAGGCATAAACCATATTTTAAATTTATCAATAAAGTTTGTGGTTCGCCAGGCATCTCTTAAAAGTAGAAAAAGATGAGAAAAATTTATTTTTATAGGATTCCAAGACCTTAAAGGTCTTTTCACACCATAAACTGGCGGGACATCATCTAATTCTTCTTGAAATGTTCCAAATAATTTATCCCAAATTATAAATACCTGGGATAGGTTTTTATCAAGATACTCTTTATTTATAGCATGGTGGACTCTGTGATGAGAAGGTGTGACAATTATATTTTCTAAAAAGCCAAGCTTTCCAATAAGTCTAGTATGGTACCAATACTGAGCAAAAAGATGAAGAGGTGCAAGGACACCAACTACTTCTGCAGGAACTCCAATTAATGCAGTAGGAATTAGAAAAATAAATGAAATAGAAAAGAAGTTCGATATTGATTGCCTTAGAGCACATGCTAAATTAAATTCTTCACTACTATGATGAATAATATGATGATTCCAAAAATAGTTGATACTATGATTAATTCTATGAACCCAGTATCCTGCAAAATCAATACCTATAAATGCAATAACATAAACTAATAATGAGGATTCAATATTGAAAATAGCTAAATTATCAACCATATAAGAATATGAAACTATGATAATTGTTAGACCTAAAACATCTTTTACAATATTAGTTAGACCAGAGCATAGACTAGATAAAGTATCCATACTTCTGATAACATAATCTTTATTATATACTTTAGAAAAGAATATTTCAATTGCTATTAAAGTAATGAAAAAAGGAATAGCAAAGTTTAAAGTTGTGATGTAATACGTCGGCATAAACAAATTTATATTTTTTAATTGTAAACATATAATAAACTATATTCGTACCAGATTTTGAAAATGAAACAATACATTTTTCTATCATTTCTTATATTTTTTTCTTTTTACAGCGAAGCTCAAAAAAATTATGAGCCCTTAAAAATTTCTGATGATTTAATTTCGATTGATGGAGTTATTAATCAAGAGGAATGGGATAAAGCTCTTAAAATTGATTTTAGTTATGAAACCCAACCAGGTTATAATACAAAACCAATTGTAGAAACATCTGGATATATATTATATTCTGACTATTATATCTATCTAAGATTTGATGCAAAAACGAGAGAAACTGTTAGGGCATCTGTAAGGAAAAGAGATGATTTTGGAATCTTTAATGATGATATAATTGGTTTTTTAGTTGACACTTATGGTGACGGAAGAAATAATTTATTTATAGGATCAAATCCCTATGGTTCTCAAATGGATGTGAGGGTTCTCAACTCTATAATGGAAGAGTCAAGATATGAGATTTCATATGATATTGAATATGAGTCATCGGGTTCTATAAATGGTAATAGCTATCAAATTGAAATGAAAATTCCTTTCTCATCCTTACCATTTCCAAATGGGAAAGATCAAAAATGGAAATTCAAGTTTTTTAGAAAATATATTGATTATGAAATGTCGTCTTCTAAAGACGATAGAGATAACTCTTGTGTAACATGTCAATTTGAAGATTATGTGATATTTAATAATATTAAAATTGACAAGAAATTAGACCTAATTCCATACATAACAAGTAGTATAGAAGGTTCTAACAATTCAATAGATAGTAAAATTAAATATGGTAAAGTAAAAAATAATATTGGCTTGAGTTTAAATGCTGAACTTTCAAAAAGTTTATCATTAGAACTTGCAATTAATCCTGACTTTTCTCAGGTTGAAGCAGATGTAACACAAATTGATGCTAATTCCGCTTTTTCTTTAAGCTATCCCGAAAAAAGACCTTTTTTTAATAAGGGAATAGACATTTTAAAACTTAATAATCCAGACCTACAACCATTCTATTCTAGATCAATAAATGATCCGGCATTTGCCCTTAAACTATTAAATCAAGGTAAAAAATCAAGATTATTTTATTTATCATCGCTAGATAATAACTCACCTTATCTAATAGCCGGTAGAGACAGATCATACTTTGGAGAGGGTAAAAAATCATTTGTAAATGTATTAAGGTACCAAAGACTGTTAAATAATGGCTCAAAAATTGGTTTTCTATCGACAACAAGGCACTATGATGGTGGAGGTTATGGTAACTTATTTGCAATTGATGGATTATTTCAATTAACTAAAAATATAAGATTATCGTTTGACATCATAAAAAATTTAAATGAGGAACCAGTTAATAACTGGATAGATTCTGATGATTATTTTAATGAATACTCTGTAAGACTTGATGGGCAAAAATTTAATGGGAATGGTGTATTTGTTGGACTATCAAGAACAACTGAGAATTGGCACTCGTACCTAGGCTACAAGTATATAGACCCTAAGTATAGAGCAGATGTTGGTTTTGCTGTAAAAAATGATAGGAAATGGCTAACATATTTTCAATCATACACATCTTATAAAGATCAAGGATTTCTTAGAAACATATCATATTCATTAAAATATGACATGTTACATAACTTCGATAACCAAATAGATGTTATTAGCTTAGATGGAAGAGTTGGAGCCTCATTCAAAGGAAACACTAATTTTGGAATTACCCATGATTATGATTTTGTCTCATATTATTTGGATAAAAAATATTCAAATTACGGTTCTACAAGAATAGGCTTTTCTACTAGTCCTGTTGAATTAATCTCATTTGATTCAAATATTAGTTTTGGTAAGGATGTTGCTTTTAACGATGAAAATCCTGAGTTAGGTAAAGAATTTAATTTCAGAGCAACACTAAGATTACAACTAAATAATAATCTCTCTATTAATAACCTATTTAGTTTTTCAAGATTAAAAGAAATAAATACTACTGAATATTATTATAAAGGCTATATAAATAGGTTTGACACAAAATATCAATTCTCAAAATTTATTGGGCTTAGACTTGCTGCTGAATATAATGATTTTTCCGAATCCATTTTCTTCCAACCTCTCTTTGAATGGACACCAAACCCTTTTACTGTATTTTATATTGGAGGAAATCAAAACTTAATCAAAGAGCAAGCATATTATACTGATAGATCTCAATTTTTTATAAAATTTCAGTATCTAATAAGCTTATAAATAACAAAAATTAATTTATGACGTTATTTAAATTATGAAAAATAAAAGAAGAAAATTTTTAAAAAGTGCGGGGTCAACTGCATTATTTGCAAGCTTAGGCTCATCATTCTTTCTTAGTTGCAATGACACTGAAGACGTTATCAATCCTGATGATAATAGTGGAAATAATACCTCAGAAAATGGATTTACTGTAGATGGAAATACCTATACTATAGAACTTAACCATCCATCTTTCTCAGTTTTAAAATCAGCTGGAGGTTGGTATTTATTTAATGAAGGGGGATTGCTATTAGTCAATGTTGGGCAGGATGTAATAAGAGCATTCTCAAATAGTTGTCCACACGCAGGTTGTAGTTCTAGTTGGAAATATTCAAATGAAAACTTTACTTGTACATGTCATACATCAATATTTACAAACGAGGGAACATTAGTAAGTGGCCCTGCAAATAGCGATCTTAATTCTTATAGTGCATCAAGAGATAATGATACACTTACAGTTACAAAATAATTATATCTTTACCTGAAGGCCATCTTTAAAGTATACTTCTTTTAGAAGCTTACCACTTCTATCATAAATTTTCATAAAACCGTTTTGGACTCCTTTAACTGTCTCTGTTTCATCTGAAAGTGTGCCATCACCGAAGAAATTCTTTTGTAAACCATCTCTCAATCCGTTCTTAAAATTCCATTCACTCTTTAGGTTTCCATTTTTATAATAAAGGTAAGATGTTCCATTTCTTACCATTTCTTTGTCAAAAGTCTCTTTGCTTTCAATTTTACCACTTTTATAATACCTAGTTACAGATATTTTTGAATTGCCATAAATCCATTCACTTTGTATTAAGTCACCTGGATAAAAAAGCTTAGTATAAAATTTTATACCATCATTATATTTTTCTTCAACTCTTATATTATCTAATTCATCTTTTTTAAAGGCAATTCCTGAGTATTTTTCCCCTTTATAAAATGACTCGCCTTCAATGATTTCAAGTTCACTAATCAAAACAGAGTTTTGACAAGAAAGGAAAATACTTGAAATTAATATTAATAAAAAGATTGAAACTAAGTTTCGCATAAGATCATTAAATTTATAAAAAAGTTATTAATGAATCTCACAATAACATCAATAATAGGAATATTTTTTTTAATGTGGATGGTTTATTTCTCTCTGGGAGCATTTGCTAATATGACAGAGAATGAAACATTACTAAACATTTTCAAACTATTTAAGTATATAATTGGTATAATCTCAGTTTTATTGATTGCCGTTTATTTATTTAATTGATGTTAAAGCTCACACAAATATTCCTTACATTACTAATAATACCATTTACAAATCACTCACAAAATTTTGTTGAAGGTAAAGTAGTAGATGTATCAAATGGTTTAAATCTGAAGAATATTGAAATATCTGTTGATGGAAAAAAAATTTACACTGATGAAAATGGTAATTTTAAATATGAAACAAAAAAATTCCCTGTTGATTTTGTTATTAATGATAATAGATTTTACTCAAAAAAAATTACTGCTAATAGTTCAGATAAGTTCAAAATCTATTTAACTAGAAGGGGAATAATCCTTGAAGATATTATTGTCAAATCAGAACTTTTTTCTTCACCATTGAAAGACATATCATTATCTACCTCTGTACTTAATGACATAGAATTAAGAAAAGAAAATGGTGAATTTATAATCAAATCTTTGAATGAAATATCAGGACTATATATTCATTCAGCAGGCTATAATACAAATAGGATTACAATTAGAGGGATGGGGTCTAGATCACCCTACTCTACTAACAAGATTAAAGCGTATCTAAATAATATACCTTTATCTAATGGTGTTGGTGAAATATCTCTTGAAGATTTTGGATTACAAATGCTAGGTCAAGTAGAAGTCTTAAAAGGTCCCAACTCAAGTTTATATGGTTCAGGTTTAGGTGGAAATATTTTACTCAGAACCAATAGCAATTTTTCTGATATAATTAATTTCCATAGTTCATTAAAATCATTTAATACTTATCAGAATAGCTTATCTCTATCCAAAGAAATTAATGATTTTAAGATGTTTTTTAATGTTGAAAAGATAAATAGTGAAGGGTATAGAGAAAATAACACCTATGATAATCTTAGAGGTATATTAAATTTAAATTACAAAATTAATTTAATTTCTGATATTGAGTTTATTCAATTTTACAATAATGCAAATGCTTTAATACCCTCGTCGTTAAGTTTATCTAATTATTTAGAAAATCCAAGTTCAGCTGCTTTCTCGTGGAAAAACGTAAGGGGAGGTGAAAATTATAAAAGACAACTCACAGGGTTAACTTATAACTTAAATATACCATATGTATATTCTAAAAGTACCTCATTATATTATAAATCTTTTATTAATGATGAAATGAGACCATTTAATTTCTTAGATGAGAATAGCAAAATTTTTGGAATAAGACACTTTGGAAAAATTAATTTATCAAAAAGTCATCTAATTTATGGTTTTGATTACTCCAAAGAAAACTACACATTCAATACGTGGGATAATTATGGAGAGGATGATCAGGTGTTGATGACCAAACAGATTCAAAAAAGGAATAATTATAATATTTTCACTCAATATAATTTACCAATTAAAGATTTTTCTAAATTAATATTTGGAATTAGCTTAAACAATATTAAATATGATTGGACATGTTGTAATGAGAACCAAATTGAAGAACTAAGCTATCAATATAAAAATATTATTTCCCCTAGATTATCATATAACTTTAAAAAAAATAATAAGTCCTATTTTATAAATATTAGTCATGGGTACTCACCACCAAATATTGATGAGACCCTAGATGAGAATGGTTTAGTTAATCCAAATATTGAACCTGAGACAGGAATAAATTATGAAATAGGTGTATTGGGATCCTCAAAAAATAATAATATTTCATATAATATAAATATGTATTATATGGATATAAAAAATCTATTAGTAGCACAAAGGACAGATTTCGATATATTTACAGGAGTTAATGCGGGTAGAACCTCACACCCAGGAATTGAAACGTCAGTAAATTTTGAGGTATTAAAAAGTAAAGATATATCTATTATTTCATCAAATAATTTTTCTAAATACTGGTATATTTTTAGAGATTTTATTGATAAAGGAAATGACTACTCTCAAAATAAATTAACAGGTGTCCCTTCCCATACTATATTTTCTAAACTTAAGATAAATCTTAAAAATTATCTCACTCAAATTTCATTTCAAAATATCGGAAAAATTCCTATAAATGATTCCAATGAATTATTTACTGATGCATATTCCATAGTTGACTTTAAATTTTCAAAACTATTTTCCTTAACTAAATTTGATGTAAATATATCCTCGGGTATAAATAATGTATTTGATAAAAAATACGCTTCAGGTATAGTAATCAATGCTAGAGGTTTTGGAGGTAGAGACCCTAGATATTATTATCCAGGTTTACCAAGAAATTATTTTATATCTTTAAATCTAAGAATCTAAAATATGAAACTGGGAATAGATAAAGTACAAAAATATGGACTAGAGTCTATTGTTATTTTATTTAGTATAATCCTATCTTTCTACATAGAAGGACAAAGAGATTTAGCTGAAAAAAAATCTGATAAAAATAAGTTATAACCGATCTTATAAATACTATAGATGAGGATCAAAAGCAATTAGACTATATAAAATCGGAAATTAATAAGACAGTTAAGCTTATAAACGAAATACAATCTGACATAAATTCTCAAAATAATAATTTATCACAAGTAGAGATAATAAATAAAATTTCTGAGATAAAAGTTTCCTATTCATTTTTTCCAAGAGAAGGTATATTTAATCAATTGATAGCAACAGGAAGTTTTGAGTTAATTTAAAATGAGGAGCTAAAGTCATTATTACTCGAAATTTATAATCATCAAAGTAATAGAAATTACGCAACATCATATCAAATAGATTTATTAGCAATTAAGTTTAGTGAAACAATACATAAAAATTTCAGAATTAACTCAGAATATAATTATAAGGAAGGTCAAATATATGGTAGACCAGTAGTGAAAAATTTTACTATTCTAATGAATTTTATGGATTATTATCAGAGGGGAAACAAAATGGTAATGACTACTTGAGATTACTAGATGATATTAGTGAAAACTACAAACAAGCCAAAATATATGCTCAATATGAAATAGAAGATTAGTATAGTAAATGCATCTTATCTCTATTTCTCCATCCTGCCTGAGACCTATACTTTACAAAAAAAATCTTTAAATCACTTTGAGATTTATATTCTACAAAAAAAATATTCTTATCTGTTTGACTTTTATATTTTACAAAATACCAAAGCCCATCATTTCCTTTTGCTTGAGATAAATAATCAACTTTAAATACCTTAAGATCAGCCTGACTTTCATAATCAACAACAAAAATATTTAAATCTGAATCTGATGAGTATTTTGATGAAAAAAATTTTTGTGAAAATGAATGATTAGAATTTAAGAAAATTAAAATGTAAAAAAGAAAAAGATATCTACTTATCATTTTCTATTTCTGAAAAAATTGAGAATGCCATTGTATTAGCAGATTTTGCATATTTATTAGCTTCTGTAGCTTCCTTTTTTATTTCTTCTAATTCAAACAAAGCATACTCAACAGTTGAGCTGATTTCATTTAATTTATTTCTTGTCTCATAATTTTGATATGCTAATATCACTAAACCAAAAAAAGTTAAATTTCGAAAGTTTAGATAACCCTGTATTGTTAACATATTTTTCATAAATTATAATTTAGTTTTTTCATTTGTATTTAAATGTTCAATAATTGCATTCTTTGCAAAAAATAAGGAAATAATTAGTGTAACAATACCCCCTACCCATAATCCAGGCACAAAGTCTAGATATAGGAAGTAATCATAGATTGCATGAAGTATTACTGGAACTATAATTGAGAGAGAAATATATAAAAATTCTTTTTTTCTTCTTGATTTCGCAATACCAAGATAATATCCCATAACTACTGCAAATACAAAATGAGCTGGTATAGCCGATAGCATTCTAAATAAGGCAATAGAAGTATTTCCCTGAAGAACAAATGTTAAGTTTTCAGCTGTAGCAAAACCCATCCCAACAAAAACAGAATAAACTATACCATCAAAAGGTTCATCAAAAGCTTTATTTGGATAAATAATTAGTATTACTACAATAAATTTTAAAAGTTCTTCTGTAATAGCTACTGTCAGTGCCTCACCTCCTACTTGAAGAAAAGGGTTATCTAGATTGATAAAGCCAAAAACAAAATCTAAAATATCTACATCCAAGTGAAGATTAATTGCACCAAAAATAAAACAAAGTGCTAGAAGCCAAAGAGGTTCCTTGTCTTCCTCGTCAAGGTTATAGATAAATATCATAATTAGTATTCCAGGAGATATTGATAATGAAACTAACAACAAATCATACCAGTCAAACTTATGAATTAAGATAAGAGGATAAAATAAAACTAGATATAGAAGGGTAATAATTAAAGATCCATATAAGCTTGATTTTATTAATTTATTCATGGATTAAAATTTAAGTGAAATCATCCACTCATCATAAGACAGATTATTCTGATTAGTATCATATGCTCTAGCCCAACCTACAGATAAAACTGATGATAGATGGGAGAACATTACAAGTTTAGTATCAAATTGAATGCCAATATTATTAAAATTTTCATTTATTTCTGGAGAACCAGGTAAAGTTGAAATTATATCATTTGAGACTAACTTACTAGCAAATAAAGATGGAGAAATATGTGTGACAAAGAAATTAAAAAATCCAAATTTTCTAAATCTCAGTGGCGGTAGTATTAATTCTCCCATAACTTTATAGAAGCTTTTTGCGAGTAATAACCTATTTGAATCAAAACTAACTCCTGGGAAAGAGAATATATTTCTATACATTTTTGAAGAACTATTATCTATATAATTATTTCCAAATGCTGCAAACCCAAATCTAGTGAAAGGATTAATGTTTTCACTAAATGAGTTTCCAAATGAATTTCTAATCCATAGTGAGGTATGCTTCATTGGTAATTGTAGTCCAAAATCAAATTTACCATATGCCTTTGGATAAAAATTACCCTCTGATATTGAAGAGGATAAGGCTAAAGAACTTAATACACCTTTTTCAGCATCTACTGCTCCTACTGATCTTTTTATATGTGAGTAAGATAAAGATCCTTTAAGATCATAAAATAAGTTAGTATTAAACTCATCTTCACTAAAATTAATTTGCTGAAACTCTGGTGACTGGTCTAAACCATAGTATCCTGAAAATCCTAAACTAACATCTAAAATATTTGGAGGATCGTAAACTATTGAATTAGAATAATTAATACCAAAATTTAAACCCTTTCTTGATCTTTGTGTAGGTCCAAATAAATCATAAAAATTAGCTTTGTTATATGAAGCAAAAATATTGTAGTCTCCTGAAAGAAAACCATTAAATCTTACTGCAGAAAAATTAATTGATGAATGTATCTGCTCATCTTTGTCAAGATCTTGATTACCTTCAATTAATCCATTTTTCCAATCATTTGGGGTATAGGATACTGAAAAATCAAGTTCTCTAAAACTAAATGGATCAGCAAAATTAAATCTGTATCCTACACCAACATTATTTTTATAACCTACGACTATAGGATAAGCATAATTTAAAGACATCTGCTTACCTGATTTATAAAAACCTTCCGAAGAATTAATTTCATTTCCCTCAAATGAACTAGCTGTAGGAATCTCAGTTTTCCAGTCTTTTAGTATTGGATGCTTTTCAATAGTCTTATTACCTAAAAACTCAATAGAAGAAACACTCTCCACTGGTTTATTATCTATGAAAACAGGAGCAAATCCGTCACTAGTATATCTGAAGCAAAACATTTTCTCAGAATCAATTTGAATAGGTCTGAAATATCCAGTTAATGCATTAGACATAACCTCTATTTCTAAATTATCAGCATTAACTCTAAAAATATTACTAACTCCTGAATAGAATGAAGAACCAATCAGATACTTTCCATCATCTGTAAACTTAAAAGTTTGAGGAGATGCAACTTCAAAGTTAAAAACTTCATCAAAAACTATATTTTCTTTATCTTGATTATTTAGAGAGGTAATATCATAAATATTTAAGTATTGATTACCAAAATAATCAGCAACAGCAGCACTAAGCTTTTTACCATCTGGGGAAACATCTAAATCAAAAATATCATGACCAAATGGAAGAGTATACTTTTGTTCCCAGATAGAATAATACTGATTAGGTTTCTCAGAATTAAATTTAGGAATTCTAATTACAGTATTTATACCATTCAAATGCATAACAGCCCAAAGTGATTGATCTTTTTTATTGTATGCTAAATCTCCAGACCTTAAATCTTTTTGGAGAAGTATTGATTGACCATTATTTAAATTATATGAATACAAATCTCTACTTGCACTATTATCTGTAGTATAAAACAACATGTCATTATCCTCATCATATGCTAAAGAAGTAACATTAAATAATGCCGGACCTTTAATATCTTTAAGGTTTTTTATTTTTCCTGTTTCAATATCTAGAGAAGCTAAATGAGGAACTTTACCAGGATAATTAACTGCTACATAAATCTTACCTCTTTTTTTATCATGAAAGGCATGTGAAACACCACCTAGAGCTTTATCTGAAATTCTGTTATCTTCAGTAATTTTATTTTGCTTTAAATTTTCAATATTTTCTTTCTGAAATTTTTTCTCGAACTGAATCCAATTATTCCATGAGTCAGAAATATTCAAATCAAAAACATGTTTAAAGTTTGCCGCAAATCCTCTTTTACTTCCATCTCTTCTTTTTATCCAATCTATTAATTTATTCGGGCTATATTCATGTGCTAGATAACTCATGAATCGAGTACCATAATAATATGAGTTAGCTTTAGACATAAAATCAGCTGTTGTACCCTCTGACTCAAGCCCTTGAGCTGAATAAATTCTTGAATCCTCTAACACTCTAGTTCTAAAAAACATTTCATCATAATTACCTAAAGCATTGCCAACTCCTCCTGCCATCCACGTTTCAACAAATACAGCTATCCCCTCATGGAGCCATCTTGGTGAATAATACCGAGGGCTTGTCAGATAGCTATAAAACATAGATATAGGATGATCATTTGTATTAGCAACTTTTCCTCCGAAAAATTTTTGATAAAAAACATCAGAACTTGATGCACCATCTAACGCAGCGATATGAACAAGCTCATGATTCATTATAGCAAAAACCCTCTCCCCAGCAACAGAAGATTCAAAAGCATAATTCATTGGAGAAATACAAGTTGATACAAAATTAACTGGAACTGATGTAGCTCCTCCATTACCATAATCTCCAAAATCTTGAATGAATACAGAAATTTTTTCTCTTGGCTCATATTCAAATAAGTCTCTATGAAAATTTAGCGCACTATGAGCACACCTTACCGAATGACCTAGGACATATTTAGTTCCTAAGCCAAAACTTACAACATCAAAATCATCGGTTTCAATTTTATCGAGCTGTGAATATGATTTATTTACTGATATAAAAATTATTAAAAGAACAAGTATATTTTTTTTCATACTAAGAATTTATAGGGTTTTTGAACAAAAAAAAAGGAGAAAATAAAAAATTTTCTCCTTTAAGTAAATTCAAAAGATATTCTTTTGAAATCTAGCTCATTAATTTCTACGTTTACCTGCTGCTCCTGCACCACCCTTCTTTTGAAACGTAGTTCCCTTCATGAACTTCTGGAAATCAGCTCCTTTCATAAATTTCTCAAAAGTCTGACCTTTAGCAAACTTTGCATAAGCCGAACTCTTCATAAATTTCTGGAAATCTCCTCTCATCATGAACTTAGCAAAATCTTGATTTTTAGCAAATTTCTGGAAAGAAGAGCTTTTTGCGAACTTAGCAAAATCTGCACCTTTCATAAACTTTTGAAGATCAGCACCTTTCATAAACTTCTGAAGAGTTGCGTCCTTCATGAATTTCTGAAATTGTGCTCCTTTCATGAACTTCTGAAATTCTGCACCTTTCATAAACTTCTGAAATTCTGCATCCTTCTGAAATTTCTGAAAATCAGCACCATTCTTCATGAATTTTTGGAATTGACCATTTTTCATAAATTTCTGGAATTCTGCTCCTTTCATAAATTTCTGGAAATCAGAAACCTTATTAATTGTTTGTGGATTTATTGCACCTAATAGGACTGCTCCACCAACACCATTAATTCCAGAATCATTATTCGCAGGATTACCTCTCTGACCAACTATATTTGGATTCTCAGAATTAGAATTATTAACAAATTCTCCTGATGAACTTAAAGAACCTCTGGCTCCTCTCATTTCTCCTCTTGATTCAGTAGGATTACCATCATTACTGCCTTTGTTGCCTAAACCTTCAACAAATTCAAGGCTTCTAAAAATATCGCCTAAAATTCCAATTCCGTCTTTATTATCTAGAACTTTTACGAAATCAGGATCTGACGCTAACTTTGAAAATTCTCCAGACGCAATCATATTCTGAAAATCTGGATTATTTAATACATCTTGAATTTCTTCCCCATCTAATTCAACAACTACATCATTCTTACTTACATACTTATCGGCTTTTTGTACACCTTTTATCCCAGAACTTGTACCCGATGAAGGATCAATAGTCCCAGACTGTATTAATAAATAAGAAACTGCGCCAATTACTGCGACGACAGCTATCATTAAGAAATTCAATTTACCATGCACTTTTTGTGTATGCTTACTCATAATTTTTAAATTTTAATTAAACAAAAAATCACTTCCCAAACAAACTTTAATAGTTTATAGGTGAATTGAATAAACAAATATACTTAAAAAAAGATAAATCAATTTTTTATTTATTTAGAATTGACATAACTTGATCTATATGAAATATTTAATCTCATATTTTATAATTTTATTAGTTTTTCTAAGTAATAAAAATGAAAAATTAGTTGGTCTCTGGAAGTCAATTGAAGAAAATAAAGTTGACTATATAAATCTTAAACCAGATGGAGAGTTCGTTAAAATAAGTAATAAAGAAACTAAAAAGCTCAAATACACTTTAAAAGAAAAATTTATTCAGATTGAAGAAAAAGATGGGAATTTTAAAGAAGAACCCTATTATATCGACGGCGACACACTTATATTTCAATCCATTAAAAATGGAGAAATTATTAAAAAAAAATACTTAAGACAGAAGTTAGCATTATAAATGTCTAAAAATAAAAAAGAAAGTAAAGGCCATCTAGCTCAAATTGTTAGGAGAAAAAACTCAACAAAAATTAAGCCATCAGGAAAAGTATACAAAAGGAATAAAAAGATTGAAGAATAAATTCAGTACCTATCAGGAATAATTATCCAGGCAATTATATAAGTCAATATCCCTCCCCCTAGCATCAATGAAGTAGCTATAAACATTAACCTTATTATTACAGGATCAATAGAAAAATATTCACCTAATCCCTCACAAACTCCTCCTAAAATACCGTTATAACTATCTCTTTTAACTTTCCTCATTTAATCTAAATTAAACAAATTATAACTAACTCTAATTTGAGTTGATAAATTTCTAATTGAACTTCCTAGTCCACCACCAGGCCTAATATTTAATATACCCAAAGAAATCATTCCAGATAAATTGATATTATCTAATGAATAAGATAAACCAGTCTGAACTCCAAAATCAAAAGGTTTAAGAGTATCTGGTGGCTCACTTAATATATTATTTCCAATAGACCCGTACACCTTAGTCTTTGTGATATTATTTTTTAGATATTCTTTCATAGCAACACTAAAATATGGGCCTATTTCTATTCCTAACATATTTTGGGTATAAATCTTAATTTTTATTGGAACTGACAAATACTTTGAATAAGACTTAACTCTAATTGCTAGTTGATTATTAGAATATCCTTTGGAAGAATAATTAATTTCTGTGATTAAATAAAGATCATTGTCTAATTCATATTCAGAGACTATTCCTAAAAGCATTCCAGGAAGAAAACCTTTTCCCATATTAAATTCCTTAGTTGCATTTGATGCTGTGATAGTGGAGAAGTTAATCCCACCATTTAATCCCAACTTTAATTTATTCGTATAACCAAAATAGGGAGATATTAGAAATATTAGAAATATTAAATTTTTTATTTTTGAATTCACCATTAAAGTTTAACTTAATATTAAATAATATATTTTAATGTTATCAATTAAAAGGCTTAATCTTGATTCATCATGGCACGTAGAATATGGTAACTCTAAATTTGTTATTGACCCCTGGTTAATAGGATCTGAAATTGATGGATTTAAATGGTTAAATGAACAATGGCATATAAAAGAACCCGTTAAAATATCAGATTTACCTGAATTTCAATTTTTATTAATTTCTCAAAATTATGAAGACCATTGCCACATAGAAACTTTAAAAAATATCTCTGATGAGAAGCCTATAATTGCTACTGATAAAGCCTTCAAAAAACTTAAAAAAAAATTTCCCAATAGAAAAATAGTACATCTCAAAGAAAATGAAAAAGTTGATTTTGGAGATCTATCTTTTATTTCATTAAGGCCTGACAAAATACTAGATCCAATTTATTATGCAGTAGTTATAATAAATAAAAATAAGGAAGCAATCTTTTATGCTCCTCATGGATTTGTACTGAGTTCAAAACAACTTCAAATTATTAAAAAATATTCTATAGCGTTACTTATTACAACATTCACCGAATTTGAAATTCCCAAAATAATGGGTGGCAAAGTAAATCCAGGTATGGATAATGTTTATGAATTATTTAATCAAATTAAGCCAAAAAATACAATTAATACTCATGATGAGGAAAAGAAGACTAAAGGTCTTGTATCTGCACTTGCTAAGATAAAATATGCAGATTATGATGAAATTGAATCTAATAATTCCATTAACTTTATAAGAGTTGACAATTACGATAAAATAGTCATAAAGTGATCTTCAAAATTCTATTTATTTTTTTATTTACAAATATTAATGAAGAAGAAGTAGCAATAGAAAATTTAATTGGGAACTGGGAAAGAGTATGTATTGAAAATGATGCTCTTGGTTTTCAAATTTCACACTGCAATTTTTTTGGAGACAGAGAAATATACATAAACGAATGGAATTATATTGAGATGACATTTAAAAATGGAGAGAGGCGTTTTTATGATTTTAAGTTAGATGGTGATAAGATGGATATATTCCATAAGTATAATCAAAAGGTAGAAAATACATTAACTATAGATGGAGATACATTAATTATAGAGTCTGGTGAAGTTTATAATGAGCTGATGAATAGAAAATTTGAAGCAAATTATAATAGAGTTTATTTCGTTAAGAGAAACTAAATTATCCCTAATATCATAAAATAATGACACGCTGAACCCGCAATCACAAACAAATGCCATATAACATGATTATATTTTAATTTATCCTTAGCATAAAATACTGTTCCTAAAGTATAAAATATTCCACCGGCAACCATTAATCTTATTCCTTCAGTAGAGAAAGAATTTATCACTGAATTAAAATCAATAATTATTAACCAGCCCATAAATAGATATATTATAAGTGAGACTTTACTGTAATATTGAAAAAAAAATAATTTATGAATAATACCAATTAAGGCTAATGACCAGATAACTATAAGAATCTCATAACCTAAACTATAATTTAATTTTAATAATAGCGGAGGAGTATATGAACCCGCTATTAATAAGTAAATACTTACATGATCGATTTTCTGTAAAAAATTTGAAAACCTAGAGTCGATAAAATAATGATAAAGTGTTGAAGACAAATACATTCCACTTAATGAAAAACCATAAATCATTGATGAAATTATACTTAAATCTTTTTGAAATGCTAAAGACTTATTAATTAAAAAAACAAAACCAATACAACTTAAAATAAATCCAATTCCGTGTGTTGTAAAGTTTAATTTCTTTTCTAAATCAGATTCTATTCTTTCACTCAAATTATTAAGTATTTAAAAAAATTATTATAATGTAACTTTAAAAAAACCAGAAACATGAAAAAATTAATATCTCTATTATTCATTTCACTTATATATAATGGAATTTACTCTCAAAATCTGAACACAAAAAATTTATTATGGAGAAATATTGGACCTGCAAATATGATGGGTAGGATTGCTGCAATAGATGCTTCAAATGAAGATTATAGAAAAGTTTTAATTGCATCTGCCTCTGGGGGTGTATTTAAATCAGATAACGCAGGAGTTACATGGGAAAGTATTTTTGATAAGTATGGTGCGGGCTCTATTGGTTCTGTAAAATTTGATCAAAATAATTTGAATACAATTTGGGTTGGGACTGGAGAATCTTCTAATAGAAATTCTAGTGCCTGGGGAGATGGAATTTATAAATCAACTGATGGTGGGAAAACATTTAAAAACATGGGACTCAAATCAACCCATCAAATTGCTGAAATAGAGATACACCCAAATAACTCAGATATAGTTTATGCTGCTGCTGTTGGTCACTTGTGGGGATATTCAGGTGAGAGAGGTTTATTCAGAACTACTGACGGAGGAAATTCTTGGGAAAAAGTTTTAGGTGGATTACCGGACGATGGAAAAACAGGATGTACTGAAATAATTTTTCACCCAACTAATCCTGATATTATGTTTGCAGGTTTTTATCATAGGCTTAGACAACCTGCAAGTTTTGTTAGTGGTGGAGAGGAAGGCGGATTATTTAAATCTATAGATGGTGGAAATAATTGGAAAAAAGTGACAAGAGGTCTTGCAGAAGGCAAAAGTGGAATGATAGATATCTCTATACACCTGAATAATCCAGATATAATGGTGATGGCATATGAGGCTGATGAAAAAATTCCAGAAGGCAAACCAGGAACTGGAGTTTATATCTCTTATGATGGAGGTGAGTCATGGAATTTTTTATTGAAACACGCAGTAAGACCATTCTATCATGGTCAGATTGAGATCGACCCAATAAATCCAGAAAATATATATGTTGTTTCAAGAGGGTTCATGATTTCTAATGACGGAGGAAAAAGCTTCCATCCAAGAAGGTGGAGAACAGATGGTGGAGATGATCATGATATGTGGATAGCACCTTATGATAATAATATAATGTATCTGGCAACGGACCAGGGATCTAGATTATCTGTAGATGGAGGAAAAACATGGCTTTCTCATAATAATATGGCAATTGGGCAATACTATGCAATTGGAGTAGACATGAGAGACCCTTATTTTATTGGAGGTGGTTTACAAGATAATGGATTGTGGATGACACCAAGTAATAGCAGAGAATATAGAGGGATTTTAAATATGCACAGTACTTGGATAGCTGAAGGTGATGGATTCCATACTCAAATCGATCCTGATGATTGGAGAACTGTGTATACAGTAAATCATGTAGGCTTTGTTGCAAGACAAAATATTGAGACTAGAGAATATACATTTATCACCCCTACTCCAGAAACAATTTCAAATTTTTCTGAATATGTTGAGTATGATTATGACGAGACAAGAAATAGATATACTATAGATCCAGGAGAACATTGGTTCTTTAGAGAGAGGCCAGATAGACCTTTACTTCCACCTCAATTTAGATTTAATTGGAGTAGTCCATTTATAATTTCATCAAATCAATCAAAAAGAGTATTTTTTGGATCAAATCATTTATTTCAGTCTGATGATAGAGGAGATAATTGGAAAATAATTAGTCCAGATCTAACTACTAATGATAAAAGCTTAAGAAACACATCAGATGGGGGTGGGTTAACAAATAGTAACACAGGAGGAGAAAATCACTTCACAATAATTACAATTAGTGATACTCCGATTGATAAGGAGGTAATTTGGGTAGGAACTGATGATGGTAATGTTCAAATAACTCAAGATAATGGAAGAACTTGGGATAATGTTAGATCAAATATTTCAGGAGTACCTCAAAAAACATGGGTAAGTAGAGTTGAGGCTTCAAAGCATAAAAAAGGGAGAGCTTATGTCTCATTTGATAATCATAGATTTGATGATAATAAGCCATATGTTTTTATGACTGATGATTACGGTAAGTCATGGAAAAATATTACCTCTAACCTACCGTATGATTATTCTGTTTATGTTGTTAAAGAAGACTTTGTAGACGAAAATCTATTATTTGTTGGTACTGAAAAATCAGTATATTTTACTATTAACCAAGGTAAGTCTTGGGAAAAGTTAGGTTCTAATCTTCCAAGTGTTGCAGTCCATGACCTTGTAATACATCCTAGAGATGGAGATTTAGTAGCAGGAACGCATGGAAAAAGCATATGGATCTTGGATGATATCTCTCCTCTGAGAAATCTAAACTTAAATTCAAATAATATAACCCCATCAAGAGTATCCACAAAATGGATTAAAATTAATACAGGAAGGAAGCAGCCATATTTTGAGTTTAGAGGAGAAAATCCACCTTATGGTACAATAATAAACTTTTATAGTAAATCAGAAATAAAAGGAAAAATAACCATCTCAAATAGTTCTGGAGATAATTTCTACAAAAAAGAAATCTCTATAATTAATGGGATAAACAGATTTATTTGGCCATTTAGGTTAGACAGAAATTCAAATGAACTAAATAATTATAAGGATAAATTCATTAGTCTAGTTGATGATTTAAAAGATGATGTATTAGATAAGAAAAATTTAAAAAAATATAATTTTAAAAATCTTAATACTTTCGATGAGATAAATAAACTAAGAAAACCATTTCTTGATGAATTTGGAATGTATGCAAATGGGAAAAAGATATTTGGCGATAAATTATACGAGAGCTATGAAGTTAAACCAGGTAATTACAAACTAAAAATAGAATTAGAAAATGGAGAATCATATTCAGATATAATTATTGTCCGGGAAGATCCTCTTAAATCTAAAAACTAATATTTTGCAGGTTTTGAAGGGATAGTTTTCTTTATAAATTCCCTTATATCATCGTTAGAGTTTTTAAGATCATCTCTCCTTAAATACATCATATGACCACTTTCATAACCCTTAAAAGATAATCTATCTTTCATTTTACCACTAGGATCAATATGCCACATAGTATATTTTGCATCAAAATATTGAGTTGCTCCATCATAATATCCCGATTGAATCATTACATTTAGGAAAGGATTTTTTGCCATTGCCTGTCTTAGATTATCACCAGTCCTGTCATTATCTCTATTCCAAGGTCTAACATTACCCCAAACATTATAATTCATATTAGTTTTATAGTTAAGGTCATTTTTTAAGTAATCTTGCATAGCTGGTGTAAATGCATGATCCCAAGCATCAAGTTCAGGATAACTGCCTACTGATACCCCTGAGTTTTTCTTATCGATTCCTCTGTATCTTGAATCTAGTCTTCCTAATATAAATCCTTCATTATATAACAATTTTTTCCAAAAATATTGATCAGTTACATCTAGGTTATTATCTAAAAAATCTCTTTCAACAAGACCAGAGTATCTTGCAGCTTTTTTAGCGATTTCAGATCTCTTATCTTGAGAGATAGAATTTCCAAGAGTTACTGCTGGCAGAAATTCATTGACTGAAAATTTTTCAACTTCATCTAATAAATCTAAAAGATCTCTTGACTGTAATTCATTATCTAGTTTATTATGATACCAAGCTGTTGCGGCAAAGTATGGAATTCTAAGTGCTGAATTAACAGGTCCATCTCTTTTTATCCCTAATCCAGTGGGAGAAACTAAAATTACTCCATTAAGATATGTTGTGTGCCATCTACTTTGTAATTCTAATGCGAGACCAGAACAACGTGTTGTACCATAACTCTCTCCTATTAGATACTTTGGAGATAGCCATAGATTATATTTATTTATAAAATCTTCAATCCATTGAGCTAAATATTTTATATCTGAATTAACGCCAAAAAAATTTGATCTATCGTATTCTTTGTCTAAAATTCTAGATAGACCTACATTAACTGGATTTACATAAACAATGTCTGCAACATCAATTATAGAATAAGGGTTTTCTTGTGTACCATATGGCTGGATAGGATATCCCTCATCATCAATGTTTAAAACTCTAGGGCTAGTATATCCCATATGCATCCAGATAGATGCTGCGCCTGGACCACCGTTAAATGAGAAAAAGATAGGTCTATTAGTATTATCTTTTACATCAGATCTTTTATAATAAGTATAAAATAATGTGGCAACAGCTTTATCTTCATCACTCCAAACAGGAAGAGTACCAGCTGTAGCTGAATATGGAATTCTGTTACCGTTAACAGTGACAAAATGATTAGTAACTACACTACTTTCAGCCTCTATAGATCTTGACTGCGATATGGTTAATGTAGAGTTTAAAAAAAATAAGATGAATAATGGAAAATATTTCATAGTAAAAAATTAAAGGTCTAATAACTAGACCTTTAATTTAATAAAATTTTTATTAAACTTATTTCAAATCCATTTTACCGGCTAACGTTTTTGAAATAGCAACTATCATCATTAGCGCAAAAATACCATGATATGCTCCAATAATTGTAGGGACCATAGGATCACTAAGTATTAACGCAGCAAAAGAACCATTAATTACTAAGATTGATAATTGAACCTTTAGTGACCATGTCTTTTGAATTGAATCTACATTAGGACTTAGAAAACCGCCAATAGGTATAGCAATAATTGCTTGAACTATAAAAATTACTGCTGTAATAAGACTGAAATAATCTTGAGGGTTTTCTAAATAAATTCCCATCCTATGACTAATAGGAATCAGAGAATACAAAAAGAGTCCACCTAAAGCATATTTTCTATCTTTAGCAATAGCTAAACCATAAATACTAATTAATATACAAATTCCTCCAAGTACAGTAGGAATTAATAATTCGTTAACTTCCATAAATCTTAATTGTTTGATTAAAAATTAAATATACTTTTTTTTATAACTAAATGGATTAAATGATTAGTAATATTGTAAAGATGAAAGAGTTAAAAGACATTAATAAACATGAAAGAGATAGTAGAATAAATTTTGATGAAGAAAACCATATCTACACTATTGATAATGACAAAAAAGCAAAATCTGTAACTCAGCTAATAAGTGAATTTTTCCCAAAATTTGATAAAAATTATTGGGCAAAGAATGAGAGTAAAAAAACTGGAGAAAAGGTAGAGAATATCTTAAAAAGATGGGCTGAACTTGGTGATAAAGCAAGGGATGAGGGAACTAATCTTCATAATCAAATTGAAAATTTTTATAATGAGAAAGACTATGAAAATTCTCCTGAACTAGAAAAATTTATGCAATTTCATGAGAAATTTATCAAATCTAATTATGAACCATTTCGAACAGAATGGAAGGTCTTTTATGAAGAAAAATTACTTGCAGGTACAATAGATATGGTATATAAAAAATCAGATAATGATGTGTTTCTTTTTGATTGGAAAAGATCAAAAAAATTAATTAACTCTAACGGTGAAATTGAAAAAGATAATCCTTTTGAAAATTGTTTAAATGGATTAGGTCATATGAGTTCAACTGACTATAATAAATATTGTCTCCAGCAAAATATCTATAAGTATATTTTAGAAAAAAAATATGGAATTAAAGTCTCAAGTATGAACCTTCTTGTTTTACACCCATATTACAATACCTATCATATCATTAAAGTTGAAGAACTGCCTCTTGAAACAGAATATCTCATAGACTCATTATAGATGAATCCCAATATTTATTCTAAACCATTTAAACACCTCAAAGAAGATAAAGTAATGAAATTCCTTATTAATGAGTTTGGAAATAAAATTGATATTAAAGACAGGTATTTCGCTAATTACGCAAAAGCTATAGCTGAGCTAATCATTGAACAGCAAATTAATTTTAAAGTAGCTATATCTATAAAAAAGAAATTTAATCATTTAATTTCTGAAAAATCAAATAGTGAAATATTGGAGATTGATAATAATAAATTAAAAAGTGTAGGTATATCTAGAATGAAAGTGAAATATATAAAAAATGTATACCATTACTTCCTTGAAAATAAAATAGACTTTAGCAGTTTAGATGACAGTAAAATAATTAAGGAATTAACTACTATTAAAGGAATAGGAAGTTGGACAGCTGAGATGTTTCTGATCTTTATTTTATTTAGAGAAAATATTTTTTCAAAAAAAGATATTGCTTTATTAAATAGCATTAAGCTTAATTATGATATTAAAAATTTGACTAATGAAAAATTAGATAAGCTAATAAAATCTTGGGCTCCTTATAATACTTACGCATCTTTATTATTATGGAAATCCATAGAAGAAAAAAAATTTTATGAGGGAAATTAATTTTCTGGTATTCTGATATCTTCTACTAATTGGATTACTTTAGACGGAGGAGGAGATGTTAAATATGATACTAAAATTGATATTAAAAAATTACATAACATTGCTATTGAGCCAAATCCCTCTGGGGATATACCGAACCACCATTCCGATGATGGAGGTATTGAACCCAACCAGCCTAATTTAAATTTAGCCATATAATAGAGCATCAAAGAAATTCCTACAATCATACCAGATATAGCTCCCTCCTTATTAATTCTTTTCGTGAAAATACCTAAAATGATAGCAGGAAAAAATGAAGCCGCTGCCAATCCAAAAGCAAGTGCAACAACTGCTGCAACAAAGCCAGGGGGATTTATTCCAAAATAACCAGCCACAATAACAGCAAAGAAAGATGAAATTCTCGCTATCAATAATTCTCTTTTCTGTGAAATATTTGGTGAAAAAATCTTTTTAATTAAGTCGTTTGATACAGAGGTAGAAATTACTAACAATAAACCTGCTGCAGTTGAAAGAGCAGCAGCCAATCCACCAGCAGCCACTAAAGCAATAATCCAAGCAGGCAAATTTGCAATTTCTGGATTAGCCAATACCATTATATCATTATCAATTGTTAATTCATTATTACTAGAATTATTATAATCAATTATCCCGTCATTATTTTTATCATCATAAATAATTAATCCGGTATTCTCCCAGTTTTTAAACCATTCAGGCATTGAAGAATATTTCTTTTCACTTACAGTATCAATTAAATTTAATTTTGAAAAAACTGAAACAGCAGGAGCAGTTGTGTATAGTATCGTAATGAAAAGAAGAGCTAATCCAACAGATTTTCTCGCATCTCTAACTCTCTTTACAGTAAAGAACCTAACAATAACATGCGGGAGACCAGCTGTACCAACCATTAGCGCCAATGTTATACAAAACACATCTAAAACTGATTTAGATCCTGATGTATATTCATTGAATCCTAAGTCTTTAGATAGTAAGTCTAATTTTTCAAGAAGGTAAAGTCCTGATCCATCATTTATTTGAGATCCCATTCCAATTTGAGGGATAAAATTTCCTGTCATCTGAAAAGAAATAAAAAATGCAGGAACCATAAAGGCAAAAATTAGGACACAGTACTGAGCAACCTGTGTATATGTTATGCCTTTCATACCACCTAATACAGCATAAAATAATACTATTACCATTCCAACTACAACACCAGATTCAATAGGAATTTCAAGAAATCTAGAAAACACAATACCAACTCCTCTCATCTGCCCAGCAACATAAGTAAATGACACTGCTAGAGCACAAAATACTGCGACTAATCTTGCCTTATTTGAATAATACCTTTCTCCGATAAAATCTGGAACAGTAAATTTTCCAAATTTTCTAAGATAAGGTGCTAAAAGTAAAGCTAACAAAACATAACCACCAGTCCATCCCATCAGATATACCGACCCATCATAACCAGCAAAGGCAATAATTCCAGCCATAGAAATAAAAGAAGCAGCAGACATCCAATCAGCTGCTGTTGCCATGCCATTAGCTAAAGGAGAAACTCCTTTACCAGCTATATAAAACTCTTTAGTTGAATTAGCCTTAGACCAAATAGCTATTGAGATATATATTAAAAAAGTAATTCCAACTATAATATAAGTCCAGATTTGAACATCCATTTTTAATCTTTTTTGTTAAATCCATATTTTTTATCAAGCTTATTTATCAAATGAACATAGATAAATATTAGAATAACAAAAACATACATAGATCCTTGTTGAGCAAACCAAAACCCTAACTTAAACCCACCTAGATAAAATGAATCTAAAAATTCTTTAAATAGAATTGAGAAACAAAAAGAAACAAGAAACCATATCAATAAAAGAATTCCTACGTATTTTAAATTTTCTTTCCAATAATTTGTATTTTGGGTATTCAATTTGGTTTAATTTTAATTAGTAACAATGAAGATAATTAATTTAATTCTTTTCCTTTTCATAACAGTTCAAATTAATGCTCAAGATATTCTGAGTCTAAAAGAAAGAGCCAGGGTAATTGAAGAAATTCAAAAAGATAGGTTTGATAATCTACTCCCTCAGCTAATGGAGGAGACAGGTATAGATATGTGGGTAATTATAACTAGAGAATATAATGAAGATCCAGTAATAAAAACTCTTCTTCCACCTACTTGGTTAAACGCAAGAAGAAGAACAATATTAGCTTTCCACTATGATAAGAAAAGTAAAGATTTAGAAAAAGTTGCTATAGCAAGATATTCTTTTGGAAAAAATATTCCCTCTATATGGAATAAAGAGGAGGAACCTAATCAAATGAAAGCTCTTGCTAAATTTATTGAAGAAAAAAATCCAGAAAAAATTGGATTAAATTATTCAGATCATTTTGCATTAGCAGATGGAATTGTCAAAACTGACTATGAACTATTTTTAGAAAATTTATCAAGTAAATTGTCTAAAAGAGTTGTTTCTGCAGAAGAACTTGCAATAAGATGGATTGAAACAAGAACTGAGAAAGAAATGATAATATATGATCAACTAGTAGAAATTACTCACGGAATTATTAGCGAAGCTTTTTCTACTAATGTAATAACACCTGGTGTTACAACTACTGATGATGTTGTTTGGTGGATGAGGGAAAAAGTAAAAAAACTTGGTCTTAAAACTTGGTTTCATCCAACAATTGATGTTCAAAGGAATGAGAGCAGTGATCTATATGCCTTCGATGGCGAATCAAAATTTGATATAATTCTACCTGGAGATTTAATTCATTGTGATTTTGGCATTACATATCTTACATTAAATACAGACTGCCAAGAGTTAGCCTACGTTCTTAAACCAGATGAAACAGAAGCACCAGAGTATCTTGTGAAAGCTTTAGATGAAGGAAATAGAGTACAAGATATTTTTACTGATTTATTTGAGCATAAAAAAACTGGAAATCAAATATTAAAAGAAGCTTTAGAGCAGGGAAGAAATGAAGGTTTAAGACCTCAAATTTATACCCATCCTCTAGGTACTTTTGGTCATTCAGCTGGAACAACGTTAGGGATGTGGGATTCTCAGGATGGAGTTCCATTTACCGGTGACTTTCCCATGAACTATAATACCGTATATGCAATTGAGTTAAATACTAAGGTGTTTATCAAAGAATGGAATAAAGACATTAGAGTTATGCTTGAGGAAGCTGGAGTATTTGAGGAGACAGGTTTTAGATATGTGAATGGAAGACAGACCGAGCTAATATTGGTAGGAAGTAAAAGAAATCACTTAGGAAATTAGAAAGAGTCTACTTCAAGATAAGCGTCAACTAATGCATTTTCTCCTTCTTTACCTTGTATAGAATTGCCGTGTTCCATTCCTAGTATACCATTATAACCTTTTCCATAGATATATTTGAATACATTTTTATAATTTATCTCACCAGTTGTTGGCTCCTTTCTTCCAGGGTTATCACCAATTTGAAAGTATGCAATTTCATCCCATGTATTTTCTATATTAGGAATTAAATTTCCTTCTTGGATTTGCTGATGATATATATCAAATAAAATTTTACAAGATGGCGAATCAACAGCCTTACATATTTGAAAAGCTTGAGGGCTCTCGGTTAAAAATAATCCAGGGTGATCTCTGAAATTTAATGGTTCTAGAACCATAACTAATCCATGGGGTTCTAAAATATCACATGCTCTCTTAAGAGTTTCAACAACATTTGAGGTTTGATAAGACATATCCTTCCTTAAATCTAAATGTCCAGGAACTACAGTCATCCATTTTGCATTTACTCTTTTTGCTACTTCTACTGAATTCTCAATATAATTTAAAAATTCATTTCTATAACCATCATCTCCACTTGAAAGATTAGGTTTATCCCAGTATATTTTATGAGCAACAAAAACTCCCATTTTCATTCTTCTGTTCTCTAATGTTTTAGATATTTTATTTTGAAGATCAACTGACCTTGAGCTCATTCCATTATCCTCAAAAGCTCTAAAACCAAGGTCAGCCATGTAATTAATTTGATCTATAGGATCATCTCCAACAGTATTTTTGAACATTCCTAAGTGAGGCGCATAATTTAAATTAAAAGTATTCTTTGAAAAAGAATTGAATGGAAAAAGAGACCCAATTGATAAAGAAATAGAAAATTTATTTATGAATGTTCTTCGTAACATATTTAGATAAATTTTGTTTTTCCAGGAACAGGAATGTCATAATATCCAGCAGAATCTGGTAAAGTTGGAGCCTTAGAATTCCATGTCAAGTTATCTGGAACTAGGTTCTCTTTAGAATTCATAATTTGATCCCAAGTAATTTTCTTTCCTGTATAAGTTGCCATTCTTCCCATAATTGCAGAAAGAGTACTTTTGGCAGCATTTTCTGCATCTGATATAACCTTTCCACTTCTTATAGATTGAAATAATTTATCGTGTTCAACTTGATATGGATTTGGATCATCAGACCATGATTTTGGATATTTGTAAGTAAGCTCATTCTTTAAATTATATATTTCTCCCTTACCCAATACTACTGATCCATTTGATCCTTGAAATACTTCATCAACCCTACTCTCTGTCCCTTTTTGATGTCTACACTGACTAGAAATAACTGCTCCTGAAGGGTAGTGAAATTCAACAAAATGATGATCAAATATTTGACCATGGTCCACTCCGTTTCGGACTTCTCTTCCTCCCATACCTTGAGCATGAGAAGGGAATTCTCCAATAAACCAGTTTGCAACATCAATGTTATGAATATGTTGCTCGAGAATATGATCCCCACATATCCATGTGAAATAATACCAGTTTCTCATCTGATATTCAAGTTCAGTTTGTTCAGGCTTTCTACTATTTACCCATACTCCCCCATCATTCCAATAAACTTGTCCAGAAACTATTTTTCCAATTTCATCAGATGAAACTTTATCATATAAATTGAGATATTTATTTTGATAGTGCCTCTGCAAACCAACTACTACATTTAACCTATTTTCTTTTGCTTTCTTTGCAGATTCTAAAACTCTCCTTACTCCTGTGGCATCAGTTGCGACAGGCTTTTCCATAAAAACATGTTTACCATTATTAACTGCATACTCAAAATGAAGAGGTCTAAAACCTGGAGGAGTAGTAAGAATAACAACATCACATAAATCAATAGCCTTCTTATAAGAATCAAATCCAGTAAAAATATTTTTTTCTTTTATTTTTATTTTTTTTGAATCCCCAAAATGATCTTGAATACCTTTAAGACTAGAATCAATTCTATCTCTGAATGCATCAGCCATAGAAATAAGTTCTACATTATCATCTGCATTTAATGCTTGAACAACTGCTCCTGATCCTCTTCCTCCACAGCCAACAACAGCTAATTTCAGTTTTTTATTTTCGTTTACGTTTGCAAAAGACTGAAGTGTAACATTGGTTGCTAAAACACCACTTGTTATCGCTGCTGTCTTTCTAACAAAACTTCTTCTTGATTCTTTTTTCATCTTATTGGTTAATTAGTATAAATTTTAATTTATTAACATTTATTAATTATTCCAAAACATATCTCTGAGAGATTTTGAATCTGTATTTTCTACTCTAACTACCCTAAAGCCAATATGTGGAGCATCAGTATTCCACCATTTGCTTTTTGGAATTTGTGGATCTCTTTCTTGAAGTCTGCTGTTAGAATAAAACCTTTTATTAGACAATAATAGATCTTTTTCATCATTCCATGAACCACCTCTATAAACTTTAGGGTACTTATTTTTATTGAAAATAAAAGGGTCAGATCTTAACTTTCTTGACTTAAAAATACTCTCCTCATAAGAGTCAGCTACCCATTCAGATACATTTCCTAACATGTCAAAAATACCCCATTTATTTGGTTCTTTTTGTCCTACTTTTTGATACTTACCACCTGAATTATCTTTATACCATGCATAATTATCTATATTTTTTTCATTTAGTTCAGATCTACTAGCATATTCCCATTCTGCCTCTGTTGGAAGTCTATAATAATTACCAGTCTCAAGAGATAGCCATTTACAGAATTTTGATGCTGCGTTATGAGTCATATTAATTGCTGGAAAGCCTTCATAACCCATTCCAAAAGTCATATCTGTATAAGGTGTAGTAGGTTTACTTATACCATCAACTGTAATCTTTTCATTTCCAACAATAAATTCTAATTTATTATTTTCTTCATGCTCCATAAATAAATTATAAATTTCCCATGTTATCTCATATTTTGAAATCCAGAAAGAAGAGACCTCTGTGTCTGAGTTTTTATTTTTATTACCCATCTTAAATTCGCCTCCA
>Ga0181568_10000638_pt1 | contig 31414 bp, 18 predicted proteins | sample 101ome_20_FD_133758 | JGI IMG/M metagenome (GOLD analysis project Ga0181568, IMG submission 133758) | Coastal salt marsh microbial communities from the Groves Creek Marsh, Skidaway Island, Georgia - 101404AT metaG (megahit assembly) | ecosystem: Environmental > Aquatic > Marine > Intertidal...
CGGTCGATGTAAAGTCAAAGTATTTGGTAAGTTTGATACTATTCCGGTTGAAGCTATTCCGTGGGCTTCTCCAATGAATAGAATGACACCTGGTCATCATGTAGTACCAAGAGTAGGCGATATTGTTGGTATTAGATTTGATAATGGCGACATCTACCACCCTGAATACTTATTTCAAGTTAATCAAAATGCTGACTTAAAAACAGACGTACTTCAGAATAGCGAGAGACCATATGACGTTATATCCTTAGTGTATGATGCTGAAAGAAACGTGAGAATTTATTGGTCTCCAGAAGATGGCTTAGTCATGACTACCGGAGATTCTCAAACGGATCAGCCCATGATTAGATTCTCTCCAGAAGGTGAGATATTCATTAATTCTGATAAAATATACATCGCTACAGACGGAACCGACACTGCTGAACCTGCAGTCAAAGGTCAAACTTTAGCAGATTTATTAGCTGAGATTATAACTCAGTTTAACGGCCATACTCATCCAACTGGCGTAGGTCCTTCGGGTCCTCCTTTACCTCCTCAACTACCGGCCATGATTAACTTGCAAACTAAGATAAAAGCTAATGAAGGGCCGGGTTTTATCCAGCAAAAATGATAGGCAATGACTTTTGACAATCTTATCGATATATACGGCAATTCACATACCGTTAGCCAATCCTATAATACTGTAGCCAGCAATATTATTTCTGCATGCGAAGACCTTTTGAGTAGTAACTTAAAAGCCGGAAACAAAACTTTTACATTTTCTGGAAGTCACGATTTTGGAGATTCTATTTCCAGCCTATCGGACAAACTTAGTAATGGCGATGTTGTTGGTGTTGCAGCTGCAATTGCTTATATATTTCAAAATAGAGAAGGAACTATTGAGAAATTAACATATGACGCAAATCCAAATGATTTTGAAGATATAATTATTTTGTCTGTCAGGGGAGGATACGATGGTAATAAAAATTTATATCATAGATTAACTGACTTTACGCAAGTTAATAGACCTATAACAACTAGTGGATCATCTATAGTTTTAGATTTTACTAGAATTAGAAATAGATGTCAAGAATATGTTGAAGATTTTAAGATAGATGTTCAGGGTCAAAAGATTGTAGGAGAAGAATACGAAGAGGAAATACTCTTGCATGGTAATCAGGTTATGGCAACTGAAACTTCTCCAGAAGGAATACCGTATAACGTTGAAAAATCAGGAGATCTTCCAAGCGATGCATCTGCTAGAGAAGAGATAATGGCTAGTAGAATACAAGGTCTAGAAGAAGAAGTCGAACTCGGAACGATAGTTAAATATAATATAGAAGAGTTCTCTAATAAGACCGTAATTAAAACATATTTTAGACTATTAGAAGATTATCAAGAAGAGTTTAATGTTCAAAGCATATTATAATGAGCTTCGAGTTATTTAAAACAAATATGACGACGTTCTTTCAAAATAAGAACGGTAGCGCAAGCGGAGTTATTCCAGCTGAAGATATGCCAGTGTCTGATATGATAGAGATTCCAGATCCACAAGATCCAGAAAAAACTATTGAAGTTTTAGATACTGATAAAGAACTAAGAAAGCTGGCTAGAAAAATAACTGATGAATATCATTTAGCAATAGGAACTTCTATTCAACAAGTTAGGCCTATAAATCCAACTATTTATAATGAAGCTATGAATACTGCAAAAGAAGCTATATTTTTGGCTATTCTCGGAGTTTTAAAAATTATGCATTCTGATAAAGGACCAAAACCTTCTGTTCCTTTAATGTTGCCCATTGGCACAGCTGTAGTTGCATACTGGACATTTGCAATGGCGCCAGGTGCTTTCTTACCTTTGCCACCTGTTTCGGTATCCCCTACGCCCGCTCCTGGTGTTATAGTCTTATTTCCCGGAAATCCAAAGCCCATTGCCAAGGGGTTTAAAGATGCTTTTTCAAAATATGATAATGAGAGAGATTTTAATATTGCGACTTCTAAAATGTTAGATGATATAATTAAGGGGTTTAAAGACCACTTAGCTAGCATTAGCGGGATTTATGTTGGATTATCGACATCGGTTCCTCCTCTTCCAATTATTACACCGTGGAAAGGAATCACAGTTTAATAGATATATAATATGTTACACCTTTAATATAAAAAATAAATGTCACAAAAAAAATCAAGGCCTAGAATTAATAAAAAGGCCATCGAGGGGGTTGAAGTAAATCAACCTGAGTCAACAGCTCAACAAGAACAAACAGAAGTAAGGATCGAAAGCGAGAGAGATAAATGGACTCTTGACAGTGGTGAATTTGATTGGGATGGGTATGCAGCTGATTGTCCAAAAACTCTTAGAACATCTAATCCTCATGTTAAAGTAGAAGGTACAGATAAGGTATTTTCTAGAGAGTCATATGCTCAAGAGTTTTATGATATTTTGACTAACAGAGAAAAAGAATCTGAATTCATTCCTAAATTAAAAGTTGGAGTTATTTATGATGGTAAAGTTTATGGTATTAATGAAACGCACGCGACTGTTGATGTAAACTATCGTCAACTTGTCTTTGTTAAACTTTCCAAGGAGGATCCTCAATATAGAGACGTAAGGCCAGGCGAAGAAGTATCTGTTCTTATAACTGAAGGTACTAATGACGACGAAAGAGGCAACATTATAGGAACTATATCTGGAGGTATGCGTCAACGTATCTTTATGGATCTAAGAGAGGGCATAGATTCGGCAGACACTGCATGGACTGGTGTTGTTAAAGAAATGATTTCAGCTGGAGGATATGTCGTTAACGTACAAGGCGTAGACTGCTTTATGCCAGGTTCTCTTGCTGGTATTAATAAGTTACATGATTTTGAATCAATTGTTGGTTCAGAAATGTATGTTGTACCTGTTTCATTCTCTCCCGAAAGAGGTACGATTGTAGTGTCTCATAGAAAGTATTTGCAGGCTATGATTCCGGTTGAAATATCTAAGCTTCGAGAAAATATTACTGAAAAAGTTTCTGGAATAGTAACCGGAACCGCTAAATATGGCGTATTCTGTGAATTTAACACATGCTTAACTGGTATGATTCACGTAAATGATTTAGATGAAGAAACCTTTAAGAAACATAAATCACAAAGTATTAAACCTGGAGAAGAAATAGAATTCTTAATTAAAGAAATAGTTTCTAATACAAAGATTACGTTAACTCAAAAAACACTTGAAGAAACCAATCCATGGATCAATATAAACGAAAGATATAAGGTTCCTAGTACGGTTGAGGCTAAAGTTAAAGCAGTTAAAGACTATGGAATCTTTGTAACTTTAGAAGAAGGTATAGTTGGTTTATTACACATAAGTGAAGTTGGCGAAGATTTAATTAAAGTGTTTAAGGGCGGTGATAATATTACCGTTCAAATAACCAGAATAGAAGCTGAAACTAGAAAAGTGTTCTTAAAGCTACCATCATAATATGATGTCATATCGAGATTGATATATACCAAAAGAAAAGTATATCGGTCCCGATGAACAAACTTCATAAAAATTCTAATAGAGCAGAGATACTTAACGCTTCACTGTGTGGAGTAGAGTTTGAATTTTATTCTAAATTGGGCCTAAAAGAAACCACCAAGCAATTGGAGGATCTTTTAGGCCGCTCTATTAGTATAGAAGACAAAGCACATTCTGATTTTGAACCAACTGACAAGGAGTTTAAGATAGAACCAGATATGTCAGGTGGTAAAGGTCTAATGGAGCTTGTCACTGGGGCTATGCCTTATAGAAATGCTAGAATTCTTATGATTAAGGTTTTAGGTTGGATCAGAGAAAATGGTTATACAACTGAAAGATCTGGAATTCACTTAAATCTTTCATTTGATAAAGATTTTTTAGAGGATAAGAATATGATTTCTAGAATGAACACTCTTAAGTTTATTTTGGACTTTAATGAGAAACAAGTTTATAGCTTATTTCCCGATAGAGAAGATTCAGTTTATGCTAAAAGCATTAAGTGGGTTATGCCAAAAGTTGACGCATTCCACTATGATTCAGTCAACACTTCTATTCATAACTATGATTTCCCAAATACTAAGTACTATGGAATTAATTTTGAGAAGAAACTTAAAAACTATTTGGAATTTAGATATCTAGGAGGTAAAAATTATGAAGATAAGCAAGACTCTATTTTTTACTTATGGGAAATGTTTGTTTATCAAATGTGGAAATCTTGTAATAATTCTAATTTTACAGAAGAGAATAAATTAGAGCTTCGTAGAATTTTACATAAGAACGAGCCAGTTGCATTATCTTTAAGGGACTTTAGAAACGTAAATAAGAATTGGCCTAAGATAGAAATTTTAGTAGATCTTAATAGTCATGGTGAGACTATAGACATGTATTGGGATCGCATGAAACATAAAGTTATGAATCTTATAACACAAGGTGGTATGACCGAAGGCATAGTCAATTATGATTCAAATATAGGTCACGTTCAAGTTAAAGATGGTAAATTTCCAGTATGCTTTCAATTAGAGGGGTATGATTTTGTTGATTGTGAAATTAAAGGCAACATAGAAGGGTGTGACCTTTTTGGTTGTAAATTAGACGGTTCTATGCTATTGAGGTGTAACTTATACCAGTCTACTGAAGTTAAGGAATCTAAAGTGGAGTCATGTTATGTGCATGGAAGCTGTAAAGTTATTAATAGCTATGTATTTGGTAGGGATGGTATTTTCAAAGGCAAAATGACCGGAGGCATATTTAGAGAGGGTATGATATCTGATGATGCTAGATTCGAAGACACTGAGGTTGTCGTAAGTAAAAAAATAAAATCGTAAAATGAGCGAAATTAGAAGTGGAAGTAATGAAAGCTTAGGAACTCCAAGAGAATTTAGTAATGAGTGTGAAAACTTATTCCTAGATGAAATTGCAGACGACTTAACCGGAGCATGTATGATTCCTATAAACCTACCTAAAAAGGAGGTTCTTAATATAATGAAAAGAGCTAAAAAATGGTTCTATAAAAACTATGAGTATTCTGTAAAAGAAAACTATTATCATGTGCCTAATGACGTATTTAATACGGACTATTTTAAAGCACATCGTGCGTTACACTTACCAGACGCCGGCGTTGATGGAGGAGGTATGGTTTATTCTGTATTTGGCTTATATGACCTAGCAAGCGGATGGAATCAACCCGGAGGTGGCATGGATTTACGATTTGAAAGTGGAGCCGATTTTGCATTAGAGCGTATGTTATTCAGAAATGTATACGATGGTGACGGTGCGGCTAGGGGTGCAGAAGAGTTACAATACTATGTAATTAATCAATCATTAGTTGATTTATCTAGGCAAATTATGGAAAACCCTATTTCGTTTCATTACTCACAATTAACCGGAGAACTTAAATTTATGGGGGATACTCCTAAGGGTGATGTCGTACTCGAAGTATATGAAACTATACCTGATTGTGCATTGTATTCTGATGAGATTTTCTTTAGATATGTTTCAGCTAAAGTTAAGCAATCTTTAGGTGCAAAATTGGGAGTATTCAAATTTTCTTTACCAGGTAATGTAGAATTTGATTATTCAGAAATAAAATCTATGGGAGATGAAGAACTTTCATCTATTATAGAAGAAATAAAGGGAGATGAAGGTGTCGATTGGATGATGCATTCATAATAAAAGAAAGTTGAATAGATACTAGATGGAACTCTACATCAAAACAATAGGCGACCCTAACTACAATCCTCTTAAAGTACATAGCGATGGTGAAATTGCTCAACTTATAACACAAATAGAAACCACACTATTTACTAATAAAAGAGAGGTTTTAGGAAATACTGATTTTGGATGTAATCTAGAGGACTTAATTTATTCATTAAACTATAATAATTTTCAAATAAAATCGGTTATCGATCAACAAATAAGCTTTTATTGTCCGCTAGCAAAAAAATATAATGTATCAACTGATGTAAGTTTTGTTAAAGGTACAGTAAGAGATATAGCATACGTAGATATAACTATAGACTCTAAGTACTTATTACAAGTTTATATAAGTTAATAAAACAACGCATAAGATGGCAGAGTTTAAATTTTTAAATACAACTAGAGTAGTAGCTTCTGAAATTATAACAGATGCTAAAACATATATAGGTAGAATCTATAATAGGGCTGGCACTTTATTTACCACGGCTTCTCCGTTTTCACAAATACTAGAAGTTATGAGTGAAATAGGTGAAATGTTATTATTTTATATAGAAGATGCTACAGTAGAGCAAAACATATATACTGCTCAGCAGCCTGAATCTATATATGGCCTTTCTAGATTAGCCGGTCACGATCCTACGAGAGGATTTGCAGCATTTGGAGAAATTACATTTAGGTGGGCTGCTGGTGTTGATTTAAGCAAAGTGGTAGGAGATGCAATTAATATACCTGTAAATACTGAGATTTCATTTGACGCAAACGGGTTATCATATATGGTCAGAACCAATAAAGATCAATTTAGAATAGAAAAAACTAATAATAGTACGTTTACTGCTTCTATACTTCAAGGTAAAATAGAAACACAAACTGTAACTGCAACGGGTGTAAAACTTCAATCTTTCAATATACAGCCCGGTGGCTTTACAGACCATAATTTAGTTTCTGTATCTGTTAATGGAGAGCTATGGACTAAGTTTAATTCTCTATATGAAATGTTACCTTCTGATAAAGGTTATATTATTAAAACTGGTATAGGCGGCGGCTTAGATATTTATTTTGGAAACGGTAACTTTGGCCAAATTCCAATTTCAGGGGCTTCTATAGAAATAGAATATATCAAGCATGATGGTGCTAAAGGTAACTTAGACGATTCTACAGAATTAACTTTTAAATGGGTTGATGAAGGATCAGATTCTTTAGGAAATTCGTATGACTTAAATAAATTTTTACAAGCTACGGTCACGTCTTCTCCCAAAATGGGAGCAGATAGAGAGTCTACCGAGTTTACAAAGTTAATTGCACCTATGGCATCTAAAAGCTTTGTGTTAGCTACACCAGATCATTATGAATATTTCTTAAGTCGCTATGGTATATTCTCTTATATTGATGCATACAATACAGTAGATGATGAATATTTAGATGATGATAATGTTATTTATATTTTTGCTATTCCTGATGTTAAAAGAAAACTAGCAAAAAATATGGATTATTTTTCATTGCCTATAAATGAAATGTTTTTTGACGTGAATGAATACGCTGCTATGTCTGGAGTTTTACAGGAGTCCGGTCAACAAATGGTTACTACTGAAGTTAAATTTGTAGAGCCTAAAGCTAGATATTATTCTATGGATATTTCAGTTAGATATTTTGAAGGTTTTAGAAAAGAAGATATATTTAATGATATAAGAGATGTAGTTTCTAAATATTTACTAAATATTACTAGAAGAGATAAATTACCAAAATCTGATATTATTTATATTTTAGAAGAAGTAGAAGGAGTAGATGCCGTAAACGTTACATTCGTATCGGAAACTGAAGAGACTGCACGAAGACTAGGTTATTATGAGTCTATTACTACTAAAGTTGTACCAAGTCAGCCGATTGTACTAGAAGATATTGGTAATGGTAAACAAAAGTTTATATTCTTTAAAAAAATAGAAGAAAAATCATTGGTTAATATTAATCAAGGAGATCCAATTCCGGCCGATGTTGCTGGTTTAGATGAATATGGAGATATTATTATGGAAAAAGAAGAGGTTGCTGTATTTAGAGGAGGCTGGTTAGACAGAGATGGAGAAATGATTAAAGATATACCCGCTATTAATGAAGATGCTTCTTTAACGGTTACGTTTGATGAAACTCCGGTACCTAGAACTGTTTACACTAGATTACAAGCAACTGATAGAAAATCAATAGTTAGAAGATCGTCATGAATATATTTAAGGACTTGTTTAAATATAAACTTGTAAAACTATATGATTACAAGAATACTAGAAAAGATAATAGACTCAATTTAGGTTATGATTATAAAGATAAGTTATTTAACGATAACATATCTCAGCACATTCAAAGAAATGATATTGTATACACCTTTTTGGTATTTTTAAATGATTATTTTTATAGAATTATTAGAGCTATAAAAACATTACAAGGCTATAAAAACTATACGATTAAAAAAGACGATACTAATATAAGATAATGTTTCAAAAACTTAGATTTTTTAGGGGTGTAGAGCATGATTTTAACTTTGTTCAAGATGAGAATGGGGTTTATAGGGGTACTGTTCATATGGATCCTGTTTCTTCTGGCATATATGAAACTGTAAATTTATTTATACTCGAAGAAGTTGAAAAGGATAATCAAATATGGCTAAATTACCCTACTTCTAATTCTCCATATGGTAGTACATTAGAATTCAGATGGATTAACGAATTTGACACATCTGATGATATTATTATGTATGGCACCAAACTTGAAAATGGTATTATTAACATAGATCAAAAGAAAACACAATCGTTTGATTTAATCGATATTACTAACAACACACAAGTTGAAACTTATTTTTTCGTGACTACTGCAGTAGACGATGGCACTAATTTTAAATTAGATTTTGCAGACGACGGTATTCCAAACGGTGGGGTTTTTGCACCCGAACTTACACTTAAGCGTGGATTTACTTATATGTTTAGTCAAACAGATGTGAGTAATTCACAATATATTATGGCTTTTTCTGAGACACCTGACGGTGAGATATCTCCCGGTGTTATGGCAGATACTTATACCAATGGTGTAACATATAATGGAACGCCTGGAACGAATGGAATTTTAACTTTTACAGTTCCTCTTGATGCGCCAGATACTCTATACTATTTTTCTCCAGGCGGAGTTATATTTAATGAGACGTTAGGTAACACTATTAATATAGTAGACGCGGATTTGGATCTAAATGATAATGGCTATAAGGAGATAGATGATTTAGATAATTCAGCGATAGCTATTAATATTACGCTAATGTCATTCGATGAAGGAAGACATCATCGTACATTACAAATATACGAAAAAGATTCTATTTCTGAAACTATTGTTGCCGAAATTAAATTTTATGGAGAAGTTGAAGCTGAGGATGAAAGGCTTAAAGTCTTATTAGGAAACTTAGGCTCCGGGTTAGATGAAACAGATTTTCTATTGTTTAAAGATCATGATATTTCAGAAATGGCGCCAGACCATATTCTGTTAAATCAAAAAAGAAAAGAGTTACTTTTAGAATTACATGACATTAAACCTTTTGTAGGAACTTATAAAGCAATACTAAATGCTATTGACTTTTTTGGCTATAATAATATTACTCTTAAAGAGTATTGGATGAATATAGATGATAGCAGTGATCGTTTTGGTAAACTTAAGGCAATTCCGGTCCCTAATTCTTCAACATATGGAGAAGTACAAAGGAAAGCAATGTCTATTAAATTACCATCTAGCACATTAAAAAAGACAAGTCGTTTCAGTTTAGTATATAAAATAAATGTACCAAATGGAGAGTTTGATTATTGGGACATTCCAGAAGTTGATGAGGTGTTCGACTTTACGCCCGAAGAAGTTCTTATAAAACTATACGGATTAAAGAACAAACTGCAAAGGGAGTATCTTCCATTAAACGCCAAGATAGTTGATATCGTTGGAGAAGGAGATTTCTTTGCGCAAAAAAGTATGAACGTTTGGAATAATCAAAATAATATCGCGTTCTTTAGTGAAGGTCACGATATTAAGTTTGATGTTTTACCCAAAAATAGAAATTTGTATATTGAAGATTTTGCATTAGTTTTAAGTAACATATATGATGATACCGATACTACATTGACAGATTCATATAATATATTACTAAATACCGAATTTGATGAATATGGAGACTTAAGTGGAGATGTGCGAGATTCTAATGGTGAAGTAGTTACTCAAGGGCTTCGTTCTATTTTAAAGGAACAGTATCACAATTTTTATAGAGATTATTTACAGGAGCCGCTAGATACATTTAACCAAGATATTCCAATTGGATGTCCAATAACTTTAGATGGAACAGAGACATTTACATATACATGGGATGATGCTGATTTTAATTGGAATGATGCTCTTGATCCAAATGCGTCTTTACTAGTAACTTGGAAAGATTGGTGGAAGCGTTGGGTTTATGAAATAGAATGGGAAATAAAAGGACCTAGAGGGTACAACAAGGCCTTTAGAGGACCTATTGATGATTTTTTAGTTTTTCCGATTGCTTTGCCATATAATGGTAAATATAGCGTTGAAATGAGAACGTATGATTTATTCGGTCACAGATCTTATGAATATAGACCTGATGAAATTGATGTTAAGTTAAAAGATGTAGAAATTTATGGTATTTACAAGTGGATGGAAGAAATGAATTGGATGAATGCCGATATTAATTGGAATTCTACCGGTGGAATTTGGAAAATGCCATTAAATAATTCTCAATATACAAGTGATATTTTATCTACATTCTATTTAAGTATGGATAGGGCGAACTATCTTCATGATGATTCGCATAGTGTTAATACCTCTATGGTTAAAAGATATTTAGACATATATTCAGATAGCGGCTATTCTGAAACCTCCGGACCATATCAATGGGATAATTGTTCATTTAGATGGAACGATGGTAAACATAATTGGTGGGATGCAACAGTAGTAGGCATGGACCTTACAGCTTCTTTTAAGATTATATCTTTAAACGCTGGAAATACTTTAAACATTGTACACACTAACCCATCAACTGGCGAGATTTCTTTAGGGGAATATACTTCCTCAATTACTCCCACTGGACCTCAAGATTTATTGGCATGGCAGCAAATAGCAGACGAGCTTAATGCATCTGAAGATTTGGTAATTAATAAATTTAATTATAATGTAATATATGTTGATTCAAATGGAGACGGTACAGTGAACTATACTGGAGAGTGGTTACCAGTTGATGGCGATGAAGACGGTAATGTAGCAGATGGAGGTGGACCTAGTCCCGACGACACAGACGATATTCCTTTACAAAATATATTGGCTGCTAACATATTAGCGGTTGGAAAGAATTATTCTAGATTTAATGATTTTGATGACGTTTATGTTCTTGATGTAAACGGGAATGAGATAGCGAATGCAGTAAAGGGCAAACTAAATTGTGTTCATAATAACCCTACGTTTGATAACGTAAGAGTGTTTAGAGACTTTGCTGAAGTAGAAAGATCAACACATTTAACCATATCGTCTGATATAACAAAAATGGCAGGTGCTAAGAGTCACACGTGGACTATAAACAATAGCATTAGCTCAGAAGCGAATGATATATACTATGATGATATGTGGTTAACATATATCTTTCAATATCCTGGTTATTATACAATACGACTGGATGTGGAAGATACAAATGGTAATGTAAACTCTATCGAAAGAAATATGCTAAAAGTAAAATAACGTAAAATGGCTAATATTACTGAAATCTTGGGAACTGATTCCCTATCTTCGTCTAGAATTACTATTAATGGTAATTTCTCTTCGTTAAATAATGAAATGGCAGATGTTACTACACTGCTAGATACTACAACCTCTATTATAACCAATCTAAGCGGTGTTGAAACAGAAGCTATGACAATTATAAATGGAGGTACTTTAATTGCAGAAGCTAATGCTAATGTTTTTCAAATAGGGGTAAGCACCCAAATTGATAAAGAAATAACATTAGGTGGTAGATTAATTAAAAATGGTATTAATGGAACTGCTGCTTCTCCATTAGGTGCTAGCACTATAGATCCAACGTCTGGAGAATTTACAACGTATATTATAAACGGTGGTATTATTTTAACTCCAGGCTTAGAAGGTCAGGAAATTACACTAGTAAATGAGGCCGCAGGCTCTATTCAGATTTCATCTACTGTTTTAGGTGCACAAAGTTTAAGTTTAGATAACGTTAATTCAACCGTTACGTTAAGATTTACTGGACAAAAATGGTATATCATTTCTCACGTTGGTGCAACAATTACACTTTAATTAAATTAACTTAATATGGCAACATCTTTAATTAGGATACCACAGCCACAGGGTGGCACTATGTATGCCTTTGCATCTGCTGCAAAAGACATAACCCGTGCATTTAACAACCCTGATATTAAGTTTGAATTTAGTAAATTCGCCCTTTTAGATTTACCTGATTTTACAACTCCTGTTAATGGTTTAAATACTATTAATTTAACTAATCAAGTTGCAGCATCTGGTAGTCAATATTTAGCCGATTCTGAAGCCAATGTTGAATTTGCTCAATCTTTTCAAAGTTATGCGTTAAATTTAGAAGAGCTTCTTTTACAAGATGATGACCACGATCCAGTTTTACTTCAATCTGATGCCGAAAAAATATTATTTAAATGGCTTTCAGGGCTAGGTGCAATTAGATTTAAATCTAGTGATTCATCTGAATCTACATCTGGTACGCATTATACTGAGGTAGCAAATGCTTCTAATACTGGTCAAGATTATGAAAGAGTAGTTAAGTATTTGGGGTCTATAGATGCAGAAAATGATATAGCATATAAGGGTAATACATACCATGAGGTTTATATTAACGTACCATCTGCAGTGGGAAATACACCTACTGTTTTATTTAATCCAGGAAATTATAATACAACGGCTACTAAAATGTATGCTGAAAATACATTATCTGGTAGAGGAGGTCAATCTCATCCTGATCCTAACTTGACACTAGATTCTATCGTTGATGTGGGAGCTAATGCAAATGGACCATATTATGATATAAATACAAATGCAACAGATAGCGTACATATTGATTTTGAACCGCTATCGTATCACGGTATAGCTAACGATACTAAGGTTAGCACATTAAATGATTATGCTAAAAAGGGGCAAGATTTTAGATTCAATGCAGTTTTAGTTTATTATGATTTATTTAGTGTATCTACCCCTGTAAACAGAGCCACTAATTTATACGGTATATTAATTTTAGATAATATCGGGGGTAATTTTGGCATAGGCTCTAAAATACATGAGCAGCTTAAGTTTAAACCAAACGAAGTTACCGGCCTTAACGGTAATGCATTTTCATTAAAACTTAATTTAAAGTTTAATACATCATTGGATAACGTTGGGGTTGAAACTAATATTAATGATTTTACAACTTTCTCGATGGATTTGTTCTTGGACACAACAACTGCCCTTGAACATGCAACTGATCTATTATTGAGAGCTAATGATTTATATGGAGGATTAGCTAATAGATTAGAAGATTTAGAAAGAATAGTATTGGCTGGCGAAGAAAGAGATGAGATTGTAGCTAGAATTAATGATTTAGAAGATAGTTTTAACAATGCTTCTATTTCTCTTCAAGATTCAGATTCTCTTTTAAAATTAATTACTAAAGCCCACAATAAACTCAATACATTATTAGATGGAACGGTTCCAGTAGAACTTCAATATAACACTAATGTAATTTTTAATGGAATAGGCACTGAGGTTGATAAAAGTGTACCTAACAAGATTAAGGTTAATAATACAGTTTATGGTTATCATAATAATCCGCTATTCAAATGGGATATAAATGTAGGTGAAAGAACCGGTGAAGTTTTAAGCATCACTAATACCTTTAATCCAGGAGAATCTGGATCTGGAGCAAGTGAGTTTGGTATTTGGGCTCAACTAAGACCATATACAAATAGAATTAGTTTTATTGATAAAATAGTAGGAAATACTAACATAAATAGCGGTCAAGATATACCTGAGTTAAATGCAGATTTAAATATATACATTGATGATGGAAAAAATGCATGGAAACAAGGCCAAGTTGTAAAGATTTCTTTTGAAACAATAAATGTTTCAGAGAGTGATATTTATATTAGAACTAGTAAGGCTACTAATTTTGACAAAATAGTTGGACAGGTTATACGCCCTTCTATGCTTTTATCAAATAAGCCATATTTTGAAGTTACATGCATAGATCCTATAAATTATATTTTTGAGGTAGATATTTTACGATGAATACAAACAACTCACTTTCTACAATAATTAAACAGTTTTTAGAGATTAATACTAATACTCTAAATGCATTTGAGCGTATAAACGAAGCCGTAATCTCGGATAGAGAAACAGTACCGTTAGATATCTTAACAGAAGATGGCGGCACTAAAACGGTTTATGTTCCTGCATTTGGTTATATGAACCGTGAGTTAAAGAGATTAGACCATAATATTAAAGCTCTTTCTGGCTTAACAGATGGAACTGCTAAAGTTAGGCTTGCAGATGGCAGCTATCAAAAGATACTAAAGTCAAGCCTTAAAACCCCAGCGGCTGATATTACGAATATAAATAGGCCATTCGAATTTGAAACTAAATCAAATAATTTCTTTGAAGACTTTTTAACTCCTTTATTGACAACTTCATTTGATGTTAGTAATCAAATTCCTACGGATACTGAAAGAGTTTTAGTTAAACGCATTGTCATTGACGGATCTTTTGATTTTGCAGCTCAATTTTTTGATGAAAACTACAAGGGACTAGATGACATTAATTATAATGATTTAATCAATGCAATAGCGTTTGATAATATTCCATTTTATGTCGACGAAGAAGTCAGAGATATGCCGTATAGAAACACCTTGTATTATGGTAAATTTGATGTTACTTCTATAGATACTATTCAAAAGACAATCATTGTAGAGGGTCAAGAAACTAGGCAGACTATAAAACTATATACGCTTGATAAATTAACATATACTGATACTGATAAAGACTTAAAGGACACTGAGTTTATGAAAGTCGGAGATGAGTTAATTGTTAATACCATTAGAAGAAGCACCAAGTATAAAGTTAAAACAATTTATACTGAAACTAGACAGGTTGAATTAGACATTATAGAGGGATATGAAGCTATTAAAATAGGCGCAGATATTTTGTCTATTTACAAGGCTAACGATACCCAAGTAAATATTCAAATAAATGTAGGATTTGATGAAAGATTTGTAGTTTTCTTTAAGCCTATTGATCCTAATTCTAAGATTATAGCTGAAAATTGGTCTCCAGGTGCAGGTATTTACTCTAATGAGTTGACATTAACCATGGAGTCAGGAGAAACAATAACTCTTGCAAATTATTATAAGCAAAACGTAGCTGACTTTGGTCAATTTATAAAAGCGCTAAAGGACGATCCAATTCCGCCTTCTACACTAGGAGTCGCACCAAATGTTCCTGAAATTTTTGAAGAAAACTTTAAAGTTGTTCAAATAAATAAGCATTTAACGGAAAACGACGCCGCGCTTAAGGTTAAAAAATTAACAGCTGATAAGGTAAGTGCAGATTCTACTATTAAAAAGTTAGATGATACTATTGCTAAAAAGAGGTCTTTAATTTCTACAAAGAAATATAAGTCAACCATTGAAAGAGATAGAGATAAAAACGAATTAACTTCATTAATTAATGAGAGAGCATCTGAGGCTAAGCTGTATAGCTCTATTGTAAGCCAGATTCAGTCATCTGCATCTGACGCTCAACTAACTAAGATCGAACCTAAATACAGAATCAGAGGATTCTGGTCTATTCCTGAACCCAAGTTAGTTGCTGAGACTATACCACAAGAAGTTGTAAAATTTAAAGTACAATACCGATATTTGTCTACTTCTGGTAAAACCTCTGAAATTGCACAAATTTCATTCGATGAAAATGGTAATACTAGAACGGGTGTATTTAGCAACTGGAATGAATACGAAACTCCTGTTAGAGCTAGATTAAGAGATGAAGAAGGAAAGTTTTACTGGTCTAATAGTGCAGTAGAAGACGGACAAGAAGTTAATTTTAATCAGTTGGATATTCCTATTACTTCAGGAGAAGTTGTAGAATTTAAAATTAAATCTATTTCTGAAGCTGGATGGCCAAGTAATCCTCTTGAATCAGAATGGTCTGATATTATTAGAGTTGTTTTTCCAGAAGGAGAACTAGATGATGTTAGCATTGTAAATCTGGTTGAAGAAAATGCTAATGAAGTTGCAAGAGTAAAATTGTTAGAAGAGCTTGAAGCGGCTGGTGTTTACTCACACATTGCAGATTCTTTTTCAGCTAATGAAAATTATTTTTCTCACACTTCTAATACAATTGCTTCTGGCTTTTTATCTCCGGAACAAAATCCAGTTTCTCTATTTGATAAACTAAGTGAAATGCAATCGAGATTAGCAGGACTAGAAGAGACTATTGCCAACATAAGAGGAGAATTGTCTGTAACATTAGTTGCTGAAGATGGAACAATTACCGAGATAAAGAAAAATACTAACAATAAAATATTTGCTGGTTATTATACAGAAGAAGTGGCTGATTTAAACATAAAGAAAGGTCATATTGTTACAAAAACATTTAAGCTTTTACTTAATAACACAAAATCAACCACATTAGAACTTGTTGCTAGAATAATAGGAGATAGAACTTTACCTGTTTATAAATCGACTGATCCATCAATAGATAATGGTTTTGGATTTAATCCAACTGGAGCTATAGATGCTAAAATAATAGATGATAATTATTATAGAACTGAGGCTAAATATGACATGGTGCCAATACAATATCAGTCTTTAGGCGAAGAATCTGAAACACAATTTACTAGTAATTCACCATATCAATCTATTCAACGTAGAGGTCAATTTATTTATTCAAGATATATGGATATTGCTAATGAATCTCCTCTTTATTTAAAAGAATCGGTTATTACAAGCGAAACTTCTGATAAATTTTCGGATTATGAATATGAATTAAGTTATTCTATATACGACTCCAATACGGTTAATACTTTACCTGTTTCTGGAGATGCTACTAGCAATGCGTTTATATGGTCAGGAACTTTCGGTAGAAATAAGGCTATCACCTACAACGGAGCAGATCCTTTGGATCCATCAACTCAATATTTATTTTATACCAATAATATAGCGGCAAATCCAAATGATTCTAACGAACATATTGATGTAACTGAAACTACTTCTTTAAACCCTAGTGATTATGATAATGGATTATTCCTTCATAAAGCACATCCGGATTTATTAAATTTATTTAGTGGATATATTTCTACTATGCAAAATTTAGATTTATCAATTACTCCATATCAAATAACGACATTAAATATGTATTCTGCTGTAATCGCTACAACGGATAGTATGATATTTTCTATGCCAAAGACTGCAACGTTACAATCTTCGGATTCTAATAATTTAAAACAATTAGCGTACAGATACGATGAAAATGTTGCTAGAACTATAAAGACTTCATTTGATGCAAATGACCAATATTTATTAGGCGGTAGATCTTGTGGATCTTTCTTATTTATGTCTCCTATAAATCCTAATTCTTTATTAGTAGATGGAGATAATAAATTTGCGGCAAAAAGAGTTTCTGAAGGTGAAAATAATGCCATATCTATTGATATAGTTTTTCAATATAGAATGACTGATTTTTCAGGTAATAATCCAACTAGTGATATAGGTAGAGTAGGCGGAATTCTATCTAAGAATCTAACTAATATTACTTATTCTAAAAAGATAGGCTTAGATATTTTTGATTCAAATGACAATCAATTTTCATTTGATTTAGAAGTTTTTGCAAAATATAAGGCACAAGGATCTAATCAAAATTCTGTGAAGGCTGCTACTCTATCTGCTTAAAGAGGGTTAGATATATACTACGAGATTAGTATATTAAAATAGTCTATTTATAGGATGCCAAACTTCGTTACTAAAAGTATACAGCTTTATTACAAACCACATGACGGTTTAAGTTTAAATCAGGGAAATGCAGATGAATTTCCTACTTCTGATGGACCATTAATTTATTATTATAGACTTGAGAGTAGTGTTAATCCAAATCTTGTAGATTGCAATACGACTTATACGACCGTTATAGGTTTATCTACTACTGGGGGTATAGAATTAGAGGCTGCTTCATTTTCTGGAGGACCCGGATGCGCGAATCCGTTGTGGGATTTGAATCAATTGGCAGAGGCTGGAGTTTTTCTATACTATAATAACGCGTGTACCCAAGAGGCAGCTCCCGGTAAATATAGTGATAATCCATTTCCAGCTTTAACATTTGATCCAGCTGATAATGAGATCGCGGTGGTATATAGTTATAATCCCCCTCCGAGCGTCAGCTTACACAATACTAATTATAATTGGGAGACATATACTATATTTACACCACTCGGTGGAATAGAGAACGATTTACAGAGTAGAAACGTTTCGCCTATAAATGCGGTATATGTAAATTTTACAGGAATCCCTGGCCAAGTTTATCAAAAAATAGTACCAGTAAACGGAATACCATGCAATTTCAGTATAGGTACAATACCTCTTTCCAATATAAGTTATTTTCCGACAGAAGATGTACCTCCCGGAGCTACATTAGCAGAAATAGCTGAAGGAGGAATACCTTTAATGGATGGAGATGGCAACCAATTAACTACAGGGTATTTTGCGGATCAATCTTTCCCTAGTACAAATAATGACGTCTTTATTTATGAAGCTCAAGGTCTTCAAAATTCATTCACTATGAATTGGGAAGAATTTATTTGTACTCAAGTAGTTGCACCTAATCTTCCAGTTAAAGAATTTTTTGTCAAACACGCTTCTACAATTGAAGCAAACATAGAGGTTGATTCTAATAGCAATTCATTTTGTTCTATAGGCGAAGAAATTAGAATATTTTATACAAGTAATTCTGATTATGATACCTTTGAAGAGCTTATGAGGGCTCAAGAACCTATTTATTATAGCAATGTAGATTTACCAATTGAAGTTTTACCAGAGTATTGGCAGCTTATACATGCGGGTCAAGGTGCGTATGGGTTAGATGATAATAGATATTTTATTTATTTATTAGAAGAACCTCCAACAACTACAGGGTATACAATTTCAGGTTGGTATTCCTTTGGTTCTTCTCAAACTTATTCTCTTGTAGATCAAAATTCCGTAGCAATTTATTGTAACGTAGACGGTATTTCTATATCGCAGGTAAAAACAATTGATTTAATTTATTCAAATACCGAGGCCGGTTATTGCAGTATAACCGTAAACAATCAGGCACAAAATACAATAACATGTCAATATCTTAACATACTATGGGATTCTTCTCAGGGTGGAAATCCACCTGATTTAACACTTAATGAGATTATTTCTAATCAAATTCCTATTTATATTAATAGTCAAAGTAACCCAGCATATTACGATATACCTAGTCTTTTATTGGATAGCGGATTTTACGGGGATCAAACCGGAATTTGTTATAACTTTAGTAGTGCTTTAGCACAACAAAGTAATAACCCTTGGAGAGGTAGAGATCTTATTACTATTTCTAGTGAATATAGTTTACCGTTTATATGTGAAGGCAATTTACAACAAATTTCTTTATATAGTATAACTGGAAGTACAGGAGTTTGGGGCACTTTATATCCTGATTATGATTTTAGTGATGAATGGTGTTATAGACAAAAGACTCCAGTTACTTCTAATTATTATTATAGTTTACACCCTGATCTAAATTTTGATATTCATCAAATAGTTCAGTACGGCGTAAATTTATATACAGACCTTCAACTAACTAATGCGTTAGATACTGATTCATATTCTGATGATTTATCTTATTATTATAAGTGGGTAAATAACGTTGATGGAACTGGAGGTAATTGGATAGGACTTAATGCCCAAGGCCAAGAAACATCTTCATTTATAGAAAGCGAAATACAGTGTAATTTAACGCCTAATGATAATTTATTTCCTTCTGATTCAGGTTTTCAAATTAATAATACTACGAATATAGGAGATGATGGTGAATTATTAGCATATTATGTCTTTACTTCATGTATACCAATAAACGGAGTTTATAGCAATTATATAGTTGCAGGTGCACACACTAACATATCGGATACCCAATCTGGTCATATGTGGGATCTTAAGGAGGAAATAGGGTTTAATTCTACTTTTTTTAGTTTAGATTCTTTAGACCTTAAATTTGGTTGTAAAAAATTAATAGGTATAATATATGCAATGGATCCTTCATTGGCAATGTTATCAATGAATGAACTTGGATATTCTATTGGAAATACAGAATATGTTAGTGCAGGCACAATAGGCATACTAAGCGAAGGTGTCATATATTATTTTAATAGCGAGCCATATTGTCAAAATTGTATTGATTTTTCAAATGCTTCTGGTTCTTTTACATTTCCTGAGTTTAATGATGGCACAGAAATAGAAGATGTATCTCCTAGATTTGATTTAGAAAAAAATTATAATTTACATAATGTTTCTAAGCCATTATTAAGAACAAATCCTAGGCTTACTGGAAACGTAAAGTTAGTTACGTCTTCCAATGATGAAATATATTTAGAATCTATAAACGCTAATAAAGAGCTTGCGGATTCTAGGTATAAGAGATATGGTATAAGTAAAAGCGGTCTATATGTATATGATGTATCTAGATTTTTTAATGATAATAAAACACCATATGATATGGTGTATGAAACAAAAAGAATATCATCTGACTTTTCGGTTTTAGAAACATATGATTTACAATTTGAGGATGAGTATCAATATGGAGTAAGATTTAATAAGTCTAAATTATACGATGAAAATTTTAGAATTTTTGCTCCTATTAAACTAGATACTAATATTCCTAAAAAGTTTGTGATATATCGCGTTAATTCCCCGAAACAAACTCAAGAATTAAGCGATAGTGCATTAGATAAACAAACTAGAATAAACGAATTATTGGCAAATGCTACGATCATAAAAGTGTTTGACTTAAGTGAAACGTCTAATTTGGGCAGTTATATTAGAAATCATGTTTTTAACGAGGAATTTAAATCATCTCCTCTTACTGTTTCCTTTGAAAAAAATGAACAAACCTTTTATAATGGTATAGACTTGGTTAAAGGCGGCTTTACTAGTAAGGGAGAATATATCTACAAAGACTTTGTGAATACTGATAAGCCTCTTATTGAAGCCAACGATTTTATTACCGACGGATTTAAAAGAAATAGAGTAGTATCTGCAGATATTCTAAACTTAGAATTTATGTTTGATGATAATGATGCTGAAGATTATTCGGTTAATAGATACTTTGGCCTATATGTTGATGAAATTCCAACAGGAAGAGGCGTTATTCAAAGAGTAAATAACGGCTTAATTAAGTTTAAAAACTTAACATCATATATGTTCTATGACAATTTAGAGGGTTCTTTATTTGATGGTTCCAAGTTTGCTATACCTTCTAGTCAAATGATGAGAGATATACCTATTTTAGGTTACGTTAAATGTGATTCACACTATCATAATATATTAAATGGTGCAGGATGGGATGCAAATAACTATACACTTAAGATACAAGACAACGGAGATTCTATAAATAGATTTGTAGGAATAAAGGATACAAATAGAGTTGTTTCTTTATTAGAAAATTCAGGGGTTGGATATGATTTCGTTAAAATACAAATAACTGATATACCCAGCAATGGATGTAGAATAGCTGTGCCCGAAATAAAACAACAATCTTATTGTGTTGAATTTATTAATTACATATCTAACACTAATATAACTGTTAATGTATCGTATCCATCTTCTCAACAATATGTCATAAATACCGGGACAAGTGTAGAAGAAGCCTTAAATAATATTAAAACTTCAATTGAAGCTGACAATTATTTTACAATTGATATAGAAAATAATGTATTATTTATAAAGGAAAAATATAGATCTTTTTCAGACCACGGTTTAAATATAACTTCTAACAATCCAGCGTGTGTATTAAAGACATTTGAAAACTATACTCACTTTAATTTATTAGAAAATATATTAACCGCCGACGATTCCATTCCAAAAGGTAGATTTGATGGGTCAAGATTTTCAAATTTAGGTACGACTAATGATGTATTAATTGCTTTGTCTTCTGCAATTAAAGATAAAAACGGATTAGATACTATTAATTTTAAAGATTCTATTTATGTATATGCAAATCAAAATATAGGATATGATACTAGAAGGTTTTGTGTTCTTTTAAAGAATGATAATCCTAATCAATTTTGTAATATATCAAATCTAGATGAATCGAATAAATTAGACGTACATGAAGATATTTTATTAAATTGGTCTGCATATTATATGATAGGCGGTCATTCAGATGGTAGATCAGTTTTAATTTCTAAAGATTCGGTCGGTGGAATAAACATAGGTGATTACATTAATACTAAATCTCTTTCAATTTATAATCAAGTAATAGATATAGTTGAAAATATAAATGATTTAAAGGGTGATTACTTAAAGGTAGTATTTAAAATTAGACACGTATTAGGCAGTGGAGAATTTAAAGTTTTTTCAGAATACGAGGCTGAAATAGGGCTTTTATCAGCATATGACATGTATGATTTGGGTTTTGATTTTTACGATACTTCAAATTCAGATTTAAAAGAACTTAAGTATGAGACTTATGAAAATACTAATTATGTCCCAGCAAATGAAGCTATATTTGAATCAAACACTGATCAAGAATCAATTGCTAATGCGTTAGAAGGTATTATAGATTACAGCTATTATCTTACCCCCGATAATTTCTTTGCTAATTTAACGCCAGTCTTAAAACCTGAATCTCCAACTGAAGAATCTACTGAAAAGATATATTCTGAATTTGATAGATTAAAAGAAAATCAACTTAAAGAGTTTTCTACAAATTCTAGAATAGTACCTAATATAAACAAATGGGTATTAAAGGATACCAAAACTGTTAGAGATCAGCCATATTATTTAAACGTAAATGAAGCTTTCGGAAGGACTAATTTTGCACCCGACATTACAATAGAAGGAAGAAATGCTTCTTCTTTTTCTCATGAATGGTTTTATATACTTAATAAGCCTTCTTATTTAAAACACTACATGTTAAATGATACGTTTAGCTATATTAACTACATAAATGGATTTAACTTAACTAAAGATTTATTTAAATCAATAGATAATGATTACTTTAATAATTTTATGGTTAGTGAAGGCTTTGATGTTTCTGTAGACCCCGATGATTCTCAAATCTATGTGGTTACTAAATCTGGCGATAATCTTTTAATTAATGATGAAATTAGTGTTAGCTTGAAATTCGTTGTAGGAGAAACTTACTTATTTAATTTATCTAGTTTGGAAAATCCTACTTTATTTTCTATTGAAACAAACGGAGTTGGAGAATATGTTTATGAAATTATAGCAGGTACACCATATGGTAAGTACACGACTCTTACTTCTGGATATATTAGTTATTCTTATGATTCTGTGCCTAAAGGATTTATTAGTGTAAATACAGAAGATTTGAATAAGTTTGAAGCATTTATAAAAACTAATCGTAATATTAAATATACCTTTTCTAGAGGCGGAAGTGAAATAGATTTTTCTTCTACAATATTTAAGGGTCTTAAATTTACATTTAAAAACAGAAAAGAATTTACAAAGGAAATACCTTCTGAATTTTTAAAGGATAGCTCATTTAATGAATATAAATTTTCTGTTGTAGTAGATTTTAAAACGGGTCAACCTAATAATTCTATTAATTATGAAATTATAAAGAATGATAAATTCAACTACGTTATTTTCTTTATAAATGTCAACTTAGATGAGGTATATGTCGGTAATACATTAAATAGAAAATTAGCATATTTGCTTTCAAACCAATTACAATCAGTTGGAGATGAATATATTAATGATGATGTAAAGATAAATGGCGCATTAGATATAAGCACTATAGATTTTAATCAACCTGGTCCATATATTATATCAGGCATAGATCACTTTGATGGTACATCTCCGGATTTCTTAACTCAAATTGCGCCCGGTCCAGATGGGACATATGGTCAATTAGAAATAGATTATCAAATAGATGATTCTAATGGAGATCCAATAATATATTATTTACAGATAATTAGCGTATTGTCTGATAGTCAAATAGTAGTAGAAGGGTTTCCAACAGATGGCCAAGGAAATGTTATAAATCCAGTATATGTTCCTTTATCTTTACAGGAAATTGCCGAATACGTTTATGTTGGCGGAGGAGCCAATAATCACAATCAATTATTGTCTAATTTATCTATTAATAATATTGTAGATATGATAAATGGATATAATCCCTTAATCAAGTATACTACGATAACTAAAGATGGCCAAGAGTTAACAAATAGGTTTGTCATGACAATTGACGATGGAAAGGAAATAGTTAGAAATTCTAAATTAGTGGCAACAGCAGATATTAATAGGCCTAAAAGCTATAGTTTATCTAAAGGAAATATAGGATATGTATTAGAAGAATCTAATAATTATTACCCCTTCTTAATTAGACACTCTGGGCATTATGACTACGATTTAAAGCCTATTGTTACATTTACTGACATGTACACTCATTTTAAGGTAAATAGAAATTACGTTAAAAATGCATTCTTAGAAGAAAAATTGTTTAAGAATAAATTTTATAAGCATCCTTATTTTTATGTAAACGAAGAAACTAGTCCAAACTCAGATGGACCTAGAGATGTGCATAGAGCAGAATCTTATTATCGTAAATATAATAGAACTAATGTTGCGTTCAATTTAGGATTTATTTCTGACGATGGCATGCACGATTCGAATTGGGGTATAATTAAAAATCATTTTTACCATAAAGTTAATGAAGATAATTCTACTGGTGTAACCAAGCTTAGTGAAAGTAGTGAGTTTTTACCTCAATATCCTTTAATAGGAGAAATAGCAATTGATAAAAAGGATGTTAACGTGTTTAGGTCTTCTTGGGAACAAGACTACTACAGAACTGCATTGGCAGGAGGAGAGTTTAATTCTGCACCTGGAACTCTGTCAACCGTAGAATCAAGGTCTTATTTGGCATCTACTGTTATGAAATTAAAAGAATCATATACTATTACTTCTTTTACCTTTTCAAACGTAGGTACTTTTGAAAATTTAGATCGTATACTAAAAAATAATTCTCATACAACTAACGTTGTCTTTGCCGAAGATTCTGAAAAGGTTTATATAGATTTTTATATGACGGATTTAATATCGGATGTATTGTCAGACATAGGAGTGGCAAATGAAATTAAAAAATATGTTTCTGAAGACGCTTCATTTCAAAATAAAACCGATTTATCAGATGACGTGAAATCTTATGTTAACAATAATTTAGTTTCATTATTTTCCATAGATGAAGTAGAGCTTTATGTTAGAAAAACACAAAGTGAAATAACTCAATTAAACCCAGTTGAATCTTTAGATCAAATTAATAATGGAGGATTTGAAATAGACATAAATTATACTTTAGTACAACATAAGCAAAGACCTGTTAATTTTAGATTGATATATAATAAGAGTTTAGGATATTCTTATGTTATGCGACCAGTTGTAAAAATAAAACAATAAAATGCCTATAAATTTAAAGGAAATATTTGTAGATGATACTAATCAAATTAGGATAGACAAAATTAATTATAATTTTGATCAAATTGTGGCGCTGGGCGGTCAAAGAGGACCAATTGGATCACAAGGTTTTATTGGTCCAGCCGGCCCAACCGGTGCTCAAGGCGCTATAGGCCCAACTGGTATTGCAGGTAATGATGGAGCTGATGGTAACGACGGCACCGATGGATGGACACCCATATCACATGATTCGGTTACCGGTGTAAATAATGCTGATTATGATGCAATTATAATTAAACCTAACTTATTTGGAAAACCTCAACCGGCTTCTGTTTATATCGGTGATCCAGCATTTGATGATAGTAACAATTCAGATGGAGATACTACAACTAGAGCATCGTTAGTAGTTGGTAAAAGCGATCCGTTTGAAAATAATATCAAGATTACGATTGATGGTAATCCTCATGAATTAGTCATTAGAGGTGATGCAAGTTCAGATTATGGTGGAGTTATCTATCATATTCAAAAGGGCGATGTAAACGATTCTTTAAATACTAAATTAGAACTAAGTTTTAATGATATCGATTTAAACGCAACTTCAAATGAACCAGATAAAGGTGATATAACACTATCTTCTAATAAAACTTTAGTAATTTCACCGGATAGAGGGTTTAACACTGAAGTTGGAACACAATCGTATTTTAACGATAGAGTTCATGTTGTCGATGCTGATCTTTTAGTACAAGGTACAGGATTTACTAGAGTATCTAAAGGAACTACAAGTGAAAGAGATAATATTGCAGAATCTGATTTATCCGGTGGAAATATAAGATATAATTCTACGTCAGGTCAATATGAAGCTTATTATGAAAATACGTTTGATGGCGCTAAATGGTTAAACTTAAGACAGCTAACAGATGCTGATGGAGATACTTACATATCTTTACCTATATCAAACGATAATGACAAAATAGAATTTGTATCAAATAATGATAATTATTTAAGGATTGGAGGTACTCAATTTTCATTAAAGGCTCAATCAGCATCTAATATAACTGTACCGACAATACTAGTTAACAAAACTATTTTTGCTAGAGAAAACTTACATATTATAGAAGACGGCAAGGGTCTTTCATTTAAAGAAGGACCGGCAGCAACTAACACGGATTCGCCAACCGGTGGATCTGCTGTTAATTACGATACTAATATTTCAGATAGAACATTAAGTGACTATTTTTATAGAGCTCCTGGATTTTTTGAATTAGAAAACTTAGTACAACCCAATGATTTCGGTTTTTCAGACGGTAACTTTCCTGGTTTAACCAATGGAGATACCCCTTATTTGACTAATCAAATATTTATGTATACCGTTCCAACTAGCGGTTTAGTAGGAGAAGGAAACGAAACTTCTGGTTTACAATTTGCAGCATCCGTCAGCGCTGCAGCCGATGAAGGATCTAATGATCCAACCGGTAGATTATTAACTCTAATAAATGATAATTCTGAAGTTTCATATCAAAAGATAGGTAACTTGGTTCATGTCAATGTTAGATTAGTTTGGAAGCCATTTACATTTGATTCAAATGAAAATGGAAATGATTATGATACATATCCTGGTACTTATTTCCAACAAACGTTTGGTGCAACAACGGATGAATCAAAATACTGGAATGATACCGAATTAGAAAGTGTACCTATTTCTTTAAATATACCTGAAATGTATAGAAGATTACCTTCGGTTAATAACCAAGTTATTAGTGATTTTACGCACGAGAACATAAATTTATCAACTATTTCTGGAGCGGCTGATAAACAAACTAAAATTAAGTTTAAATCAGGTAATGGTTATGGTGAATTATTTGTTACCAGTATTGAAGGAAGTAATACAAGTATAAAAGTAAGTGACATTGTAAGTGTAAATCTTGATCCTGGTGAGTGGATATACTCTAATTTTAATTTTACTTATTTCTGCGATAGTAAGTCTACTTGGCAATCAAACATTTCTTTTAACGATTCTATTGATGGTGGATCAGGGACCGTTAATCTAGGAGGAGGAGACTAAAAATGAAAAAAAGAAACGACAAATACGGCATAGGCTTAGTTACTTTACTCATTGCAATACTTTTCTTGCAATGTAACCAATCACGTCGTTTAAAAAGGGATATTCAACTTGAAAAAGAAAGAGTAGAAAGAGAGATTAACAATAGAAAAGCATCAGAAGATAGCTTAAGACTTATTAAATTTGATAATGGTACACTTGTATCCACTGTCAAGTCTTATGAATTTGATATTCAAAATCTAAAGGATGCAGAAAGAGAATTACTAAAAAAATATGAAGACCTAACTAGTAATTATAAGAAATTACGGGGTATTAATTCAATATTAAAGGCTGATTTAGAGCTAACCGAAGAATTATTAGCTGAATCTAAAGCTAAACAAATTAATGATACGACGATAGATGTTAGCTTTGCTAAATATAATTTATATAGCGAAGGTAATTCAAGATTTATATATGGTAATACTATTGTTTCTATAGGGGAAGGTGATCCAAGCGTTACATCTACTGAAATTAATTTAAATCAAACAATAAGATTAAAGGCTATATTAGATGATGTGGAAGATGAAGGACCTAGTTTGTTAATTTCTACAGATTATCCTGGAATTACTATATCTGATATAGAAAACATAAACTTAGTTAATTCAAAATTAAGAGCTAAAGAAATAGACGATTATATATCTAATAGTGGATCTTTAGGGTTTGGATTAGGTGTGGGATATGGTATAAATTATATAGGTGAAGGAACGTTTAAGCTAGGTCCAACATTAAACGTAGGTATGTATTGGACACCAAAAAAATTAAAACTAAAATAATGGCTCAATCTTCTAGATACTTTAGGATAGACGATGATGTATTGTTAGAATTCATTTATCACGATCAAGGTAATCCAACCCTATATGAAATTGATGTCGATGATAATGGTAGTGAAATAAAGAAACTAACGGTAAATCTTAATGACCCATATACTGAACAAGTAAATCATTTGATTTGTGAGCTTGGTAGTGATGTAGTCAATTTTGATGTTACTATTACTGGTACGTATCTTTCTATTGAGAATTTTGCAGGCAGAACACTTCTACTTGAGGCTGGAAAAACTTATAAGTTTAACTTAAATGCTTTGCCTGATCCTAGTTTATTTACAATTGATTCAAATTATGGTACATATAGTTTAAGTGCAGTTGGAATAGGTACATTTATACCAACAATATATGGAACTATAAATTATTCATATCAAGACTTAATAGGAGGCAAAATAATCATAGCCGATAAAGCTAACCCTCTATTTTCAACGCCAGATGAAGACACTGGCAATGATATTAATCATTTAATAGGAAGATTTCAAGCGGTACCTCATGTTGATGATAGCGTAAGATATGCTCTTTTAGGATATGATGTTACAGGATTATACGATCAGCCATTAAACTATATTAATTCTTACCCGGGTTGGAACGGATCTAATGAAGCTGATTTACTTTCATCTCAAAATGATGCAACAGCTAACATCAATAAAATTAAATATGATTCTATTAGACTTCACTTAAGGGCTGGTTTCTCTTTTGCAACTAGAGGATATGAAGGCTTTTTGTTTGAAGTTAAAACAGAAAGAGATAACGGTATTAAAAACTATCTAACTCAATTAGTTTATTTAAATCAAAGTAACTATGAAGTTTCTAATCCCAAACCATTCTTATTAGGTGAAACGCTATTTACTAAGTTTGTAAATTTAAAGGTACCTACACTAGTTAATCAAAACGTTGAGTTTGAAGACTTTTTCTATGGAGATGAAACTCAAGGTACGTCTAATTTAAGCCCCACATCTAACTATGAAATAAGCTTTAAACTTATTGATAGATTAGAAAATATAGACGATTATAATTATTTCTATGTTGCCGAGACTAATACATTTAGTATAAGTAGAGAAGATGAATATGCTGATTTTACAGTAGTTGTTGAAGAGGCTGATGATGGGGATTATTTTAAAATATATGGAGAAAAAGATAATGATGCTGCTGCATTTGAAGCATACATCGTAAATAGAATAAACACGTCATCTGATGATATTGTAGTGGCATATGAAGTTGAAGTATATGAACAGGTTGGAATATCTCAAATTAAAACATACGATACAACATTTACACAAGTTGTAGATTTTGATACTCCTATTTGGTTTAGACCAGTTATAGTTAACGGAAACGTAGCCGTTAATTTTTCCATAGACGTTGTAATGAGAATTATCAATGAAACAGATGGTACGCAAATAGTCAAAAGAGCTAGTTTAACATTTGATAGAGCAGCTAAATATGCAAAAAGAATGCAAAGTGTTAGAATTAATTCAGCCACTAAACTTACTGAAGTCTATAATACATTACCTAATTTATCTGCAAATAGGGCAGTTAGAGGTTTAATAAATAATTCTTTACCTAAGTCAACAAGATATGTACCAACTTTTATAGAAACTGCAAATATAGTTGCAGCAAATGTACCCGTATCTGTTGTTAGTAATGATAACCCTGATTTACCTCCAACTGAAATTGAAGATTTAGAAATTCCTAATTATCAGTCTAGTGGAGACGTTACTATTTATGTTCCTCCTTTTACAACTTACTATAAATTTTATATAGCTAAACAAAACGGAGATGATTTAGATCAAATTTCTCTTACAGGATCGGATGATATAATACTTTCATTTGAAGATGGAGGTACTAAGAAAATATTCAACTATCAAAGAAGTAAGGATATTGATTTAGGTAAAGGAGAAGTTCTATTTAAAGTTGATGAAGCTAATGCTAGTGCAATTAGAGGTATGCAAAATAAACATTTTTATATTTCTTCTAAAAGTGGATCAGATAACACTGTAATTGCTCATGGAAAATTTACCATTAATTAATGATTTTAAACTCTAGAAATAATTTATTTTCATTTAGATTTCCTAGAAATTTTGTGCCAGAAGAGGTAGCTAATAAGTATGTTAAGTATTTAAATAGGATGCCTGGCAACTTAATGCAAAGGCCCATAGATTTTGTAAACTATTCTATTCAGGGTTTAAATATACCTGGAGTTAGTTTTGATCCAATTACTCAAGCCGATAACGATGGAACTACGAGATATCATAGAGGCGCTGTTCCTATTCAAAACACAGTCGAAAGACAATTTACAGTAACTATGCAGCTATTAGACGGCTATATAAATTACTGGATTATGTTAGATACGCTTTTATATTATTACGCTAGATCAACAGAAAGACCATTTACGGATAATTTAACCATGAGAATTATGGATGCAGAAGGTATAGGTATGGCATCTATGGTATTTGAACAGCCTATTATGAATTCTATTAACGAATTAAATTTAAATTTTTCAGAGAATATAGCAGAGTTTAGTACATTTGAGGTTACCTTCTTTTATAATAAGCTTAATCTGAAAATAGAATTAGATTGATATATAACACATGAAAACATTTTTAGAATACCTTAAGGAACAGAACGTTACTGACGAAGAAATAAAGATATTAAATGAAGGTCTTCAAAGTGAATGGACTGATGATTTAGAATCTAAAGTTGATGAAGCTATAGATGAATTTGTATCAGAATATAAATTAGAAGATGGTTCATATGACATTGATAGATTTAATGACGAAATGACTAACGAAGGTATACTTGGAAGTATATTAGGTGGTTTAACAGGATTTGCTTTAGGTAAATCTGTGGGTAAAGTTATAGCTAAGGTGTTAGGTGTTCAAAAGGGAGTTTTATATGATTTATTAACCTCTAGATTGGTAGGTGCTGCTTTAGGTGCTGCAATCGGTAAAAGAATAATGTGAATTACGTAGCCGTTGATTTTTCTCTTAATTCTCCTGGCATTTGCATTTATAATGACAAGAGTAAGAAGTATCAGTTTATAAGCTATATTAAGCAAAAAACTGGAACTA
>Ga0181568_10000640_pt1 | contig 31382 bp, 32 predicted proteins | sample 101ome_20_FD_133758 | JGI IMG/M metagenome (GOLD analysis project Ga0181568, IMG submission 133758) | Coastal salt marsh microbial communities from the Groves Creek Marsh, Skidaway Island, Georgia - 101404AT metaG (megahit assembly) | ecosystem: Environmental > Aquatic > Marine > Intertidal...
CAATGGTAGAGTACCGGGCTTTTAACCTGTTAGTTGTGGGTTCGAGTCCCACCAAACCCACTAGACAATCCAGTGCCTCTATGGTATGATTGTCTCATCAAGCGGTCCCTTCGTCTAGTGGCCTAGGACACTGCCCTTTCACGGAGGCGACACGGGTTCGACTCCCGTAGGGACTATTGACAATCCACTGCCTCTATGGTATGATTGTCTTATCGGGAGATTAGCTCAGTTGGTTAGAGCGCACGACTGATAATCGTGAGGTGCCTGGTTCGAGTCCAGGATTTCCCATTCCTCAACAACGCTAGTTGGGGGAGATTGTTTAATATAACAGAAGTCAGTAGCGAGACTTCTTTTTTGGGAGTGTGGTGGAATCGGTAGACACACCAGACTTAAAATCTGTTGACCATTACGGTCGTGCGAGTTCAAGTCTCGCCACTCCTATCCCACATAAATAATGATGTGTGGAAATCAAAACAATGACGTACCATTTAGAACAACGCTATGTATTTTACATGGGTAATGTTGTGAGGATGTACTTCATTCAGGGTATTCCTTATACATTCGATGAATTACCAACGATTGTAGAGGATCACCCAGCAGTTCAAACAGAAGCGTTGGCAAACCGCGACTATGATGATGATGAACTTTACCATTGGTCCTCTTATCTTGTTATGGAAGAATGCCATCCACTTATGTTTGATATTGCGGTAGATAACCCAGAACTCTTACCACAAGATGATTGATGAATTTCGTAATCGCTTAATTGGGACATTTGAGAACAAGAGACAAGCATATCGTAACCCTTCTAGGTTTGCATATGTTCGTATTGTTCATAGTGATATTGACGGCAATCTAATTTATGGAGAGCAGGCATATAAACACTCACTCAATGCCCCCTATCGCAAGTTTGTTCTGGAACCTGTGATGGGTGATGGTCGTTTGGTCGTCAAGAATTATCGAATTACTGGTGAGGGACCAATTTCCAAAGACAGCTTGACATACTGTGATGGTTGTGATATACTGTTTAACATGGTCGATGATGTCTTTGTTGGTTCATCTGAGGGTTGTGATTGTTTAGTCAATCGACGCGGCAGAGTGAGTTATTTCACTACAAAAGCAAAGGTTGGTATCAATTACTATCATGTAATTGATCGTGGTTTTGACCCTACCACTAAAAAACAAATGTGGGGAACAGAATATGGTCCCTTTGAATTTATGAAACAACCCTAAATAATTGAGTGTGGTACAGAGTTATGGACTACCCAGACCCGCATAAACCAGTCTTGGTATTGAATGGTTCATATGAACCTATTAACATCACGAATTGGAAACGAGCAACTGTTTTACTTCTCAAAGAGAAAGCAGTGATGTTATCTAAACGAGTTATCAAACTTGTTAAATACATCAAACTACCATTCACTCGGATGAGAGTTACCCAACCCACTCGTAATATGATTTACCAGAGGGATGGAAACAAGTGTCAGTACTGCGGTTCGACCAAAAGATTAACAATCGACCATGTTATTCCTAGGTCTAAAGGTGGCGGGGACACATGGGATAATTTGGTAGTTGCCTGCTCTAGTTGTAATACCAAAAAGTCTGATAAATTACTTGAACATACGGGTATGAAACTAACTAGAGTTCCAAAGGCACCTATCCATCCTATGTTTATGCAACTTGAAAAATCACGCGATCCTGAATGGCGTGAATATATGTTTATCTAGAGGGAGTACAAAAGGTCTGTAGTAGAAACAGACGCCCTCTACATGTCGATGTGGCGGAATTGGTAGACGCGCTGGGTTTAGGTTCCAGTGGGGTATCCCGTGGAGGTTCAAGTCCTCTCATCGACACTATGGGGTTGTAGCTCAGTTGGTTAGAGCGCCTGCCTGTCACGCAGGAAGTCGTGGGTTCGAGTCCCATCAGTCCCGTTGCTAATGTGGGCATCAGCAGACGCTGCCTAGTAAGTCCTACATTAGCATTTGCCACTATAGCTCAGCTGGATAGAGCAACGGTTTTGTAAACCGTAGGTCGTCGGTTCAAGTCCGACTTGTGGCTCCAGGGGAATTAGCTCAGTTGGTAGAGCACCTGCTTTGCAAGCAGGCTGTCAGCGGTTCGAGTCCGCTATTCTCCATAAACGGGATGGCGACACCCGTGCTCACATCTCCAGGAGAAAAAAGAACTGGAAATCCAACCCATGTGAGAGAGAGGTGGGGTCCCTCTTGACTGCTACCGCTGTGGGACGCTGCAGTGGTTATTTTCATTCCTCTGTAGCTCAGCGGTAGAGCCATCGACTGTTAATCGATTGGTCGCAGGTTCGAATCCTGCCGGGGGAGTTTTAAGATAGACAAATGCAAATATTTGAAGAGTTTTTAAAATCAAAATTATATTTTGACACCGTTTGTTTTGCTCAGGATAAAGCAAAATATAAATGGGGAGAATATGATCATCAATACGCTCCACCTACAGGAGTTGTTGCTGATTTTACTGAAAATTTAATATATCCTTTTAATCAAATTGTAGAGGAAATACGACCTCATATTCCAGATCACCTATCACTCAAACGAATCTATATTAATTGCTTTGCACCCAGAGAAATTCCAACATGGCATACTGATAGTAGTATCCCTGGTCACAAAACAACGTTAATATATTTGTCTACAAAAAATTTTGCACTTGATGATGGCGGAGAGACTCAATTTTGGGACAATGATAAGATAACAGGCATAGTTCCTAGACCAAATCGTTGTATTATTTTTCCATCTGAAATTTTGCATAGAGCAACATCATATAATAATAATTGGAGATTTACTTTAGCAACAAAATGGGAGTAAAAACATTTTATGATAATAATAACACTGAAAGTTGGAAAGTAGTCCTAGGAGAAGATTTGCACTACCATATTGGATCTAAATCCGATGGTGACATTTTTAAGCAAGCAATTTTTGACTTGTATCAACATATTCCTGATGGTAGTAGTGTTTTAGATTGTGGTTGTGGTTGGGGAGCACCAGCAAGGATGCTAATGAATGATAAAAATTGCAAAATTACTGGTGTAACTATATCAGATAAACAAGCAGAGTATATTACAGATTTTCCAGTTATCAATACGGACCTACAAAAATATACTCCAGATACTAATTATGATGTTGCTCTGTTTGTTGAATCATTTTGTCATCTAAGAGATCCATTTACAGTATTAAAAAACATTAAAAACAATGTAAATAAAATTGTAATTAGAGACTACATTTGGCCAACAGTTTGGTATAATAATGTATGGAAAATGATGTTTTACCCAAAAAATTTCTGGGTAAAAATTTTGTCTGAAAGTGGTTTCAGTGTAGATTTGATAGAGGAAGATAAAAACGCAACAATATTTGCTACTTGTGAATACTGGTACAATAATATTCAAAAATTGAATAGAGAAGAAGTTGTGGGACACATTCAAAATTTGGAAACTTTATGTATTACTGTTTTAAATCACACCAAAAATGGAACTCTATCTGAAACGGTTCCACTCATTCATATAGTTGCAACAGCGGTATAAATAACACAGAAGAATACCAGCAGCGGCAATAATTATGTCTCTTACCAGACTTGATAATCTGTATTCCAGTAAAACTGGAAAATACTTATATGTATCTCCAGATGATTTCAATGCAACGGATGAATTAGATAACAGAGGTAACTCTCCTCTACGTCCATTTAAGACCATTCAGAGGGCATTTCTTGAGGTAGCGAGATTCTCATATCAACCTGGTGCAAACAACGATAGATTTGACCAGTTTAGCGTCATGCTAATGCCTGGTGATCACTATATTGATAATCGTCCTGGTCTTGTAAATTATAGTATTGGTGGTAGCAACAGTGCTAGAAATAGATATTTTGACGCAGGAAATCTTCTAGAATCAAATAAACTCTTTATTGCATATGAAGCATATGCAAGAATGCTTGCAAATCCCGCTAATGCTGGTTTTGAACCAGTTCCAACAGACCCTGCTGTAACTTTTGCTGATTGTATTGATGACGTTTTAGATGTTCTTGATACAATCATCTATAACGTAAAATTTGGTGGTAATGATAAAACATTTGATGCTGCACTTATATACCAAAACGAACCCGCATTAATTGCTAATGAGGCAGCTCAATCAATTGAAGTATATAACAACGCTCTAGAAATTGCAAAATTAGTAATTACTAATGCAACTGTAAGTCCAATTAATCAGAATAGTTTTCTTACTGAATTAAATCTTTCTGAAGCATATTCTCAAGTATTTGATCCAAGTATTTCTACAGGACCAACTGTATTTGGTCAATCCGGTTCTGATGTTCCTTATGGTCAATTTGATACTTGTGCTGATGTTCAATCTACTCTAGATATTCTCTTTGGAATTATCGAAGAGGGAATCAATCAAACTTTAGATTTTGCTGATCGCACTGAACCACCAACTCTAGGTGAACTACCAGTATTTAATTTTAATCAGCAAACTGGCGAGTGGAACGATAACTCAATTATTGATCTTTCCAACCCAGATAATATCTATTGGAAGTTTAATGCATCTACTGGTGGATGTATTGTACCTAGAGGTTGTTCACTTGTTGGTTATGACCTTCGTAGAACAATTGTTAGACCACTATATGTTCCCGATCCTGCTGATAGTAATCAAGACAGAACATCTATCTTTAATCTAACTGGTGGTTGCTATCTATGGCAGTTTACTATTAAAGATGGTGATTTATCGAACAATTCGCCATTATTTGACGTAAATGATAATGTTGGTAAGGTATACTATCAGAAGGGCAATATTTCTACATTTGCTGTTCCTGAGTATTCTCACCACAAGATTACAATTATGGAATATGCTGAGAGGAAAGACCTCGATGCATTCTATGAAAAAGTTGGAATTGCATTCTCGCAATATCAACCAACCATTGATGAAGAAGGAGAATTTGATGCTCTAGTACAAGAAAATAGAATTGTTGGACCTCTATCTGATACACGTTCTATTGAAAGCATTAAAGTTGTTGATGCAAATATTGGACAACCAAATCAAAAACTTATTCTTCAAGTTACAACAAAAATTGACCACGGATATTTTAAAGACCAGTATATTGCTATCTTAAATACTGGATTAGATGAAGAAACTAACGGAACATTCAAAGTTGCTAGTATTAGCGCGACTGATCCTAGATTCTTCACTTATGAAATTCCAGGAAAAGTATCTGCTGGTTTAGGACTTACTAACAACCAAACTTACAGATTAGGTTCTGGATTAAGTAACAATGCTGTAGCACAGGCAGAGATTGACTCTGTTGAGTCTGCTTCTCCATATGTCTTCAACTGCTCAATTCGTTCCACATGGGGTCAGTGTGGTATGTGGGCAAATGGTGCTAAGGCAACTGGATTTAAATCTATGGTTGTGGCACAGTACACTGGTGTTTCACTACAAAAGGATGACCGTGCTTTCATCCGCTACGATGAGTTTACTAACACATGGAATCAAGCATCACTAACTGATGCATTTGCAAGTGTTCCATATCACACCAAGGGTGATGCATACTGGAAGGATGATTGGAGAAACTTCCACATCCGTGCATCTGAAGATTCATTCATTCAGTGTGTGTCCGTGTTCGCGGTGGGATTCTTCGATCATTTCCTGATGGAAAGTGGTGGAGATATGTCTATCACGAACTCAAACTCTAACTTTGGTAATACATCTCTGCACTCTATCGGTCATAAAGGATTTTCCTTTAACCAGGACAAGGGTGGATACATTACAGATATTATTCCACCAGAATCTTTGAGTGGAGGATATGCATCAAATCCAAATATTCCTTCTACAAATTCTGAAAAGGTTGCTTATTATCCAATTGATATTGTTTCTAGTAATGATACAGGAAATACTTCAAAATTATTCATCGGTGCTGATGATGTGTATAATCCAGCATCACGCCCTGCAGCTATATTAGATGGATATAGAATTGGTGCGAGACCAGATGAAAAGATTTTTGTACGTCTTGCTGAACTAACTGATGGGTCCGGCGATCAATTTTCTGCTACATTAACACCAACTGGCATTGAGCAATACACTGTTGGGATAGATTTCTTGAATCCAACAGGAATTACTATTGATAATTATGCACAAGATGCAGCAAATTTAATTAACTCAAACAAAGAATTTATTCAAGACGAAGTATACGGATATATTACTACAAAATTTGATACTTTACTGACCAATCAAAATATTACAATTTCAACGTGTCGTAGAGATATTGGATATTATGTTGATGCTATTGTACAAGATTTGAGACTTGGTGGTAATATTAATAGTGTTCAAGCAGCTGAAGCATATTTTGTTGGTGGTCAATTAACTTATATTCAGAATGAGCAATTAGAAACTCAGGATGCTCTTCGTTATACTAAAGACCTATGTATCGCAGCAATGCGTAACTTTGATTATCTACTTACAGGTTGTACTTCTACTGCTAATAGTGATGTAATTACCGTTCCTTCTACTGAAGGTATTGTTGTTGGTATGAAGGTTCAGTCATACACAGCATATAATACATCAAATGGCACAGAACCTATAGGTTCTCCATCTGCAACTATTCCTACAGATAGTTACGTTGTTGAAGTCATTGATGAAACAACAATTAGAATTGGTGAAAAAGGACAGTATATTTTTGGTACTGACCCCGGACAGTCTTTTGACCCATCACCAGCGGATAAACTTGCAACTCAAACAGTTACTGCATCTGGAAGTGGAACTGGATTATATCTCTGGTTTACCATGAGAGATGAAATTCAACAAACTGGACAAGATGGTATTGTTGCTGTAAGAGATGGTATCTTCTCCACAGTAAGAACATCATATGATGATACTGTTATTCAAGACGTTGTTGATATATCTGCTGATGAAACTGAGTGCAGTAATGTTGCTAGTGTAATTGCTGGTTTATTCACTGATATTAGCACTATTCTTGCTTCTGATTTTGGTGAAGATGGTGTAGATAGAGTTGAACCAGATACAGATTTCTCTGCTTTGTCTAGAAGAGCAACATTATTCCGTGTGGGTGGTGGAAATCCACATGGTATGGAGACTGGAACCGCTGTCAGACTTGTTCCAAAAGCTGCGCCTGGTAAAAATCCAGACCCAAGAGTTATCAGATTACCTAAAGGATTTGATACAAATACAAAATATTATGTAATTGCTCCTGGTAGAAATACATCACCAGAAAACTATGCTGCAACTACAGCATTTGATGCATCAGATAAGACAGTATTCATGCTTGCCTCTACATTAGAGAATGCTAGAGCAGGAAATTATATCTATTCACCAGAAACTGATTCTATAGATCCTGATATTATTATTGAAGTTAACAAATATATCATTGACCAGTCATATGATTTGTATCAATACAAGGCCAAACTACCTGTTGGCGCTGGTAGTGGTGTCATTGAGACAGATTTGGCGCACTCCTTTGATAAACCAATGGACAATGTGGAACCACAAAAGGTTTTCTTCAGACAAATTGATGTTGACACTCCCCTACCTGTTAGAACTGTAAGTGTTGGACCTGTAACACAGCAAGTTCCACTAGATTCTCAGGATGATTTCTTTGTCCGTTATCAAAATAATAATCAGATTACTATTCACCCAACGTTTGCTGACGCTAGAGATGATGTTAATAGGATTATTTTAACTGGAAATCAAGAATTTTTAATTTTCTCAAATAAGAGATTCTCACCACTTAAGTTTGATCCAAGACCAATAAGTAATAATGTTTCCACAACAACAACTGGTCAGTGGTATATTCAGGTTAAAGATGAAACAAGTGTACCATCAAACATTCTGGCTAGAATTACCACAGGAAGTGATCCAACTTATTCTGGTTCTTCTCCATCAGAAACAAGAAGTTCTGATTCTTTCTTTGAAAGAATTATTGACAATAGAATTGCTGAAGATAGAGTTTATAAACTTAGATATGTTATCCCAAGATATCTTGAAACTGTTAGAGACCCATTAAACGGTTTTGTTATTAAGGTAAGAACTGATACTAAGAGAAGATTAAAACCACAGAAATTGGTATTAAAACCTGTAAATATCAATGACCATAGTGATTCAGAACTCTATACAAGTAACTCCATTGCCACATTTATCAACAATGGTGCATTTGATACCACTGGTGAATTTGTCAATCCTAATGAAAAATTAGGTTTTTCCTCTTCAATTTATGAAGGTCAGGGTGTAATACCAAATTATGACCCATATATTAACCCTAAAATTATAGAGACTACGGGAAGTAAAACTGCATTTACAATTCAATCTGCTCGCGTTGTAACTGAACCAAGACAAGAAGGTGGTAATGTAGTAAATTACAAGTATCTTGAAGTGGTTGCGTTTGATCACACGATTTTAAATCAAGGTATTAAAAATGAGAGATTTACTGTAGTTGAAATTGATGCTCCTGATGGTATTGGATTTGTTGCTAACTCTTCATCAAATGACTCATCAAACTTAATTCAGTGGTCTGGTGCTAGTTCTGGTACTGGATATCTACATGCTTATTTTACTACTTCTAATGCAGTAAATACTCCAAAATCTGTAGACAATCAGAGATACTATTTAATCATTAAATCTATTACTGACGGTAATATTTTATATGATCCTCTAAATGATACTACATTCTTCCAAGGTGGCGCTACAGCAATTTCTGCATCAGTTCGTGCTGAATTACAAGGAAAACCTGATAGTGTTGGAGATGCAGAAGGAAAGAGCAAGTCTTCTAGAGATGACTATCTCTATGCTGTTCAAGGTGCTAATGTATATACAATTGCTCCTGGTGATATTATTACTGATGATTCTGGTAGAGATTACTATGTTGACCAAGTTGAAGATGTTGGTGAAATTGAAGATACTTTCTATATTTTTGATATTCAAGAACTTAAGGAAAGAATTCCCGGTCAACAAGATGGTATTTACTATCTAATTTGTCTCAAGGGTAATATTTCTCCATTCCCAACTGGTCCTGGTGTTGGTAACAACTTCAGAAACTTTAAGTTCTCTCAACCAATTTCATATCTGTATCCACAAGACTACAAGAATGACCCATTCTGGTTTGAGCAGATTGATCCAACATTAAATGATCCCCCAGCAACAACTTCTGCTGCTGATAACTATATTCATGGTTTGGTTACAGTCAATGATTCTAGATATTCTGCAACAAAAGAGGTTGTCAATTCTTTAATTGAAAACCCTGTATTGGAAGAATACACATATGATAATGACCTCCAGTTAAATATTGACGCTAGAATTAGAGCGCAAGAAGGTAATGCTGTTGCTGGAGCTGAAAATCGTAAGATTCCTGTTAAGGGTACTAATACATACCCAACAAACGATAGATTATATGTTGAACTACGTCGCCCATCTATCGCACGTTCTGGTAACCACACGTTCGAGTATCTAGGATTTGGTCCTGGTAACTACTCCACTGGTTTCCCATTACGTCAGGAAGTTATCCTAACAGATTCTCAGGACTTCTATGCCCAATCCAAGCGTGAAGACGGTGGTATCGTCTTCTACACGGGTCTAAACTCCAATGGAGATCTCTACATTGGTAACAAAAAAGTTAACGCTATTACAGGTGAAGAAACCTTCCTTGAGAGTGCTCAATTATTAGGTTCAGAAGACCAAAATGATTTAGTTGGTGCATCTCTCGTTACTACTTTCGAATCTCCTGTAACCTTTAATAAAAAGATTACTGTAAATGGTCCAGCTTCATTTACCAATCCTGTTACAATTGCTGTCCAAGCAGATGATGCAATCCCACCCGTTGCTGCACTTAAAGTTCAGAGTATAGTTGACTCTCAAAATTTAGGTGAAGATGCAACTCTCTCAAGAAATAATTTCTTGAACAAAGATGAAGGTGATATTGTTCTATCTAAAAACCAAATTTCTTCAGCAATTTTTAAATTTAATGCTAGAGGAAATACATCATTTACTGGTCAGAGATATACACTCAGAACTCATTTCATGAATGAGGCAACAGAGATTGATCCTCCAGGCACATTCTCTGCTGGTAGACCATCTAACGTAACACCAGAGCAAAGTAGTTTAATCTTTGATGCTGGTAATCCACTTGCCGCTGGTTCAAACAGATTATTTGGAAACCAGGAAGTATTCTATGGAAACACAGGTAATGTTGCACTACCTGGTGATATCCTTCTCAAAGGTAAGCAGATTAATCGTTCTGGTTCTTGGGGTTGGATTTATTCCAATACATTTAATGAAATTCCTAACGATTTAATACAAACTCTTGCAACTCCAAAATATGATGAATTTGGTAATTTAGGAACTAATCTTGGAACTGGTACTAATATCACATCAACTAATCTTCTAAGATTCCAATGGGCAATCCAAAATGGTTCTCCAACAACCAATAGTGATTTATTCCAAAACTATGGATTAACATCAGAATCACTAATCAGAGTTTCTGGTATTGTAGGAGATCTTGAAAATGTATCAAATGGTACATTTAGAATTTTTGCTGACACATATAATATTAATTCTAACTTTATTGATATTGAATTAAACTCACTTGTTGGTAATGTTGATTTATTTGAAACTTGGGAAGATTATCAACCCAATGGTAAACTTGCAGTATCAAATTCGAGTTGGAAAGAACTTGGAGTAATTGGTTCTGAGGCAATTAGAACTGAGACAAATGTTCTTGGTCAATATAAACTTGGTATTAACACAGTTGCTCGCAGCAATCACAGCGCATATTTAAATTCATATGTTGATAGTACGACTACAGACCCACGAGCTAACTTAGATGTAGTGGGTACTACCTTTATTAGTGGTAGAACATTACAAGAATACAGAGACCCAGCGTTTGCTGAAGATCCTCTCAACAGACCGTTAAATGACGAAGATAATGCTCTGTTAGTTGGTGGTGATGCGTATTCTCCTGATGATAAAGCAACTCTTAGATTGTCAACAACTAATGATGGTAGAGTTGGTATTAATACAACTAATGAACAATTAAATGGAACTGCAGATGCTCAAGTTTTCAACAAAGCATTCTCTGTTATTGGTAGTTCTGCAGTTAGTGGAAATCTAAGAGTTGAGCAGAGTCTTGAGGTAAATGGAGCACCTGATGATTTTTGGACAGGAACATATACTGTCGCTAATTTAACATCTAGAGCAAATACATTTAACTTAATTAATACTACTGCTACCGACAATATTAATTTTGGTGGATGGGCAAATACTGTTAATATGTTCCATCTAGAAAATAGATCTCAAACTATTAACATTGGTATAAATGCTGCTAATGATGCAGTAACTAATGACTCCACAGTATTTAATTTACACACTTCATCAACAAATTCTACTGTTAATATTGGTACAGTTCCTGCTGGTGGTGGTGAAAATGTATCCAATATTGTTCTTGGTGGCGCTATTGGTTCACCAAACACTTCCTTCACTCAAATCAAGACATTTAGGACTATCTTTGATGGTAAACTTGTAATTCGTGGTGGAGCAAGTCAAACAAATAACAATGGTATTATTGAAGCAGAAGGTGTAGAAAACTTTGATTTCTTAGCAGATGGTGTTAGAACTCTCAATATTGGTACAAGAGTTGGTACATTAAATCTTGCTGGTACTTCTGGTACTACCACTATTAGAAACAGTCTTGAAGTTCAAGGTTCTGCACTTGTTCGTTCGGATATTACTCTTGAAGGTGGTCTAAGAAATACAAGTCTTGGAGTTGAAAGAAACGTCTTTGGTAGAATTGAAGCATCTACTGTTGAAAGAGATGGTTCAAATACAGCTATTCTCACCACTGCTGCTAATCATAATCTATCTCCTGGAGATACAGTCGAAATCTATCTCTCGCTTGAGGAATTTAATCCTGCTGGAACAACAACAGTTACTGTAGTTGATTCTGTTACATTTACATATCCTAATAATGGTCCTGCACAGTCTGTGGTTCCTGTAACTGGTACTGTAATTCTTATTGGTGTTGGTGCATCACAATCTGTTGGTAATCTTGAAAATAATGACCTTAACGTTGATTACTATGCATTATCAACTAAAATTGCTCCACTTAGAACTATATCTACAGTAACTGCAGCACCTAATTATAAATTATTACTTGATTTTAACTACTTTACTGAAAATGATCCTGTTGAATTTACTGACGTTGGAAACCTAACAAATGTAACAACCGGAACCACATATTATATTTTAGACTCTGAAGGGTCCTTAATTAGTAATTCTGGTGGCGTTTCTGGTATTATCTTAACTGACACACCAGGTGGAACAACTCCAGTTCAAATTGGATTACAAGGTGGTGCTACTGATGCAGGTAATGCAAAAGTAATACTATCATTTACTTCAGTTGATACTGAAGGTGCTGGTCCATGGGGCGGATCCACATTCCAGAATCCTGATGGTTCTTATAGGTTATATTTAAATAATCCAACCGGAATTACCGCAAATCAACTTCTCTTAATTAACAAAGAAATTCTATTTACTGTTGATGAACCATCATTCAGTAGTCCATACTATGTGGATGTATTGAGAGCACAAGATGGAACAAGATTACAAGAGCATCCTGATGGTGATAGAATATTTGGACTGGGTAGAGAAATTGGTGCTACATATATCTTCCCAAATCCACTGACTGCAACTGAAACAACTCTCAATATTGGTGAGTTTTCTGCTGTAGTTGAACCTGGTGATTTACTAAGATTAAATTCTGGTGGAACAACAGATGAATTTGTGGAAGTTACTCAAGTTAATCTTTCTAATGCACAATCTCTAATTGTTAACAATGGAGATTTTGGTGACGAAATTAATCCTCTAGAACCTCTAGATGTATTCAAAGTTGTCAGTACAACAGGTAACTCTAGAGTCATTGGTGACCTTACTATTGGATATGATACAAGTCTATCTTCTTTATTAGACGATGATGTTGTCAATAGTAATAATGTTGGTGATAGATTTGGTAGAACATCAAGCACAGCATTTGCTGGTGGTGGATTAAATGAAACTGGTGGTGGTAATTTAAGAGTACACAACTCAATCGAATTGTCTGGTAGTAGTCTAACTACATTACCTCAAAGACAATATTTCTTAATTACTAACGGTGAGCAACCAAAACTCTTTGTTGAAACCGCCACTGGCGATACGTCTCTATTTGGTGAAGCAAACTTCACAATTTATAAAGATAACTTCTTTGCTAGTGGACCATGGAGTAAGACAGCTGTTAATACAGCATCAAATGTTAGATTCAGTATTCAAGGTGATACAGGCAATACATTAATTGCTGGTACATTAAGAGTTGGGGATGATTTAAATATTGGTACATTGGTTGATCCTTTACTACCAGAAACTTTAACCAATGTATTTACATCTAGATTCTCTGTTGATGCTCAAACTGGTTCTACAATTGCTGGAGAAAGTGTAACAATTACTGGACAACCTTCAGCAACACCTAATGCTGGAATTCCAATCTTTACCGTCGAAGGATTAGGCACTAATGGCAACGAACCATATTCTATCAACCAGGATGCCTCTATCAATGCATTTGGTCAAGAAAGATTCTACAACAATAATGGTGGTAGAAAGACAATCTTTATTGCTGAGCAAGGTAATACAGATGCTACTGCTAGAGTGTTAGAACCTAATCTTATCTATGCTGTAAGACCTACATCAGACCTTATTCTTAAGTTACCTGAGGCAGGTATTCAGAGTGGAGATATGATTAGAATTGTTGATGTTGGTGGCGCACTATCGTTTGCAATTAATCTCGTTATCAGACATTCAGGACCAATTCAGGGTCAACTAGGTGGAACAACACTTGGTGGACTACCATCTACATTTGGTGGCGGTGAATTAGTTGTTAATACACCAAATGCAGCATTTGGACTTATCTATCTTGCTGCTGTTGATGGTGATAATGATGCAGTTCCTGGTGCAAATCAAGGTTGGTACTTAACTGAAATCTAATGGCAGTATATTTAAATAGAACTAAGGCAACTAAAGGTTATCCAGTGGGGTCTATTATCCCCTGGCCTGGTGCTCAAACAGACATACCAAGTGGATGGTTGCCTTGTAGTTCAAATCTATCTTTAAGAGTTGATCAATACCCAGCATTGTTTAAATGCATTGGTAATATATACGGCGGAAATGTTGGTGAAACATTCAAACTACCAAGAATGAATGATGGAACTAGCGCAGCTATGGACATATTTAAAGGGCATTTTTACTATTTGCAAGATAAAGGTCCCGCTAATGCTCCTGAAAAGGATAATATAAATGATGATTTATTTTGGTCTCAAGTTGGTGGTGCATTAGCTGGTAATGCACCGTCTTCAATTCAAACTAATTTTACATCTACGGTTGATGTTGAAGGTGTATTGGAAAACGTTGACCCTACTACTGGAGGTTCATTAGAACTAACTGGTAAATACGATTCATTTGATTTAATTGAAGGAGATTTTACACAGGTTATATTACCAGCATCTAGGAAATTGAGTGATAGGCACTGGAACGTTCACATTCATGGAAGTACGATTGAAGGTGTTAATACCACAAATGCATATAGAACCACTGGTAGAGGTGCTAATGATTGTAGAGGAGGTAAATTATTTGATGATTTTTTCTGTGATTTGACTGCAGAATGTACAGCAGTTACCAGAGCAATTCCACTAAATCTTAGAGGCACCAATATGGCAGGTATGGGTGGTTCTGGAGGCGCTGCGGTGAGTGGTAATATTAGAGCGGGTGGTGGTAGTTTTGGTATTTGTCCCGGTGGTGAAACCAGCTCAGTATGTTACGATCCACAAGGTGCTGATGGATTTACTGGTGGTGATATGTGGGCACATAGAGGGGGCACGAAATATTTTTGGAGTAGTCTTGCTAAACCAGCTGGTGGAAACGCAGACAAAAGTTTTAATCAAGTAACACCACATACTCATGGTGTTCTAGAGTATGAATTTTCATCTAAATACTTGAGGGTTCTTAATCCTGGACTAGTCACTGATATCAGGTTGAATACTGTAGCAATTAACAATGCAACTGGATTAAATTACGGTACTATTACTGTAAATACAGCAACTCCCACTCTACAGATGACTTACATAATTAGAGCGTACTAATATGGCAACACAAAAAACTTACTATTCGTTTCAAAAAGGGAAGCATGGTGGAACTGCTGGATATATATTGCCATTTTTTACCCCGTTACAAAGTCTATTTCCAGATTCTGAATATGAAGAAATAATTCCTGCTGGATTTTTAAAATGTCAGGGTCAAGTGTTGCCTGCTAGTAGATATAGAGCACTAGCACAGCAAATTGGTATTGGGGCTAGTTGTATATACAGAAGAGAGGGAATTACATTAGAGGATCCAGATGAAAACGGTGAAGGTGGACAAATTCAATTACCCGACCTAGGATCCAAATATATTGCTGGTTCACTAAATCCTGGTTTATATCAAAATGACGAAGCAGGAACTACAGACCGTGCTGGTATTGGTGTAGAATTATTTTCTCTTGGTGATAATATAGAATTTTTCTATCAGGGTGATTTTAGAGTTCCTGGTAGACCTGTTACTATTAGTGGTAATGTAACTGCTGTCAGTCCACCAGCAATTACTGAAGAAACGGAACTACAGCAGTCAAATTATTTACCTCACGGACACAATACTACCTTTAGTGTTGCAAGAAGAATTAATACTAATACTAGAGCAATTCAATCTGCTCAATGGAGAGCAAATAATTATTACTGTGGTAGAAGAGGACAAGTTTGTTTTTCTGATACTAATTTTGGTGTTGTTCATGCTATTGTTACACTAGATGAAACTGGAACTTCGCAGGGTGCTACTCACTTTCACCAAAATGCTTTACCAAGAATTGATAATGAAACAAAATCAGCATCAATTGCTGAAACTTTAGTTCCAGCATCACCGTTAGTTACTACAGTAAATTTAAGAACAAATACAGTTGTGAAAATGGACGAGTTTGCTCCAAGATATATTTTATGTGAATACCTTATTAAATACTAAGAGGAGCAAACAGTAAATGTCAATTTTTGTCGAACAGTTAACGCCAGCTGGAGCATTATCCGGAAACGGATATATCTCCATGACAGTTCTGCAGAACAATGCTCTTGACTTAGAGTTGTTCTTTTACGAATCTCTTAACAATGCAAATGGTTCTCCTCCACAACCAGATATTGATTCAGTAACATTTCAAGTAGCACCTGCAGGTGGTTCACCATTGAGTGTAGAGGGTGGTGGTAGTAAGGTATATCAAACTATAACCGGCGGTCAGTTCTTTAGAAGTGCAGGTGATTTTACAGTAGAGAGTACCGGTAGTGCTGTAGACCCATTTGAATACAGTGTAACATTTACAACAAATCCTCTTGGAGCATCAAATCAAGGTGAATATTATCGTGCTGTTATTGTAAGTAGCACCGGAGAAATTGTATATACAGATTTTTATTATGCACAAGATGGTGTAAATGGTCAAGGGGATACTATTATTGCTCCTGTTGGACCTGGTGCATCAACTCCAGAAGATGATGCTTATTATCAATCATTAGACCCTGGATTTCCTACTGGTAAAACTAACGAACAAGATCTTGATAATACTAATGTATATCAAGTACAAAATATAGGTCCTAGAGAATTATCAGTTATTCTAGACCCAGAAATATTCGTTGCGGATTTAAATTACAACCCAACGTATGTTGTATCAACGGGGGCAACACTAACATTATTTGCTGCGGCATCTTATCTTAATGTTGATATTACAAATCCAGCAAATCTTTCAACTCTTGACGTTATTTGGCAGAAGAGTTTTGATTACAATCCAAGCGCCGGTACTGGATCGTGGACAGATATTGTTGATGGTGATAATATATTAAATGAAGCACTTTATACTGAAACTCAATCAACTTTTATTTTTGATGGTGGAACAGGTTCCTATGCACAGGGTTCTACATTAGAAATTAGTCAAATTGGTGATGGACTTTCTAGTGCTTATATTAGACCATTTTTTGATAGTTCTTTACCAAATGTAACTGATTTAACTACAAACTCTGTAATTTTTATTCTTGTTGACCCAGAAATTACAATCACACGTCAACCTGGAGTAGCAGCGACAGATACAGGTGATACAGCATTTTGTGTTGCTTACGATAATCCGCAAAATGGAGCGTTTCCTGGTATATCTTCTGGTGATATTAGAAGTAGTATTGCCGCAGTTACTGATGCCTCAACTGGAATTATTCAATATGAATGGCAGGTAAGATTTTATAATGAAGGGTTTGGTCTAAATGAAAGCATACCAATTACTTCGTCTGATGAATTACAAGATGGTTGGGCTAGTGTAGAAATTGCTGAATCAAATGGACTTTTTATTGTTGAGGAATCTAATGGTCCGGATTTAGTTTTACTTAACACACTTTATCATGATAGAATTCAGATTAGATGTGTATTGAGTGGTACTGGAGGTGAAGAACCTGTAATTTCAGAAATACATGAAATATACATGCGTGATAATGATCCATTTTCTGCTCAATTAATAGCACAGACTCGTAGTAATTATAGTGATGTTTTAGCTGCTGGTAAAGTATTTTTTACAAATAATGATGATACATTTATTGAACTTTCTGAAGATAGATATGGTGATGTTTTAAATAGAGATATATTAACTGACTTTCCAACTCGTATTGTAACTTTAAATCATAAATTAGACACGCAGTTATATTGGGGTCTTGATGGAAATATTACCGCACAATTCGAAAAATCTATCGACGGTGGTACAAATTGGTTTGATGTTGGAGACCCAACATTTATCGGATATGAAAGAACTTCGTCCGGAAGCGCACAAACTATTCAAGAAGATATTCTTTCCCCTAGTACTGGTGGGCAAATAAATTTTGATAACATCCTTGACATTGGATATGACACAAGACCATTAAGAATTTCTGAAGATTATCTACTTAATCCTCAAGTTGACCAAGGAGCACTGTATAGATTAAAAGTATTGTCGAGTGCCGTATACGTTTTCAATCCACTTGGCGACAGAAATGACCCTTCAACAATGAAAACGTTGATTCCATTTTATAATACTGTACCAGCGGAATTAAGTTTGTATAGACAGTTGTTTATTACCGGACAACCAAATGCACTTAATATATTTGCTCCTGGGACAGCATCATTTGAAGTTACTGTAGTTGCAACAAGTAACGCCACAAATGTAAATTATCAGTGGCAATATTCATTAGCTATTCCTGGAACAAATACACCAGATGGAAATTATTTAAATATTATTGATGGAAATAATGTCATTGGTGCTCCTACAGAAAATGTATATTCTGGAGCACAAACACCTACATTAGTTATTACTAATACTACCGTTAATGTAGATAGATATGCATTTTTTAGATGTGTTGTTGATTACGATCCAACAGATGTTCCTGGAGCATTAGCATCAGTTACTTCAGACGCTGCTACAATAGGAATTATTGAAGATATTTTTGATCAAATTACAACCATTGATAACCAATATGTTGATGAATTTGGAACCGTTGAATGGGAAATTACAGCAACAAGTATTTCGTTAGATGTTGTAAGTTTTCAGTGGCAGAGAAGTTATAATTATGGATTAAATCCTCTTACTGCAACATGGACAAATTTAACTGATGGACCTCAAGTAGATGGTGCTACAATTACTGGTGCTACCACAAATAATATTGTCTTAGGTGGTGTTAGGGAAGCAGTAGATGCTGCATATTATAGATGTCAAGTTACATCAACTGGTGGAGTAGTGGGATTTAGTAATGTTGCCCTATTATCAATTGCTATTGTAGAATTTAATATTCTTCAAGATCTTCCTGATGATATTTTTGTACTTGAAGATGAAACTGTTATACCACCATTTGAAATTGATGCTGTTTCTAGTATTGGTGAAAATGTATCTACTCTCATTCAATATAGAAAGCAAGGTGAACCAACATTCCAAGCATTTGCTTTAGGTGTTGGTGGTGTACCAGCTACATCAAATCCATTTGAACCTGAACCATTTTCTAAGAATTCAAACTGGGATGATGCTGAAATTAGATTCCAACTTTCTCAACCTGGATTAACTCAATTTGGAAACGTCGCAAATCTAATTGTAACTAGACAGTTTTATTATTTTGCTGATTCCATAACTAGAAGTATTGAGCAAAACCAGGCATTTAGTTTAGACTTACAACCATCTCAAACCGGACTGGACGATCCTTCGTTTGCTTGGGAATACAGTTTGGATGGTGGTTCTAATTGGAATTCTACCACTATTCTTGGTGCAGTATCAGACGGACCAACATTCTTCCTTGCTGATGTTGGTGCTGATGGTGGTCCTTTAGATGGTGCATTATTTAGATGTAGGGTTGATTTAAATTTAGTTGATGAATTTGTATATTCTAGAAATAATATACTATTTACAGATACAATAAATGTTGAAACTGGAAATTTAATTTCTGATGAGGGATATGGATATACTGTACCGGTTGAATTGCAAATTGTTCCTGAAGCAATTGTTCCTGTATATTATAGTGATGAAATTGGAAAAACTGGTGCTGCTGTTGGAACAGTAATTTGTGTACCAAAACCAGGAGATTTTGTCGATACAAATGATTCGACCCAAGGTGATGACCTAACTCAGTGGAAAGTAGGAAGAAATGGAGCAATTAACAATGCTTCAAATACATCATCAGTTTTGGGTCCTAGTTCTTCAGCTCCAAATTATGTACAAAATGCAAATTTCTTAAGTAAAAATTTCCCCGCAGCAGTTGCTGACGGAACAGTAGATTGGGTAGATACTTCTGTATATCAATCACCAAAATGGTTACTTGAAAATAATAGATTCCCTGGTTGGGTTGAACTTAGAGGGCAGTGGTTAGATAAGGCGGACTTCCCCTTATTATATGAAATAATAGGTGGTAGTTTTGGGGAAACTTCTACTCAATTTAAATTACCAAATCCATATGGTAAAAAGATGATGGGAACTGGTGCTGTTGATAGCAGGACTGGCAGAACTAGCGTCATACCTTTATATGGTGCTGATGGGCAAAGTGGTGGTGACAGAAATGTGCCAGGAACAACTGGTGGTGTATATGTTTATGAAAGATCTAGACAGTTACCACCGGGCTCACCAAATATATCTGGACAAGATGATGGTACTGCTGGTACTTTAGACCCCGCTACATTTACTCTTGGTACATATAGAACTGATGGGTGGACGGAAGCAGAAGCACTCTGTCAAACAAATTTTGTTGGTAACTTTACAATGAGAGTTGGACCACTGACAGCAGCAACCACAGCAACAACTCCACCCCATATTCATACTGGTGTTGCAGTTGGTGTAGCTACATATCCTGCTAACTCTGCTTGTACACGTTCTGGTGATATTAGTCCACGTTTTGATTCTACTGAGGGTGATAGTGGACAGGTATTAGAGGGACCAACATATGCTGTTGGTGATGCTGGAAGACCACACTCTCATGCTTTAGGTGAAGGTGGTTCCAGTTCTGGTAATAATACTGGTACTGGAGATTTTGGTAATCATGGTGATTTATATGGTGATTCAGACCAACAACCAGTTTACACTAAGAATATTAACTTAAACTTTACAGCTGGTGGTACTGCCCCTACATTAAATGTTTTCTTAGAAACTACTACAATCAAATTGTCAAATGCTAGTAGGAATAAATTTGATAATGCTTTACAATTTTATGTCAGAAATGCTGAACAAATTCCAATTAACTCGAACTACTTTAGACTTAAGTGGATGATTAAAGCATACTAAATACTCATATGCCAAGAACTGTACAATAATATAATGTCTGTAACTTCATCCTGGACTAGTATTTTATCAATCAAAATACAGCATTTGCCCACTTTAGGGCAAATGGGTAGTCATGTTACTTATCGTCAAAGAAATCATTTGATGTCTTCTGATCAAGTAACATGGGTGATGGAGAATCTTGACAGCAAATGGACAAATGAGAATGATAAATTATATACTTATAGAGTAACGAGCGATGATGATGGTAATATACAGTATGAGTGTGAAATGCTTAAGCATGTTTTTGACTTTAGAACTAGAGAATATCGTGATAAGGTATATCGCAAGGAAGTAACTGTAGAAGAAAGAGATTATCTTTATAATTTTTTTAAAGATGCATACTCTAAATTTATAATTGAATCTATTGACGATTTTTATAATAATGTGATGGTAACTGTTGGTGATAGACCACTTGTTGCCACCAGGTTAGTTGAAATTAGAAATGAGTTATTAAGAGACTCTGATAAGTATATGTTGATTGACTTCCCAATCAGTGATGAAGAAAGACAAAAATGGATTGACTATAGAGCAGAATTGAGATCACTTACAGAACAGACCGCATATCCATATGATTTTGCAAATATTGTTTTGCCAGTAGCACCAGATTCTGTAGCGCAGTTTGATATTCTTAAAAATTATATGAATGTTGATGGTTCATTAATGAATGAACTAGGTCCAGCATTTATGCAAACCGGAATTGACTCTATGGTGAGGGGATTTGTTAATGCCTCGACAAAACTAGAAATACTTAAAGTTTTGAGTGATATGAAAATTCCAGTTTTTGTTGAACAAAACATGTCAGCAGAAAGAATTCAATCTCTATCTGGAGATATGAATGAAGCAATGAGACAGATGGAAGATTTCCAAAATATTGTAGAGCAAAATCCATTAGAAACTGAACAGGAATGGACAGATGCAATTGCTTATTTAGATGCTAAACTAGCGGGTATGGATGAAAAACTTGCTGAGTTTAATCTTGGATTTACTGTTAGTGATATTCTAACTCAAGTGATTGAAGATTCTCGTCATAATGCTGAAGCTCAGGAGATTGTAGAAGGATTATGATTAATTTAGAATTTCAAAATAATATATTCACTGAAAAAGATTTAACATCAATGTTTGCTAAATTATCTGGCAAATGGGTTGTTCATCTAAAATGTATTGGTATATTAGATGAACCCACTAGGTCTGATGATATGTTTGACTGGTATGCTGATAAGACACCAGTAGAAGTATTAAATGTTTTAATCAATTCCGCTCCTGATAGTAGAGAAGCATATGTCTTACTAGATAACTTGGAGCAAGTAACTGAAGCATATGAACATTGGTTTCCAATGCAAGAGGAATTACTTGAAGATGAGAACTATTTGTATGTGAAATTTTTTGCCGTGTCACCCGATTTTAATTATGTCTTTACCAACGAAAAGAAAAAAGGAACAAATTAAAGAGTTTGTCCGCCATATGGACGAACAAAAAATAACTCTAGAATTTGATAATCCTGAAAATTTAGAAAAAGCAATTATTCAATATTCTGAATTTATTGAAAAAACACAAAAATTAGAAAATTTGAAAAACTCAACATTTATGCTTTTGTATGAATTAGATGTTGAGAAAAAAGAAATAATTACATGTTCTACTACAGTAGGAGCATTACATGTTGGTGCTTCTCATTATGGTTCATATGTGTATAGACATACTGAATATATTCGATATCTATTCAATAGATACCCAGTCTTAGATATTCATGGTGGACTAATGATTTCTTGGACTGGTAAAAAATTATATGACGATTCTAATTTGGAAGGATTTAGTTATGTAATCCCAACATATGTGCCTCAAGGAGCACCACCAGTCACACTTGTTGATGAAGAATTATCATCATTTTATGACAGATGTCAGTTAAATGATTATCAAATACAATTTTTAGTCCAACAATTTGAGTATGTTGGACCATATTATGCAACATTTTCTGTCAATCATGACACTCCAGTTAAGTATGGATTCCATGCCATGATTAGACCAGAGTTGTTGCAACAATACTGGCAACCTTTACTGGAAAGGTACAAAAGAGGTAACAATCTGTTAGCATTACTAACTGAGTGTTTTAATCAAGCAATAGTTTCGATCCAATTCTCCACAGTTAATTTTAATTTTTTCTGTGTAGAGTTTGGTATTCCGGCGGAACACACAGATAAGTTCATTGAACGTATCATAAAGTATAAATGTCTAGACGAAGAACAACTAGACGTAATTAAACAACTAAATGTTCCACAATTTATTGATAATGTGGTATTTAAGTTGAGATGGGAGGATGAAAATACGCAAACCATGAAAATATACATGGAATCACAGAATAGTCAACATATTAAAGACAGTTTATAAACTGTCACATACCCCCTTGCAGCATCCTGTGAGGGGGTTTATATTGTATGGACATTCGTGGTTATCCCATGCGTCTCCGTGCTCATCAAGAACGTGCTCTCGATGCCATGCAGGCATCTACTCACGGTCGTATTATCATCCCTACTGGTGGTGGTAAAACTCTGATTGCTATCAAGGATGTTGAGCGTCGTCTTCTGACTGCTATCAACCCTAAGACTATTGTTGTCGTTGCTCCTCGTATTCTTCTCGCTAACCAACTGTGTGAAGAGTTCTACAGTGCTCTCAATGGTACTGTTGATGTTGCTGTGATGCACGTTCACAGCGGTGAGACTTCTTTCAACAGCAGCACCAAGGCAAACGATATTGCTTGCCACCACAAAGTCTGTAAGACTGCTGGTATTCACGAACTGATCTTCACCACCTATCAGTCTCTCCATCGTATTGTAGAGGCAGAGATTGATGTTGATTACGCATACTTTGACGAAGCACACAATTCTGTGCGTCGTGATTTCTTCCCTGCTGTTGCTGATGTCAGTGGTAATGCTGAGCGAGCATACTTCTTCACTGCTACTCCTCGTTATCACCGCTCTCCCTACGCTAATGGTATGAATAACAATCACGTTTATGGTGAGGAACTTATCTCTGTTCCTGCTCCTGAACTGATTGCTAGCGGTAGCATCCTGCCACCTACCATCAGTGCTCACAAGGTAGATTTTGCTCGCCAAAAGTCTCACGCTGCTGCTGACAATGACCGTCAGGTGCTGCTTGACATCGTGCGTGACCTTGATGATGACCACGCTCAGAAAATCCTCGTTGCTGCTCCTAACACCAAGGTTCTGTGGCGTTTGCTGACTAAAACTGATGTGTGTCATCATTTCTCTCAACTGGGTTATGATGTGCTGCATATTACTGCTAAGCACGGTGCTTATGTGAATAACCATAAAGTTGGTCGTGAGGAGTTCTTCAACACTCTTACTGCTTGGGGTCAAGATCCCAATCGTAAGTTTATCATCTTCCACTACAGCATCCTTGCTGAGGGTATCAACTGCCCTGGTCTGACGCATACTATCATGCTCCGTTGTCTGCCTATCATCGAGATGGCACAGACCATCGGGCGTGTTATTCGCCTAGATAAAGATGATGCTGCTGATATTGCATCCGGTAAAATCCCTGCTGGTCAGTGTGAGTTCTACCGTAAGAAGACTGGTTTTGTCACTGTTCCTGTGTTCTCCAACTATGGACAGCGTACAGAGCAACGTCTTCAGGATGTAATTGATTGCATCTTCGTCAAAGGTATTGCTGCCACGGAGACCCGTTATGTATGAGGAACTTAACTGCTTTGAAGAAGCACTGAAGCACTTTGGCACTCGCGTTGAGATTATTACCGCCATGGAAATGTCTCGACGCATCAGTGCTGAAGATGCGTATCAAATGATTAAAGATGAATTGAAAGAGGTTAAAAAGTGTCGTAAATTTCTAAAAAACCAATGAACTACAAACCATACAGTCCTGAGTGGCATAGGTATCGCTATCTCAAGGAAGCACTCGATAAATACTTGGAAGATGGTATTGATCCTACATTTATTATGGATGACCTGCGTGATATTCTTCACGTTCGCTCAGAAGCAGCGTATCAGGAGTTTAGTAGGATTAACCAACTAGAGCACTATCTCTCGGACGAATAATATGCTATCCACTCAATACAGACTAAGGTTAGAGTTCATCTGTAAGAAGATTGCAAATAAGGAGGAAGTTAAACTAGATGATATGATTTGGGCAGAGAAAATTGCCAAGTCATATACTACTGCCCGCGACTGGTTAAACAAAGCAAGACGACAAGCAGCACAAGACATCCAGGAGGGTAGTATGGATGATTTTATGAATAGGATGGGGTTAGGAGACCCGGACCCATCCAATTACAAGACGGGTTTTAGTGGTGCTGATGAGATCGTAGATTGGTTCAAACAAGATAAACCTGATGATTGGAGGCAACGTGACTAAAACAGCAGTTATCTATTCAAATGGTAGTCAGGAGTGTGAGCGTATGTCAGCACTCTTGAAAGCATTAGGTGGAGAGTTTCATGAGTATTTTGTTGGGAAACATTTCAATGACAAAGCATTTCATGATGAGTTTGGAATAGAAGCAACATATCCACAGATTGCTTATGGTAATAGACATCTTGGTGGTATGAAAGAAGCATTACAATACCTAAAAGAAATGGGATTATTTACATGAATAATTCCGCATACTATACTGTACTCGCAGCATTTGCTCTCGCAGTGTATTTTATTGTAACAGATGAGAACGCTGCTCGTATGGTATCATTAAGGTTCTCATGGTTCTGGGTCAATGTCAGGAGACGCTGGTTTATCTTGACAATGGCACCACGTCTACACTATGATATGTGGAGAATGAAACAAGAGGTCAAACGAATTAGAAAAGAACACGGACTACCTAATGACTAACGAACATCCAGAAATTGCTGAAGTAGATTGGATTGACGATGCTTTCTATGTAGAGGAAACCCGATTTATGTGGAAGAGTGTTCGTAAGGACACTGGCAAAGATTTCTTGTTCGGTCTTACAAGAGAGATTGTCATCGATATGACACGATGGCATCTCAAATGTGAACAAGAAGGAACATTACATTTATACAGTCGCGTTATCAATAGCGGCGTTGTTGGAGGCAAACTTTAATGGCACTATCACAATCAGTAACAGATTCACTACAAGAAGCAGAACAATCATTACGCAATGCTCTAGCATTTGCTGCGCGAGGTGAGCGTAGTATTGTTGCGAAGCAGATTGCTGAGATGATACATAGTATCGAGATGATGCAAATGCACGACAATCTCTTAGACACACTAGAAGAACTTAAGGAGGGTAACAATGGATAGTATCGAACAGCATATTCAGAAGGATAAAGATATTCTTCAAGACCCCACTACATCACCACAACAAAGACGCCACATTGAAGGCGAACTCCACGATTTAGAAGAGTATGTAGAACATCACAAAGCAGAGATTGAAGCGGGAGACCATCACGATCCCACTCCACTTGAACTATATTGTGACGCTAATCCATCTGAACCTGAGTGTTTGATTTATGACGATTGAAGGACGCCCTGACTTAATTCCAGACCCATCTTTTGAGGCATACATGATGAAATCTTACAACGACCAACGTAGAGACCGTCTTGGTGATGTTATCTCTGATTATTTGAATGATGAGGATAAAACAGCAAAAGAGTTTTATGATGATTTAATTAGTGAGATAGATGACTGGATTCAGTATCATCAACGATTTGCTGAAAAGTATAAAGAAGCAAAAAAGATGATTAACGGACATCGTAAAAGCACCGTACTTGAACTTGATACTATCACGGATTATCCACAATATACAGTAAAACCACTAAATGAGGATGCCTGGGCGGGCAGCGGCATTGATGCTGCTTGGGATAACTTTCCCAATGAAACTGGAGACCATATTACGCTGTGAAAGACCTCTGGTGTAACTACAGAGAGATACTATTCAATACCTTTCCAGAACTCAAACTAGATACAGTTTGGGACCACTGGGAAGGTAAAATGATGATGGATGGTAACATCTATCGTGGTGGTTATTTTCTTAGAACCAGAGAAGCATTTGTGTATAATGAAAAGACACAAATCTACAATCACATATTATATCCATTAACAGGTAAGAATACACCTTGTTTTGGTATGGATTTAATGGGATTTTCTGAGGATAAGGTTATCATAGTATTTGATTTCCAACATCCTGTAGAGAATCATTTATTTTCTGTTGGTGGTGCTCTACCCAAATCAAACGAATCATATAGATTCTTTGAGATGGGTAATCATTTCAGTGAGCATATATTTGTACGCAAATGTGGAATGGATGAAGTAGATAATTATCTAGATATATTTGCTGAGTATCTCAACATCTATAAACAGATAGTTTATACTGATGCGCCATTTGGTTATGATACGTCATATTATCGTGATTTTGATGACTACATGCGTAGATTAGATCCTATCTTTGGATTCATGAAGAGTACATTTGATGAGGACAAAGCAAAACAATTTGTAAACGATTTCTTATTTGTATATTAAAATGAAAGAGATAGATTGGGACGAAATTAAAAAGGTATTAGACACAGATGATGTTGAAATACTTAAGGGTGTAGATGAATTACTCAAAAATGCAGAAAAAATACAGGAATATCTTGATGGTTTAGATTGTAAACAATGTAAGGATGTATGATTTAGTAATGTTTGAAAAGAGTGTATGTGGTGAAAAACATACATCTAATCATTTCTTTTATCCACAATTTAATACTGTTAGTAAACCAAACTCAGTTTTATATCAATGCGAGAAACAATTATGTAATCAGATTGATATAGATCTTGATGGGTTTGATTGTGCCATCACTCCACCAAATACCATATGGAAAGGTAATCCAGTATTTCATATTGGTCAGCGTGAGCGTACAATGGAAGATATTAAATCTTATTTCCATATTAACACTGACATCCCAATATATTATTTCTCCAAAGATATTAGAGATGCCACAAATAGTACGATATTCAAATGTGGATATTCATATAATACTCTGTCATCTGTTTCTCATGTATTAGAAGATGAAGCATACAGAGTAGTAGATAAGTTTTCATCTAATTTAACTGGTGTTGTATTTGCTAATCACTTCTCTCAACATGGTGACGTATTTCATGATGAATTAAACGTAGAGTTGATGCCAATATACACCGCTTGGTATAGTATTAAAGACATACTAATCAATCATTGGAATGTCAATAGTGCAAAACTTGACATCTATGACAATATGTTTCAAGATTACCAACCAAGCGACTTTCATTGGCATTTTAAGATAAAATTGCAAAGATTGGCATTGGGAGCACCCACAATCAAGTTCTACCGCACACTTCATTCTAACCCTTATGTCTAGTATCACACTACCTCAAGCACCTGACAACTATCATTATGAAGTTCAGCGTGATTGGAACAAACAATACCACGCAATCTGGTTAGTTGATGAGCGTGAGTATTCATATACTACTGAACAAGTGAAGACTATCTGGGGATTCTTGAAGAAGAAAACTATGCAAATCTATTCTCCAGTAAATGCTAAGAAGGTGGGTAAGTTGGCGACCAAAGTTACACCATACTCTGCGATGACGCCACCCCTGGGTGCCAGTTGTATAAGTGTCCATGACCTCTTGCCAGGGACCGCTTGATGCCTTATATTATCAAGGTAGTCAAGAGAGCACCATGATTTCGCTTCCCAATCCTACCAAGCAAGAGTTTAGCGACTTCGTTGCTACTCAGGATGCTCGTAATCACATCCAGATCAAGATTGTCGAGCATTGTCTGACTCTGTGTGATAAACTGCGTGAAGATTACATTGCTTACAGCATCAAGTCTTGCAAGCGTTCTATCGCTGATTATGAGTACACTTATGGTAATGGTGCTTCAGTTCAAGGCAACTATTTTGTAGAGCGTCTTGAAGCACTGCGTCGTGGTGAGTGTGATTATGACTTCCAGTTAGATTCTTCTGGTCGTAAGTATCACAAGATCTGGATGTATATTGATGACAAGCGTAGTTCTATCCACGCTTTCATTGATAAGAAGACTGGTGAAGTCTATAAGGCAGCATCAGTAAAAGCACCCGCTAAAGGTGTGCGTTTCAATATGCTTATCATCAAGGAACGTGAGTTCATGTTTGATAATGCTGATTGGGCAGGCGGTTATCTCTACAAGCGGTAATCGCTTGACACCAGCACCAAAGTGTGCTAAATTATAGTATCCTCTCCTCTTTCCTCCAATGACTGCTCCGCGCTTCTACTTGGTTTCTGATGGCAATGCTTATGCCATTGATGATGATGGTTCTGTGTTTGGTGCTCCTGTTTGTGTCGATGGCACAGTAGAATGGGATGCTGCTTATGATTTTGAACCTTGCGATGAAGACATCGAACATGTAGCACACATGTGTAATCTTGTCAAGCAAGCAGCAGATTTGCAACAAGAACATGACCTTCAAACCTATGCTATCTTTGTTAAATGATTAAGGCACAACGACTATCACAATTTGTAATCTCTGACCTACGCAAGTGGTTGGAGATAAACTATGATAATATGAGTGTGAGACCTAAAGGTACTTGCACTGATACTGAGAAGAAAGCGTTTTGGGTGTATCACCACAAGTTTCCGCTTGAGTTTTATCATAGTATAGAGAACAAACTGAAAGGATACAAACTTGTGTCCTATGACCATCTTAACAATCGTTTGGAGTGCATTGATGAGTAAGCAGCAGAAACTAAGCGACCAAGTAGAATCTATTCTATCTAACCGCAATCGTAGATTTAAGTATCTGATGCGGAAAGGTCGCATGGAAGATGCTATCGCCCTTGGTGATGAGTTCTATGAATGGTTTGATCCTAATAAAAATACACATATTGAGTATTTTGATGAGGAAGAACTTGTTGACATTTATCAAGAATTGATGGACCAACGATTGAAGAAACGTAAAAAGCGCGGACGTAAGAATAAAAATGAGTAAAATACAATATCTTGACTCACCATTTATCTTTGCATATACTGTAGATAATCATGATGACATCAAATCTGAGATAATCGAGAAAATTGATTATTTCATTGATGCTGGTTACGCGGATGTTGATAATACTGCCAGTGGTGCAATTACTAATTACAATTACCAAACTAATCCTGGTGGTAGCATCCCATTGTTCAAGTTTAATGAACAACTTAATAAATCTATTGTGTGGGATGCTATAGATGAGTTGAATACAAAATTAACTCAAGATAGAGAACTATTGCAACTACCTGTTACATGTTCTCTTACTAATTTGTGGTTCAACAAATATCCTGTTGGAGCATATTGTCCACCCCATGAACATTATGGTGTGGATATTTCTGGTATCTACATCGTACATAGTGATCATGAGAATCCTACTGTATTCAAGAACAATGTCAATGTAGGTAATTGGAGATATGCTAGAGATAAGTACACTACAGGACATATAAAAGAGGGAACAGTATTATTATTTCCTTCACACCTCACACACTGGACTGAACCAGCACAATCAGATAGATATATTATTTCTTTTGATGTGAGTGTAAATTGGGCAACAAATCCTTCAATTCTTACTGATGAGAAGAAGTCAAGTCTTGAGCGTGATATTGACATAGCAAACCAATTCATGAAACAATATGAAGGAACTGTTCCCATATCCTGATACTTTTGGTTATCGTCTTGAGTATAAGGAAGATAAGAATGTGAAGGTGTGTTGGTTCTGCCATTCATCTCATCTACAAAAATACTTAGATAGATACAAACCAACATCACCTAAAATAGATACACATCCTAACTACGAACCATTCAAATGCGAGAAGAAGACTACTACGAAAGCGAAAGCGAAGGTAAAGAGTTCGACGAAGACTTCTGGCAAGAATATCTCCAAAACAGCAAAGAAAGCACCAAAACAGAAACTATTTGCTGACGTTGATGCTTACGTTACGGTCAAAGCACCACCAGCAGCACCTAGGAGACGCTCTAAGGTGCCTAAACCCATCAACGTGGGGAATCGTAAGACTGACTGCCCAAGACTGCTACAGGACCGTTTTAAGGTCAAGGTAAAAAATCTGGAGAACAACTAATGACTGACCACCCACTGACTGATGAGGTTATCCATAGGGAGTTCCTTCCTAAATTTTGCTACAGGGAAAATGACCTGCGTGACGCTGCTGATTGGCAGTTGAAGCAAGTACTTAATTGGTGTAGCAAATATATACATACAAAATCAGTTGACGCTTGAAGAGAAGCAATGCGCCCCGCCAACACTCTGGAGGACAACTGATGACTGACAAACTCCCACTGACTGATGAGATTTGTAGACATCTTGCAGACACTGAAGATCGTCCATTCACTTCTATTGAGATGGATAACATGCGTGACGCTGCTGATTGGCAGTTGGAGCAGGTGATTGAGTGGTTACGCGACACACATGAAGAACACATTGGTCTTCTTGCCGTTATTAAAGACCTTCGAGA
>Ga0181568_10000642_pt1 | contig 31352 bp, 21 predicted proteins | sample 101ome_20_FD_133758 | JGI IMG/M metagenome (GOLD analysis project Ga0181568, IMG submission 133758) | Coastal salt marsh microbial communities from the Groves Creek Marsh, Skidaway Island, Georgia - 101404AT metaG (megahit assembly) | ecosystem: Environmental > Aquatic > Marine > Intertidal...
ACATCAAAATTTTTATTAGTAATATGTTTTTTATAATTAGATCTTAAAGAAGTATCTAAAAAATTTATTTTTCTATCCAATTGAAGGTTCTATTAACTGCTTTTTTCCAACCTCTATACATTTTTTCTCTCTCACTATTATTGATTGTTGGATTAAATGATCTATCTATTTTTTGATTTTTTATAATCTGATCTTTATCCCATATATTACTTTGAAGACCAGCAAGATAACCTGCACCCATTGCAGTAGTTTCAATTATTTCTGGCCTTAATACTTCACTATCCAATAGGTCTGACTGAAATTGCATCAGGTAGTTATTCATACATGCACCACCATCGACTTTAAGAGATTTCAATTTTATACCAGAATCTTTCTCCATAACATAAATAATATCTTTAGTCTGATAAGCTAAGGATTCAAGAGTTGCTTTAATTAAATGTTTAATACCTGTATCTCTTGTAAGTCCAAATATTGCTCCTCTTGAATACATGTCCCAATATGGAGCTCCTAATCCTGCAAATGCAGGAACAACATAAACATCTTCTAATCTTTCTATGGATTGAGCAATTTTTTCTGTTTCAGAAGCTTTAGTAATTACTTTCAATGAATCTCTCAACCATTGTATTGCGGCACCAGCTATAAAAACACTTCCTTCTAAAGCATAATTAACTTCATTATCAAAAGAACATGCCAGAGTTGAAATCAATCCATTTTCTGATAACTTAAAATTCCTTCCTGTATTCATGAGAAGGAAGCATCCTGTCCCATAAGTGTTTTTTACCATACCGTCATCAAAACAAGATTGGCCAAATAAAGCGGCTTGTTGATCACCAGCAACCCCATGAATAGGTATCTCAATTCCTTTATAATAAAATTTTCCAAAATCTGATGATGAGTTTACCACTTTCGGTAAAATTGATTTAGGTATTTTTAGATAATCACATAACTTATCATCCCACTCAAGATTTTTAATATTATAGATCATTGTTCTTGAAGCGTTAGTATAGTCTGTAACATGATTCTTAAAGGAAGTCATATTATAAATTAACCAAGTGTCTATAGTTCCAAATAAAACCTTATTTTGATCTACTTTAGATTTTACACCCTCCACATTTTCAATTATCCATTTTATTTTGGTGCCTGAAAAATAGGAATCAACAACCAACCCAGTATTTTCTTTAGTATATTGTTCAAGTCCATCATCTTTCATTTGGTCACAGACTCCAGAAGTTCTTTTGTCTTGCCATACTATTGCATTATAAAGAGGTTTTCCAGTTTCTTTGTCCCATATTACAGTTGTTTCTCTTTGATTAGTGATACCAATACTAATTATGTCTTTTAGAGAAATAGATTTTACAAGTTCTTCAAAAACTTCCATCTGTGAGTTTAAAATTTCAACTGGATCATGTTCTACCCAGCCCTGCTTAGGAAATATCTGCTTAAACTCTTTTTGTTTAACATCAACAAGCTTTCCATTTTCATTAATGAGTAAAGCTCTCGAGCTAGTAGTACCTTGATCTAAAGCAATTATGTATTTCATTTTAGTTACTAGAAATTAAATTTTGCTCGGTAATTAAATTATTAATAATATATGTGCCAACTTTTTCGCCTTGCTCAACGCCGTATGTTATAGCTGGCATGTAATGTATCCCACCATAAATTCTACTAATTGCTGCTTCTTCTGAGGCATGTAAAAATGACTTAAAATTTCTTGCTGGAAGACCATACTTTTCCTCAGAAGTATCTAGAAATTCAAAGTTATCTCCTAAAAGATGAGTAAGTATTTTAGCTGCTGATCTTGAAATAACTGAATGTCCAGAAGTATACTCTGGAAAAGGAGGAGTCTGTAAAAACGGAATCCAATCACTATCAATATGTTGATTAATAACTGTCTCAGGCCTAACTAATATACTTCTCCATTTCTCATCCCAACATATAATAAATGCATCAAATAAACCTATAGAAACCATAGCATAAGTATGAACAGTCTCCATTAAATCTAAATTTGCTTTTTTAGATGCTATCTTTGTGATCCCAATCCAATGTCCTCCAGGAGTAATTTTTTTTGTAGCAAACATTGCATGACCTTTGTGATGAGATACATAAGGGTTACAATCCCAGAAGCTTGCTATTTCTTTTTGTTCGTCAGATAAATTATTACCAATTTCATATACTTCAATCAAATCTTTATAAAATTTTGATTCCACATTTAAACTAAATACAGGAGGAGGCTTTATGACAAACTGATTGGATGAATCAATTACTAGAGTTCTAATTTTATTCCAATGAGGTTCAATACCCTCCATATAATCTGGAGGAGTAGGTTTCCATGAAAAATCGTCGCCTCTTTGAATTGTATACTTTGGGAATGACCTTGTCTGTTTGTAATTATCTTTATCATACCAACTTTTAATATGACTTGCAACTATTTCACCATATTCAAGAGATCTATCTAAAATATCTTTAGGAATTCCCATCTTTCTAAAATCAGCATATAACTCATCTTGATAAAATAAAATTTTGTTTTCTGAAAAAATTAGATCTTTACCTACGGTCAAGAAGGCATGGATACTAGCTACTGGGAATGAATATTCTTTAGTATTGTCTGGTTCAGGGATAGGGTCTAATCCATTCAATTGTCCTGTCAAACTTTTATAATTTGCACTAGAATTTCTAAGAACTTCATAGGCTGCAATTGAAGGATACGCATATATTCTTGAAGCTACTGGAGGAGAAAAAATATCATAGACAATTACGTCAGTTAGCTTTTGCATAGAATTATGAAAAATGTCAGGATCATTATAAAATTCAATGTTTTTCTTATAGTTCTCATAAGAAGAACAGGAAATAAAAAAATAAATAATAACTGAAAATACTAGAATTTTATTTTTCATTATCTAAACCAATTATTGAAATTTTATCATTATTTCTTCCAATAACAAATTTAGATTTATTTTTATCTAAAGGCAAAATTTTAGTTACATCACCTTTGATTTTCAAGCCTGATTTTTTTTGATTTATATATTTAAAAGTTCCGTCACCATTACCTTCTAGTAATATTCCATAACTTGATTCAAAAGATCCAAAATATGTTGAGACATTGGAGTTATTTCCAACTAAAATAATATCATCAATTTTATCTTTATTATAGTCTAATATTTGAATGTCTCTAACAGGTGCAATCTGGGAAATCAATGGTAAATTTATTTGCTCGAATTCAGAACCTCTGTTTATTAATACTTTTGAATTAAAATCATTAACAGATAAAATATTACTCTCAGATAATAATTTATCAGAAAATATTTCATTTATTTCTAAACCGGCAAAATCATCATAATAGAAAAACTCTCTTTTTAGATAATTTAATTCTTTAGATATTTCATCTTTATTTGCTAATGGATATTCCTTTCCATTAAGAGTGTATGTAATAATATTTTCAGACTTTGAGTTATTATCAAAATCATTAATATACATTCTTACTGGACTAATTTTTGAAGGCTTCAATTTAGTATTATCTCCTATATTACCAACAACTATATCCATAAGACCATCATTATTTAAATCTGTAGTTTCAATAGAAAACCACCATCCTTTTAATTTATTACCTATAAAAGAAGAGTCTTTTATTAATTTATTTCCATCATTATAAAATAGGTTAATATTATTCCAATCTCCACATGTTATTAAATCTTTAATTCCATCCCGATTCATATCCTCCCATTTGGCATCAGTAATCATTCCTAGATCATAAAAAATTTTATCTACTTTAAAATTTCCATTCTTATCGTTAAGAAGAAGATAACTCTTAGGAGATTCACCATAATTATTGGAAACAGCCCTACCACCTATAAATAGATCTTCGTAACCATCTAGATTATAATCATAATTAATTACAACTGAATTATGTTGATAAATCTGAGAAAGATTTTCTTGTTTCTTAAAAAATCCATTTTCATTTATATATAATCTATCTTTTAAACTATTAGCTGATTCTGGAAACTCATAACCACCGCTTACTACATAAAGATCTAAATCATTATCATTATCTAAATCAAAAAAGAGTGCATCAACATCTTCAGATAATAAATCCTCGCTGATATCTTTCTGTTCCGAAAAGGTAAAATTTCCATTTTTATTACCTAAAAATAATTCTGATTTCTGAAAAGAGGGAGACCCTAAAAATATATCAGAAAAACCATCCAGATTTATATCGCCAATAGCAATAGCCGGCCCCTCTCTTGAAATCATATATGGTATTAGTCGCTCTCTATTGAAATCATTAAACAAATTTTCATTATGCTTATAATTAATTAAATCATTTTCAGATATATCATAAAATACTGATTCAAATTCAGAAGCTGAGATCTGATCTTTTAATCTAGCATCATTTTCATTAAGTTGAATAGTTTGATTTGCTTCAATATTAAATAATTTTTGAATTTTTTTAGACGGCCACAACACATGAATTGAATCAATAATATTTGAATTACCCAATCCAAAAATAATTCCAGATGATGTTGAAGACATAAAACCTTTATTTAAGAAATTCTCTTTATAATATGATATTTCATCAGTCCAAACAGTAACTTTAGCCCCCACTCCAAAAACATTAAAATCTTCTCCTTTAAATGTTATCTTTATATGGTTAGCATCTATGCTTTTACTATTATTTCTATATAGAATAGCTTTATCATTAATATTATTAATAATTAAATCATTGTCACCATCATTATCAAAATCATCATAAGTAGCTCCATTAGAATATCCTTCAAAATCCAATCCCCAATCATCAGATACGTCTGAAAACTTTAAACCAGATAAATTTTTGAAAGCATAATTAGATACTTTGCCATCTGGCATTTCTTTTAAGAGGTCACTATTTTTAAGGCTTGGATTTTGAACTAAACCTCCAGAAATCTCTTCATTAGATAAGAAGCTGATATAATCCATATCATTTGGTCTTTTAACTATACCATTTGTTATATAAATATCATTATTACCATCAAGATCAAAGTCTTCAATTAGTGTTGACCAGCTCCAATCTGTAGCATGAATTCCAAGAAGCTGAGATATTTCAGAGAAGGAGTTATTCCCATTATTTAACTGCAATGTATTTTTAGTAAACTGTTTATTGAAACCAAAGTCAAGTTTCATTTTGTAAATTTCATATGAGTCTTCTCCTGCAGAGCTTTTTAATACGTATTCATCTTGCGGTAGCATATCTAATACCATTATATCTGGGTAGGAATCATTATTAATATCTGCAATATCATTCCCCATAGAAAATCTTGAAGTATAATTAATGTGAGCCTCAAGACTTTCTGTAAATGTTCCATCACAATTATTGATATAGAGATAATCATTTTCTCTAAAATCATTAGAGATATAAATATCATCACAACCATCTCTATTAACATCACTTATAGATATCCCTAACCCATATCCAATATTACTACTTAGTATGCCTGACTCATCAGATACATCAACGAATTTTAAAGAACCTTTATTTATATCATTTCGAAACAATTTATCTCCAGATTTTTCACTTTTGTTAAAACGTAAATTTGAGTTGCCATAGCTTCTCTCCGTATGAACAGAATGATTTAACAAATACATATCAAGGTCTCCGTCAAAATCATAATCAAAAAATGCTACATGTGTAGAAAAGCCCTCAAAATCAAGTCCATATTCCAGTGCTTTTTCCGAAAAAGTTAGGTCTCCGTTATTAATATACAGCTCGTTTCTTCCTGATATATTTTTATATCCCCCCAACCTAGTCTGATAAATATCTAGCAAACCATCACCATTAATATCAACCATATAGACTCCTGTCTTCCACTCCCCTTTAGACTGTACTCCTGCTGATTTAGATATCTCTTTAAAAATAAAATCTCCTTGATTTAAGTAAAGCTTATTTAAACCCTGATTTGAAGATATATAAATATCAGTTAGGCCATCATTATTTATATCTCCTGTTGCAACCCCACCTCCATTATAAAAATATAAGTACTCTACTAAATTAAACTTATCATTCTCTATTAAATCGTTTCGAAAGTCAATATTTGAATTATAATGAGATATCTCTGTAAATAACTTCTCTTTTTTTTCACATGAAATTAAAAGTATAAATAACAGAAGAAAATAATGTTTCATCTAGAAGGTGTAAGTCTGAATAGAGTCACTATTATTTAATACTAGTAAATAGTTAACTCCCTTTAAATTTTTGAAAGTAGAAAAATCTCTTACCTGTCCCTTAAATAGTAAACCTGATTTTTTATGTGGAGCTACTTTAAATTCTAATCCTTTATTACTAAGAAGAATTTGACCATTGTTCGCATCATATCTTCCAACCTCAGGTTTCACATTATATAAATTTCCTCCTAAAATAATATCATTGTATCCATCATCATTAAAATCATCAATCTCTATAGCAAACACATTAGAAAACTGAGTTTCAATAGGTAGTTCAATATTTGAAAAACCGTTACCATTATTAATAAATGCTGAGCTTTTAAGATTATAAACATAGTTAATATGACTGGATTTTATTTTTGAAGAATTAAAAATATCATTAACTGTCTGATTTTTATAGCTATTATATTTTAAATATTTTTTCTTGAGTCGAGGCATCTGCATAATCAAATCATGTCTAAGCGCCATAGTATATGAACTGTCACCATTAAACTGAAATATAACTTGCTCTAAACTATTATTATCATCAAAATCATTTATATACATACTTATAGGCTTAAATTCAGATGCTCTAAACCTTGAGTTTTCACCATGATTTCCAACAACTATATCTAATAAACCATCATTATTTAAATCATTAACATTGATTGTATTCCACCATCCATTTGAATTTTCGAAAGCTTCTACTTGTTTTAAATAAAACTTCCCATCTCTATTTTCCAGTAATGTTATTGGCATCCAATGACCTACTATAATCAAATCAGAATCCCCATCTGAGTCATAATCAAAGAAATCAGCATCGGTTATCATACCTATTTTTTTTAAATCTTTAGCTATATTGTCAGTAATGTTTTTAAAATTTCCATTTCCATCATTTTCCAAAAGATATCCGTTTGAAGGCAGACCATATTTTTGGGGAATGAGTCTTGTTCCAACAAATAAATCCTGATCTCCGTCAATATCAAAATCTAAATTTTTAACAACTGATGAACTTTCAAATACTCCGGCAGGAAGTATTTGATCTGATTTTATGAAGGTGTTATTTTCAATAAAATACAATCTATCTCTTAATTCAGGAGAATAAATAGAGTATTCATTTCCACCACTAGTAACATATAAGTCTAGAGTTCCATCTTGATTTGCATCGAAAAATATACAATCAGTATCCTCTGATTCTTTATCCCCTTCAAATATTGGATAATCATACTTTAAAAATTTATTATTTTTCCATAAATAGATTGAGCCTGAATATCCCTTTGATCCTCCAATATATAAATCTTTATATCCATCACCATTTATATCTCCTTCACATATACAGGAACCCTCTGAAGAACTCATATGAAATAAAAGTCTATCTCTATCAAAATCAACAAAATTATTTTCATAATGTAAATAACTAATTATTTTATCATCAGCGATATTAAATATTTCAGAGTCATTTTTTGTGTTATCTATAAATTGAGAGAAATTATTTTTTTCAATTTTAATAGTTTGATTAGCATCTATAAATTTTTTTTTAGTGATTTTACCATCATCCCATTTAACAACTATTGAATCGACAATAGTATTTTCACCTATGCCAAAGATTAAACTATTATCAACAGTTGACTGGAAACCTCTTATAGGCATCTGCTCTAAATAATATTTATTATCATCTACAAATACAATGATAGATGAACCAATGGCATCTAGATTATTTTTATCTCCTATAAGTTTTACTTTTAAATAATTATTAAGAGGATACAACTTATCAGTATTATTCATATATATAAATGATTCCATATTTACATTATTGATAACTAAATCATAATCTCCATCATTATCTAGATCACCATATGCTGAACCATTAGAAAAGCTTGGCTCATCTAGTCCAAGATCTAATGTCATATCATTAAAATCTAAATTTCCATTATTTATAAAGGCATAATTTGAAATTGGAACACTTGGAATTAAATCTATTAGTTTTTGAAAATCTACTCTTCCTGGAGAAGCTATCTGTTGAATTACTTCATCTTGAGTTACATACTGTAAAAAATCTTGATCTGTTAAATCTTGGTATATACCATTCGCTACGAAAATATCTTTATTTCCATCATTCTGAAAATCAAACATCAAAGCACCCCAACTCCAATCTGTCGCTTCAACACCAATTAGTCTACCTATCTCACTGAAAGTTGAATTTCCATTATTTAGCTGTAATGTATTTCTAGTATATTGATTCCAATAACCACTATTCTTAACGTTTTGTTGTCTATCCCAGCTGTCAAATGTTGTAACAGTCTTTATTCTCTCATCTGGTTGGGGTAACATATCTGTAACAAAAATTTCAGATAATCCATCATTATTGATATCAGCCATATCAGCACCCATTGATGCAGCACTTATACTTTTAATCATCTTCTCAAGACTTTCAGAAAATGTTCCGTCTCGATTATTGATATATAGATAATCTCTCTCAAAAAAATCGTTTGAAACATAAATATCCATCCAACCATCATTATTAACATCCCCAACTGTAACTCCAAGACCAAAACCTATTATACTACCGTAAATACCAGCTTCTTCACTTATATCTTTAAACTTACCATTATCATTTAAAAATAATTTATCCCCTCCAACTTCATCTCGGACAGGCCTTTGATCTTTTCCAATACTTGTAATTCTAAACCCTCCTTTATATGAGTTATTAAGCAGATAACAATCAAGGTCTCCATCTTTATCAAAATCAAAAAAAGCAGCATGTGTTGAATATCCCATATCATCTAGGCCATATTCTTTAGCCATCTCTGTAAATGTTAAGTCGCCATTATTTATGAATAACTCATTTTGTTTATTATCACCCTTAATATCTCCAGAATTTGATACATATATATCTAGAAAGCCATCAGCATTGATGTCAGCTAAGCTTACACCCGTACTCCATGACTTCTCTCCTGCAACACCTGCTTTAATTGTGATATCTTCAAATTGAAAGTTTCCTTTATTTAGATAAAGTTTGTTTTCGTTTAAATTAGAAGTAAAATAAATATCTATTAAACCATCATTATTTATATCGCCAAGACCAACTCCACCCCCATTGTAATAATTTCTATAAGTGAAAATGTTAAAATCTTCCTTGAATGTTAGATTATTTTCAAAACTTATTCCTGTCCTTGATGGTGAAAGTTTCTCAAATAATTTGGTTTCAGTTTTTGAACATGAAAAATGAAAAAAGATAAAAAAATATATAATTAATGAGTTTCTCACTTGTCATTTTTTTTTTCAACTGTAAGATCTGTAAATCTTGCCCTAACCTCTCTATCACTTACTTTAGTTATAGCTATCCTTCTATTTCCATTCACAGTAGCATATAAAAATTTATTATTTTTAGGGTTTTTAATTACATAGAACTCTGTACTATACCAATCTGATAGTATATCCCTTACTTCATCAATTAAAAAGTCAGAACTTGTTCCTTTATTCCAAGGTGCCCAACCAGTGTATGAAAATGTAGAATTAACTTCATATACTATGTCGTTATCAAAAATAGGATAAAATAACATCTCTATCTTTTGACCAATTGATTCAGTAGGTAGATAGTATCTAACAGAGTTATTAGATGGACCTTGTGTTATCAATTTTTTTCTATTTAAATCCCAACAATGAGCATAGAAATCCTTGGAAGTCATTCCAAATTTTACCCCTAGAAATAAAGAATCATACCTTTGTCCAGAAGCTAATTCTTTTCTCTCAAGCTCAACATATGGATTAGTTTTACAACTAATAATAACAATTGAAAATAAAATAAAAATAAATACCCTATTCACGTTCTAAAATTTTAATTTCTGAATTATTTAAAGCAAAAATATAACTGTCTTTTTTATTTATCTTCATTTTAGTTAAATCTCTTAAATCACCATCTATAAAAATTCCTGAATTATTTGAATTTATATACTCAAATTTACTGTCTTTGTTACCAATAAATAAAGAAGAGTAACTTGACATATTTGGACCAAATTCTGGTTTTATTTCTGAAAGATTACCTCCTAATATCAAATCAGGATACCCGTCATCATTTACATCATCTGAAAGAATACTATAAACTGGAGATATTTGAGCCATTAGAGGCAGTGTGTCAATATTAAAATTAGTTCCGGATTCATTTATTAGTACTAAAGAAGCTAGGTTATAAACTTCCAATGTTTTTGTTCCTTTCATGGCTGATTCACCTAGTAAATCAACCATCTTCCTGTTCTTATAACTTTCAAATTTTAAATATTCTTTTTTTAAATAAGGAAGCTGCATCCATAAATCTTTTAGTTGAACAATGGGATATAAATTATCACCATAGAACATTCCGAGTATCTGTTCAGATCTTCCATTTCTATCAAAATCATTAACATATAATGTAAGAGGTTTATCAGTAGAAGCTCTAAACATAGAATTAAGACCATAATTACCAACTAATAAATCTTTGAAGCCGTCATTATTTAAATCAACTGAATAAATTTCATTATATAAGCCATTAGTTTTTGATAACTCAAGAGAATCTGTAATATCGATTAATTTTTTACTTGAAATTTTAAATACTGTAATTGGCATCCATTCTCCAACTACAACTAATTCATTTATTCCGTCATTATCAATATCTACAAACTCACTATCAGTGACCAATTCCAAAGAATTATTATTTGATAAATATTTGTTAGAAACATCACTAAATATTCCTTTCCCATCATTTAAAAGAATAAAGTTTTTAGTTTTAGTTCCGTAAGAACCAGGATTCAATCTTGTTCCTATAAATAAATCAAGATCTCCATCGTTATCAATATCATCAGCTGAAATAGTAGAAGTACTTTCAAATGTTTTAATTGATGAAAATGAATTATCTAACTTTTTAAAACTCATACCTCCAGTATTTAAATATAGACGGTCTCTTAATTCAGGAGAAAAGGCAGAATACTCGCTTCCTCCACTTGCAACAATCAAATCTAATCTGCCATCACTATTAAAATCATCAATAAGACAGTTAACATCTTCTGATAATAAATCATTTTCAAAAACTTTACTATACTCAACAAATTCACCATTAATTGATTGAAAAAATATTTTTGACACTTGATTTTTAGGTGACCCTACAAACAAATCCTCTAGTCCATCTTGATTAAAATCACCTTTACATAGACATGGGCCTTCACTTGAATTCATTTTAAAGAGAAGTCTCTCTCTATCAAAATCTACAAAATTATTTTCAATATGAGTGTAGTTAATTGAGTTTTTAGATGGCTTAAATATTGATTTTTTTTCTTTTTCTCGAAATTTAATTTTATTTTTTGAAATATTTGATTCTTTGAAAATATGATGAAAATTAATCTTTATATCTTTTAAGACTGACTCTTCATTATTATTCCATATAATTTTAACTGAATCAAGACTTGAAATATCTTCTAAACCAAAAAATAAACGGTAATCAACAGAGGATTGAAAACCTCTCATAGGAGATAATTCCTGAAACTGAATTCCATTTTCACTGTAAATAAAAACTTTATTTCCTATTCCAAATCTATTTTTTGAGTCCGAGTCAAAAGAAAAAGAAATCCAGTTATTTGTAGATTTATTTTCATAAATATTTGACTGCATATTTACATTATTGATAACTAGATCTAAATCACCATCATTATCAAAATCACCATATGCAGAACCATTAGAAAAAGTCTTGTTGTCTAAACCAAATTCTTTTGTAACATTATCAAATTTTAATGAACCAAAATTTTTAAAAGCAAAATTAGATAAGGGCTCACTTGGAATCATATCAATTAATTTTTTAATTGGTTCCTCCTCTGACTTTATCATATTGGATATAATAGATGGATTGGCAAGAAAATTAACGTAATCTTGATCAAGTAAATCTTTATATATTCCATTAGCAACAAAAACATCTTTATTACCATCATTATCCATATCGAAAATAAGTGCACCCCAACTCCAATCAGTAGCATCTAAACCTGAAATTCTTGAAATTTCGGAAAAAGAATTGTTTTGATTATTTAATTGAAGAGCATTCCTATTAAACTGATGAAAATATCCTTGATTTAATGAGAACTGGTACTTATCCCAACTATCAAATACTGCTTTTGAGACTCTCCTATCGTGTCTTTCAGGTAACATTTCCGTAACAAATATCTCTGGGTAACCATCATTATTAATGTCAGCCATATCTGCACCCATTGAGCCCATTGAAATCTCATTAAGATATTCTTCTAAAGACTCAGAAAATGAACCATCTTTGTTATTGATATATAAATAATCTTTTTCAAAGAAGTCATTAGAAATAAACATGTCAGACCAACCATCTAAATTTATATCACCAACAGTAACACCTAATCCAAAACCAATATCACTTGTGTATATCCCAGCTTCCTTTGAAATATCAACAAAAAATCCATTATCATTTCTTAGTAATTTATTTCCCTTATCACTATCTATGTTTCTTAAATCCTTTACCATATCTAAACCTATGCCAATAGACTTAATTGTATTATTTAAAAGGTAACAATCTAAATCACCATCATTATCAAAATCAAAAAAAGCAGCATGAGTAGATAAACCTTCATTATCTAACCCATACTCCTTTGAACTTTCAGTAAAAGTTAGATCACCATTATTTATAAAAAGCTCATTATTTCTTCTTTCACCACCTGGAGGTCCTGACTTGCATACATAAATATCAAGAAAACCATCATGATTTATATCAACAATACTTACACCTGTACTCCAAATTCCATTTGAATTTAAACCTGATTTGTCTGTTATATCTTCAAAATTAAAACTTCCTTTATTAAGATATAATTTGTTTGATACGAGGTTACCTGTAAAAAAAATATCTTGAAGAGAATCATTATTAAAATCCCCTACTCCAACTCCTCCGCCATTATAAAAGTTTCTATATGTATAAGGGTTTAATTCTTCTGTATAGTTGAGATTATTAATGAAATTAATTTTTGTTTTTGAATTAGGTAATAACTCAAATAAGGTATTTTCTTTATTGCTACTACAAGAGATTAAAAATACAATTAATAATAAGTATGAATATATTTTTCTCATATAATCTTGAGTCAAAGATAAAAAAAAAGCAAGCGATAAAATCGCTTGCTTTAATCTTAAGTTATATTTTTAACTAAATATAACCTATTAGTTATTAGTAGCCTGGATTCTGGACTAACTTAGAGTTTGCGTCCATTTGATCCTTAGGAATTGGGAATAAATTATATGTTTCAGCTGAAGCTTCTTTTGCCCACCATGCATCATTAAATTTACCAAATCTAATTAGAGCTCTTCTCCTATCATTTTCCACAAACATTTCTCTTCCTCTTTCAGCAAGCATTTTGTCTGCATCTAGATCAGAAAATGGAGCAACTCCAGCTCTTTGTCTAATAAGATTTACAATTCCAAGAGCACCAGAAGCATCGCCTTTCCATAAATGTGCCTCAGCTTTACTTAGTAAAACGTCAGCATATCTTAAAAGGACAAAGTCATGATTCATGTTCTCTCTACCACCTTGAACGTGAGCATACTTATTTATTCTAGCACCACACTGACGACAAGCATCAGGCCATATCTCATTGATAAAAGGTGTAAAATAAAGCCCAGTACCATCATCATCACCATCTTCACCTCCAGCTGAATCATCAGTACCTTGATCTCCAACTAGAAAATTAGATAATCTGCTATCTAGTGTACCATTTCCAGAAGTTTTACCTTTAACAACTGTTCCTTGTTGGCCAGGGTTCTGAGCAGGATCAATATAAGAATTATAAAAATCCTCAACTGTCGCATACCCATTCCATGGCTGGAAAGTTAAATTAAAAGTGTTCTGGCTAGCATAATGTAATGTCATAGCTACCCAGTTAAATCCACCAGCAAATACTTCATCATAAGGAACAACAAAGATATTCTCAGTAGATCCTTCATTTTCTTCTTTGAAGTTATCAGAATAATTTGCTTCTAATGCATATAGACCTGAGTTCATGATAGCATCAGCATCAGCTATAGCACCGTCCCAAGAAGCTGTACCAGTCCAAGCCTTAGCATTTAAATGTAATTTCATTCTTAATGCTAACGCAGCCCACTTATTCATTCTACCATATGTTGTAGCATCCTTTTTTTCAGTTAATAAAGGAATTACAGCATCTAGCTCATCTTTTACAAATTTAAATACTTCAGCTCTTGAAGAATTTGCTTTTGTTTCTTCATCAGTGAAGTCCACTGCTAAAGGAACATTACCAAACATATCTAATAAATGGAAGTAATAAAAAGCTCTAATTGCTCTTAGTTCTGCCTCATAAGCATCAGCTCCATCAATTGAACTAAACTGATAAATAAGTCTATTAACAGTATTGATTGCACCATAAGAAACTGCCCAAGCACTACCAATAATTCCATTATCTACTGCAAATCTATGCTCATGTAATTGAAGTAAGATTCCTCCGTCATACCAGTCACCACCCCTAGTTGGAATAACTAACTCATCAGATGATAGCTCATTAGCTGTCCAAATATTAAAGTGATTACCCCAGTGAGTCATAGTAGAGTATGCTTGTCCCAGTGCAGCAACATTCTCCTCCTCAGTTGTAAAGAAAGTTTCAGCTGCTACTTCACTGTACAACTCCTCATCAAGGTTTGTACAAGAAGGAACAATAAAAATCATACCTGCAAATAATAACATTAACTTTTTCATTTTTATAAATAAATTTTTCATAATATTCATTTTTATAAAGTTATTTTAACACCTAAGGTGAATGTTCTTGCTCTACTGTAAGTTTCTCTTCTCTCAATTCCTTGAGATAAAGGATCACCGTAATCAGTCCATCTAGATATAGGATCATCTCCCTCATAATTAGTGAACATAATTGGTCTTTGAGCAGAAACATAAATTCTTAAGTTTCTTAAATACTTAGTAACATCCTTTAAATTGTACCCAATAGTTATATTGTTTAATTCAAAGTAAGTTGCATCTTCTACGTGTGAGCTGTTAGCAGCAGCAGCAGTTAAATCTTGATTGAAATAACTAGTATTAACTACATTCCAGTTACCAACAACTGTTGGGCCAGCGTTTTCGTAGAATCCTCTGTAAGAGTTAAATAGATCATGACCGAACTCACCATTCCAGAACATTGAGATATCTAAATCACCAATGTTAATAGTATTAGTCCAACCTAAAGTAAAATCAGGAAGTCCATTCCCTATCACTTCTCTATCATCATCACAATCACAGTATGTGCCATCACCGTTAAGATCAGCAAACTGGAAAGTACCATTCGAAGCAATTCCTTCAAATCTAGGTCCCCAAATTTGACCTAATGACTCTCCCTCAACTACTCTAACTAATGATACATCGCTCTGACCTGGAGAACCCATTGAAGCTCTATAAAGAACACCTCCACCAAATGATAGATCATCTTTTGTCCAGCTAACTAGTTCACTTGTATTTGTACCAAAAATCACTCCAGTTGTCCAGTTAAAATTACCATTATCAACTGCGTTGAAATTAACACTAGCTTCAATACCAGTATTTTGTGTGGTACCAATGTTAAGTAGTGTCTGACCAACAAGATTTGGTGGTACAGGAACATTAACACTTAGTAACTGATCTTTAGTTTCTCTAGTAAAGTATTCAACTGAACCAAATAATCTAGAATTAAGAAAAGCAAAATCAACACCAACATTCATGTGAGTAGCTATTTCCCACGCTAGATCAGGGTTAGCATTACTGCTTGGACCATAACTGGATGTGTATCTACCATTGTAGAAGAAATTACCTGAAGGACCAAATCTCTGAAGTGAGATGTATGAGCTTCCTGGCTCGTTTCCAGTTTGACCATAACTTAATCTTAATTTCAAGTTATCAATGGCATCATTATCAATCAAATCATGTAATGATACTCCAGCTCCAATTCCATAGAATGCAGCCCACTTATTATTTGCTCCAAATCTAGATGAACCCTCATATCTTAAACTTGCATTTAAGAAATAAATATCATCGTAGTTAAAGTTAACTCTAGCTAAACCAGCAATTAACTTATTTGAGTTAGCGTAACTCCAAACACTACCAAGACCATTATTAAAGTCGGCAGCAGCACCTAAATTATAATATGAAAATGCGTCTGTAAGGAAGTCTCCTCCTTCAGCATGATAACCTTCGTTAAAAAACTCTTGATACGAATAACCTACAAGAGCGTTCACACCTAATTTACCAGTTTCTCCAGTATAACCTAATGTACCTTCGAATAAATCAAATGAAAATTGTCCGTTATCAACAATAGCTAGTCCATTTCTATCTGAACCTCTAAATCTAGCAGTTTTCTTATAATATTGACCTCTTTCTATATCAGTAATCTGTCTAGTGTAAGATACATTTGCATTTAATCCATTAACAATGGAACTTAAATCAAACTGACCTTTAAGAGAGCCTAAAAACAAGTTATCATTTCCTTCATTAACATTCTGTTCAATAATTGATACAGGATTATAATAATCAAAAATAGTTCTTTCGTGATAACCTCCATAAATTGAATTTGGATCGTAAATAGGCATGGTAGGGTTAGACATATAAGCATATCTAAATCCTTCGTTACCAAAACCATAACTTGCATCCTTGTTAGAGTAAGAAATATTTACATCAAATACAACTTTACCATCCATAGCCTTTTGCCTTAAATTTAAATTTGTATTTAAATTATTAAAACCAGTACCTTTCAAGATTCCTTGTTGCTCTCTGTAATTTACAGCCATTCTGTAGGTAGTACTTGTATTAGTAGTACCTCCTGAAACAGCAATATTATGTACTTGAGATATTCCATCTCTAGTAACTAAATCAACCCAATCTGTTTCAGTACCAAAATCTACAGCACCAGGAAGAGCTCTATACTCCTCTGCTGTCATCACATCCATAGATCTTGAAATCTGGTCAATTGAAGTAGATACATTGTATTCAACCATAGTAGATCCAGGAGTACCTTTCTTAGTTGTAACTAAGATAACTCCACTTGAACCTCTAGTTCCATAAATAGCAGCAGCAGCTCCATCTTTAATAACATCAATAGACTCAATATCAGCAGGATCAACCAAATCTAGGTTACCCCCAATAACACCATCAATTACTACGAGAGGAGATGCATTAGCACCGACTGTAGAAATACCTCTTAACCTTAAAGTAAATCCACCATTTGGATCACTTCCAGGCTTAGTGATAGATAATCCAGCAACCTTACCTTCAAGAAGACCCATTGGATTACTTACTAATCCTTGATTAAAGTCCTCTTCATTTAAACTGGTAACCGCACTGGTTATCTCCTTTCTTTCCTGTGTACCGTAACCGGTTACTACGATCTCATCTAGAGCAGCAATGTCCTCACTAAGAGACACATTAATTGATGTCTGAGATCCAACAGAAACTTCAGCAGTTGAGTATCCAACATAAGTAACAATAAGAATATCTGATGATGATGCATTAATACTAAATCCACCATCGATATCTGTAATTGTTCCTTGAGAGGTACCTTTTATAATTATATTGGCACCTGGAATACCCAAACCATCTTCATCTGTAACTTTTCCAGTTACAGCATTTTGAGCTATTGCATAGCTCATACCTGATATAAATACCAGGACTAATAGTAAAAGCTTTCTCATATTACGCTTTATAGTTTAGTTTAAAAATTTAACTTAAATAGTTAATTAAAAAATATAGACTGGCAAACATGTTATTACATAGATGTGTTACTGCGAAAAGTAACACTGTAGAATAATAGTTTGGTCGTCGACAACGTTTTTAATTAGTTAACTGGCTCAAAAATGCAATAAAAAAACTAAAAATTAAAAGGATTTTTATAAAAATTTTAGATTTAAAAACACTTGATTTTGATGAAATAATAGGTTTTATTTTTATAGATTTTAAAATCAGCAAATTACTTTAAGTTTTTCTGCCATTTCCATGCAGAAGACATCATATCATCTAGAGATCTTTCAGACTCCCATTTCAAAACTTTTTTTGATTTAATAACATCAGAATATATTTGTTCAATGTCTCCATCTCTCCTGTCTTTAAAAGAATAATTTAGTTTTAAATTATTTACATTTTCAAATGAATTAATAACGTCTAACACTGAATAACCTATCCCCGTACCAACATTAAAAAATTCATAAATATTTTTATCATCAGAGTCATTTAGAAAGTTGAAAGCTTTCAAGTGTGCTTTAGCTAAATCTTCAACATGGATATAATCTCTGATTGCTGTACCATCAGGGGTATTATAATCTTTTCCAAAAACTGATAATCCTTCTCTGATTCCGGCAGCAGTTTGAGTTATATACGGAACAAGATTATCAGGAACCCCCTTTGGAAGCTCTCCAATCAGAGCAGACTCGTGAGATCCTACAGGATTAAAATATCTTAGAGAAACAGAGGAAATATTATTATGAGAATTGGTAAAGTCCTTAATTATTTTCTCAGAAATTTGTTTTGTTTTAGCATATGGCGATTCTGCATTTTTTATTGGAGAACTCTCAGATACAGGTAATTTATCTGGCTGACCATATACAGTACAAGATGAAGAGAAAACAATATTAGAAACAGTGTTTTCTTCCATTGACTTCAGGACATTTATTAATGATAAAAGATTATTTTCATAATATTTCAAAGGACTTCTAACAGATTCAGAAACAGATTTAAATGCAGCAAAGTGTATGACTCCTTTAATTTTTTCTTTTTTAAATATTTGATTTGTTTTTTTAAAGTCAAGAATATCTTGGTTAAAAAATATTGGCTTTACACCAGTTATCTTCTCAATGTTATCTAATATAAATAGTTCGGAATTGGATAAATTGTCAATTATTACAACTTCATAATTATTATTAATCAATTCAACCACAGTGTGCGAACCAATATAGCCAAGACCCCCAGTAACTAAAATTTTCATACTTTAAACCTTAATCCCTCTCCTAAAGATATAATAATTGGTGATAATTCTAGTGAGAACATACTTGAGTAAGACTCCCTAACATCACTTACAAAAGTATCAATAAAATCTTTATGAATTAAGTTTATTGTACACCCTCCAAATCCACCACCCATCATTCTGGCTCCTAAAATTTGATCATAAACTCTTGTTTTATCCACTAAATAATCTAGCTCATCACAGCTGACCTCATATAAATCCCTTAAGCCCTCATGAGAAGAGTACAATAACTTTCCTAAAGATTTTAAATCTAAATTCTTTAAATGTTTAACAGATTGAATAGTTCTATTATTTTCTTGAATAACATACAATGCTCTATTAAAAATATTATCTGGCATTAGGTTTTGAATCTTTCTTAACTCTTTAACATCTATTTGAGTTAAAAACTTAATTTTATAGCCAGAATCATTAATAATTTTTAGTGCTTCATGACACTCTTCTACCCTTTTATTATATGCACTATCAGATAGATTATGCTTTTTATTTGTGTTTAGAAGTAAAAACTTGTAATCGCCTAAATCTGATTTAATAAACTCTGCAGAATTATCTTTTGTATTTAGGAGTAGAAGATTATTTTTTTTAGAGTTAATAATTGTGAACTGATCCATAATTCCACCCTTTAATCCAATAAAATCATATTCTACTTCACGAGAAATAGATAGTATTTCATTGTTTTTAAGATTTAAATTATTTAATAGATCAATGCCTTTTATAAAACCACAAATTAGAGATGACGATGAACTTATACCACTACCAATAGGAAGATTTCCTTCTATTAAACAATTAAAATTTTTAAGTTCAACTTTCCTTTTTTTTAATATTGAAATTAAAGAACCTAGAAGATAATTTTCCCACTGAATTGCTCTTTTTGATAAATTGTCAAAATAGATTTTACATTTCTTATCTATTGCGCTTGAATAAACTTCAGAATAATTTTTTTTAGAATTTGAAAAGGTGAATTGAATAAATAAGTCTGTAGCCCCAGGGAGTACACACCCCCCATTGTAATCTATATGTTCCCCAATCAAATTAATTCTTCCAGGTGATTTTATAATTATTTTTGAGCTATCCATCTTAAGTTTAAAAAAAAAGACAGAATAAACATTCTGTCTTTTTATTTTTTATAATTTGATGATTTTAATTTTGAAGTTGACTTTCTACTTGATCAAAAACACCACTTACATCAAACCACTCTAATGCAGTAACAATCTTTCCCTCCTCATTATATTGAGTAACTGAATAATATTTATTTACAGTTTTTGCCCCAGATTTATGAGTTCCTTCCCAAGTACCATAAGTTCTTACAGAACCATCAGGCACAAAGTTATCATCTACCCCAGGGTAATATTGTCTTTCATTAAAAGAAAAAACTTCAAATTCTGTCATCCAGCCAGTCATACCATCTCTTAGTGCATCTTTAGAAAGAGAATCTGTAGTATTAGCAGGTGACCATATAACATCATCAGAATACATATCCATCATACCATCTAAATCTTTTGCAATAAATAGATCAAATGTTTTGTCTGCGATTGCTTTATTTTTTTCAAACATAGCTAGGCCTTTATCAAATGCACTTGTGTCAGTAGCATTTTGGTTACAACTAACTAGTATGAAAAGTAAAAAAGTAAGGTTTACTAAATATTTCATAATTATTTATTTATTTAAAATTTATTGATTTATCTGAACTTGTAATCCGTCCACATTAAACCAATCATTAAATCTAACTATTTTACCGCTATCATTAAAATTAACAATAGCATACCATTTACTGAAAGTCTCTTTTCCGGACTCAGTATGGGTTGAACTCCAGGTCCCATAAACTCTTATATTATTAGGATTGGAACTTGACAAGGAAGAAGTATTCTCATTGCCGTCAGATCTATATCTTGAACCTCCCCAAAAACCATCTACAAGGTTTCCGCCAGGTAAGTTAATTCCAGGAGTAAATTTCAAGTTATCAAAAGCACTCATGTAATTAGTAAGAGCCACCTTAAGTTCGTCTTTACTTAGCCATTCATATGAATTGTATTCTGGCGGACTCCACAAAGCAGAATCAGCAAACAAATTCATGACACCATCAATATCTTCCTGACCGAAAGCTGTAGCAAAATCCATAAATGCCTGGACATTTTTGTTAAAAACAACCTCATTATTCACTGCATTTAACTCTTCTTTAACCTTAGGGGTACATGAGAAAATAATGGCTGATAAGGATATTAATAATAATTTTTTCATAATAATTTTAGTAAAAGTCAATTAATTTTGTAGTGCAAAAGTAATTATTTATAAAGAAAATTATATCTCATGAAAAAATTTATGTCCTTTATTTTATTTTTTTTAATAGTTAGTGAAGTTTTATCTCAAAGGAATTATATTACTCCTGAGCCTCAAAAAATTACATTTCCAGAAAGTAAGCAAAATGGATTTAGATTGTCTAAGAAGACATCACTAGAATTATCTGGAGTTGATAATTCTAAAAATTTTATTAAAAATTTTGTCTCTTTCATAAATCAAGAAACAGGATTTGGAATAAATTCAAAAATTAATAAAAAATCAAATATACTGCTGAGAATAACAGATCAGAACCTAGATCTCGGAGAAGAGGGATATAAAATATCAATTCTGCCTAAAGAAAATTTAATAGTTGAATCGAATACTGAAAGGGGATTATTTTATGGAATTGAATCTTTAAAACAAATTATTCATTTTACGAAGAGAAAAAGAGAAGAGGAATCATTTACTGAATTTGATGTAGATGTAAAAGTTGAAAATATAAAGGATGTAAAATCACAGCAAAATTTCAATGCAGCAAATCTAACTACCGCTGGATATAAAAATGTTAACGAGACAGGTTACTTTCAAGGTCTAGAGAAAGTCGAAACAAAATCTTTAGATGTCTATGATATAATGCCTATGGTAATTGAAGATTATCCGAGATTTAAATATAGGGGGATGATGCTTGATGTTTCTAGACATTTTATGCCCAAAGAGTTTATTAAAAAGTTTATTGATATTATGTCAATTCATAAAATGAATAAGTTTCACTGGCATCTAACCGATGATCATGGTTGGAGGATTGAAATTAAAAAATATCCTAAACTTACTGAAATTGGATCGATGAGAGATGGAACAATTATAGGACATGCTAGGTTTGCTGGGAAAAATCCAAAATTTGATAATATACCCCATGGAGGTTACTATACTCAAGAAGAGATTAAAGATATTATCAAATATGCTCAAGAAAGATTTATTGAGGTAATCCCAGAAATAGATATGCCTGGACACACCGCATCACTAATTGCTTCTTACCCTGAACTTGGGACATTAAAAGAAAAAACAGAAGTTAAAAAAATATGGGGAGTTCAAGATGAAATTTTAATCCCAACAGAAAACACATTTAATTTTTTAGATAATCTATTTAAAGAAGTAACTACATTATTTCCATCGGAATATGTACATATCGGTGGAGACGAGGCAAGAAAAAAACAGTGGATAGAATCAGAAGAAGTTCAAAAGCTAATGGAAAAATTAGAGATAGAGGACGAGGACAGCTTACAGACTTATTTTATTGGAAGAGTTCAAAAAATTCTAGCTAGCTATGGAAAAAAAATTATTGGCTGGGACGAAATAATTGAGGGAGGATTAGTAAGTGATGCCACCGTTATGTCTTGGAGAGGTGAAGAAGGAGGTGTTATAGCAGCTAAATCTGGAAATAATGCGATAATGACTCCCACATCTCATCTTTACTTTGATTATTATCAAGCCAGAACAGGTGAACCTTTAGCAATAGGAGGATTAATCCCCCTTGAAAAAGTATATTCTTATGAACCTATACCAGAAGGATTAGATATTAATCAAGCTACAAAGATATTAGGCGCTCAAGGAAATGTTTGGACAGAATATATAAAGAGTCCAGAAATGGTAGAATATATGTCTGTTCCCAGAATGACTGCTTTATCTGAAATAGTATGGTCTAAAAGAAGGAAAAGGGATTTTTCTGAATTCAATAAAAGACTTAATTTCTATAAATATTTCTTAGATCTTAAAGAGGTTAACTACAGGAAGAAAAGCCTAGATAAATATTGAAATAATATTTCTTTTAATTTATATAGATAAAAATTAAATAATAACCTAGTATTGCAAAATGTGTGGAATAGTAGCATTTAAGGGAAAATCTTTTGATGCAGGAAAAGTTGTATACGAAGGATTAAAACTGCTAGAATACAGAGGTTATGACAGTGCGGGAATTGCTCTTATTTCTGAGAAAAAAAATTTTAAAATTTTTAAAAAAAAAGGTAGGGTTACCAAGTCTGAAAATTTATTTTTAGATGCAAATGTAAGATCCAATATCTGCATAGGACACACAAGATGGGCAACTCATGGAGAGCCTAGTGATAAAAATTCTCATCCTATCCTCTCTTTCAATAAAAAGTTTTCAATTGTTCATAATGGAATCATTGAAAATTATAAAGAACTAAAAAAAATATTAGAAGAAGAAGGTTATCAATTTTTTACTGAAACAGATACGGAAGTTCTTGTCAACTTTTTAGAATCCTGTATATTAAAATCAAAAACAGTTGAGGAAGGAATAACTTTTGGCCTAAGTAAAATTGAAGGTGCATATGGAATCGTGCTAATGGAAAATAATAATCCTGATAATCTTTATGCAGCAAGAAAAGGAAGCCCCCTTGCAATTGGTAAATTTGAAGATAATTTCATATTAGCTTCAGACGCAACACCAATCGTCAAATACACTGACAAAGTAATTTATCTAGATAACAATTCTCTCTTAAAAATTGAGAAAGATACCTTTGAAATTTTTGACTTTGATTTGAATATCAGAAATAAAGAATTTCAGAAAGTAGATGTTGAACTTCAGAAAGTTGAGCTTGGAGAATTTGATTCTTATATGCTAAAAGAAATTATGGAACAACCATTCTCTTTATCTCAAACAATGTTAGGAAGAGTTAAAAAAAATGAAATTACTCTGGGTGGCATAAATAATTATGTAGATAAACTTTTAGAAGCTAAAAGAATTATTATTATTGGATGTGGTACATCATGGCATGCCGCATTAACAGCAGAATATTTTCTTGAGAAATACTTAAAAATTCCAGTAGAGGTTGAATATGCCTCTGAGTTTAGATACAGAAATCCAATAATTTATGAAAGTGATATAGTATTTGTAGTATCTCAATCAGGAGAAACTGCTGATACACTTGAAGCTACAAAAATTGCAAAAGAGAAAGGGGCAACTGTTCTTGGAATAGTTAATTCAGTTGGATCATCCATAGCCAGAGAAACACATGAAGGATGTTATCTTCATGCTGGACCTGAAATTGGGGTTGCAAGTACAAAAGCCTACACATCTCAATTACTAGTTTTTTTTATGATAGGAATTAAAGCAGCTTATCGTAAAGAAAATATTAGTAAGTCAAAATACCAAAAAATGATAAGACAATTGACTGAATTACCAGACAAGGTAAAAGAAATTTTATCTGATGTCTCATCGTTAGAAAAAATTGCAAAAAAAATATATAAGAAAGACCACTGTATGTTTATGGGAAGAGGTAATAATTTTCCAGTTGCCTTAGAGGGAGCTCTAAAATTAAAAGAGATTTCTTATATTCATGCTGAAGGCTACCCTGCAGCTGAACTAAAACATGGACCAATAGCACTAATTGATGAAAACATGCCAGCTGTAGTTATTTGTACAAAAAGCGATGAGTACGATAAGATGCTTTCCAACGTTATGGAAATCAAAGCCAGAAAAGCTATAGTAGTAGGAATTGTAGATCCAAAAAACTTTCATATGAAAAGTAATTTTGATTATTCAATTGAAGTTCCTAACACATCAAAAGATTTTTCTCCAATACTTAATCAGATTCCATTACAGTTAATTGCTTACTTCTGTGCAATATATAGAGGTTGTGATGTTGATAAGCCGAGAAATTTAGCTAAGTCAGTAACAGTGGAGTAGTCTATAAAATATAATATTAAAGTCTAGTCTTAATAATTTTTGATTTTCATTTTCATATACTAGAATTGCACAAAAAACATGAGAAATTATCTAAAAATTTTATTTCTATTATTAATACCAATTAGTCTTAAATCTCAAAAAGTACTAGATGAAGTAATAATTAATTCTGGCAGAATTTTAATTCCATTTTCTGATGAAAACAGAAATCTAATAATTATTGACTCTGTTTTCTTAAATAATTCTTCAGCCAAAAACTTAAGTGAAATCCTTCAACAAGTGATTGGAGTTGACATAAGAAGAAGAGGAAATGATGATATCCAATCTGACTTATATATACGAGGTGGAAGTTTTGATCAGACACTACTTCTTATCAACGGTATAAAAGTAGAAGACTCACAAACTGGTCACCATCAAATGAATTTATCAGTTCCAATAGATCTTATAGATAAAATTGAAATTTTAAAGGGACCAGGTTCTAGAATATTTGGAATGAATGCTTTCAATGGTGCAGTAAATATTATCACAAAAAAAAATAATGAAAATGGCAATTTAAATTTAAACTATGGATCCTTTAAAACATTTCAGGGTTCAGGATCAATTCCAATTAATTCTAAAAATTCATCTCATTTAATAAGTACTACATATAGACAATCAGATGGGTATAGATACAATACTGATTATAATTATTTAAATATTTTTTACTCTGGAAATGTTGAAATAAACGATACTGACTTTCAAATTCTATACACAAACTCAGATAGAAAATTTGGTGCAAATGGATTCTACGCCAGCCCTGAAGCTAAAGATCAGTACGAAGAGACAAATGGAAGTTTACTTAATTTTAAGTTAACAAAGAAGAAGGAAAATATTTATACAGAATCATCATTATACTGGAGAAGACATGAGGATACTTACATCTATATCAGAGATAATCCTAGTATTTATAAAAATGATCATATTTCTAATAAACTTGGATTTCAAAATAATATTTCAATATTTTCAAATATCGGAATAACAGGAATTGGGATAGATTTATCAAACACGTGGCTAAGCAGTAACAATTTAGGAGAAAGAAATAGATTTATTACAACAATTTTTGCTGAACAATTAATTAATAAAAACAAGTTTTCATTTACTCCAGGTATAGCTTTTTCTATCTATGAAAAACCAAGTAATGACTTATTTAAATCAAAATTATTTCCAGGGATAGATATTGGATATAAGTTATCAGATAAGATTTCTCTAAATGCAAATATTGGTGAGACATTTAGAATTCCTACATTTACCGACCTTTACTACAGTGACCCTAATAACCAAGGAAATGAAAATTTAGATCCAGAGAAAGCATTCACTAGTGAGATTGGGTTTAAACTCAGAGAAAAAAAATATGGCCTTTCTCTAAGTTTATTTAGAAGAAAATCAGATGATCTAATTGATTATGTAAAAGCTAACCCAAATGATAAATGGTCTCCTCAAAACATAAAAAATGTAATAACAACTGGCATTGAGTTTGACAGCAAATTTATATTAAATATTAACAATAATTTAAACACAATAAATCTAGGCTATGCTTTCATTAACGATAACTACGAAAAAGACATATTATCGAGATACAGCCTAAATTCCTATAGGCATAGATTAATTTTAAATTTTGATTTTAAATTAACAAAATCTATTTCTAACTATTTATCCTACAGATATAGTATTAGAGAAATCCATGATGACAATAATAAATCAATAATTGACTATAAAATTATGATGCAGAGAGATAGATGGAAACTAACTCTTAACCTGAATAATATTTTTGACTCAAAATATTATGAAACAAATCTCGTACAAATGCCTGGAAGAAATATAACAGTAGGGTTAAATATAGTGATCTAGTTATCTAAGAAGGCCTTCATCATGACGTTATTTACCTTAAAGCCATTTCTCTCATAAAATTTGATTAGTTTCTCATCACAAAAAAGAGTAATTCTGTAGCATCCTTTTGTCTTTCCTATATCAACTAATTCTTTAACTAACTTCACACCTACCATCTTTCCTCTAACAGTTGAATCAACAACAATATCCTCAATATGACCTGCTATATCTCCTCTAATCTTATTTTCAATAACTATACTTCCGTAAGCAACTATTTTATCTTCATAAGTACCTACTATTGAATTGGCGCTTGTGTTAGATATAAAATTTTTCCAAGATGAATCCTTATCAATAGAATCAACATCTTTTTCTTTTAACTGATTTAATAAAACAAATACATCTTCTAAATCTTTTTTTTCAATTTTTCTGAAAAATAAGGTGCTCATTTTATTTCTTTTTTTTAATGCCCCATTGGATTAATGAATATTTAAGGGATAACTGAAACATTATATTTTTTGTCTCATTATTTACAACATTAGGATCCGATATATTGCGTAATCCTTTAACATATCTCAAGGATATACCCAAGTTAGCAGGTAAGCGAATAGCTACTCCAGCAAGAAAACTAAAATCCCTATTTAAAACTTGATTCTTAATCGAGTTCTTAACTCCATCAATAGTAAGACCTGCATCAGTCAATATCCCAAATTGTGGTCCAAAATGAAAATTAAAAGGACCAAAATCATTTCTTATCAATATTGGAAAATTAACGTAACTTAAATTGTTCTTGTTAATTATTTGATTTACTTGAAATTCACTGCCCTGTGTTGAATATTGTCCCTCAACTTGAATTCCAAATAATATTGGCAGTTTAAAATATAAAAAACCTCCTACGTGATAACCAGTTACAGATTCTATACCGGTAATGGTATTTAATTTTTGAGTTGCAGAGTTAGGACCTGCCTTAATTCCAAGTTCAAGTTTTTGAGAAAAGGAAATATTTGTAATTAAGAAAAAGAGAAAAAATATTGATATAGATTTTTTTATCATAGTTTTTATTTCAAATTTAACTATTAAACGCTTAATAAATTTAAATATTATGAAAAACCCACTTGTAAAACCTTTAAAATCAGATGACAAGGAGTTAAAAAAACTGATAAAGTTTTATAATGAAACTCTAGGTTTTTGTCCGAATAGTATAAAGACTATGTTTATGAGACCACCTATAGCTTATGCCTTCATAAATCTTAATAAAGCTGTCATGGAAAATAAAGGAAAGGTGTCTAGCAAGCTAAAAAGACTAATTGGGTACTTGACAAGTACAGTAACTGGATGTAACTATTGTAGAGCCCACACAATTAGAGCAGCTGAGAGATACGGATCAAATAATGATCAGTTAAATGAGATTTGGAATTTTAGAGAAAGTAAAAACTTTGATGATAAAGAAAAGGCCGCATTCGAATTTGCTATTGCGGCTTCAAGCATTCCCAATAAAGTTGATGATAAGATATCTAGTGAATTAAAAAAGTATTGGGATGATGGAGAAATTGTTGAAATACTAGGAGTAATTTCTCTATTTGGGTTTTTAAATAGATGGAATGACTCTATGGGAACACCGATTGAAGATGGAGCTTTAGAGTCAGGAAATGCTTACCTGAAAGGGTGGAATCCAGATAAGCATATTTACTGACAATAACTAGTCACTTATATCAAATCCTTTTTCTCCGTGGTAAGCCATATCCATTCCATCTTTCTCAACTTCCTCAGATATCCTACCTGTTCCAAAGATAAGAGAGATTACCTTATATATAATAAAGGTAGCAACAGCTGAGTAAAGCGAAACAATTAAAACAGATTGTACTTGTATCCACACCTGACCAGGATTTCCATATAATAATCCAACATTTCCTTCATTTATCATAGGATTTGCAAAAATTCCAGTTGCAATTGCTCCAAAAGCTCCAACTAACCCGTGAATTCCAAAAACGTCTAAGGTATCATCATATCCTAACCACTTCTTTAGCTTAACAACTCCAAAATAACCAACTAATCCAGAGCCTAATCCAATTACTAAAGCTCCGCTCACATCTACATAACCAGCAGCTGGAGTTATACCTACAAGACCCGATACAACACCAGATGCACTTCCTATAAGTGTTGGTTTAGAGCTCGTGGTAAACCACTCAATTAATAACCATGCTAATCCACCACATGCTGCAGCAACATTAGTTACTAAAAGTGCGTTTGCTGCAATACCATCTGCAGCTAATTGACTACCGCCATTAAATCCAAACCAGCCAAACCATAAAAGAGCAGACCCTAATATCATAAGTTTTACAGATGCAGGTCTTACATTTGTTTTTTTATACCCTTCCCTATTCCCAAGAAGATATACTAAAACCAAGCCAGCTACTCCAGCATTAACATGAATCACAGTACCCCCAGCAAAATCTAATTCACCAAGCTGACTCAGAAATCCTCCTCCCCATACCCAGTGTGTTACAGGAGAGTATACTAAAATTACCCATAAAATAGAGAAAACAAACCAAGTAGAATACCTAACCCTCTCTATAATGGATCCACTAACTAAAGCTATTGCAATAGCAGCAAAAGTTCCCTGAAAGAAAACAAATAATAACTTAGGGATGGTACCTTCTACATCGGTAACCATAATCCCCTTCAATAATAGATTATCAAAATTTCCAAAATAAGCTCCATCTCCTGAGAAGGCAATAGAGTACCCAATGACAACCCATACTACTGAGGCAGTACAAAATGCTGTATAACTCATACCAATAGTATTTAGAACACTTTTTCTTTGAGTTAAACCACCGTAAAATAAAGTTAAGCCAGCAGGAGTCATTAACATCACAAGAGCTGATGATATTAACATCCATGCGGTATCTCCTGAATTAATCATAATTTTATATTTTAGTTATTAAATAAAGATTAAACTTTAAAATATTTCAAAAATTTTGAAAGAAATAATAAATTATTTTAATATGAATTACATAAAAAATACAATATTTTTAATTTTAATATCATTATTTTTCATTTCTTGTAATAAAGATATTACTTGTATTGACGAAAGTCTAGTCAAAGTAGGTCCTTGTACAAAAGAGTACTTTCCTTTATGTGGATGTGATGGCATCACTTACGGAAACTTATGTACACTCAACAATGCTGGTGTAATTTCTTACACTGAAGGAGAATGTAAAAACTGATTTAATAGGCCCTCCTAATTTAATTTTATCAAAAAAAAAGCGAGAATATATTTCTCGCTTAATTTGTGGGCCCTGCTGGATTCGAACCAGCGACCCCCTGCTTGTAAGGCAGGTGCTCTGAACCAACTGAGCTAAGAGCCCAAAAAATTTGGTGAGCAAATCTAAATGTATTAATCAATTAATCCAAGCTCCCAAGATTGGTTTTAAAATAGGCATAACAACTTTAAAAGCAGTTAAACATCAAGCCGAATATAAGAGCATTCTGCAACTCCTGCAACGATTTTGAAATTTTTGAATTTAGGGGTACCCTATTTGGATTTTGGTGTTTGTTTTTGGGGATTGGTACGGGGTTGATAATAGTTTAGCACAATCCTTTTATAAACAGTGGATTCTTTTGGTTTAGTTAATCAGGCCTATGCTGATTATCTAACATTTTCCTAATATCAAATGGTTTCTTTTTGTATTTACGTTTTAGAATTCTAAATAATAAATAAGAAAATGACAACCATAAAAGAACCATTAAAAATAAACCAACATATTCATTCATATAATAAACCTTTTTCCAGATCTAGATGTATTATTTTCAATTACATCTTTAAGTTTATTATAAGGAATCATTTTATTTTTAGTTTGTAGGTGCTGAATTTTTATATGGATGATCATCAGGGAGATTCCCTTCAAGACCCCATTTATGAGCTAAATATCCCTCTGCTTTTTCAATATCAGAAATATCGGTAGATCCTGATCCTGGAATATCTGCTACCGCAAAAAACTCTGCAAATTTACCTTTACATGTTACTGATAACCTATTTTTCATTAATCTTAATTGTTGATTTGTTTGTAATGAGTTATCATAATCATTTACTGGCGAGAATGAGTTTGTACGACCATCAAATCTTATGCCGATTTGATTTCCTGTCTTATTAAAGTAAACTGCAATAATATACCATTGATATATATTCAAACCACCTAACCCTGTCCAAGATAATTGATTACCAATGTCGCTACTAATTCTATTAGAAGATAAACCATCCATATCTATTTCACCTGGCCAGGTATTATTATTTGCAGCTGAACTTATGGCGTAATCTCGTTTTG
>Ga0181568_10000644_pt1 | contig 31276 bp, 20 predicted proteins | sample 101ome_20_FD_133758 | JGI IMG/M metagenome (GOLD analysis project Ga0181568, IMG submission 133758) | Coastal salt marsh microbial communities from the Groves Creek Marsh, Skidaway Island, Georgia - 101404AT metaG (megahit assembly) | ecosystem: Environmental > Aquatic > Marine > Intertidal...
AAACAGCTAATCCTCCGCCATCGGTACCAACCAATATCCTCCCGCTTTTATCCTGCTGGATGCAATTGATTTGATACCTGTTTGGATTTCCCTCAGTGTCTTTAAATCGGAGGTGTTCGAAAGTTTTAGTCTTTTTATTGAAACGATCAATGTTACCGGAGTAGGTGCCTACCCACAGATAACCTTTGCTGTCTTCAAATAGTGCAGTGAGGTGATTGTCTGAAAGAGAATTCGAGTCGCGTATATCGTGTTTATAGACTTTTAGTTTGTATCCATCATAGCGATGCAGCCCTTCGGCAGTGGCAAACCACATAAATCCATCATCACCTTGCACAATGCCGGATACCGTACTTTGCGACAATCCATCTTCTCGACCGATATTGTCAAAGTGAATAATGTCGTCTTGTGCCCATAGGAATGTGGAGCACAATAGAAGAAAACCGAGAACGGCGTTACGCATGGCTACAATTTACTCAATGCATTCAGAAAGTTCTCTTTCCGACGCTTAGAAACATCTACTGAATCTCCGTTTGACATCACAACATAACCACCTTCACCACGGACATATTTTTTCATTTCGTGCAAATGAATGAGCGATGATTTGTGAACGCGGAAAAAGTCGTAATCCGACAATAAATCTTCGTATTCCTTCAAGTTCTTTGATGTAGTTATACGTTCGCCCGTTTTCAGGAAGAAATAAGTGTAGGCTCCATCACCACGCAGGTATATGATGTTGTCGATTTTAATGAATAAAAGGCCATCCGAACTTGAAATGGCAATTTGCTGATTGCTCTTGTCTTTTTTGAGATTGCTTACAAATACTTGAAAGTTCTTATTCACTTTGTCTTTTTCACGCTTCTCACGTGCACGCTCTACCGCCTCTTTCAAGAGATTTATATCAATTGGCTTGAGCAAGTAATCAATTGCTGTTGTTCGGAAGGCTTTGGTTGCATATTGCTCATGAGCGGTTGTGAAAACCACTTCAAAATCAATTACATCAAACGCATCAAATAATTCAAAACCGTCACGCTTTGGCATTTCAATATCTAGGAACACCAAATCAGGTTTGTTCTTTTGAATAGCCTTAATGCCATTATTTACTGAATCTACAGACGCTACAACAGATACATTTTCAATCATGCTATGTAGCATAGTTTCTAGGCCTTGGCGGCTCTTTAGTTCGTCATCGATGATAATTGCAGTTAACATAGGCATAGGGTTTTAAGTGTTGGAATAATAATTATGAGCAAGGTTTTAAAAGTACCATCAAGTACGTATCATCTCCCTGTATAATTGAATTGTCTAGTTCTGTGTCTTCATTCATCATCGCCAACCGATCTAGTGCAAGTCTCGTTTTTGCCTCCACTTTGGGATGAATTTTAAATGTTCCTGTGGGACCCGAGAATGAGAATAGAATTTTATTATCCTGAACCGTAATGGATAAATCGGTGTTTTTGTCGCGTTCTAACCCGGATAACCATACGCTCTCCAAAAGAGATTGCACTACGAAAGAGGGAATCTCAATGTTTGGGTCTAAGCTAGAATCTGTATGAATTTTAATCCTGTGTTTCGGGAATCGCATATGCTCCAGTGCAGCATAGGACTCCAGAAACTCAAGTTCGGTATTCAGGTCGGTATATTGCTGATTACTGCTTCGAATCGCAAGTTTATAGACACGGTTAAACAGTTGAATCGCGTCAAAGCCGCTTTTGTGGTCTTTGATAATGATGTCTGATTGGATTGAGTTTATAACATTGAGCAAAAAGTGTGAACCTAGAAATGCCTTCAAGGAATTGAGGAGGTTGTTTTCTATGTGCGGGTCACTTTCATTCATTTGCGCAATTTCTGCAATCTGCGGTCGCCATCCAATATGCAAACCAAATTCATGGTTAGTTGGGTCTGAAGGGTTTGGTTATTGTACAATTAGTTTATTCACTTCTCTGTGGTCGAGTGATGAAACTTGTACTATATACATGCCTGGTTGCATGAATGGTAAGGCAACTGTCTTTTGTAAGGTCTTTCGATTGAATACAACGGAGCCGTCTAGTCTGTATACCAGAATAGTTGCTTCGTTGTCTAAATCGTGCTGTATTCTCACTTGATCTCCGGATGTTGCGGGATTGGGGAACAAAGAAGTGTTTAGTTGTACCGGATGAATTTCTGTGATGCTACCGGGCTCCTCGTCGTTAAAATCCGACTCCGTTTGATCAGAATTTGATTGAATTTCATGCGCCCCATTGAAGAAATGATTTGCCTGCTCATCGTTGCGATTGATGTCTTTTGTTCCTGCAATTACGATGATGTTTTGACTACCCGATTTGTCGTTTGCCTTATCTTCATCAAGATCGTCAAAAACTAGTGTGTCTTCAACCGAGATGTCTTTCTTTACGGTAATTACGGTGTCTTTTTCCACCTTAACGGTGGTGTTTTCCTTTTTGTCACCCTCCTTGTCCTTCTCTTTAGCAAATGCCAGAGTCTGAAAGCCTGTTATTAAAACAAGAACGGCGATTAGATATGTCGATACGGTCTTTAACATGTATTCAAGTACTAATATAACTTCAAGTTTTTGGGTTCATTGTGTGCGGTTTACCAGTGGCGGGTTTCTGTTGACAAACGGCTCCGGCCTATTCCGGAGCCCATTGAGGCTATATCAACAAGTAAAACATTAAGGTCTTAGAACACGCGGAATATCAGGGGTTGGATGAAATATGTTTTCACATTCTTTCCATTCTTTACGGCGGGTTTCCAGCGTGGCATATTTGCAATTACCCGTTTGGCCTCATCTCCGGCACTTTTAGGTAGTTCATTTCGTAGTATTCTGATATCGGTGATATTCCCTTCTTCGTCAACAACGAAGAATACCCGGATTCTACCACCTTCATTTTCTAATAGTTCTGATGGATAGTTGATGTTATTCCGCAAGTATTTTCGCAATGCGTCAGGTCCTCCAGGAAATTCCGGCCGCTCGTCAACACCGGTCACAACACCTTCAATACCGAAAGGTCCACTGGGTTGACTTGGTGTTGGAGGAACCATAGTCATGGTAATTGGACTTGGTTTCCGTATTTCTTTCACCAGCGGTTTGATTTTTACGTCATCGCTCATGGTTTTCACTTCACCAAAGTCGAACTGTAGCAACTGCCGTTTGATTACTTTCTTTTTCTCCGGTTGTGGTGGAGGAGGTTCGGTGTGACTCACGGCAATCACTCCTTCATTCATGCCATCATAAATAAGTGGTCCATTTATGTGGTCCGGATTCACTTCAACCTTGTAATTGAAAGCATATAGCGTAAGGGAGCAAGCCACAGATACGCCAATGAAAAAATTACGGAGACGGTGTTTATTGAATGTTGCAGTCATAACGTTTTGCTTTTAACCTCTACGCTAAGATGCAACTGAAACGTGTCCCGGAGCTAACGTCTTTTGAGGAACGGTGAGTTGTAGATTAGGAACGGACTAGATTTTTGACTTGGCCCAAGAAAATGGGGCTTTTCACAGTAATCGAAACAATATTTTTAGCATCTAACCGAGTACCGGTAAACGGTTAACGTCAATGGTTAAAGTTTATCCCTATCAATACCCATAAACATCAAACACCTTACCAGCCGGATACGTATCGGCTCCTTGAGGTAATTCCATGAATCCGTCAGCCAAAGTTAGATTGGCTAGATCCCCTGAGCCATTTCCGGGCTGAGGAATACCATAAATCACACCATCATGGTTTTCTAATTTTACCGGAATGAAATAGGTGAGGTTGGGCTTGAAAGACACATCAATCTTGAGCGTGGCCTTAGTAGGTTTGAATGCTAAATCAAGCGACGTAAACAGCCACGGCGTGAAATATCGTACGGCGCATGCCAGCGTTGATACCGGATTCCCAGGGAATGCAAAGACCATCGTGTTTTGGTTCGACCCAAACCAAAAGGGTTTGCCCGGTCGTTGAGCTACTCGATGAAAGTGTTGAACCACTCCAAGTTCTTTCAAAACATCTGGTAAGAAGTCGTATTTCCCTTTACTCACTGCACCACTTAACATCACAACATCATACCTGTTTAGAATGTCTTGTAGCTTTTCTCGAATAATGTGTCGATCATCAATTAGGTGGTATTCATTCCCCGTTAGGTTATACGCACTAAGCAAGGCAAGTAGGGTGTGAACATTACTCCGGCGTATTTGGTGCGGTAGAGGAGTTTGATGTACTTCAACCAGTTCATTCCCTGTGCTGATGATTGCTACTCTCGGCATTTTCTTTACCGGAACGCTGTGCTTCCCAACTGTGGCTAAAATTCCAATTTCTCCTGAGCCAATTTTTGTGTTTTGCTCGATTAAAATCTCACCCGCTCGCTTGTCCGAACCTTCTTGATGCACGTTTTGATGCATAGAAACGGACTCAACATTTACCTTCCGACTATTCCCATCAACTTCTGTGTCTTCGTAACGAATTACACAATCGGCGCCTTCCGGCAATACCGCACCGGTCATTATCTCTATCGCCTTACCCTTGGGACAAACCGTTGCAGGTTCGCCGGCTCCTTGAATACCATGAATAGTAAAAATACGCTGACCAGCGTCGAAATCACTTTTGCGAAGTGCGATTCCGTCCATGGCTACACGGTGAAACGGGGGAAAGTTTCGATCTGCATGAATATCTTCGGCCAAGAACCGACCAGCACTTTCTTGGAGCGGCACCGACTCAACTCCAAAAACTTGAGCATTTCTGAGTACAATCGATATGGCTTCTTCAACTGAAATCATCCACCAATACTTGCCATGCTTTCGTTGATGTGATGATCGCGATCGCGTTCTGCCTCCACGCCATCTATGTGTTTACGGGACACCGCATTCTGAATAGCTACAGCGATTTCAGCGTCTGAACTACCATCGCGCAGTAACTGCCTCAAGTCCAAATCATTTTTACTGTACAAACACGTTTTTAGTTTACCTGTTGGTGTAATCCGTAATCGATTACATGTGCCACAAAATGTTCTTGAATACGATGCAATTATGCCAAGTTCACCTTTCCAGCCTTCTGCAACATAGTTCGTACTCGTCTCACCAGATTTGTAAGGCAACTGTGTGAGTGGACCAATACCCTTTTTTAATTTGTCCAGAATGTCATGATGTGTAAAAAAACTCGGTTTCACCTCGTCTTTGCCATCAAACGGCATCTCTTCTAAAAATCTAACGGATACTTTACTGTGTCGGGCGAGTTCTGCCATTGGGATGATGTCTTCCTCATTCACATGCTTCATCACCACCATGTTGAGCTTTACTGCCACATCACGGTCTAAAAACTGCTGCAGCGAAGACATTACAGAGTCAAAACTATCTCGATGTGTAATCTCTTTGAATCGCTGTTGGTTAAGTGTATCCAAGCTGATGTTTACCGACCTTAAACCTGAATCAATCAAACGATCGATATGGGGTTCAGTCAACGTTGCATTGGTAGTCAAATGGTATCCACTGAAGATTTCTTGACTTGTAACCTCATCAAGAAAACCCAATAGGTCTTTCCTCAACAATGGCTCTCCACCGGTGATTCTTAGCTTAGTCACACCAAGATTTTTGAAGATTTTGAGCAGCCGTAACATTTCCTCATACGATAAGAGGTCGGAGCGTTTCACAAAATCAATCCCATGAACCGGCATACAATAATGACAACGCAGATTGCAACGATCAATCACCGCCAATCGCACATAGTCTAGTCGCCTTCCGTGGGAGTCTATCAATTGCATTAACACACCGTGTTTGGGTTGGCAAACATATCAGATTCATCTTCACCGTCTCTTACCGTAAGACATTTAAAGTCTTTTTCGATCAGGATAAAAGGTGTCTGGTCGTTATCTGTCTCAATACCCACTTCGTTGCTTTCTGCCCAGTGCTTCGCTACGACTTTAGATATCGAAACTCGGATTTCTCCATCCGCATACCGGCAATCAACATCTTTATCGGACGCATGTACATATAGCGAATAACCGAAAATGTTATCCCCGATTTGAGTTGTTTCTTTTACCTCCTCATACGACCCGATTGAAGCCACCTCTGCTTGAGTGAGCCTCAACCGAATGCGATTTCCCAAAATCCTAATTTTCATATCTCGCTCAAAGATAATAATTGGTGCAGCCTTAATGGCGTCTCAGCAATCTATTAATTGTATTTTTGATTCCTAACTAACACCACAATGAAACAACTGATACTGTTTACTTTGGTTCTTACCACTGCATTGACTAGCAATGCACAAGATTCTATCCAAGCTGTTTTTTCGGTTCTTGATATTTGCGACGGTTCTGAAGCAGTGTTTACGAATACCTCAAAAGTTCCTTCCAAGTTTGGCTCGGCCAATTACACTTGGACTTTCGGTGATGGAACAACATCCACCAGCCAATTTCCAACGCACGTCTACAAGCTTGATGATCCAGCATACGGGCAATCATTTACGATTAAGTTGGTTGTACAGAGCAAGTCATTCCCAATGGAAATTGATAGCACGTACCGCGTAATCGAAGTATTCCCTAATCCTAATGCTTACTTCGAGTGGGACGTAATAAACTATGGTAACACACAAGAAGTTGTCATCGATTCTCAAGCTACAACCGACGCGTCAAATCTATATCAATGGACGCTCGCGGGTAGTGTAAAAAGCAGCGAGGTGTCGCCGGTATTTCCGCATGAAAAGGTGAGCCCTTATCTGGATGGCTCGACTCATGATTTTACACTCTTCATTCGCACCAAGAATAGCTGCGAGTCCACCTATAAAACGGATTTCAGCTACAACCCACTCAGTGTCTCAAATACGGAGGCTACCAAGCTTAAAATCTATCCCAATCCAAGTTCTGGTGAGTTTTTCTTCAGCACATCTTTATCGGATGTTAAGGTAAGAGATCTGCGCGGTGCTGAGGTATACAACCAAGCGGGTATTTCCACTTCTGTAGACTTGAATCTATCACCGGGCGTTTATATCCTGGAAGCTACACAAGATGCCAAGCATGTGGCACAACGATTAGTGATTGAATAAGTCGCTTCGTTCACGCAGAACATCTTACCTTTGCGCTTCCAAAAGTGGAATGAAGCAGAAGGTCTCAATTTTATTTCTTGGAGCGCTGGTACTCGGGCTAACAGCTCTGTTTTCCGGATGCGAGAGTGATACACTCTACAGTGAATCTGAAGATTTGGCTTCGGCTGCATGGCTATCAACCGATACGTTTCAGGTAAACTTTGAAGTTACCGAAACTCAACGTTATCATACCGTTTATCTAGAAAGCCGGTTTACGGACGTTTATCCATATAGCAACATCTATTATCGTGTCCAACTGAATGGCCCGGGTGGTCAAGACATCACCGAGGTTAAAAATTTTGAAGTCACGGATAAAACAGGGAAATGGTTGGGAAGTGGTTTTGGCGATTTGCACAGCTATTCGTTCCCTATCATCAACGACATAGAGTTTAAACAAAAAGGAAAATACAAGGTTAAGGTTATACCATTCATGCGAGTGGGTAGTCTCCCGGGTATTCACGATAGAGGAATACGTGTGAGTCTGGGCAAGGAGGTATTCTAACCAAAAAACATACACATATGAAATACGACGTAGTAGTAATCGGTTCCGGTCCTGGTGGTTATGTTGCAGCAATCCGTTGCGCACAGTTAGGTATGAAAACTGCCATAATTGAGAAGTACAACACACTAGGTGGGACTTGTCTTAATGTGGGTTGTATTCCATCAAAGGCATTGCTAGACAGCTCGCATCAGTACCACGATGCGGTTCATAAATTCGAGAAGCACGGCATCCAAATCGGAACACCAAAAATCGATTTCAAGCAAATGATTGCGCGCAAGCAAGGCGTGGTAGATCAAATGACCAAAGGCGTGGACTTCTTGATGAAGAAGAATAAGATTGATGTATTTACAGGTGTAGGTAGCTTCGTTTCGGCAACTGAAATTAAAATCTCAGGAGAGAAAGAAGAGACGATTACAGCGGAGAACACAATTATTGCAACGGGTAGCAAACCTGCTTCATTACCTGGAATGGAAATCGATAAGAAGAGAATCATTTCATCTACAGAAGCTTTAAGTCTAAGCGAAATACCAAAGCACTTGATCGTAATTGGTGGGGGAGTAATCGGTATGGAACTTGGGTCTGTTTATCGACGATTAGGAAGCGAAGTGAGCGTGGTGGAATATGCACCAAGCATTATCCCAACCATGGATGCAGGACTCGGAAAAGAGCTTATGCGTGTGATGAAAAAGGACAAGATGAAGTTCTATGTTGGTCATAAAGTAACTTCTGTAACGGCCAAAGGAAAAAACGTTACCGTTAAAGCTGAAGGCAAGAAGGGAGAGATAGAACTTGAAGGAGATTACTGCTTAGTGTCTGTGGGCAGACGCCCTTACACAGAAGGTTTGGGTCTTGAGAATGCAGGGGTTAAACTTGACGAAAGAGGAAGAGTAGAAGTAAATGAGCACCTTCAAACGAATGTGCCAAACATCTTCGCCATAGGCGATGTGGTTAAAGGAGCAATGCTTGCCCACAAGGCCGAAGAAGAAGGAGTTATGGTTGCTGAGTTGTTGGCGGGTCAAATACCACACATCGATTACAACTTAATACCGGGTGTAGTTTATACTTGGCCGGAGGTTGCCTCTGTAGGAAAAACGGAAGAAGAGTTGAAAGCTGCTGGTGTTGAATACAAAGCAGGTCAGTTCCCATTCAGAGCAAACGGTCGCGCAGTTGCCGGTATGGATTTGGATGGCTTTGTTAAGATTTTGGCCGATGCTGAAACCGACGAAGTCTTGGGAGCTCATATGATTGGCGCTCGTGCTGCAGATATGATTGCTGAGATTGCTGTTGCGATGGAATTCAGAGCTAGTGCGGAAGACATCGCTCGAACGTGCCACGCACACCCAACTACCTCTGAGGTAACAAAAGAAGCAGCTCTTGCGGCTACCGATAATCGCGCGATTCACTCGTAAATGATTTCACAGAGAGTCATAAAGCCTCTCTTATTCTCGATTCTGATTATACAGTATGGAGCTGTCACCGGTCAGGTGTGGTTTAAGCAGTCTGGGGATTATTACGCACTGATGTCTCATGACAGTCAATACATCTCCGGATTTATCTACACAGAGGTATCAGAGTTTTCCGAAGGTCTAGCATGGGTAAACAAAGGGGATTTGTATGGTTATATCAATACCGATGGAGATTCGATTACGTCTTTTGACTTTACCGATGTGTCTGATTTTAACCACGGTTTTGCCGTTGTTTCAATGGATAGTACCTATGGGGTAGTCAACCGATTTGGACAACTGGTTGTGGAATATCAATACAGTCGCATAAACACAACCAAATACGGTTTATTTGCTGCTCAGCAGGATTCTGTTTGGCACGTAATCGATACTTCGGGCAAGGTTATTTCAAAGAGATCGTGGTTATATCCACCTTTCTTTTTGTCAGATAGTTTTATTGTGGGATGTGTTGAAGGATTATGGGGTGTGGTTAATGCCAACGACGAGGTTTTGTATGAGTTTACGTATGATTTAATTACTTACGACGGAGTTGCGTACATAAAAAATGAAAAGTACCTACTGGGTTTGAGGTAGATGCTTTGTTGCGGTTGACTAAATTTGCCGCATGACTTTCGAAAACACACTGGAATTTGCTCACAATGCGGATGCTCAAGACTCATTAAAGCAGTATCGCGATGAATTCTTTTTCCCTCAGCATAATGGAGAAAACGTAATCTACTTTACCGGGAACAGTCTTGGTCTTCAGCCAAAATCGGTTATCGATAAAATTAAAGTAGAGCTAGACGATTGGGCAAAGTATGGCGTTGAAGGTCACTTCGACGGGACAAATCCTTGGTTCCATTACCACAAGTTTTTCAACGAATCAGCGGCACGTGTTGTTGGTGCGAAACCTGAAGAGGTTGTGGTGATGAATAATCTGACCGTAAACCTTCACCTGCTGATGGTTTCATTCTATCAACCCAAGGGCGAACGATATAAAATCATCATGGAAGGAGGGGCGTTTCCATCGGACCAATACGCGATGGAGAGTCAGGTTAAATTTCATGGATACGAGTACGATGATGCGGTAATCGAAGTAAAACCAAGAACAGGTGAGCATCATCTCCGAACGGAAGATATCTTGTCGGTAATCGAGGAAAACAAAGACAGCGTAGCGCTGGTCATGTTCTCCGGAGTTCAGTATTACACCGGTCAGGCTTTTGACATGGAGAAGATTACGGCAAAGGCTCATCAGATTGGGGCACTAGCCGGTTTTGATTTAGCACATGCTGCCGGAAATCTTGTGTTGAAATTGCACGATTGGGATGTGGACTTTGCTGTATGGTGTTCCTATAAATATATGAACAGTGGACCCGGTGGTGTTTCGGGTGCATTTGTGCACGAAAGACACGCAAAAAATCCAGACTTACCTCGATTTGCGGGTTGGTGGGGACACAGCGAAGACGAGCGCTTTTTAATGAAACGGGGTTTTATTCCGGAATACGGAGCAGCCGGCTGGCAACTAAGTAATGCGCCGGTGATGACCATGGCAGTTCATAGAGCTTCTTTGGATATGTTCGACCAAGTATCAATGAATCAATTGTTCTCCAAAGGACTCAATCTAAATGGCTACCTCCAATATGTTATCGAAGATGCAGCGAGAAGTAATGATAAGCTGAGTTTTCAAATAATTACACCGGAAGAAAGGGGGTGTCAACTCTCTGTTTTGACAGGAGATAACGGTAAAGAGTTATTCGACTACCTTACAGAGCACGGTGTAATTGCAGATTGGCGTGAGCCTAACGTAATTCGAATGGCTCCGGTTCCTTTCTACAATTCGTTCGAAGAAATTTACAAGTTCGGTCAGATCTTAAAAAGTTTCTAAAATCAAAAAGCCCGACTCACGTCGGGCTTTCGGAACTAAAATTACTAACCATGCTTATCTAATTGATAAGTTCATATGTGCACACTCCCTCTAAAGAGGTGTATACTATAGGTTTGACATGTGGCTAATGGAAACGTTAATTAGACGCACACGGTTAACATTAAAGTAGTTGCTGCAAAGATAGGTTTAAATCTATTCAGCACAATGCGATATTTTAATGAATTGCCGATTTCTTTTTAAGAAATAAGTAATCGTAGGACTCCTAAGAATGATTTGATGTCTTTCATCGACCCCTCAGTTATGAGTAAAAGCTGACTGCCTTTCTGACTTAACCGGAATTTATCAGGATGGCTGTTTACCTTAGCCATGATGTTGCCAAAGAGTTCAGAACTGTAATAAGCGGTGTTGTTCTCATCGGGGAAATATCCTGCAATCTTTCCATTCTTTATTCGAATTCGCTCGATACCAAGACGAATCCCAATATGCTTGAGTCGCACGCTGTGCAATAAGTCTTTAACCTGGCGTGGTAATGGTCCAAACCGGTCTTTGAGTTCGTCGCGGAATTTGATGAGTTTTTCATCATTATCCACCTTCGAGAGCTCGGTATATAGGCTTAATCGCTCAGATATGTTTGTAATGTAGCTGTCCGGAATCATGATGTCCAGATCAGTTTCTACCTGGCAGTCATTCGACAACATTTCATCTTCTTCATCATCGAACAAATCTTTGAACTCATCATTCCGTAGTTCTTTTACGGCCTCATCCAAAATCTTATGGTACATGTCAAAACCTATCTCCGAAATGAAGCCACTCTGTTCTCCTCCCAGCAAGTTACCTGCTCCACGTATATCTAAATCTCGCATGGCTACGTTAAACCCACTGCCCAATTCACTGAATTCCTCAATCGCCTGGAGGCGGCGTCTTGCATCATCCGTGAGCGAATACAAGGGTGGTGTGATTAGGTGGCAGAACGCTTTTTTATTACTTCGTCCTACACGTCCACGCATTTGGTGCAAGTCACTTAAACCGAAATAATGAGCGTTATTAATCAGGATTGTATTTGCGTTGGGGATGTCCAATCCACTCTCGATAATAGTGGTTGCAACCAATACATCATATTCGCCGTCAATGAAACGGAGCATAACGTTTTCTAGTTCGTCTCCAGCCATCTGCCCGTGACCTACCACAACGCGCGCTCTGGGCGCAACACTCCGTATCATGTCAGCCACATCTTGTATGTCGCGCACTCGATTATGCACCACGAAGGCTTGTCCACCTCTGTCCAACTCATAGTTGATAGCTTCTTTAAACACATCTGTACTAAAGACATGTAAAGAAGTTTTAGTGGGTTGTCTGTTTGGTGGAGGGGTGTTTATGATGCTCAAGTCTCGAGCACCCATTAAAGAGAAGTGCAACGTACGAGGGATTGGTGTAGCTGTTAAGGTAAGTGTGTCAACGTTTGCGCGAAGTGATTTTAACTTCTCCTTTGCCGAAACACCAAACTTTTGCTCTTCATCAATCACCAATAGGCCTAAATCCTTGAACTTGATTTTATTGGACAACAACCGGTGCGTACCAATAATGATGTCGGTCTTTCCTTCCGCAAGTTTTTTGATCGATTCGGTTTGCTGTTTTGAAGTCCTGAATCGATTGATGTAATCCACCGTGCACGGAAAACCATCCATTCGGTCTTTGAATGTGTGGTAGTGCTGTTGCGCCAAGATTGTGGTAGGCACCAATACAGCAACCTGTTTACTATCTGCAACGGCTTTGAAAGCAGCTCGGATGGCAATTTCAGTCTTACCAAACCCAACATCACCACAAACCAAACGGTCCATTGGGTGTGGCGACTCCATGTCTTTCTTTACGTCCTCTATCGCTTTGGCCTGATCCGGTGTGTCTTCATACAGAAAACTCGCTTCGAGTTCAACCTGCATATAGCTGTCCGGTGCATACTCATAACCTGGCTGCGCTTTGCGCTTTGCGTAAAGCTTGATCAAGTCACGAGCAATGTCTTTAACCCGTTTCTTGGTTTTTGATTTCAGCTTGGTCCAGGCATCACTGCCAAGCTTGTTGATTTTTGGAGTGTGGCCTTCCTTACCTGTGTATCTGCTGATTTTATGTAACGACCCGATATTAACGTAGAGCAAGTCGTTATTCTGATACGAGAGACGGACACTTTCCTGCAGCCTGCCACCCATTTCGATTTTTTGGAGTCCTTCAAATCGACCAACACCATGATCAATATGAACAATAAAATCGCCGGGCTTTAAGTTGCTGAGTTCACGTAAGGTTAGCGCCTGATTCTTTGAGTATTTGTGCTTATTCCGGAATTGATAATGTCTTCCGAATATCTGATGCTCTGTGTATATCGCTAAGCGATGTTCTTCATCCAAAAATCCTTGGGATAAGCCCATGTAAACCGGGTGGAAAAGGACTTTCTTGTCGAGGTCATCAAATATGGTCTCCAGTCGTTCAATCTGCTTTCCCGACTCAGAAAAAATGTGTTGCTCAATACCTAATCGAACATTGTCGTTCAAGTGGTCTGCAAGCAACTGGAAATTCTTTCCATAGGTGGTTTGCGGACTTTGTCGGAATGTTATAGTCTCATGATTTCGGAAGTGAGGTACTTGGCCAAACTCCACACCCGCTCGCTTGGTTAGCTCTTTCTTTAATGCGTCAACCGACGTGTAGTCTTTTTCATTGTTTTCTGTCAACGACGCTTGAAGTTCAGAGAAGCACAACCCCAATCCATTGGCAAAAAACAGGGTGTCTTTGGACAAATAATGGAAGATGTTAACCTTCTGACCCGCAATCTCTTCTTCCTGTAAGTTTGGAACAATCGATGTGTATCTCAAATCACTGATGGATAGTTGACTCACTGGGTCAAAACTTCGAATCGATTCAATCTGACGGCCATCCAGTTCTATACGAATCGGAGTGTCGTGAGAATAGCTGAAAACGTCAATAATTCCACCACGAATGGAGAACTGTCCGGGCTCGTAAACAAAGTCTTCACGCTCAAACGAATAGGTTTGAAGTACTTCGAGCATAAACTCTAGATCGAGCTGTTCACCTACAGATATGTCGAACTGATTTTTGCTTAAGTTGTCTTGGTTGATTACCAGCTCCGATAAGGATTCAACAGATCCAACAATAATTCTGGGCTTGTCGGATTTGTTCAATTGAAGAATAATCTCAGAACGCTCCTGAATTGCATTATTGGTTGGAGAGTCTGTCTCGTATGGTTTGATATACGAACTGGGCAGGTAAAATGCTGACGACTTTCCTAAAATGTTGTGCACGTCCTGATACGTGTATCGAGCTTCTTCCGGGTCTGTAGTCAGATACACGATAGGTCGTTTTAACTCGGTGAAAGCCGCGGCTATTACAAATGCAGGAAAAGAACCGGAAACACCATTGATATGAACGTGTTTCTTCTCCTCACCCAGGAGCTGAAGTAAGTCTTGGAATTTCTCCGAGTCAATGTAATGCTGAAGTATTTCGCGGGTATTCAAGGGTACCGAATTGGCGTGCAAAAATAAGGAAGAGACCTTCAGGTAAACGCCCTAATCCAAAGAGGGTTTTAATTTTTAATTTTCCTCGTGAAAACCCCACATCGCAGACGATGCTCCTGACGTCGCATGTCTGGACAAGCTCACACCCGTCTGCCGACAGGCAGGCCCACACTCCCACTCCCACTCACCTCCGGTAAACTTGCCTTTGTTAATCATCTTAATCGCTTTGTCATGCGACTCTTTGGCTTTGTCGGAGTTTTGAGCCAATGAACTTGTGGTCATTAGACAGACTGCGAACAAACCAAATGCGATTTTCTTGAGCATATATCTTGTTGAATTTCCTCAAATTTATCTCAAAATGTGTTTACAGGTAAATGAAATCAAAGATGTCATGCTGACTTATCTTTGCGCCATGGACTTAAAGCCGTTTTACGAAAAAGTTGAAGATGCCATCCAAACGCTTGGAATCGAACCAGAAATGACCCGATGTGATCAAGAAGGGCAATGGGTATTGCAACGTGGGGAAGCAGAAATTTATCTCGATGTTTGGCAACCGCAAAACCATAATCAATGGGAATACTTTAAAGAAGACGAGCCAGCTGCTATTTACCAAGTAGTTGCACCGGTTTGCTTTATTCCTGAAAACCCAGCACAGTTAACCCAGTTTATGGAAGAGTTGCTCTACATCAACCATCATATGTTCTACGGAAGTTTTACTGTGAACATGCAAGAGAAAGTAGCAGCTATAGGATATAAAAGACTTCTCGAGGGTGCCAATCGCGTTGAGATGATTGAGCCCATTGAAAGCATAGGTTACTACGCAGAAAACCTCTCAAATTTCCTTTCGGAGAAATACGGTTTGAAAAAAATCGAAAAAAATTAGCCGTTCAGGCAACCGAATTACATCTGACCGCATCTCACAATCAAAAGCGGTAGAATGAAACCCCTAAATGGCAGCAGGCAAACGAGATACAGAATGGCAGTTGGTCGAGCAATGCTTGAAGGGGGATCACGAAGCTTTTGAAGAATTGTATAAGATGTTATCACCGAAGTTATATGCTGTAAGTCTTCGATACACGAAGAACGACAACGACGCACAGGACGTGCTTCAAGAGGCATTTATACGGGTTTACAAGAATTTAAAACAGTTCAAGTTTAACGGTTCGTTTGAAGGATGGTGTAGAAGGATAGTTTCTAATACGGCCATAGAGTCAATCAGAAAACGCGGACGAATCAAAGAGAATTACGGCGACGAAATGCCGGACATTGCTGTAAGCGCAAAGAGTTTCGAAAAATTGAAATATGAAGATTTGATGAAACTGGTTCGGTCCCTACCTGATGGATACAGAAGCGTGTTCAACATGTATGTGATCGACGGCTACAGCCATAAAGAGATAGCTGAAATGCTTGGAGTGTCAGAAAGCACCAGTAAGACGCAACTTTACAAAGCTCGATTGGCGCTGCAAGAAATGGTTAACGAAATAGATGAGTAACGAGAAAGACATACAAGGGTTTGATGAGCTGTTCAAGCAAGGGCTTGAAAACGGAACATCTCCTGTACCTCCCGGTGTATGGGAAGGTGTGTCTTCAGTTACTTCTGGTGCAGCCACAACCGGTTCGGCCCTTTCAGGCCTGCTTGGCGTTAAAGGTGCGGCGATACTTGGAGGTGTAGCTGTAATCGTTGCTGGAATTGTATATACAACCAAGGATGATTCAAAGACTCCAAACGCATCAGATAAAAACATCACACAAAACCAAGAAACTACAACCAATACTGAACAAAAAGGGCAAATTGCTAACTACCACGAAGAACAGGCGCAACAAGAAGCTCAACCGATTGAGAGCCACCCTACTGAGGTGACTCGTGAAGAGTCTTCGGCCGCTGGTAACACGAGTGCATCTGACGGTATGGTGTCAGATGAGTCACCGTTAAACCAAACCACCAGCCCAGATTCAAAAGAGCGTAAATCTCCACAGACTGTTGAATCGGACCGAGAGGTTCAGACCAGAGATCTAACGCTACTTCCGGAGAATGCATCCCTGTGTAAAAACGAAGCAAAGACATTCACCTTGGGTTCAACAGCTCGACTGAAATCAGTTGTGTGGAAGTTAAATGGAAAGGTTGTAAGCAAGAATCAATACGTGGCTGAAATTCTTTTCAACGAACCTGGAACTCAATACGTGGTGATTGACGCTGAGTTTATGGATGGAACGCAGAAGACCTTAAAGTCGACCGTGAATGTTGGAAAAGGAAGCGCAAACTACACCATAGAAAATGCGGGTAAGTTGGTTACAGCAACAGCTAAACATCCGGTTCACAACAATAAGTGGTACGTGAACAATGTCTTGTACCGCAGCAATGTGCGTCAGATTGAATTTGAGGCTGAGACATCTGAAATACAGATAGCCCATGTAGCGCGTAACTTAAGTGGTTGTGTCGATAGTGTGGCTGAATCCATAGTGCTGGAGGCAGAGGAAGATTGTGACGTATCGATACGTATAAACGATTTGACACCTTACTTACAGGATGGAGTGCACGACGAAATGGTAGTTGAAATGCCCGAGGTTGAGAACTATAGACTTACCGTATACAACCCATCAAACGGAAACATTGTCTTTGAGACAAAAAAGCAAACAGAATACTGGAATGGACGTTATCAAAATAAGGGTGCGTTGGTTCCGGTTGGAGTATACATATATCAAATCACTTACACCTGTGGCGGAGACACAGTGTCCAGAAAGGACAAAGTGTGGGTGACTAACGCGAAAAATTAACTTGAAAAAACAGATAAATAAGGATATTATAGCGAGCTTGAATTTATCGAGCTCGGTAAATCAGAACCCGATACAGAATATGAATATTATGAGAAAAAACAGAAGCGCAATTTGGCTCTACCTATTGCTGCCTTTGTGGCTGTTGGTTGGCCAAGCTAACTTCTCGCAAGCCCAGTCGTGTAATCCGACTTACCAGGCTGGAAACGAGTGTGAGAATGTTGGTATTTCGTTTAAGGCAAATGCCCCCGGTTTTAATAGCTACAACTGGGAGTTCAAAGACAAGACTTCAGGTGCTGTAGTTGGATCGTCGAAAGATCGTGATCCGATTTTTACGTTTAGTAAGGCAGGCACGTATGAAGTAAAGCTTGATGCATCCGGTGTGGCAGGTAACTGTTCAAAGACCATTGAAATTGTTATTAAACCTAGCCCAATTGCAGTGCCTATTTTGCTAACACCAAACAGACAGTGTTTCCGCGGAAACCTTTTCTGCATTGTAGATAGCAGTACTCCGGCTCCGGGAAGTCAAATCGTTCGTAGAACATACCTCTTTTCAGATGGTGCGAAATACGACGCAGTTAACCCTGGAACGGGTGACACTATTTGCCACTCGGTTATTGACCCCAAAGGTGGATGGTTCAACCTAAAAATCGAGTTGGAAGATAAAAACGGTTGTGTTACCGAGGCGTACTTTGACGATTTCATTCAAGTGTTTCCTAAGCTTGGGGTTTCATTGTTGAGTGATGCACCAACGAGGTGTGATTCTACGATGGCCACTATCACCAACCAAACATATGTTAATTGGAAGTCTAAGCCTGAAGAATTTATCGGGTTGAAAGACATTGCTGAATTCCGTTTTGATTTCGGTAACGGTCTAATTATCGGTGACTCGGTTACAAATACTCAGTATTGGACTGGTGATGCTTTAGACGGAATCATAGAAAGATGGTATTACCAAAATGGTACGTTTGATGCAACACTTTCTGTAACGTCGCGCTTTGGATGTTCTGAGACCTTCACGTATAAGGCTGCAGCAACGAACATCAAACTAGATCCAAAAATTATTGCCGACAAAGACTCATCCTGTACGAGTGATCCTGAAACTTGTTTCAAGTTAAACACAGGTCCTATTCCTGGTGCTCAGTTCTTGTGGAACTTTGGAGATCCTCCATCGGGTAACGACAACTTTGACGATAAATCATGGACTCCTTGCCACAACTATGGTGGTGGACCATGGATGATTTCATTGCGGATTGTATCGGGACCGTGTGACATCATGATTTTTGATACGATTACTAAAGTGGGCCCATCATCTACTATTGAAGTACCATTTGTTCGTGTCCTTGAAAAAGAAAAATATCAGTGTGAGATCCGCGATTCTGTTCACTTTGTGAACAACTCAACGTGGTATCACAACGATCCAAACTACTGGGACGAAGATTCTTTCTTCTACTTCTTCCCAACGAACTATCAAGTTATTCGTCACAAAGTGACCCAAGTAGATAGTATCTATGTTTTCAGAAACGCAAAAACAAATACGGATACCTTCATAGCGAAGTACCCTATTACCGAGGTATTCAACGAAGGCAGTAAGAAACTATACTTCGATGATCAACTCGATTCATTTGTGTTGGTAGACGGAACGGATACTGCGAGATTTGGTAGAAACGCTTCCGGTTTCACATTCAAACGAAGATTCGTTTTCAACTTTAATGAGAATACCCGCGCAGGAGATCAAACAGCCATTCCGGTAGATCCAGCGATCCGAAGAAAAGATCACGTATACAGACTGTGGACTTTGGGCGACAACTTTGCGCCGCAGTGTACGACGGATACACGTGCGAACAAAAACGTTAATCTAAACTGTAACTTCACCTTGGATTCGTTACCGGTTCACTGGTACACACCATGGGATGATATTTATAAGTACCGAAACAACGGACAGTTCTATACAAACCCTGCTCCAAGAACACTATTTAGCCGTCACGCTCGCCAGTGTTACCAAGTTCAGGTATATGCGGCAGATACGGTTGTTGTTCCTCAAGAAGTAGTGCTGTTTGTACCACAGGACTCGTCGAAAACATTCTACATACCATTCACTGACTCAATGGGTGTTGCTAGAACCGATACTATCACAATTGATAGTGGTAAGGTATATGATGAGTTTACTCAGAAAAATAATTACCGACTTAAGATCTGGAGACCAAACACGGTATACAAAGGGTCGGTTATCAATACGGTTATCTGGGAGGATCAGATTTACTTCATTCCTTCAGGTACTACTATTAAGTTGAAGAACCTTCAGAATGGTCAGGTGACCACTCAAACAGGTCCGAAGACTTTAACCATTGAAAAAGATTACCAATTTGAAGTTGAAGAAGGTGATTCAATCTTATCTCGTTCAGAAATGGTAATCAATCAAGAACGTGTAGTTGTTGCCGGCGCAAGTAATATCTTGGTTGATACAATTATCAACGGTCAAGAAACTACGGTACAACGGTCTGTAGTAGTAGTCGATTCTGTTTACCACAGAAACTATTTCTATAACAATACAGCATCATGTAACTCGGTAACCTTGTATCACAAGGATACTGTTCACCCACTTGAGTGTGAGAGTTCAAACAATATTTCTCTAGCTCTTATTCCACCTAATGCACGTGGTTTGAGATGGGAGTCTGGTGTACCTTGTCCATTGGATGGTAACAAGTTGAACTACTACCTAACCTTCAACATGGATGAAACGAAGCCAGGTTGTACGCAGCAGTGGTTCGAAGTGAACTACGATTCACTTACCGGTCCAAACAACTGGATTAACTATAAGAGTGGTGGTATCCTAGCACCTCCTCCTCCGGGTCTTCCGATTCCGTTTGTATTACCATATGATATCATTGGTCAGTGGGGTACTCAATTTGTAAAAGGATATTCGTCCGGTGAGGTTGGAAGTGATCCTAGTTTGCGACCTAATGGTTCATTCACCATTGGTTTGGTTATCGGAAACGGACCCCCAAGAACGGATGCTCAAGGAAATCCTATCGCACCTGAGTGTACAGACACAGCTTGGTACAGCGACATGTTCCGTTACCAGTACTTAGATGCACAATTTGATATCTTGATTCCTCAGAATGATCCATTAGCACTTTGTGCTGGAGAGACCGCATACTTCAGAATGGTTAACCCAATTCAAGATAGTATCCGCGCATTACGTTGGAACTGGGGTTATCCAGATCGTTTGTCTGGTTACTACGAGCAATTCCAGTACTTCCAAGAGTACAAAGGACCTCAACCAGGACGTAACGATGAAAATGTAACTTGGAATAAGAACACAGACAAGTGGCTGTATAACTATGTCGTTAGACACACGCTTGATGAATTGTTTGGTGATGTAACATTGGATACTCTTGTTACGCGTATTTACCGCGATTGGGATTACGAAGTGAACACCTATCAAGCAGACAAAATTTTGATCAACGTGTTGAAACAACTTAACCTGGATATCCGAGACATTCCAGCAGAAGACTTTGCTCTAATGTTGGGTGACGGTACAGTTGGTTGTATTGACACAACCGGAATCAGTGAGTTCTTCGTTATCGGGAAGAAAGGTATTGATGAGAACGTTGTGTTCCACGATCAATACAAATACCAGTATACAAACGATGCTAAGACTGACTCAGTAATCATTGAAGAGGTATTCCACTTCCGTGATTCATCGCTTCAAGGTTTTGATACCTTGGTAGCTCCTTACGACTTAGTGGCAACAGATACCGTATTCAAACGTGGTTCTGTAATTCCGGGTGTATACAAGTTCGAGTATAAACATGCTGAAGTTCGACTCAATTTCTGTGATCCTACTAAGAAAGACACAGTTTGGGTGAACTCAAACGGACCTATGGTTCCTGGTATATTCTTGAACAACACGATTGGTTGTGAGAAGAGTGGGGCTAAGCTGCTAAACGTTGGATTCTTGAATGAGTTCGACCTAGTTAATGAAGCGGTATGTAAGGACGACTTCCACGAATTGTACGACAGTATCCGTTACTGGCAGTACGGCGATGACGCCTTCCCGAATGATTACCCAATCGACCCTCGTAAATTCTGGGAAGATCCACAGCGATACGCAAATGGTAAACTTGAGACCAAAGCTATCGATTGGGACTTCAACGATGGTGTTGACGACTTCAACCGAAGTTTACAGTTTTTCCACCAGTACGATGAGCCAGGTGAGTACCTAATTGCTATTGCAATGAAAGATAGTATCGGTTGTCGTGATACAGCATTCGTGACAGCAATGGTAACCGGTGCGCTTGCAAACTTTGAGACAAACCAAAACACTAGTGGGGATCCATGTGATGGTATCGTTTCGTTCTTCGATTCGTCTATCGTATTCGACCCATGTAGAGGTCGTGACACATGTCCAAATGGAGTATACGAGCCATGTGATAGTGTTATTAGGTACGAGTGGGACTTTGGTGATGGTTCACAACGATCTATCTTGAAGAATCCTTCTCATGACTACACGTCAAGCGGATACTTTACAGTGAAGCTCAAGATTGAAACTCTATTAGGTTGTATCGACTCTGTTGAGAAGACCATCTTTATCAAAGGACCTCAACCACGATTCGAATTCGATGGTGGAAGCATCTGGGGTGAAGACTCAATAATTATATGTGTTGGAGACTCAGTGTCACTTGCTAATACAAGTCAAGATCCGATGTTCAACCCGGCATGGGTTGTGTCATGGGGTGATTCGTTGAATACAACTTCGTCTTCTACAGACATCAACACCATCTTCAAGCACCAATATAATGACACCGGTACATACTTCCTATTGATGTACATGGAGGATACTATTGAAGGATCAGCCAACCGTTGTTTCCGAGTATTCCCGGATACGAGTACAAAAGATGGTAAGGTGCCACGTAGAATTAAAGTAATCGTTCGTCCTGTTGCTCAAGCGAATCTTGAGATCTCTGACACAATTGTTTGTCCGGATCAATTGGTAACGTTCAAGAGCAATTCAGACACGATTTACAAATACTACCAATGGTCGTTCGGTGATGGTGATACCGCAACTCGAAGCCATCCGACAGATTCTGTAACGCATAGTTACAAAGACATCGGAACGTACAATGTAGAGTTAATACCTAATTACGACCTACCTCCGGGTGACTTTGGACCGAAGTGTATTGATGTCGACTCAGGAACGGTAACAGTAATCACTCCTACAGCGAAATTCGACATCGATGAATCAGATAAACCAGATTTCAGGTTCACGAATACCTCTCAGAATGCAACTAAGTATTTGTGGAGATTTGAGAACGAAATCAAGGGAACATACGATGAGGAATCTACAGATGACATCAACCAAGAATACATCCGTAACTGGGGTGAAACGGTTGACGAGTTTGAGATTTGCTTAATCGCGGAAAACGAGATTGGATGTACAGATACATTCTGTGATACCATCAAGAATGAGTTCTTTATCAAGTTTATCCCATACAACGTGTTTACTCCGGATGAGGAAGATGCGTTGAACAAAGAGTTCGTAGTTGAGATTGAAGGATGGGAAGAATACCAGATTGATATTTACAACCGTTGGGGTGAAGTAGTCTTCAAACACGAAGGTGTTGTGGGAATGCCATTAGTTCACTGGGATGGTACGATCATGAACAAAGGAACGAAGTGTCCTCCGGGTACATACTTCTATGTAATCAATTACAAATTGAAGAATCGTGACGAGAATGATGGTTGGGGGCCTGTAAGCGGTACCGTAACTTTGATTCGAGAATAACAAATAACTTAAATAAGACTAAAGGCCGGCTTTGCCGGCCTTTTTTTGTATAGCCATTCTCTTATTTTTGTGCCGTTATCAAGAAAGGCGGAGGGATTAGGCCCAATGAAACCTTGGCAACCTGTTTTAGACAAGGTGCCAATTCCTATCACACCTGGTGTGAAAAGATACTTGGCACTTTCTTGTAACACCAAATAGAAAGTGCAATGCTCAAACTCAGCGGATTAGAACCACTCAATTTTACAAACAATCTCAACTTTGTTAACGTAGGCGAACGTACCAACGTAACTGGTTCGAAGAAGTTTGCTCGACTCATCCTGAATGATGAATACGATGAGGCACTTTCTGTTGCACGTCAGCAAGTTGAAAACGGAGCGCAGATTATCGATGTGAACATGGACGACGGGATGCTCGATGGCGTTGAGGCGATGACCAAGTTTCTGAATCTTATCGCAGCAGAGCCTGATATCTCGAGAGTTCCGGTAATGATTGATTCGTCAAAATGGGAAATCATCGAAGCTGGGTTGCAATGTCTTCAAGGAAAGGGAATTGTAAATTCAATTAGTTTAAAAGACGGAGAAGACGAATTTATAAAACGGGCTAAGGCTATCAAGAGATACGGCGCTGCAACAGTAGTAATGGCATTTGATGAGACCGGTCAAGCCGATACCCACAATAGACGTATCGAGATTTGCAAAAGGAGCTACGACATTTTGGTGGACAAGGTTCGGTTCCCGAAAGAAGACATCATTTTCGACCCAAATATTCTAGCCATCGCAACCGGCATTGAGGAGCATAACAATTACGCTGTTGATTTTATCGATACCACCAGGTGGATTAAACAAAACCTACCCGGAGCATTAGTGTCAGGTGGGGTAAGTAACATCTCATTCTCGTTCAGAGGGAATAATGCCGTTCGTGAAGCTATGCACTCAGCATTTTTATATCATGCCATCAATGCCGGTATGGATATGGGAATTGTGAATGCTGGGATGATTGAAGTTTACGATGAAATCCCTGCAGATTTACTTGAGCGGGTTGAAGACGTATTGCTTAACCGTCGGGACGATGCAACGGAGCGACTGGTAGATTTCGCAGAAACGGTTAAACAGAAAGGTAAAAAGACGGTTGCGAATCTCGAATGGCGAAATGAAATCGTAGAGAAACGCCTCGAACATGCACTGATAAAAGGAATTACGGATTTCATCGATGAAGATACTGAAGAGGCACGGCAAAAGTTGGTCTCCCCTCTCAAAGTTATTGAGGGCCCTCTCATGGACGGTATGAATGTGGTAGGCGATCTTTTTGGCTCAGGGAAAATGTTCCTCCCACAGGTCGTTAAGAGTGCGCGTGTGATGAAGAAATCCGTTGCATACCTATTGCCATATCTTGAAGCCGAGAAATCTCAAGGTCAAACCCGAGGTAAGATTTTATTGGCAACCGTAAAAGGGGATGTCCACGACATTGGTAAGAATATCGTTGGTGTCGTTTTGGCGTGTAATAATTACGAGATTATCGACCTAGGAGTTATGGTGCCGGCCAACGTCATTTTAGATACGGCCATTGAGAAAAATGTTGATGCTATTGGGTTGAGTGGTTTGATTACGCCTAGTCTCGATGAAATGGTTGATGTAGCGACTGAAATGGAACGAAGAGGTTTCAAGGTGCCCCTACTGATAGGCGGGGCAACAACATCTAGAGTCCATACGGCTGTTAAAATTGCACCTAATTATTCCAACGGTGTAGTACATGTACTTGATGCTTCGCGGAGTGTTCCCGTAGTAGGGTCTTTACTTGGCAAAGAAGCATCAGAAATTAAAGAGAAGTATCGACAAGAATACGTGCAACTTGCAGAAGGACACGCAGCACGTAGCAAGACCAAAAAACTAATTTCTTTTGACGATGCGAATCGCAACAGGTTGGCAGTTGGCGATACAGATCATACGATAGAAGCGCCCAATAAACTCGGGACATATTCAGAAAATCCGAAGCTCGAAGATCTTTTACCGTATATCGATTGGACGCCATTTTTCAGAGCGTGGGAGCTTGCAGGCAAATACCCGAATATTTTAAAAGACAAAGTCGTTGGGGAACAGGCAACAACACTGTTTGACGAAGCTCAGGTCATGCTGAAAAAGATTATTGACAACAAAATGTTCGCGCCAAAGGGTGTCTGGGGGTTGTATCGAGCAAAAGCAAGCGGGAATTCAGTGCAGGTGTTCGACGATTCAGGTGATACTTTGACGAAACTTGAATTCCTGCGTCAACAACGCAAGCTTTCTGATGGAATACCAAATTTAAGTCTTAGCGATTTTGTGTCGTCGACTGAGGACGACTACATGGGCATGTTTGCGGTAACCATACATGGTGCCCAAGACTTGGCGGCAACCTATGAAGCGGATCACGATGACTACCACGCAATTATGGTAAAGGTTTTGGCAGATCGATTCGCTGAAGCTTTTGCAGAGTACTTGCATGAAAGAATACGAAAGGATTATTGGGGATATGCCACATCCGAACAGTTGGATAACGAACAACTTATCCGAGAGAAGTATCGCGGAATAAGGCCCGCACCGGGATATCCAGCTTGCCCGGATCACACTGAGAAACAAAAAATATGGGACGTCATGCAAGTTGAGGAGCGAATCGATGCGAGCTTGACAGAGAGTTTTGCCATGTCCCCAGCAGCGTCAGTCTCCGGTTACTATTTTGCTCACCCCAACTCAAAATATTTTGCTGTGGGCAAAATCGGAGAAGATCAACTTGAAGATTATGCCACGCAGAAAGGGCAGACGAAGGAGGAGGCGACTAAATGGCTTCGACCGAACTTGTAGCTTTCAAACCACAATTGGTGGAGTATTTTAGGTGTTTTGGAAGGTGTAAATGTCGGCAAACGGTCAAATTCACTAAAAACGGATGCTTCTGCTTGTTTACGATATCAAAGCCATATCTTTGATAGGTTGCCTTGTTATGTGGGTATTGTGCAAGGCATAAATTATAAGTAAAGATTTTTGTTATGGTAAAGGCGTTCCATAATTCGTTGGCGTGTCTATTGTCGTGTCGTAGGTCACTTAAACATACATTGTTATTATTTGTATTTGGGTTTTTGGGTCTTTCAACGGCTCTTTCACAAAACAGCTCAAATAAAGGAACTGACTTCTGGGTTGGTTTTATGAATCACCGTGATGGTCAAAGTGCAGATATGTATCTGTACATAACCTCAGATTCTAATACCAGCGGTAAGGTTGAGATTCCCGGTGAAAGTTGGTCTGCCACGTTCAATGTGACTGCGAATCAAATGACATTGGTTCAAGTGCCAACGAACAAGGCGTATGTTTCATGCTCCGATTGTATTCAAGATCGAGGAATCCATGTTACATCACAGAAAAAAATTGTGGTCTATTCGCACATTTATCACCAGTATGCATCGGATGCAACACTTGTGTTGCCAACACCAACGACAGGCAAGAAGTATTATGCAATGAGCTTCGAGCAGCGACGTACAGATGGGAGGTCGCAGTTCATGGTAATTGCCAGTCAGGACGATACGAAAGTTAGAATTACTCCAACCATCGACTTACAAGGTCAGTCGGGGACGTTGCAAGCAAACAGTGCGTACGAAGTAACTCTTGATGCTGGTGAGGTGTACCAAGGTCGAGCAAGAAGTGCCGGAGTATCAGAAGACGTGACAGGAACGTTTATCGAGGTAATTGATACCGGTTCAGCTGCAAGTTGTAAGACGGTTGCAGTATTTTCCGGAAGTAGTGATAACTACATACTATGTTCGGGTGCAGGAGGCGGTTTGAACTCTCGGGACAACTTGTATCAGCAGTTGTATCCGGTTCGCTCATGGGGCACAGAATACATCACCATTCCATTTGATGGAAGAAGTCAAGATCACGTGAAGATATTAGCTTCGGAAGACCAGACTACGGTCATTATAAATAAAGAATCCGGTGCTCCCACGGTTAAAACCCTGCAAGCGGGTGAGAGTTACACAGAATATGATGTGACTGCAACTCTTTATATCTTGGCAGGGAAACCAATCTCTGTGGCGCAGTTTCAGACCTCTCAAAAATGTGGTGGAACAGGGGATCCTTCTATGACTATTCTTAGCCCAATTCAGCAGACGCTTAAAGATATTTCGGTGTACTCTTCGGAGTACGAAGACATTGATGATCACTACATCAACGTAATTATTCCGAACGCCGGAACGACGTCTTTTCGGGTGGATGGCAGCACTGCTTCTTTTACGAAAGTCAAGAAAAATCAAGCGTATTCGTACGCCCAGATAAAGGTTTCAAAAGGGAACCACAGGCTTACGTCAGACGTAGGTTTCTTGGCTATTGCATATGGCTTTGGACGTTATGAATCCTACGGGTATTCCGCTGGTGCGAACATCAAAGATTTGACGGCGCAAATCGACTTCACTAATTCGGCTCAGGCGGGAACGGGAATCAATTCCATATGCTTGGGAGACGAGGCTAAGTTCGACGGGAAAGCAGAATATCAAGTAAGTAAGTGGATTTGGGACTACGGTGACGGCAGTCGAGATACGGCCCAGAATGTAACGCATACCTACAAGGATACTGGCGATTACATAGTTACCTTGTACACTTACAAAGTGCTGTTTGATGGTTGCTCTACTTACGATTCTACTATTTTGGAGATTCGTGTTAACGGCAAACCGGTTGCGGATTTTGCAACCAGCCTTCGTTGCGAGAAAAGCGCCGTAAACTTCTATGACTCAAGTAAAGCAAATGGACCAAATAATATATTGGTGCGACAGTGGATTTTTCATGATAATTCTACTGTTTATGCTTCTACATCCAAGTACACTTACGACACGTCAGGAAACTTTGACGTCACCTATGTGGTGCGTTCCTCTGTGCAATGTTTCGACACGATGAAACGTACGATTACAATTAATCCTTTGCCGGATGTTAGTTTCATTAGAGATACGGTATGTTTCTACGATTCAGTGCCGTTTACAAATACATCAAGCGTTCGCGTGGGAGGTATTGATTCGTTTACCTGGTATTTTGGGGACGGTGATTCGAGCTACCTTCAATCTCCGAGTCACTTTTACCAAGATTCAGGCTTCTTTTATGTCGACCTGATTGCGAAAACCGACAGCGGCTGTGTGAGTTCTTATACAGACACGGTTCAGAAATACGCTCGTTATGTACTTGATTTCGACTACGCTGATACTTGTGCGAGCCTTGGAGTTGATTTCACAAATACATCATTTGCTGATGCTAGTAACTTAAATAGTTGGAATTGGAAGTTTCCAGGCGGAACAACATACAGCACAAAAGATGTGAATCATCAGTTCAGTACTCCGGGCATGTATGATGTGACTCTGATTGCAAGATGGGACACCTTGTGTGTTGATAGTATCACGCACCAAGTTCAAGTGGACCCGAACGCTCTAGCTGATTTTTCAATTAGTTCTTCATGTCTAGTAGATACAATAAGATTTATAAATACTTCTTCGATTACAGGTGGGACAATTACCGGTTTGTCATGGGATTTGGATGATGGTTTTACCGGTACTTCAGATACTATGGATGTCAAGTACACCTCCAAAGGGAGTAAGGACATCAAGTTGATTGTTCAGACAGATCAAGGTTGTGAAGACACCGCAACAATCAATATCGACCTAGTTGACCCCCGTATCGCCAGCTTTAACATTCCTAATATCTGTGAGAACCTTGAAGGAATTATCACGGCAAATGTGTCTCTTGATGGAGATAATGTGACAAGTTGGAATTGGGATGCGGACGGAACAACCTCAACAACGGATACGTTGAAGTTTACGTCCTCAACAACCGGCAGATACCCTGTACGGCTAGATTTGGTTACCGGAAACAACTGTGAAATTAGTTATGACGATACGTTGGATGTTTACGCAACACCTGTGGCCGACTTTACTGTAGATCCGGTTTGTTCAGGGGAGGATTTAGTTCCTGTTAACAACAGCAGTATTCAAGCCGGAGAGACGATCGCGTCATACAATTGGTACGTCAATAACTCATTTGAAACTGCGGGGATGAACCCAACACTAACTTCTGGTGTGATTGGTACCAACACGATCCGATTAATCGCAACGAGTCAACAAGGATGTAATGATGCGCACATTGTCGACGTGGATATATACCCGTTGCCAAACCCAAGTTTCATTATTGCCGATTCGTGCTTGAATGAAACTACAAGGTTTAGCGCCACCTCAACGATTTCAAGTGGAAGTATTTCAACAAACCAATGGACATACAACGATGGTACTACCGATAACGGTTCGTCAATAACTCGATTGTACCCTGCAATAGGTGAGTACTCAGTAACTCTTGTATCTACAAGTGCTTTCGGTTGTGTGGATTCGACCTCACAAAGTTTTAATATCCATCCGCTACCACAGTTATCGGTATCGATGGATCCTACCACCGGATGTCAGCCATTGTTGGTGAACTTTACCAATACGTCAACTGTCGCGTCCGGGACAATTGATTCGTATGAGTACGAGTTCGGTGACGGAAGTACAGGTTCAATAGCAACCACAACCCACAACTATCCGAACGTTGGAACGTATACCATCCGGATGAAAGGTACTTCGAACATTGGTTGCGTAGATTCAATTGTAGTGAGTCCGGATATAATCGTTCAAGCAAAACCAACAGCGGCATTTAGCTGGAATCCATTTGAGCCTAGTTTGCTTTATCCTGATATTGACTTTATCAATGAGTCGTCTGCCGATGCTACCTCGTTTGAGTGGTCTATATCCAACGGTATGACTTTCAGTGACCCCAATCCTTCAACTCAATTAGAGCCAGGAGATTATACAGCACAGTTGATTGCAATTGCGACGAATGGTTGTCGTGATACCATATCAGCAGATATCTATGTGAAGCTCGACTTCTTTGTTCATGCGCCTACTGCGTTCTCGCCAAATGGTGATTTAGTAAACGATAAGTTTGGTATTGATGGAATGATTGATGAAGTAGAAGGCTATTCACTTCAAATATTCAACATGTGGGGAGAAATGGTGTTCTCATCAGACAAGCCAACCGAGAAGTGGGATGGAACTTATAAAGGCAAAGAAATGCATACTGGGTCGTTCGCTTATGTATGTCGTTTCCGCCATTATGAAACACAACGTTGGGTAACGTTGAACGGAGTTGTTCACATCATTAAATAGAGGTTAAAGGAATTAGATTCTTTAGTCTAAATCCATACCTTTGCCCGCGTAAAACGGAAATGATATGAGCGTTCTAGTTAACAAAGATTCTAAGATAATCGTACAAGGATTTACCGGTAGTGAAGGGACCTTCCACGCCGGTCAAATGATTGAATATGGATCCAATGTTGTTGGTGGAGTTACTCCGGGTAAAGGAGGCCAAACTCACCTCGACAAACCTGTATTCAATACGGTTCAAGAAGCGGTTCAGTCGACTGGAGCCGATGTAAGTATCATTTTTGTTCCTCCTCCATTTGCAGCGGATGCCATTATGGAATCTGCCGATGCAGGAATCAAAGTGGTTGTTTGTATTACCGAGGGAATTCCAACTAAGGACATGATTACGGTGAAGGAATACCTTGCTGATAAAGATTGTCGACTTGTTGGGCCAAACTGCCCTGGAGTAATGACAGCCGGAGAAGCTAAAGTTGGAATTATGCCGGGCTTTATTTTCAAGCCGGGTAGAATCGGAATTGTATCAAAGTCTGGTACACTTACATACGAAGCAGTAGATCAAATCACTAAAGCGGGTCTTGGTCAGTCGACAGCTATTGGAATTGGTGGAGATCCTATCATTGGAACTTCAACCAAAGAAGCCGTTGAGCTTTTAATGAACGACCCGGAAACCGACGGTATTATCATGATTGGTGAGATTGGAGGAAGCATGGAAGCTGATGCAGCACGTTGGATTAAAGAAAACGGTACGAAACCTGTAGTTGGGTTCATTGCAGGAGAAACAGCTCCAAAAGGGCGGAGAATGGGTCACGCAGGAGCAATCGTTGGTGGTAAGGATGATACAGCCGCAGCTAAAAAAGCTATCATGCATGAGTGTGGCATCCACGTAGTGGATTCACCAGCTGAGATTGGCAAGAAGATGGCGGAAGCCCTGTAATACATACAGAAAAGAAAAGATGTCGAAGAGGTGTCCAAAAGGTACCTCTTTTTCATGTTGATTTCTGTAGTTTTGAGCTAAAACTTTTTTTACATGCCATGCGAAGACTTTTACTACCTGCAATCATAGTCGTGCTCATCTCTTTGGTATACTATACCTATATGCAGCGCACCGATGTGTTGGCAGAAG